>Ga0209488_10000233_pt1 | contig 44655 bp, 45 predicted proteins | sample Rivendell_Oct201_8_FD_188349 | JGI IMG/M metagenome (GOLD analysis project Ga0209488, IMG submission 188349) | Vadose zone soil microbial communities from the Eel River Critical Zone Observatory, Northern California, USA -... | ecosystem: Environmental > Terrestrial > Soil > Vadose zone >...
GGGTCAATCTTCAGCATCATGGCGCGCGCGGCTATCGCGCCGCCGGTTCCATCCCGGATTTCCTGATTGCCGCAATGGCCGCCGGCGACGTGATGAATTTCATCCATTCTCTGGCGGCGTCCACATTCGTTGCACCGGTGTGGATGCCGCCCGCAAACGTCGTCACCTCCTGGATGTCGGGTGGAAGGGGACCGAGATAAGTGATCCCCGCAACAGGGAGGAGTTCGCTCTCCTGCTGAAATCCAAGTTCGGCTTCTCCGCGCGCGACGGCTTCCCCGACCGGGTGGCCGGTCGGCGTCTGCATGAAGCGCGATTTGATCGCCTCGGAAATGCCCCAGCGTTCGAACAGTTTGATGATATAGACGCCGCTTGGCCCTTGCGAACAGGCGACCGATTTGGCCGCCAGCACCGCGCGCTTGACGGCATCTCCGGAACTGATGTCCGGCTTCGGTGCGCCCGCCAGCACTGCAACACCGATGCCGGATGTGACGAGATTGACCGCGCTCCCGCCGACGACCTTGCCGGCCTTGGCAAGGTCGTCAAGCGTCGATCGGCCCATGATCATGAGGTCGAAGGTTTCGTCGGCCTTCATGCGCTTGAGGATGTCGTTGGTGCCGGCCCAGGTGGTCATGACCTTGTGGCCGCTCGCGCGCTCGAATAGCGGTACGAGTTCTTGGTAAGCGGCCTTGATGGCGTTGGAACTCAGGGCGTTGACGGTCGAACTCATGACCTATCCTGGCTCCATGCCGGAATGCTTGATGGCGGTTGCGGCAGGCGGCGAAGTGATGAACCGCACGAAGGCGCGGCCGGCCTCCGCTTGCGGGGCGCTCACATGGATGGAAGCCGAGAACTGGGTGATCTCCTGGATGTCAGCTGGGAGCGGTCCCACATAGGTGATGCCAGGGAAGTTCAAAAGTTCGCTCACCTGCTGAAACCCAAGTTCAGCTTCCCCGCTTGCCACCAGCGATCCGACTGCCACACCCGAAGGGGTCTGCTTGAGCTTGGTCTTGATCGCGTCTGCAATCCCTAAGCGCTGGAACAAACCAGCGAGGTATGTACCGCTAGGGCCGGAGGAATAGCCGATTGACTTGGCGGACAACAGCGCGCGTTTGACGGCCTCCGTCGAAGACAGGTCTGGCTTGGGTGTGCCCGGGCTCACGGCGACGCCGACGCCGGATCTCGCAATATTGACCTTCGCGGTCAGTTTGCCGGCCTTGACCTGACCTTCGACGATCGGTGCCGCACCGATCACGACATCAAATACTTCGCCGGCCTGCAGCTTCTTGACGATATCGACGGTGCCGGCCCAGGTAGTCGTGATCTTGTGTTCGCTCGATTTTTCGAACTGCGGCGCGAAATCGCCGTAGGCTTCCTTGATGGCCGCCGAGGCCAGGACCTTGATTTCGGCAGCCTCTGCTGCGCCAGCAAATATGAAACAAGCCGTGCTGAGTGTGGCGACGGTCGAAGCGATTGAACGTTTGTGCATGATGGCCTCCCTGGGGTGACACGGTTTTACCGTACTTGTTGTGACTATATCTGAAGGTAAGCAGTGGTGGCTACACCGTTGGCGGATTCAACGAAAGGTGGCTGATGGGGCTGGTGGTCAGGAAACTCGATGATGACAACCCCGAAACTCGATTGCACCTCGGCCGCCCGATTAAAGACCGTAGAGGAACACGTCAGGTTCGAAAATGCGCACGATCTTGATGGCATCATGGCGACGTTCGGGGAGGAGGCCCGCTATGACGATGAACCAGAAAGTGCTCACTATGTGGGGCACCAGGAGGTTCGAGACTTCTATGAACAATTGCTGTGCGCGTTGCCGGACCTGAAAATTGATATCCTGCGCAGGCACGTGAGCGCCGAGAGCGTCATTCTGGAGACCATCATTCGTGGGCGGCACGTTGGGACATGGCGCGGACTTCCTGCAACCGGGCGCCCAATCGAGTTTCCGCTGTGCGGAGTTTTCACATTTGGAGACGAAAACCGCCTGGCCGGTGAGAGAATTTATTACGACCGCGCGACGGTCTTGCGACAACTCGGTATATTTCACGAGCCTAAAAGCCTTCGCGGACGCATCATCACCGCGCTTGCCCATCCCGTGACGATGACGAGGATCGTGGTACGAAAATTTCTGTAGCGCGCAAGCGCGCAATTCTGGTCACCAGACACCCGGGGCTCAACATCACGACCCCGTGAGCAGTCGAAAAAAACTTCCAGCGCAATGCAACCGTCGCGGCCTTGGCCCCGTAACTGCTCCCGATCCGAACGGAACCATGCGGGTTCTGTCGGGCTTAACCTCTCCACGGGAGCGACCCCCATGTTCAATACCTTCAAGACTATTCTGCTCGCAGGCGCTGTTACGACTTCTTTCGTTGCCTCTTCGGCGCAAGCCGCCTCCATCATCGGCCTCGTTGACGGCAAGTCGATCGTGACCATCGACCCGAAGAGCCGCAAGGTGACGCAGACGGCCAATATCAAAGGTGCGGCAACTCTGCTCGGCATCGACGTGCGGCCCGCGGACGGCATGATCTATGGCGTCACGACTGACGGCATGATCGTTACCGTTGATGCCAAGACCGGCCAGGCCACAATGAAGAGCAAGCTGTCCGACGTCCTCAAGGCCGGCGTTGTTGCGACTGTCGACTTCAATCCGGTTGCCGACCGCATACGCCTCATGGGCTCCGACGGCACCAGCCTGCGCGTCAATGTCGACGACGGCAAGGTGGTCGTGGACGGCTCGCACAAGTACAAGGAAGGCGATGTCAATGCGGCCAAGACCCCTCGCGTCGTGGCGGGCGCCTATTCGAATTCCTGGAAGGGCACGACGGCGACGGCACTCTACAACATCGATGCAGCGACTGAATCGCTTGTCTCGCAGGCGCCGCCGAATGACGGCGTTCTCAACACGATTGGTTCGCTCGGCGTCAAGCTCAACGGCTCAGTCGCTTTCAACATCGTGGCCTCGCAGCCAGACCGCAACGATGCCTGGCTTTCGACCGGCGGCGCGCTCTATTCCGTCGATCTCAAGACCGGCAAAGCCACCATGGTCGGCAAGATCGATGGTCTCAAGGGTAAGCTGACCGACATCGCCTGGATGGACTAAAGGTTGGACAGTCAGATTGTAAGGTGTGATGTCCAAGGCCCTAAGGATGTAGGATGGGTAGAGGCAAAACGCGTACTTTCTTTACGCGGTTTGCCGAAACCCATCATCTTGCCGCACGGAGGATGATGGGTTTCGCCAAAAAACGCGTTTGAAGACGCGTTTTTTTGGCTCTACCCATCCTACGGGGCCGTGCGGCTAGCCTAACGAAACGACCCCCAACCCCATTCGAACCGTTGACGGATAAGGGCTTTCAGGCGACCCTCTGCGAAAGCAATCAGGAGCGCTGTCATGCCCACGCCGCACGATCCAAACGTTCTCCCAACCGATCTACCGGTGCCGCAAGACGACGGCGGCGCGCGTCATCTAGCGGGTCTCCGGCTGCCATCAGTGCCGCTCGCCGCGACCGACGGATCGACGGTCGATTTGTCGGCGCTCAAAGGTCGAACGGTCGTGTATATCTATCCGCGGACGGGCGTGCCGGGTCGTCCACTGGTGGAAGGTTGGGACGCAATACCAGGCGCGCGCGGGTGCACGCCGCAATCCTGTTCGTTTCGGGATCATTTTGCCGAGCTCAAGGGACTGGGTGTCGACCAATTGTTTGGTCTCTCAACCCAGGACAGCGATTACCAGCGCGAGGTGGTGACGCGGCTCCACCTGCCGTTTCCGATTCTATCCGACCAGGCTTTGGGACTCACGCAAGCCATCGGGCTGCCGACCTTTTCGGTGACAGGAATGACACTCCTCAAGCGCATGGCGCTTGTGATCGATGGCGGTGTCATTGGCAAAGTGTTCTATCCGGTCTTCCCGCCGGACCTGAGTGCCGCTGAGGTGGTCGCTTGGTTGCGGACAAAGCAATAGGGGTTGTTCATGAATGGTTACAGCCCTTGCTTCGGCAAGGTCTGAAACATATCATACTTTATGTGCTGATTTTTCGCACGGTAGCGCGTGATATCTGATCGGATGGGATTTGAGGGGCCAATGAGAGAATCTGACCGTTTTACGGGAAAAACCAACGTTTCCGACAAAAACTATGATGATCTGTGGACCAAAGCTGCGGATCAATGGGGTATGAACATCAAGGAAATGGTCGAGACCCGGTTTGGGCATTTGCCAAAAGAACCGAATCCACCCCCCAGGAACGTTTCTGGTTGACCCCCACCAATAGGTGTGGGTACTTCTGTGCCGACACGAGGTCAAGATACGCTCTTCAGCGAGCGATTATTTCCGAACAACTATATTAGTGAAAATTTCGGTTCGATTCAAACATTCTGTCGCGAGATAGAAGAATCCACCGAACGGAGCAAAGATTGGCGACGCTTTGCTGGTTATGCATTCCGAATCTAGCCTGTTGCATCCAGGTGCTTTCGCACGTTCGAAAACACCGACCGGAACATTTCCGGGGTCAGCACGCCCGTGTTCGTGTTGTAACGGGAACAGTGGTAGCTGGAGAACAGAGTTGCGGCGCCGATCGTATGCGATACGCCGTGTCCGAACGGAACAGCTTTTGGACGCTGCCCAAGCGCCACGACGGTGCTGTCATGGGCAATGCGTCCGAGCGCGACAATCGCTGACAGTTTGTTCATTTCGGCGATGGTTGCCGCCAGGAACTGACGACACATGGTGATCTCGCTACCGGTCGGCTTGTTTTCCGGCGGGACGCAGCGCACCGCATTGGTAATTCGCGCGTCCACCAGTTCGAGTCCATCGTCGATTCTTGCATCGTAGGTGCCGCGGGAAAATCCAAAAGCCGCGAGCGTGTCGTAGAGCAGCACACCTGCATGGTCGCCCGTAAAGGGGCGGCCGGTACGGTTGGCACCCTGAAGCCCAGGTGCAAGTCCAACGATGAGCAGCCGCGCCGAACGTGGGCCGAAGGACGGAACCGGCGCGTTGAACCATGCTGGCTCTTTACGCCGGCTCGATTCCCGGAAGTCTTTCAGGCGCGGACAAAGCGCACAGTCACGGCCGACCTCGGTAGCCGCAACGGAGTTTCTCGTTTGGAGTTCCGCCTCCAGGCGGCTCTTCAAGGCCTCACCTTTGGAAGAAAACCTTCGTAAACGTGGAACTCCAAACCCGCCCGTTCGGCGTTTGGTTGGTCAAGCAGTGCCATCCTGCTTAGTCCTCGAAATCGTCGTCGATTCCGGGGCGTGTCGGGGCGGTGCTGCGCTGCAGGAATTGAGGCGTATGCTGCCGCGGTTCCCGCGGCTCGCGACCTTCACGTGGCTCGCGCGGGCCGCGCTCGCCCGGGTCGCGACCGATTTTTGATTGCAGTTCAACAATGTCGAGGAATACATCCGCCTGGCGCCGCAACTCGTCGGCGACCATCGGGGGCTGGGTGGAAATGGTGGACACGACCGTGACACGAACCCCCCGGCGCTGGACCGCTTCGACGAGAGAGCGGAAATCGCCATCGCCGGAGAAAAGCACCATGTGATCGATGTGCCCCGCGATTTCCATCGCATCGACCGCAAGCTCAATGTCCATGTTGCCCTTGACCTTGCGCCGGCCAGTCTGGTCGACGAACTCCTTGGTGGCTTTGGTAACCACGCTGTAACCATTGTAGTCCAGCCAATCGATCAAGGGCCTGATCGAGGAGTATTCCTGATCCTCAATGACGGCGGTATAATAGAACGCCCGCAGGAGGTAGCCGCGCGACTGAAACTCGCGCAGGAGCCGCTTGTAATCGATGTCAAATCCAAGGGACTTGGCTGTGGCGTATAGATTGGCGCCGTCAATGAAAAGCGCGTATTTTTCCATAGTAGAATTTGTGCTCATAGCCCTATCTCTTCATCGAAACTACCAATAGGCGCCGGAGGGTTGAATTCCGGAGCGCTTGGTCGGTTAGCAGTGCGTCGGTTCGGTGGCATTGGGAACGTAAGGGTCGCGTGACCGAAATCGCAGACCCTAATTCGTGAAATCGTGTGTCATCACAGCTTGTTGTACAATCGCAGGGGCGCCAAGTGGCGCCTTCCTCAAGGCGTTGCGTAACAGACGGCAACAGCTACGCCAAGCGGAATTTGCGACATATGCATGACGCTTTTCGTCGCCCGCCTGTCCACAGGAGGGGCGCATGCGCCCGGCGCAGCGTCACGGCCAATGCATAGCCACGGCTTGGGGAGGCCTATTCCAAATTTCAAACTTGCACTTGACTGCCAAGAAGGGTACCAAACCGCAACATTTCACGACAAATTTGCATCGCAGGAGCGCCTATGGCCCGCGTCACCGTTGAAGATTGCATTGACAAAGTTGAAAACCGATTCGACCTCGTGTTACTGGCGAGTCATCGTGCTCGGATGATATCGTCGGGCTCGCAGATTACCGTCGATCGCGACAACGACAAGAATCCCGTGGTGGCACTGCGGGAAATCGCCGATACGGCGATTTCGCCCGATGACCTCAAGGAAGAACTTGTTCATTCCCTCCAGAAATACGTCGAAGTCGATGAGCCGGAGCCTTCATCCGTGCCGCTCATTGGCGCTCCGGGTGGGACCGTGGACGCCGACGACACCGAAGTGACGGCCGAGCGGATGACCGAAGAAGAATTGCTCAAAGGCCTGGAAGGGTTAACGCCGCCGGAGGAGCAGCCGGACGAGGAAGAATAAGGACTCTCCAGTATGATTCGCTTGGCGAAACGGCCCGGGTGTCCGGGCCGTTGCTTTTTTGCGGTCCTCTAGCCGGGATTGCCGCCCGCATACGACCGGCGGAAACGTCCTCATGAGCGCGTTTCCGCGCTAATGGTCCTCCCATCCGGGCTTCAAGAATATCGGCTCGTTGGTTGCGGGGATTGCCCCTGATCGGAAGACCATGATGGTAATGCCTTGTGGCGCGCGGCAAACACCATGATATCCTAAAGGAATTCGCCGGCCATCTGGTTGGTCCGGCGCAGGACTTGAAAGTCGTCATGGTGCGCACCACGCCCGATCTTTCGCGCATGGAAAATCAGGCCGCTTCGCGTGCCCCTTTGGGGCGCAACGGTAGCCTGGAACCGCGGGTCGTTGAAAAACTTGCGAAACAGAAACAAAAGCCGTCGTCAAAACCACAGATGATGCGGCAATACGATCTCGTTGAACGGGTGCGGCGCTACAACCCGAATACGAATGAGCCGCTGCTCAACCGGGCTTACGTTTACGCCATGAAGGCCCATGGCGAGCAGGTGCGCGCCTCCGGCGACCCCTATTTCTCCCATCCGCTCGAAGTCGCCGCCATCTTGACGGACCTCAAGCTCGACGACGCCACCGTGGCGGCGGCTCTCTTGCACGATACGATCGAAGACACGGAGGCGACACGGGCGGAAATCGACCAGCTGTTTGGCCACGACATCGGGGCCTTGGTCGACGGGCTGACCAAGCTCAAGAGGCTCGACCTCGTCACGAGGGAGGCCAAACAGGCGGAGAATCTCCGCAAGCTCCTCCTGGCGATTGCCGACGATGTTCGGGTGCTGCTGGTGAAGCTCGCCGACCGTCTGCACAATATGCGCACGATCTCCTACATGCCGCCGGCGGCCCGTGGCCGTATCGCCGAGGAGACGCTCGACATCTACGCGCCTCTGGCCGGCCGCATGGGCATGCATGAGATGCGCGAGGAGCTTGAGGACCTGGCGTTTCGCGAACTCAATTCCGATGCCTGTGGGGTCGTTACCGCACACCTGGAGGCGCTCGAGGCGCGCCATGTCGGTCTCGTCGCCGACATCGAACGGCAGCTTACGGGGAAACTGGCCGACAGAGGAATAGCAGCGGAAGTCTCAGGGAGGCGAAAACGCGCCTATTCGATCTGGCGCAAGATGGAGCGCAAATCCGTCGGGTTCGAACAATTGTCCGACATCGTGGGATTCCGCGTCGTCGTGCAATCGCTGGCCGAGTGCTATCAGGCGCTCGGAATCGTTCACACGACCTGGCCGGTCGTGCCGGGACGTTTCAAAGACTATATTTCGACGCCGAAGCAGAACGACTATCGGTCCATCCACACCACCGTGATCGGTCCGGGCAAGCAGCGCGTCGAACTGCAGATCCGAACACACGACATGCATGAAGTCGCCGAATACGGCATCGCGGCGCACGCGCTCTACAAGGATGGCGTCGGATCGCCGAGCGAATTGCTGTCACGCGAGTCGAGCGCCTATGCATGGTTGCGCCACACGATCGAACTGCTGTCGGAAGGGTCCAGTCCGGAGGAGTTTCTCGAACACACCAAACTCGAACTGTTTCATGATCAGGTCTTCTGTTTCACGCCCAAGGGAAAGTTGATCGCTTTGCCGCGCCGGGCCAACGTGATCGACTTTGCCTATGCGGTCCACACCGACGTCGGCAATACGGCGGTGGGCTGCAAGATCAACGGCAAGATTGCCCCGTTGATGACCGAACTTACGAACGGTGACGAAGTCGAGATCATCACCTCGAAAGTGCAGGTATCGCCGCCAACGGCTTGGGAATCCTTGGTGACGACCGGAAAGGCGCGAGCCGCGATCAGGCGGGCGACGCGGGTTGCGGTGCGCAATCAATATGCGGGCCTCGGGCGTCGCATCGTGGAGCGGTTTTGCCAGCGTGCCAAGCTCAACTATTCCGACGAGACGCTCGCCGGCGCCTTGCCGCGACTGGCGCGCGCATCGGTCGAGGATGTCATGTCCGCGGTGGGGCGTGGCGAAATGCGTGCCGCCGACGTCGCGCGTGCGATGCATCCGGACTACAAGGAAGAGCGCGCCGCCGTGATGGCGCAGCAACCGAAAGCGGAAAGTGGCTGGTTCGGTCTCAAGCGCGCCAAGTCGGTCAGATACAAAGTACCCGGAACCATTGGCCCCGCGATTCCGATTCGCGGAACCAACATCGATTTACCGGTGCGCTTTGCCCCAAACGGCGGCGCGGTTCCGGGTGACCGCATTGTCGGGATTCTGACGCCGGGCGAGGGCATCACGATCTACCCGATCCAATCGCCATCATTGAAGGATTTCGAGGACAAGCCGGAACGCTGGCTCGACCTGCGCTGGGACATCGACGACGTGACGCCGCAACGCTTCCCGGCGCGCATCGTCCTCAAGACCGTCAATGAACCCGGGTCGCTGGCGCAGGTCACGCAGGTCATTGCGGATCACGACGGCAATATCGACAATATCCACATGGAACGGATGGCGCAGGACTTTACGACCGTGATCATCGATCTTGAAGTCTATGACATCAAGCATCTCACCTCCATCATTGCCCAACTGCGGGCCAAGGATGTAGTGGCGAGTGCGGAACGTGTTAACACGTGAGAACCAAGTGAATAAGATCCAAGCGAAATCGTAACGTGGCAACAATTTCCCCCATCCGTCTCGGCGTCAACGTCGACCATGTCGCGACCATCCGCAACGCGCGCGGCGGTCGACATCCCGACCCCGTGCGCGCCGCGCTGCTTGCGATCGAGGCGGGTGCCGACGGTATTACGGCGCACTTACGTGAAGACCGGCGTCACATTACCGATGAAGACATCGCGCGCCTCAAAGCCTCGATTACCAAGCCGCTGAATTTCGAAATGGCGGCGACCGATGAAATGGTTGCCATCGCGCTCAAGACGCGCCCGCATGCCACCTGCCTGGTGCCGGAGCGACGCACCGAGCGCACCACCGAAGGCGGTCTTGACGTCTTCGGGCTGCGCGTGCGGCTTGCGCCGGCTGTTGCGACATTGCGGCAGGCCGCCATCCGCGTATCGCTTTTCATCGCGCCTGATCCGGCGCAAATCGAGGCGGCTGTCGCCATCGGGGCGCCCGTGATTGAAATCCATACTGGCGCCTGGTGCGAAGCCTTGACCCAAGGCGATGCTGCTTCCGCTGAAAAGGAATGGGTGCGCATTCGTGAGGGTGCCGCACATGCCCGACGCTTCGGCCTCGAAGTCCATGCCGGCCATGGCCTCAATTACGAAACGGCCGAGACGATCTCGGCGCTGCCCGAGATCGTCGAACTCAATATCGGTCATTTCCTGATCGGGGAGGCGGTGTCGTCGGGGTTGCCGAACGTCGTGCGAACGATGCGCGCCGCCATGCGGCAGGGGCGGGCTCGGGCGACGGATTGATCAATATATTTTACCCGGGTAATATTGACATGCTATTTTTACCCGGATAATATTGTCCATGGAAAACAACCCCAAAAAGACCTCCACGGTTCGTTGTTGCGCCGCGTTCGACGGAGCCGCGCGCATAGCACAAGGCTCATATCTCGATGTGGCTCTCCGCATCAAGGATTACGGACGCAGGAACACAACAGCCTCAGTGCTGGTATTCGATGACGAGACCGGCGCGCAGATCGACTTTGATTTGAGTGGCTCAGGCGCAGAAATATCCGAACGGCTGCGCAAACAATTTCCAAGCGGGCCCCAGGAATCCACTCGATCACCAGGACGGCCCAAGCTCGGTGTCGAAGCGCGCGAGGTGACGCTTCTCCCGCGTCATTGGGAGTGGCTTGCAGAACAGCCGGGAGGAGCGTCGGCAGCTTTACGCAGGCTCGTCGAGGAGGCACTGCGTGCCGGACTTTCGGACAAGGAATTGATGCGCAAACTAAACGAGCGCGCCTATCGTTTCATGTCTGCGATGGCGGGAAACTACCCGAGATTCGAGGATGCATCGCGGGCATTGTTCGCCAACGACGCCGTCAACTTGAAACGACTCATAAGCGAATGGCCTGCCGACGTGCGCGAATATCTTCTCAAGCTTTGGGCACTCGACGAGAACAATGCGGCGCGCTTGCCGAGCGCCCATTGAACCGGTCAGCGATCACTCTTTCATATAATCAATCGCAAGCTTGACGATCTCAGGCGGGGTCGCATAGACGTCCCGGATCAGCGCATCGGCTTCGGCGCCGAAGACCGGCAACACCTCTAGGTCCTGTTTCTTCGCCTCGGCGAGGAAGGCGGGGTCTTTCATGGTGGCCTCAAAAGCCGCGCGTAGCGCAGCCAACCGGTCGGCCGGAATGCCGGGCGGGGCCACATAGGGCCGTGCCATGGTCTGGCGCGAGACGATGAGCTTGAGCGCGGTCTTCTGGTTGTCCGTTTCCGCGAGATCGGTGATGAGCGGGACATGGGACAATTCGTCGATCTTTTTCGCGGCCAGTTGGAGCACCACGTCGATCTGCTTGCTCTCGTAGAGGTCCCGGTTCCAACTCATGAGGCTCGACCACGACCAGCCGCAGCGGCCGTCGACCTCATTGCGTTTGATCGCAACCACCACCTCGGCAGCGCTCACATAACCGGCCACGAGTTTCACCGGCAGCTTGAACATCTTGCGCAGGACGGTCGGAAACACGTCGCTGTCGGCGCCCGCGCCCGTTGCGCCAATGACGAAAGGCTTGGTACGCATGTCGGCAAATGATTTGATACCTACGCCCGAGCGGAATGCACAGACGCCGACTTCGTTGGAGATCGAGCCGAGCCAGCCGAATTTGCGAACGTCATATTGCGCGCCTTCGCCGCGGCCGAGCAGGGGATCGATGACCGCGCCGCGCGCAAATCCGCCGAAGGTCGTGCCGTCCTTGGGGGCGATCGTGTAGAGGAAATTCGCCGCCTTGATGGAGCCCGCGCCCGGCATGTTCTGGACGACGATGTTGGGTCTGCCGGGAATGTGTCGGCCGATGTGGCGGCCGAGGGTGCGCGCGTAGAGATCGTAGCCGCCGCCCGGCGCATAGCCGATCACGAGGTTGACGGACTTGCCGGTGTAGAAGTCCGACACCGCGTCGGCCCGCGCGGTCGATGCCGACATGGCGCCCGTCATCGTGAGAATTGCAAGAACGCACGCGCCTTGCCGGACAATCATTAGATTCTCCTTCACGCCCCCAATTGAGCCCGGGTCCCCGGGATGGTCCCTTTGCGTTCCAGCGAAGTGCTCTGGCGAAGTGCTCTGGGACGTCGCATCGTACGGGCTTTTGCGATCGGCCGGAAGCCGGTCCCATTGCCCAGTTCCGCCAATCGACCCTACCGCGTCCGCTCTCGGTTGCGCACGATGCGGCCCGATTCGATCGGATTGCCCTGGTCGTCGTAGATGCGCGTGCTGGTAAAGCCTTGGGGCCAGATCGAGGTGAACCACGGCCTGATCCCGAAACCGATGCGAATCTGTGTAATCGGGTTTGGATTGTCGTTCTTGTGCTGGTGCTCCCACATGCAGGGCGGCACATAGAGAACATCGCCTGCCTCCCATGGGATGCGCTTGCCCTGCATCTCCGTATAGCCTTCGCCTTCGATCGCGTAGACCACGGCCTCGAGATGTTTGTGCCGGCCGCTCTCATGGTACGGCGGTTCGATCCAGCGGTTGGTGATCGCAACGCTGGTTGAGCGGAATCCGTTCTTCGGCACCACCAGGTAATTTGAAAAGTCGTGCTGGTTCTTGGTTGCCGCGATGGCGCCCTGCGGATTGTAACTCTCGCCCTCGGGCAGCTTTTCCCGATTGGTCGGAGCCTGTTCGAGGTGGATGATCGCGCGGGCGCCGTCAGGATAATATTGCGAAGTTTCCTGCGGCGTGGCGGCGATCATGGCAGGATCATTCGGCCCGCAGGATTCGATCTGTTCGATGCGGGCGATGCGCACGAACCGTTCGAGATCGAAGGTCATGCCGTGCAGGATCAGCACCGGCACATTGCCGGTGTTGAAATGCTGGTGCTCGGCCCAGAACGGGATCTGCAACGTGCTGCTTTTGTGCCAGTTGAAGCGCTGGCCATTGATGATGCTGAAGCCTTCGCCTTCGAGGATGTGCATCGACTCTTCGCCATGCCGATGCTTGCCGGAGTGCCACCCAACAGGAATTTCAGACTTCAGCACGTTGCTGCCCATGGTCGTGAAACCGAGCTGGTTCGCGATCATGAGCTTGACTTTCGCATCATGGGGCGTCGACACCCAGGGAATGTCCTTGTCGCGCGCCACCAGGCGGGAGGTTTCGAGATCGTCCTGGATCTTGTTGGGGGTCTCCAGCCATTCGTCGTAGAAATTCTTTTCTCTTGCCATGATGGGTTCACTCAGCAGGTGGGAGGGTGCGCAGGTCAGCAGAATTGTAGGATGGGTTGAGCCCTTTGCGAAACCCATCATTCACGGCCCGAGAGCATGATGGGTTTCGCCGATAGCGCAAGCAAGGGCGCTATCGGCTCTACCCATCCTACGACGGTCACCCGTGGGGTGCGCAGTTCAGTCAGCGGCATGCTGCGCCAGCGAATCTTTCTTGAGTATCTTTGAAACGAAGTGGCGCATCGCAAAACGCTGGGCATCGCGCATGCTGCGGACGGAACCGTCCCTGACCGCTGCAACCAGGTCATTCTTCATCGTGGCTCGCTGGGCGCCGGAGAGTTGCACGAGCGCCGGGATCTGCTCGATCATCTGGATGAGCGTCTCCAAATCCGGATAGTCGACAACGTAGCTCAAGAACCGATCGCGGATCGCTTCGTCGATCAGGTCCGGCCGGTTGCTGGTCAAAACGATCGTCGAACGGGACGTGTCGAGTTCGTCGATGGAATGAAAGAACACGCTGTCTTGCGAAAAATGCCACTCTTTGGCGTGCTGGCTGCCGCGCGCCATGAAGATCGATTCGACATCGTCAAACAGCAGCACGGAGCGCTGGCCTTGCGCCGTGAAGCCCGAGCGGGCATGCAGAAAAATGTCGCGAATGCGCTCTTCGCTTTCGCCATAGCGCGAACGCGAAATCTCGCCACCGTCGATGAAAGCGAGCGCAATCGGCGGGTCGTTGTCGGACTGAAAGCGGCAGCCGAGTTCATAGGCCAGGCGTTTGGCCAAGGTGGTCTTGCCGGTTCCGGGAGGGCCGCTGAGCATGAAGCCCTTGACGAGGCCGCGCGGGGAACCCGAACGCCACTGGTATTCAGAAATCGCGGTAAGTTCGGCAAGGAGATCAAGATACCGCTGGCCGACCATCTCGGAGCCGCCGCGTGCGTCTTCGGTGTCCGCTCCCTTGAACAGAAGTTCCAATTTTTCGAATGAAATTATGTTGCTGGAGGAAAGGTGGTGATGCGCATCGCTTGCCCGCATAAATGCATCCTGAAGTGAGACTTATCGACGACCGACGGGCACCCGAGGAACGCCCTCCGTCTGCCCTTTTTCCGACGAACGTGGATGGCTGTCCAGTGCGGCATTACGGACGTGCCGGGATCGTTAGGGATATTGAGGCCCGTACATGAGTGATACCCGGCATATGGCTGCGGCAGGCAGGCGGTTGGAGCCGGGATAGGATTCGCCCGCCGGCGATCTCGGATCGGTCAGCCACGCGGGGTGGGTCACAGAAACGCGTTCTTCGTCCGGGCCACAAGAGGACGAAATCGCAATGAAATCAATGATATTTTAGTGTAACGCAATTTTGTGTGGCGTTCATTGCGCCTGGCCGCCGCAGCCGCTAGAAGGGCGGCCGGGGTACGGTTAAGGACGAGATACCGATGACAGTCGTTCCAGGTGCCAAGAGTCGAGAAGGCGGCGTCGTCGAGACGATCCGCGTCGTTATCCACGCGCTCATCATCGCCCTCATTATCCGGACTTTCCTGTTTCAGCCCTTCAATATCCCCTCCGGCTCGATGAAAGAGACGTTGCTGGTCGGCGACTACTTGTTCGTGTCGAAATTCTCCTATGGTTACAGCCACTATTCTTTACCTTTGTCGCCCCCCTTGTTTTCAGGACGAATTTGGTCGTCGCCGCCGCAACGGGGGGACGTTTTGGTGTTTCGTTTGCCCAAGGACGATACCACCGACTACATCAAGAGAGTGATCGGCCTTCCGGGCGACCGCATCCAGATGATCGACGGTCTGCTTCACATCAATGAGGCCCCGGTCAAGCGCGAACGTATCGAGGATTTCATCGAATCCGAGGAGGGGACCCGCACGACCCGGGTCAAGCGCTGGCGCGAGACGCTGCCGAATGGCGTCACCTACACGACGCTCGATCTCATCGACAACGGGTTTCACGACAATACGGGGGTCTATGAAGTGCCTGCCGGTCACTTCTTCATGATGGGTGACAACCGGGACAATTCGACCGACAGCCGGGTCCTGAGCGCAGTTGGCTATGTGCCGTTCGAGAATCTGGTCGGCCGTGCTCAGGTCATCTTCTTCTCGGTCGCCGAAGGTGAGCAGGCCTGGCAGATTTGGCGTTGGCCCTGGACGGTGCGTTGGGGCCGCCTGTTTACCCTGGTTCGATAGGAGGTATTGGCAGCCGGCACCGGCATGCCAAACACGGATGCCGGCCGGAACCCAAAAAAAACAACAGGACGGCCAACTGGCGCAGGCCATAAGATTCTGGCTGCCTGTCGTTCTGCTGTTCCTCTTTGTCCGAACCTTACTTTTCCAGCCATTTCATATTCCATCAGAGTCAATGCAGGCGACGCTTCTCGTCGGCGACTCGCTTTTCGTGTCCAAATATTCATACGGTTACAGCCATTATTCGCTCCCGCTCTCGTTGCCGTTGTTTTCCGGACGGATACTGGCTTCCGAGCCGCGGCGCGGCGACGTTGCGGTTTTCCGGCTTCCGCGCGACGATTCCCAGGACCTCATCAAGCGTGTCATCGGATTGCCCGGCGATCGGATCCAAATGTTCCGAGGACACCTTCACATCAATGGGGAACCCGTTTCGCGGGTGCAGATCGAGGACTTCATCGATTCTGACGAGTTCACCGGGCGTCCGGTACGGGTCAAGCGCTGGCGTGAGACGCTGCCGGGCGGGGTGAGCCATACGACGCTCGATCTTCTGGAAGCGGGGCCACTTGACGATACTCCTGTCTATGAGGTTCCGGCGGGTCACTACTTTATGATGGGTGACAATCGCGACGACTCGACAGATAGTCGCGTCCTCAACGAAGTGGGCTATGTGCCGTTTGAGAACATGATCGGCCGAGCCGAGATCATCTATTTCTCCATCGGCGAAGGGGCTGCCGCTTGGCAAGTCTGGCGTTGGCCAACGGCGCTACGGTTGAACCGGTTTTTCACGTTGTTGCGATGAGCCGAACCCCAAAGCGCAAAGTTGCTTCAGCCGAGGCCCCAATCAAGGCCGAAGCGGCGGAGAGCGCTGCGCCGGACGTAGGGGCGGCGCTGTCCGGTCAAATTGATCCAGCGGCCAAGCCGGCCAGACGTCGCCGCCGTGCCAACGCGGACTTCGAGGATCGCATCGGGTACCGCTTCAAGGATCCAGCCTTGCTTGATCAGGCCCTTACTCACATCTCGGCATTGACGGGAGCCCGCAACCGGTCCGGCAGCTACCAGCGGCTCGAATTTCTTGGGGACCACGTGCTTGGCCTGGTTGTGTCGGACATGTTGTTCGGCGAATTTCCCCGGGCCGATGAAGGCGAATTATCGCGCCGGCTCGCCGATCTGGTTCGCAAGGAAGCATGTGCGGACGTTGCGCGCACGATCGATCTTGGTGCGTCGATCCGCTTAGGCTCGTCAGAAAGCAATGCGGGGGGACGCAGCCGAACCGCTATCCTGGCTGATGTCTGCGAGGCGCTGATCGGCGCCGTGTTCATCGACGGCGGCTATCCGGCGGCTTCCAAGATGATTGAGCGGTTGTGGGAGCAGCGGATGCGCGCGCCGGCGCGGCCGCTGCGTGACGCCAAAACCATATTGCAGGAATGGGCGCAGGGTCGGGGATTGCCGACGCCATCCTACCGCGAGGTCGAGCGCAAGGGCCCCGACCACGATCCGGAGTTTCGGGTCACGGTCGTGCTTCCCGACCGCGATCCCGCCGAGGGACTGGGACGCTCGAAACGCGCTGCCGAGCAGGCTGCTGCGGCGGCGATGCTGACGCGGGAAGGGGTTAAGAACATCGATGGATGAAGAGACGGTTCTCATGAGCGCCAAGGCGGCGACGCGCTGCGGGTTTGTCGCGCTGATCGGCGCGCCCAATGCTGGCAAGTCGACGCTCATCAATGCGCTGGTCGGCAGCAAAGTGGCGATCGTGACCCATAAGGTGCAGACAACGCGCACGCTCGTGCGCGGCATTGCGATTGCGGGCGACGCCCAATTGATCTTCGTCGACACGCCCGGGATTTTCGCGCCAAAGCGCCGGCTCGACGTCGCCATGGTGACGACCGCATGGGCCGGCGCAAAGGACGCCGACATCGTCTGTGCCCTGCTCGATGCGCAACGCCGCCTGGACGAGGAAACCCAAAAGCTGTTCGAAGGGCTCGCCGGCCTGCGTCAGCCAAAGGTGCTGATTCTCAACAAGATCGATCTGGTCGAAAAAGCCCGCTTGCTGACGCTGGCGCAGGACGTCAACAAGCTCGTGCCGTTTACCGAAACATTCATGATCTCGGCGCTCGGCGGCGATGGCGTAGCCGACGTGCGGCAGTGGCTTGCCGCTCGTGTGCCGGAGGGGCCGTGGCTCTATCCCGAGGATCAGATTTCGGATGCGCCGCTGCGGCACCTGGCTGCGGAAATTACGCGCGAAAAACTCTACCTGCGTTTGCATCAGGAGCTGCCGTATGAATCGGCAGTTGAAACCGAGCAATGGCAGGAGCGCAAGGACGGCTCGGTGCGGATCGAGCAGACGATCTTTGTCGAGCGCGAGAGCCAGCGTAAGATCGTGCTCGGCAAAGGCGGACAAACCATCAAGGCCATTGGTTCCGAGTCGCGGCGCGAGATCGCCGCGGTGCTCGAACATCCGGTGCACTTGTTTCTGTTTGTGAAAGTGCGTGAAGGCTGGAGCAACGATCCGGAGCGTTACCGCGAGATGGGATTGGAGTTTCCGAAAGGGTAGGATGGGTAGAGCGATAACGCGTTCTCCACGCGTTATCGCGAAACCCATCATCTTACGACCCGGGACCATGATGGGTTTCGGAAAAGCGCGTAAAGAAAGAACGCGCTTTTCCTCTACCCATCCTACATTCTACATTCTCCAACGTGCGTCCAATTGACGATGTGACTTGACCATGGAATGGACCGATGAAGGCATCGTGCTTGGCGTGCGGCGCCATGGTGAGGCGAGCGTTATCGCCGAATTGATGACGCGTGGGCACGGTCGCCATCTCGGGCTGGTGCGGGGAGGGGCGGGAACGCGCATGCGGCCGATCCTCCAGCCGGGCAATCGGGTCTCGGCCACGTGGCGCGCGAGGCTTGATGAACACCTCGGCAATTACGCCATCGAAGGTCTCGAACTGCCGGCGGCTTCCTTTTTGGGCCTCGCACACGCGCTTTATGGCGTGACACATCTCGGCGCGCTCTGCCGCTTGTTGCCGGAGCGTGACCCGCATCTGCATATTCACGAGGATTTGTCCGGCATTCTCGACCGTTTGATCGATGCGCAGGTGGCCGCGCTGGATGTCGTGCGCTTTGAGCTGCAGCTTTTGGCGGAACTCGGGTTCGGGCTTGATCTTACCTCATGTGCCGCGACCGGGACGACGGATGAACTCGTTTACGTGTCGCCGAAGTCCGGGCGCGCGGTATCGCGGGAGGCAGGCGAGCCCTGGGCCGACAAGCTCTTTCGACTTCCAGCTTTCTTGAAGGAAAGCGCCGGCAGCCAAGTCCTCCCCTCACGCGAGGATCTGGCTGATGGCTACAAAATGACGGGATTTTTTCTGTTTCGCTATGTTTTCGAACCGCGCCGGGAAACGCTTCCGGACGCACGCGGAAGCTTCGTGCATGCGGTGCTCAATGCGTGAAGCATTTTATGGCTGCAATGTTGATCCGTCATTCATTTGCGATTCGACCGTGCGGATTTATCGCTTCACAGTAAAAAGGGCGGCCCACAGGGCCGCCCAGGTGACATTTTTGTCAGAATTGACAGAACGAGTTTGCAAGTCGCAACTTGCAATTCAGTCAATCTTCTCTTTCAGTCAGTTCGTGTCTTACTGCGTTCCTTTAGTAGCGACGCCAGTGGTGATGATGATGGTTCGGCACCCAGTAGCACTGTTCGAAGGGATGCCAATGGCCGTTCCAGAAGTGCGTGCAGACGGTGTGAACCTTGTCCACCATCGCGGTGTCATCGACTGCGGCACGCAGGCCGGCACCAGCCGGCGTCATCGCGGAAGCGCTCGTTGCAAGCGCACCGGCAGACAGAATAGCCACGGTTGTGGCAATGGTCAGATTTAGCTTACGCATCGTGATTTCTCCTTCATGTGGGCTGCGGCCAGGATCGGTCGAATCTCGGGTCGCAATTGTTTTGCCCTTGGCTACGGTTCTAGCTGATGAAGGTGCAATGGAACCTGACTGACGCATTTAGCCGCCGTTTAGCGCGGGGCCGTCTTTCAGCCGGATTGCCGCTGCGGCGGCGTCGAATTCATTAATAAGCTATGCCGGAAATTGGGTTGTGCCCCATAGGCGTTTAGGGATCGTAGCCCGGATGAGCGCCCCTCATCAGCGCGTTTATGCGCATGATGTGGGCGCGATATCCGGGGCCACCGTCCCCGCATGTCGCCATCTCGCGTGAAGAACGCGATCTGGCTCATCCGCCGAAGCCCGCCCGCGGCGTCAAGCCGCCGTTCGGGCGAAGGCGGCTGCGGGCTACGAGGTCCGCTCCCTTAACCTAACGCCTATGGGGCTGCCCGAGCCGCCACGCCCGGGCCTTGAGACAGTCTCTTGTTCGCCGGCCGGACAGGTATTAACCCATACCCATGGGCAAAGAGCTGATTCCCCCGCCTTCCGGCGGAACAGAAGACATCGCGCTGCGCGACGCGCTCGAGGAGCGCTATCTCGCCTATGCGCTGTCAACGATCATGCATCGCGCGCTTCCGGATGCGCGCGATGGCTTGAAGCCGGTTCATCGGCGGGTCCTCTATGCGATGAGCCAATTGCGCCTTGACCCGGGGACGACACCCAAGAAATGTGCCCGCGTCGTCGGTGACGTCATGGGCAAGTTTCACCCGCACGGCGATCAATCGATCTATGACGCGCTTGTTCGGCTCGCGCAGGAATTTGCACAGCGTTACCCGCTGATCGACGGGCAGGGGAATTTCGGTAATATCGACGGCGATAATCCGGCCGCCATGCGTTACACCGAGGCGCGGCTCACGGAGGTGGCGCAGCTTCTTATCGACGGGATCGACGAGGATGCGATTGATTTCCGGCCGACCTATGACGGCTTGGAGAACGAGCCGCTGGTATTGCCCGGGGCTTTCCCCAACTTGCTGGCGAACGGTTCGCAAGGCATTGCCGTCGGCATGGCGACCGCCATACCGCCGCACAATGCCGCAGAGCTTTGCGATGCGGCACTGCACCTGATCGACAATCCGAATGCGCGCAGCAACACGCTGCTGAAATATGTCCAAGGCCCGGATTTTCCGACCGGTGGTTTGATCGTTGATTCCCGCGAGTCGATTGCCGAAGCCTACGCGACCGGTCGCGGCTCGTTTCGCGTGCGCGCGCGCTGGCACAAGGAAGAGACCGGCCGCGGCACCTATATGATCGTCGTCACGGAAATCCCCTGGCTGGTGCAGAAGGGCCGGCTGGTGGAGCGTCTCGCCGAATTGATCAACGACAAGAAACTGCCGTTGGTCGCCGACATGCGCGATGAATCGGCGGAGGATATACGTCTCGTCATCGAGCCGCGGGCGCGCACGGTCGATGCCGAAATCCTGATGGAGACGCTCTTCAAGCTCACCGAACTTGAGAGCCGAATCCCATTGAACATGAACGTGCTGGTGCAAGGGCGCGTTCCGAAGGTCGTAAACCTTGCCGGTGCTTTGACGGAATGGCTCACGCACCGGCGCGAAGTGTTGCTGCGGCGAACGCGATTCCGCCTGAGCAAGATCGAGCACCGTGTGGAAGTGCTCGGCGGCTTGCTGATTGCTTATCTCAATATCGACGAGGTTATTCGGATCATCCGCAACGAGGATGAGCCCAAGCCGGCATTGATCAAGCGCTTCAAACTCACCGACGTCCAGGCCGAAGCCATCCTCAACATGCGCTTGCGCAATTTGCGCAAACTCGAAGAGATGGAAATTCGCGAGGAAGACAAGGAACTGCGCGCGGAAGCAACCGAGCTGCAGGCTCTTCTCAATTCCGAAAAGGCGCAATGGAAAAAAGTTTCCGAGGAGATCAAGTCGGTTCGCGACAAGTTCGGGCCGAAGACGCCGCTGGGCAAGCGCCGCACCGGATTTGCGCAAGCGCCCGAGCATGATATCGCCGCGATGGAAGAAGCGCTGGTCGAGCGCGAACCGATCACGATCGTGGTCTCCGAAAAAGGCTGGATCCGCGCGCTTCGGGGAACGGTCACTGACCTCTCGGGCGTTGTCTTCAAGACGGACGATGGCCTCAAATTCTCCTTTGCGGCCGAGACGACATCGAAATGCCTGGTCTATGCCACCAACGGGCGCTTCTACACGCTCGATGCGTCCAAGCTGCCCGGTGGACGAGGGCACGGCGAACCAATTCGGTTGTTTGCCGATCTCGAACAGGATGCCGAACTTATTTCAGTATTCCGCTATCAGGGCGGCCGCAAATTCCTGGTCGCGAGTGCGCAGGGGCGAGGATTCGTCGTCACCGAAGACGAATGCCTCGCCAATACGCGCAAGGGCAAGCAGGTGCTCAACGTCAGCGCACCCGATAAGGCCTGTGCGCTTGCCGTCGTGGATGGCGACATGGTCGCGTCGATCGGCGAAAATCGCAAAATGGTGATCTTCAAGCTCGACCAGGTGCCCGAAATGGCGCGCGGGCGGGGCGTGCGGCTGCAACGCTTCCGCGACGGCAACCTCTCCGACCTCAAAACCTTCAAGGCGCAAGATGGGTTGGCCTGGCTCGATTCTGCCGGCCGCGCCTTCTCGCTGACCATGAAGGAACTTGTCGATTGGCGCGGCAACCGCTCCGATGCGGGACGACTTGCGCCCAAGGGGTTCCCGCGGACGAACAAGTTTGGCGGCGGGTAGGGGCTCGGTGGCGGAATCTCTCAATCAGCGATCATAAAGTCGATATTCGAACTATGAGAATTCGACGTTCAAAATGCGGAAGCAGGACGCGGACGTGCAGACTGCAGGCGCAGGTGACACCCGCAGTCTTTTTGAAATTTCGATGTGCCGCCTACTTGACGCGCTTCCATACCAACGGAAGGACTGGCGCGCCAGCCCCAGCTGACGGAGCAGGATTGGTATACTTGAGCTCGTCTCCGGTGACAGAGAGATTAATTCGCTTCTGATCTGTGCCGGTCCAGTTCGGGAACGAACAGCCCTCAACGTGGAAGGTTAGTTCGCTTCCGCTGACGGAGTAGGTCCCGAAGTAAGAAAGACTTCCCTCCACTGTAGCTTTGTATTCCGCCGGAGTGCCCTGAATACGACCATTTGACAAATATTTCGGGATGTCAGAACTCACCAACTGCAAAGAAAAGCGACCATTGGCTTCGAAGATGAGAGAACCCTTGGGATTGGGGCCATACCCGTCCACTGAGACTATCGTCCAACTCCCCACGAGTTGTCTTTTATTAACCTGTCCCTTTGGTGCGCTGTCAGCGGTGCTTGCCGACAACCCAAATCCCAATACTGTTACGGCAGTCATACAGATCATGCTGCGCCGATTCATCGGATGTCTCCTTGGTTGCTCAAAAGGTCAATACCCGCCCATTCGAAGCGGGCTTCAAAGGTATGGTCTGGTGGAAGCGCAACGCCCGCCGACGGCATACAGGTTGCCTTGGAAAATGGGGACATCGGCTCGTCCCGCTGGCAGCTCAGGTAACATACTACATCAAGGCGGAAGGGTGATGCGAGCGTTTATTGCACCCGCCTAGGGACGCTTTAGGGCCATACGGTCAAAATATTGCAGTGCAATTGTCTCAACCAACAGCCTTTTTCCTCAAATCTGCCTTCCGCCCAATCCGTCCATTTTTGCCAACACAATGCAATTGCAAATTATTCGCAAGAAAGATAAGAGGGTGATATTGGAGTTTTTGGATGCCCCTTTCGTCTTTGCCGGTCAAACCGCCGCCGGTTCCGGAGACCGGCTGGCGCCGTTCCCGGAATGCACAATCGCTGTCCGAAGTTTTTGGAACCATCGCGGTACGGCCGCAGGGATCGACCTTCAAGAAACTCCTGGCATTTCTCGGCCCCGGCTACCTCGTCGCCGTCGGCTATATGGACCCGGGCAACTGGGCCACTTCGCTCGCCGGCGGGTCGAAATTCGGCTACGCGCTGCTCGCCGTCGCGCTCCTTTCCAACATGATGGCAATCCTGCTGCAGGCGCTTTGCGCCCGTCTCGGCATTGGGGCGGGGCGCGATCTTGCCCAGGCCTGCCGCGACGCCTTCCCGCGGGCGCTCGCCTGGCCGCTGTGGGGAATAGCTGAGATCGCAATCTGCGCCACCGATCTGGCCGAGGTGATCGGCACCGCGATTGGGCTCAATCTGTTGTTCGGTATCCCGCTTGAAATCGGCGTCCTGCTCACCGCGCTCGACGTATTCCTGATCCTCTGGATGCAGAGGCTTGGATTCCGATGGATCGAAGTTTTCATTGTGGCGCTGCTCGGAATCATCGCGGCGTGCTTTGCCGTGCAGATCGCGCTCGCGAGCCCGGATTGGCGCGGCGTTATCCTTGGCTTTGCTCCGACGGTCGAGATCGTACGCAATCCCGAAATGCTCTATCTCGCGCTCGGCATCCTCGGAGCAACCGTGATGCCGCACAATCTTTATCTCCATTCCGGCGTCGTGTTGACGCGCCGCTTTGGCGACAGTGTCGAAGACCGGCGCGAGGCGATCAAATTGGCCACGATCGACTCGACCATCGCGCTGATGCTTGCGCTCCTGATCAATGCATCGATCCTCATTCTGGCGGCCGCCACCTTCAACAGCCGTGGCCAGACAGACGTTGCCGAGCTTGAGCAAGTCCATTCCTTCCTGGCACCGTTGCTGGGCTCAGGGATCGCGCCGACCCTGTTCGCGATCGCGCTTCTCTGCTGCGGCCTCAATTCCACCGTGACGGCTACTCTCGCAGGCCAGATCGTCATGGAGGGATTCATCGACATCAGGCTGCCGCCTTGGCTGCGCCGGCTGACCACGCGGGCAATCGCCATCATTCCGGCTGCGGTCGTGACGATCTGGTACGGCGAGAAGGGCACGGCGCAGCTTTTGATCCTGAGTCAGGTGATCCTGGGCCTGCAACTTCCCTTTGCGATCGTCCCGCTCGTCATGTTCACTGCCGATCGCCGCAAGATGGGCGAATTGATTGCCCCGCGCTGGGTGACGGTGCTTGCGGCGCTCGTTGCTGCGATCATCATCGCGCTCAACATCAAGCTGATTTTCGATGTTGTGACGGGCTGATCGTCTCTGTAGGTCCAGATATTTCTGGCGTCCTTATTTTCCTCCTTTTCGCGACTCGGGTATCAGGACGAGCCCTGTTTCTCACGTCCGGGCGATTGTGGGCCGTGACGGCCGGCTTCATGCTATTGCCAGGTCAAAACAATGATCGTTCCGACATACTGGTCCGAAGCGCGCAAGCAGCACCGTCAAAATGGAAAACAAGTCACCATCCGGCGATTTGGCTGGTCCGATATCAGCGAGTCGGAGGCGGCGGCGATGGCTGAGTCGCGCGCGAGCGAAGCTCTCGCGCGCAGGCTTAAGGGGCAGCGCCTTCCCCAGCGCGATCAGAAGGTTGCCTATGGCGGAGCCAGCGGGATACCGATCCGTGAGGAGATTTTGGGTCGACAGAACGACGTGGTCATCACACGCAATGGCTATGGGGCTCGATGCCTCAACACGCCGGATGTGCTGTTCGCGGACGTCGACTTTCAATCCGCGGCGTCCATCAAGGCAAAGTTACTGCTGTTCTTTGCCCTGGCCGTCGCGGCTGTTTTCGTTGGTGGGTTACTGCCATCCAGGGCGTGGGTTATGGCCATCATCTTCGTATCTTTTATTATTACCAGCCCTCTCGCCGACCTGATCCACAGGCTCCAGCAGCGTCTATTGGGCGGGCCAGAAAAAATCGTGAAAAAACGGATTCTTCGCTTCCTCGCGAAACGATCAACATGGAATCTGCGTCTCTATCGCACACCCGCCGGCCTGCGTATTCTCGCGACGCACCAACCCTTTCTTCCGACAGAGGAAGTTGTTCAGGAGTTCTTTCGTGCGGTCGGTGCAGACCCCGTTTACGTCAAAATGTGCCTGAACCAGCACTGCTTTCGCGCCCGTCTGACCGCCAAACCTTGGAGAATCGGAATCAGATCACGCATGAAGCCGCGGCCCGGTGTGTGGCCGGTTCGCCCGGAGCGCATGGCCGAGCGAGCACAGTGGATCGCGACCTACGAAGAAAAAGCCAAGGCCTTTGCCTCCTGCACGTTTCTGGAAGCAGTGGGGTCCGGCGCAATTCATCCGAAGGTGGCACCGGTCATCGCACTGCATGACAAGGAATCCAGAGCAACAATTCAAGGAAATGCAGTCGCATGATGGTCCGAAACGCTAGGAGATCGCGCGAACCTACTCGACGATCTCATCGGCGCGCGCCAGAAAGGCACCGGGAATCGTCAATCCAATTGCTTTGGCCGCCTTGGCGTTGATCACCAGATCGAACTTGGTGGGCTGCTCGATCGGCAGATCGGCTGGCTTTGCACCTTTGAGAATGCGATCGACGTAACCGCCGGCGCGTCGATAGAGATCGGGCAGGCTCACGCCATAGGACACAAGTCCGCCGTTGTCGACGAAATCGCGGAACGTATACATGGCCGGCAGCCGATGTGCCGCAGCGAGATTGACCACAAGGCTCTGGTTGGTCTGCATCAGCGTATCGCTGCCAACCACGATGGCATCAGCATGTGACCGCGTTGCCGTTTCGAACGCGCGCTCGATGTCTGCCAGAGCCCGGATATCCAATACCTGTGCGGCTATTCCCATGGAGCGTGCGGCGGTTTCGATTTCACCCCATTCCGCGCGGCGCGACGGGTTGGAAAGATTCATGAGTGCGGCGACACGCTCGAGCCGGGGCAGCATCTGTTTGAGAGCTTCAATGCGCTTTCCTTCCGCGCCCGAAATGGACGCCCCGAACCCCGTCATATTGAGCGCCGGCCGGTCTCGGTTGCGCGCGATACCGAGTGGATCGCCCGCCGCTGCCATGACCACCGGTATTGTCGTGGTGGCGGCCTTTGCGGCGAGTGCCGCGGGCGTTCCCCGCGTCACGATCACATCCACGTTGAGCGCAACCAGTTCGCGTGCCAGAGCCGCAAACATGTCATTGCCGCCATCGGCCGAGCGATACGCGATGGTCAGGTTCTGGCCTTCGACAAGCCCGCGTTGCGCGAGTTCTTGCTGCAATTTTCCGAAATTGATGTTCACCGGACGTGGCGAAGTATCCAGCATGCCGATGCGGTAACGCGTCGTGGCGACCTGGGCCATTCCGGCCGGCGACCACAGGGTGGCACCTGTGAGGCCTGCGATGAATTTGCGCCGGTTCATCGATCACTCCGTGGTTAGGATCGGGGGATCGTACACGCAACGTCACCGAAAGCTACACCATTATGACCTCGACGCGGTGGAGATCGGGGCGTATACGCACTGTTCGATTGTTAAATCAATTGCTCAAACGGGAGATCGAAATGCGCCATTTTCTATGGATGTCTTTGTTCGTGGTGGCGCTGGACGTGCCCGTGGCCCTTGCTCAAGATAACAGAAGTGCCCAGGCCATGCTGCCGCGCTGCATGGCTTCATTGCAGCCGGGATCACAGGATGCGGTTGGCGAACGCTGCATGGGGATTCTCGCGACCCTGACGTTCGTCAGCCGCGTGCTTCCGGACAATTTGAAATTCTGTCAGCCGACCGGAACAACGCCTGAGCAGATGATGCAGGTGGTCGACGGCTTCATGACGGCCAACAAAGAAGCAGTCGCCCAGGATTTCCGGCTGATCGCCCTTGCGGCCATGCACGACAAATGGCCGTGCCCGGCGGAGTAGGGGATCTCAAGATTTTCCTCGTTTTGACTGGTTAACTCCTCAGCAATGCTGTCGCCTTGCCGAGCGCATTTTGGCCGTCGGCATCTGCACTGGAAAGGTGCGACCCAAGGCGTGGAGGGTCCAGTCCCACGGATCGAATACTGGGACGCCTGCGGCAATGAATTCGCTGGTGTCGCGGCTGACAACGATCAGGTCCGACAAAGCGGCCAGCGCCGCGATCAGCAGGTCGGGCTCGGAGAATGTGTGCCCTTTCTTGCGGCCGCCGTCGAGCATAAGCCTCCAGCGCAAGAGCGCGTCTTCCGTTACAGGCAAGACACGACCGGCAAATAACGGACGCAGAGTGCGATCAAGCCATTGCGCGATATCGGCCCGTCGAACAGGGTCGGTCATTTGTTCAATGCCAAATCTTACTTCAGCAAATGTTACGTCGCTTGAATAAAGCGTATCGCCCGCCTGGCCGCCAACGAAAGCCCGCACTTTTTGCGCCGGTTTTGCGCGCCGCAGTTCGGATACAACATTGGTGTCGATCAACCATCCTCTCAAAGCTTGACGTCCCGAATTGGCGATTTCACCGACAAGCGCTCAATCGGCACGTCCCGCAACGGCGAGTTGGCCAAGGCTTCCACAATATCGCGGCCAGTCACCGGCTTCTTGATGCGATCCCACTCGTCGGCATCGACCACCACGACCGCGTCGTGACCGTGGACGGTCACGCGCTGCGGTCCCGTTTGGCGGGCGCAACGGACTAACTCACTGAACTGCGCCTTGGCATCCTGCAGACGCCAACGGCCTGGGCCAAGCTGGGTCGTCTTGCGTTTTGAAGCACTGGACATGAAGGCCTAACCTTTCTAGTCAGATCAACTAGAATGTACACCATCGGTACGCAACAGGGAAGCGCCATACCTGCCTTGTGCGTGCAGTCGAGAATCCATGCCAAAATTCGCGCACATACTTGTCAAGGCAATCGCAGCGCTGCTGGTCGGTTCGATCTCGGCGTTATTTGGATTTGTTGGCTTTACGGTTTGGCGCATTGACGCCCAGTTGAGCCTGCCGTCATATAGTGAACTGACCGCAATATCGGCTGCCAACCCGATCTGCTCATCAAATGGCGAACGCATATTCATTCCGTTCGCTGCCATCCCGCCGACAGTTCGAAATGCCTTTCTTGCGGCTGAGGAACCTGATTTTTTTATAAGGCAGGAAATCAACATTCTCACTGACCTTGCAAGAGTTGCATTGTTGGATCAGAGGCCAGGACACTCCGCCATTTCGTCGATGGTCGTGCGCTGCATCGTTTCTTCGAAAAGGGATTCGCACGTCCCTGCGGGGGACTGGCACGTCGGAAACGCTGTTCTGTTTACTCGTGTCGAAGCTGCGGTATCCAAAGATACCATCTTCGATGTCTACATGAATGAGATATGGCTGGGTCGTGGCGCCTATGGCGCAGGAGCAGCCGCTTATTTCGGGAAATCGCTTGCGGAGCTAAACCTCGATGAAGCGGCATTTCTTGCAGGATTGGTCCGACAACCCTCCCTTGTTCGACGTGGCGAAAAAGCAAGTCTTCAGCGGCGGAATTTCGTGCTCGATCGAATGCGACAAGCAGGCATGATATCAGCCGAGGAGGTGGCGTCAGCGAAAGAGCAGTCTTTGATCCTGCGGAGCGTTTCCGGGCCAGGCTAGATTTTTGCGGCGTAGAGATCCCAGAAAACGTCGATGCACATTTTGGCACCAATTTTGGGGCGTCACGACGGCGCCGCAACGTTACCCGTTCGTCCGCAGCCAGCCTTCCGCCGTGAGCCGCTCCTGCGGCAGGAAGCGGCTCTTGTAGTGCATCTTGCGCGAGCCCTCGACCCAGTAGCCGAGATAGACGTAAGGTAGCCCCATGCGGCGTGCGCGCGCGATGTGGTCGAGGATCATGAAGGTGCCGAGCGAACGGGATGCTTCGGTCTCCTCGAAGAAAGAATAGACCATCGAGAGTCCGTCACTGAGAACGTCGGTGAGCGCGACCGCGATCAGTTCGCCGGTGCCGCGGCCGTTGATGGCAGTGTCGGGGCCGCGCCTGCGATATTCGATCAGGCGGGTCTCGACGTGGCTGTCCTCGACCATCATGGCGAAATCGAGCACGGTCATGTCGGCCATGCCGCCGTCGCGATGCCGCGAATCAAGGTAGGATCGAAACACCGAATATTGTTCGGACGTCGGCGTTGCAACCCGCATCTCTCCGATCAGGTCTTTGTTGCGGTCTCGAATGCGGCGCATGCTGCGCGTCGGCTGGAACGCTTCCGTCAGGACGCGCACCGAAACGCAGGCCCGGCATCGCTCACAGGCCGGCCGGTAGGCGATCGATTGGCTGCGGCGAAAGCCGCCGTGGGTGAGGAGGTCGTTGAGTTCGGCGGCGCGCTCGCCGACAAGGTGTGTGAATACCTTGCGCTCTTCCTGGCCAGCCAGATAGGGGCAGGGCGAGGGGGCTGTGAGGTAGAACTGCGGGGTGTTGCGCGAATGTTGGGTCACGGCGGCCGACGGGTTCGTTGGAATCATAGGATCGCCCGGACCGGGCGCGTAGTCAAACGGTGTATTTCGGGAAAAGGAGGCCTTTCATGAGCATAACGTTGACCGACGTCCTGTCGGCGCGCGAGGTCATTGCGGGCCACGTGGTGCGCACGCCCATGTTGCCGGCACCGCGGCTTTCCGAACTCACCGGTGCGTCGGTCTATGTGAAATACGAGAACCTGCAGGTCACGAATTCCTTCAAAGAGCGCGGCGCACGCAACAAATTGGCCTCGCTTTCGGGCGTCGATCGGGCGCGCGGGGTGATCGCGATGTCAGCCGGCAACCATGCGCAGGCCGTCGCCTATCATGCCGGCAAGCTCGGTATTCCGGCGACCGTGGTGATGCCGGTGACGACACCCTTCGTCAAAGTGGAAGCAACCCGTGCCCACGGGGCGCAGGTCGTGCTCGATGGCGAAAGCGTGGCTGACGCGCAGGTTCGTGCAGAGCAGATTGCGCATAACCAACATCTCATTTGGGTGCACCCCTATGACGACGCCAAGGTGATCGCCGGACAGGGCACGATCGCACTTGAAATGCTGGAAGATGCGCCGGAACTCGACATGCTGGTGGTTCCCATCGGGGGCGGCGGTCTCATTGCGGGCAATGCCGTGGCGGCGCGCGCCGTCAAGCCGTCAATCGAAATCATCGGGGCGGAGGCGGCACTTTATCCCTCGATGTGGAATGCCTTGCGGGGCGAACAGCTTCCGTTGGGCGGATCCTCGCTCGCCGAAGGTATAGCGGTGAAGAATGTCGGTACGCTCGCGCTGCCGGTCATTCGCGAACTCGTTTCCGAGATCGTGCTGGTCGATGAGGCGCATATCGAGCGTGCCGTCAACGCCTATCTGACATTGCAGAAGACCATGGCGGAGGGGGCGGGTGCGGCAGGGCTCGCCGCCATGCTGGCGCGACCGGACCTGTTTCGCGGCCGGCGTGTCGGCTTGATCCTATGTGGCGGAAACATCGATCCGCGTATTCTGGCTTCCGTCATGGTGCGGGAACTCCAGCGCACCGAGCGCATCGTCTCCTTCCGTCTTTCGATACCGGATCGTCCTGGCGTGCTGGGCCAGATCGCAACCCGGCTTGGACAACTCGACGCCAATATCCTTGAAGTCTATCACCATCGCCTGTTCCTGGACGTGCCGGCCAAGGGGGCGAAGCTCGATGTTACGGTCGAGACCCGCAATCGTGCCCACGGAGAGGAAATTCATGCAGCGCTGGAAACGGACGGTTTTCGGCCCCAGCGCATCGACGCCGCAATGACGATGCCGTAGGGGAGAACCCGTGCGCGAGAAGGAGCTTCGCATTGCATTGGTCTGTTTTGGCGGCGTTTCGCTCGCCGTCTATATGCATGGCGTCAGCAAGGAAATCCTCAAACTCGTGCGCGCATCGGCAGCGCTGCATGCCATTGCGGATCCCAACGACCGGCTGTCGGCATCCTTCTACGATTCCCATGATCTCAATGATCTGGAATACGATACTGAATCGGTCTATTTCAAGCTGCTGCGGGACATTGGGCGAGATACCGCTTTGCGCGTGGTCGTCGACATCATCGCCGGCGCGTCTGCGGGTGGAATCAATGGCACGATGCTGGCACGCGCGCTCTGCCATGACCTTCCGATGGCGTCGATGCGAGATCTGTGGCTCAAAAGCGCCGATGTGTCGGTGTTGCTGGCGCCCGATACGCGTGCTGCAGCCTGGAGCAAGTGGTTCCTGAGGCCATTGCTTTGGGTGGTGGCTGAAACCGGCATGCTGCATTCCATTCGCGATCGCGAAGTGCGCCAGAAACTATCACTCTTCATGCGCTCGCGGTGGTTTCGGTCGCCGCTTGGCGGCCGCATCATGTCGGCTCTCATGTATGATGCCGTTACGTCCATGGGCGCACCGCGGGATCCAACTGCTTCTTTGCTACCCTTGGATCAACAACTCGATCTGTTTGTCACGCTGACCGATTTTCACGGCTATCATAAACTGGTCCAGCTGCACGATCCGCCGCTCATTTACGAACTCGATCATCACCACGTCCTGCAGTTCTCTTGTCGACGCCATGCCGGCGGGGAGGTCGAGAGCGATTTCGATCTGGACAATGCGCCGGCCTTGGCGTTTGCGGCTCGCGCCACGTCGTCGTTCCCGGGGGCGTTTCCGCCTGCACGTATCGTTGAAATGGACGAAGTGGTGGCGCAGAAAGGCGGTGCCTGGCCACGCCGGGCCGAATTCATCTCGCGCGCCTTCGAGGACCATCTCCAGGCTGGGGTCGACCCGACGCTGGCGGCTTTCATCGACGGGGCAGTGCTCAACAATCGGCCGTTCCAGCAGGCCATTTCCGCCATTCACGGCAGGCCTGCCTACCGCGAGGTCGATCGTCGCCTGGTCTATATCGAGCCGCATCCGACGCCGCCGATGCCGGCGTCTCAGGTCGTGCCCGGGTTCTTTGCGGCGCTACGGGGCGCGATGACGGATATTCCGAGTTCGCAACCCGTCACCGACGAACTCGGCTGGGTCACGGATTTCAACGACCGGGTGCGTCGCCTGCGGGCCATTATTGATAGTGCGCGACCCCAGATCAGTGATCTCGTGGCGACCGCCATCAATACGAATTTCAATGGGGTGATCACAGCCGGCATGTTGCGCTGCTGGCGCGAACAAGTGGACGCACAGGTAGTTCACGATGCGGGGTTTGCACACCAGGCTTATGTGCGATTGAAGCTCGCATCCGTGCGCTCTTTTGGCGCCCAGTTGATCGTGCGTTTGCGCGGCGCGCCAACCCAATCGCCCTTATCGCGAGTGGTTGCCGAAATCATCGATGCTTGGGCGGTCCGCAAGGGCATTGTTTATAAGCACGATGACGGTGAGACACTCCAAATTGCAGCACAAGACGGATCGGATGTGCCGGGCTGGGTCGGCTATCTGTTGTCGTTCGACATCAAGTATCGGATGCGCCGCCTGCATTTTCTGATCGAAGGTCAGAACCGTCTCTATGAATTGCTCGGCGATCCGCGATTTGCCGGGCTCGATCCGCAATTGGTGGATCGCCTCAAGAAGGAATTCTATCGGCGCCTCGATTCGCTTCGTCGTCGCGAGATGGCGGCCCATTACAGCGCCAATACACGCAAGATCGTGGCCGACCTTTTTCCGATGGCGCCCGCTGCAGACGAAATCAAGAATCTTCATTCCTACGCGGAGGCGTTCGCCGAACGCCATTTCGACAAGATCGACCACTTGATCGGTCGTGTTGCCGTCGAGATCAATCTCAGGGCTTTCACGCGCGATATCGACGAAATATTGGCGGGACTTGATCCGGCCAAATGGAATCCAGAAGCACGCCGCGAGATTCTCACCAATTATCTCGGGTTTCCATTTTGGGACGTGCTCACCTTTCCGGTGACGAATACGCGTGAAATCGGCGAACTCAATGAAATCCGGATCGATCGCATCAGCCCGCAGGACGCCGGCGCCTTGAAGGGCTTTGCCGGAATTGAGAGTCTCAAGGGCACAGGGTTTGGACATTTCGCGGCGTTCCTGTCGCGGGCCTATCGCGAAAACGACTATCTGCTCGGCCGCATGCACGCGGTCGATCGGTTGATCGATATCGTGTGCGACTCGGCTGGCCCCCAATGTGTTGCCAAGCTCAGCATCAAGGAGCTCAAGTGTCGGGCCTTTACGCTCGTACTCGATGCCGAAGAAAAGCACCTGGTCGCGAGCCAGGATCTTATCAAGGGGTTGCGCCGCTGCGTGGCGGGGCTCATGGATCCGGGCTAGGCTGCAGCGCAGCCTCGATCGTCACGTTTTCGATGCATGTGATCAGGGCACGGCCGCGAAATCGTAGGGGCGGCCCTTTCTTGTGGCCGCCCGGCGAGCCGCACATTCGATCCAACGATCAGGGCACCTGTTGCAGGATCAAGCGGCTCGCACGCATCAAGCGTGGTTCGACCGGCGAGGATAAAATCTCAATCAGCATATGCTGGCCGGCCGGCGGGCGCGCACAAGAAAGGCGCGCCCCTACGGCTTCGCGGCCGTGCCACGATCGTCGGACAGCGCATGTCGCAAGCACCGCAACGGCAGCAATGAGCCTCGAACCCAATTGACAAATACGACTCTTGAACCATCTCTTGTGCAAGTGGAACGGGAATGCTCGTTCGGCGTTGGGTCTCGGTGAATACCGGGGCCTTTCGCTTTCTCAGTGCAAATTTACTCCGGCCGGCTTACCGCGGCCGTTACGCGCTCTTCTTCAAAATCTCCGCCACGCGCGGCGCGAAATAGCTCAGCACACCCGACGCCCCCGCGCGCTTGAAGGCGATCAGGCTTTCCATCATGGCGCGTTCGCCGTCGAGCCAGCCGTTTTGCGCCGCCGCCATGATCATCGCGTATTCGCCGGAAACCTGATAGGCGAAAGTCGGCATGCCGAACGTCTGTTTCACGCGGGAGAGCACGTCGAGATAGGGCATGCCCGGCTTGACCATGACCATGTCGGCGCCTTCGAGGATGTCGAGTTCTACCTCCCGCAAGGCCTCGTCCGTGTTGGCCGGATCCATCTGGTAGGTACGCTTGTCGCCGGTCAGCGTCTTCGATGAGCCGACCGCCTCGCGGAACGGACCATAAAACGCCGAGGCATATTTGGCCGCATAGGCCATGATCGAAACATCGGTGAATGAAGCCTCATCCAGGGCGCCGCGGATTGCGCCGACGCGGCCGTCCATCATGTCGGAGGGCGCGATGATATCGGCGCCGGCTTCCGCCTCGACCAGGGCCTGTTGCGCCAGCACATTGACGGTCTCGTCGTTCAGGATAAGGCCATCGCGCAAGAGCCCGTCATGACCATGGCTGGTATAGGGATCGAGCGCCACGTCGCACAATATGCCGATGTCGGGCACTTCCTTCTTGATGGCCCGGATGGTACGGCAGACCAGATTGTCGGGATTGAGGGCCTCGTTGCCGTCGTGGTCGCGCAGCTTCGGATCCGTATAGGGAAAGAGCGCGAGGCACGGGATTGCGAGCTTGGCGGCACGCTCGGCTTCACGCACGGCTTCCTCGACCGAGAGCCGCTCGACGCCAGGCATCGAAGGGATCGGCGTGCGCGCCTTGCGCCCGTCGACGAGGAAGATGGGCCAGATCAGGTCGTCCGCGGTCAGCACGTTTTCACGCACCATTCGGCGGGACCAATCGGTCTTGCGGTTGCGGCGCGGGCGTACCGAGAGGCCAAGATTGGCTGGCGCCATTGCCTCGACTGGGGCAAGGCGGGGCTTAACATCGATCGGGCGACCGTATTTGATGGCCATGGTTTTCTCTCAAACGTGAAGGGCGGAAACAGTCGATATCATATGACGGACCAACACGATACTGACATCCTGTTTGCTCGTCGTGGCGTCGCCGGGCTGGTCACGCTCAACCGGCCGCAGGCGCTCAACGCCGTGACGCATGCGATGGTGCGGGCGCTGGCGCAACAGCTTGCCGAATGGGCGGGCGATCCCGCGATCACGCGCATCGTCGTGACTGCCGCAGGAGGCCGCGCATTTTCGGCCGGCGGTGACCTGCGCCGGCTCTACCAGCTGCGGCAGGAAGGGCGCGTTGAGGACGCGCTTGCGTTCTGGCGCGACGAATACCGGCTCAATGCGCTGATCAAGCATTATCGCAAGCCCTATGTGGCGCTCATCGACGGCGTCGTCATGGGCGGCGGTGTCGGACTGGCGATCCACGGTTCGCATCGCGTGGCCGGCGATCTCTTCCGTTTCGCGATGCCGGAGGCCGGTATTGGCTTTTTCCCCGATGTGGGCGCATCGTGGTTCCTGCCACGGCTGCCAGGCGAGCGCGGCACTTTTTGTGCCCTCACGGGCGCGGAACTCAATCCTGCGGAAGCTTGCGCGGCCGGCATCGCAACACATCGGGTGTCGTCGGCGCGGTTTTCCGAACTGGCCGATGCGCTTTGCGGCAACGTTTCGGTTGATGCGCAGCTTGCCGCCTTCGCAGAAAAAGTGGAAGAGGGAGCGAGCGATCGGGCAGCGGAAGACCGCTGGGCAGCGGGAGACCGCTGGGAGGTGGTCGATCGCCTGTGCAAGGCTGACCGTGTCGAGGACATCCTCGCGGCTTTCGAGGCGCAAGCGGCTGGCCAAAACAAGAAAGAGGATACCGACGCTGCGTTTGCGCGTTCGTCGGCGGCGAGGATCCGAACCAAATCTCCGACAAGTCTCAAGGTCACCCTGGCGCTCCTGCGGCGCGGTCGATTGCTCGATTTCGATGCGTGCATGCGCACGGAATTCCGGGTAGCTTCCCGCGTCGCCAGGGGGCATGACTTTTACGAGGGGATTCGATCGGTGATTATCGACAAGGACCGGACACCGCGCTGGCAGCCGGACCAGCTTGCGGCCGTCAGCTTGGCCGCCGTGGAGCGGTATTTTGAGCCGCTTGACGCGGAACTCGATCTGCCATGAACGATCCGATGGTGACCCAGCAGCGCCGGGCGCTTGAGCCGGTGCAGGCGGACCAGGAGGAGGCCCGTCCCGAACGATGGGCATGGTGGCTGGTCGTGTTCCTGCGGGTGATGGCGGGCCTCTCGATGATAAAGGGTCTTTATCATTGGGCCGTTGTGTGCGGCATCAATGCTCCAACCTCTGTGGGTTTCGACGGATATGAAACGCCCTATCAATCCGCGACTGTTTTCTTTGCGGTGATTGATCTCGTGGCCGCCGTCGGGCTCTGGCTCGCGGCGCCTTGGGGCGCGGTCGTGTGGCTCACATCGCTTATTTCGATGGTCGCGGTCGAATTGTTGTTTCCAAGAATTTTCGGCGGCGACCTATGGGTCGTCGTGGTCGAGCTTTTGCTGCTTGCGGTCTACCTGCTGCTCGCTTTAGTGACGGCGCGCGCGCAGCCGCCGTAACACATTTCCATGAACCGGAGTTTCAATCGTGATCATCGATTTTCAACAACATTATACGCCGCCGGAATTGCTCAAAGGCGATCGCAACGCCGTTTCCGTGCAGCTCGACCAGAACGGCAACCCGAACTACCTGCTCAATCCATTGCTGGCGGATCTCGCCGGCCACGTCAGGATGATGGATCGCGCCGGCATTGACGCAGGTGTTCTGTCATGCGGGACGGGTTTCGACCAGCCCGACGTGGCGACCTGCCGCCTGATCAATGACCGCATGAAGCAGGCCGTCATCGATCATCCGAGCCGATTCATCGGGCTTGCACATGTGCCGGCGCTCAAGGCCCCTGAGGCTGCAGCCGAACTGAAGCGTTGCGCGGTCGATCTTGGCTTTCCGGGCGTGGTCATTGCGTCTGAACTGCAGGGACAGCCGCTCGACTGCGAGGCTCTGCTGCCGTTTTGGCGAGCAGCCGCCGATCTCGGACTCTACGTATTCGTCCATCCCCTGCCGGCGGTCATTGCCTGGCCGCAACTCTATGCCGACGATTTCGGGCGTATGCTCGGCTGGGAGTTTTCCCTGATGGTTGCGACCATGCGCATCGTCAATAGCGGCCTGCTCGACGCGCTGCCGCACCTCAACATCCAGTTTTCGCATTTTTCCGGCGGTATCGGCCGTTACCTCGGCCGTATCCGCGGTTTCCAGCAGCGCGACAAGTGGGGCACGGCAGCGCTGGCGCGTCACGGCCGCCAGCCGCAGAAGCCGATCGACTACTATCTCGAACATCGCGTTTTTTATGATTGCGCCGGATGGGCGGGACCCGATCATGCCGCCGAGTGGGGCGCGGAATGGGTCCGTTTCGGCATGCAGGAAGTAGCGCTTTCTCAAACCGTGTTTGCCACCGACTATCCGCAGGCGGTGCGCGATGCCGATGAGGTTGCGGGTTATGTGGCGGCGTTAAGGGCGCTCGGCCCCGATGCGCGCGCCATGGTGGATGGGGTGAGCGCAGAACGGCTCATTCCTGATTTGAAAAAGCGTATTGGCAAGTGTGCCTGAATGCGTCCATTCTTGTGCCGCGATGCGGAGGGATAGCAATGACACAAATCGGCTTCATCGGGTTGGGCAACATGGGTTTTCCCATGGTTCAAAACCTGATCAAGGCTGGCCATGCGGTCATCGGGTTCGATATCCAAGAGCCTGCGCGCGAAAAATTCGTTGCTGCCGGCGGAAATGCAGCCACGTCGCTCGATGCCGCCTGTATGGGCGCGGAAGTCATCATCACCATGCTGCCGGCCGGCAAGGAGGTGCGCGACGTCTATCTTGGCCAGGGCGGCGTCTTGGCATCGGCTGCGGACGGGGCTCTCCTGATTGATTGCTCGACCATCGACATCGAATCCGCGCGCGCCGTCGCGGCAGCCGCCAGTGTAAACGAACTTGCGATCGTGGACGCGCCGGTGTCAGGAGGTGTTGCGAGTGCGGAAGCCGGCGCCTTGACATTTATCGTCGGCGCCAGCACCGGCAATTTCGAGCGCGCGAAACCCGTCCTAGAAGCGATGGGCAAGACGATCATCCATGCGGGCGGCACCGGCGACGGCCAAGCTGCCAAGATTTGCAATAACCTGATCCTCGGCGTGTCGATGATTGTCGTTTCGGAAGCCTTTTTGCTGGCGGAAAAGCTAGGGCTCGACGCGCAGAAGTTTTTTGAAGTGGCGTCGCAGTCTTCGGGGCAATGCTGGTCGCTGACGAAGTATTGCCCGGTTCCGGGGCCGGTTCCGTCGTCGCCCGCCAACCGCGATTACAAGGCCGGCTTTACGGCCGCCATGATGCTCAAGGACCTCAAGATTGCCCAAGCGGCGGCTAAGTCGGCGGGCGCCAAGGCTCCGCTAGGCGCCGGCGCCGCCGCGCTCTACAATCTCTATGTGGAGCAAGGCCACGCCGAGAAGGACTTTTCCGGTATCATCAAGCTGCTCGACGACCGGAAGGAAGAGCCGGCGCCCGAACCGAGCGAAACGCCTGCGGCAAGCGAAGGGCCTGCGGCAAGCCAAGCGCCTGCGGCAAGCCAAGCGCCTGCGGTAAGCGAAACGCCTGCGCCAAGCGAAGCGAGTTCAACAAACAACGGGAGGACATCGGATGTTTAATTCCATGAGGCTTATTGCGGTTGCAACTCTTGCTGTTCCATTGCTGGCCGGTTCGATTCTGGTCGCGCAATCCCAACAGGCGCCTGCGCCGCTGCCACCGCCACCGGCGCCGATCATGCCGCCACAACTCGTGCCGGCCCACACCGTGGACCTGATGACGGCGGAGGGCATGCGGGCACTCGGGGCGACGTGGAAGACCATGGAGGCCAAGATCGTCGAGGCACCGCTGCTGCCCAACCGCTTGCCGGGCTATGACAAGACCTACGACATCGATCCGCATGCCGGCGAAGGCGGGTATGACGATTCGAAATGGCCGGCGATCGAGGCCAAGGACCTCGCCGCGCGCCGCGGTGGCGGTCGTGTGTCCTTCATCTGGTTCCGCACCAACCTGACCATGCCGGAGAAGATCGGAACTTTCGAAACCAAGGATTCGATCGCGGTGATCACGGCTTTTGTCGACGACTATGCGGAAGTGTGGATCAATGGGGCGATGCCGCGCCGTGCCGGCCGCCCGAGCCCGGCGACGATCCAGGGCTTCAATATTCCCAACAAAGTCGTCCTCTCGGAGAAGATCGCGGCGGGCGACAAGTTCCAGGTTGCGATCTTCGGCATCAACGGCCCGATCTCGGTCGCACCGCCGAACTTCCTCTTCTTCCGCGAGGCGAAGGTCGAATTCTATCGCTGAGGACGATGGGCATTTCGCAGGATGGGTATTCGTAGGATGGGTAGAGGAAAAGCGCGTTCTTTCTTTACGCGCTTTTCCGAAACCCATCATCTTGCGGCCCGAGGGGTTGATGGGTTTCGCGAAAAAAAAGCGCGCTGAAGACGCGCTTTTCCTCTACCCATCCTACAAGCGGGTTTACACCTCTTGGTCGGCGCCACCAAAGTGGTGTAGCAAGGTGCGAACATCGTCCATCGAAACCAATCCACAGGTGCCGGAAATGCAGGAGCGAGCCGCGGATATTCGCGACCAATATCAGGCGCTGCACGAGTTCATTCCAGCGGCCAAGCGGGCGCTGTCTCCCGACAAGTGGGACTATATGATCGGTGCCGCCGAGACCGAGACGACACTCAAGCGCAACCGGCTTGCGCTGGATTCAATCGGTTTTCGGCCGCGAATTCTGCGTGACGTCTCCAATGTGGATTGTTCGGGCAAACTGTTCGGCCGCAAGAGCCGCATCCCCGTGATGCTTGCGCCCGTCGGCAGTATCGAGCGGTTCGACGCGGGCGGTGCCGCAACCGTGGCGCGCGCGGCGGCCAATTTTGACGTGCCTCAAATGGTGAGTTCCGTCTGTAAGCCGGACCTTGAGCAAACGATGGCGGCCTCGGCAGCCCAAAAATTCTACCAGCTTTATGTCCGCAACGATGACGCCTGGGTCGAGGCCATCATGGAGCGCGCGGCTCAAGCCGGCTACGAGGCCTTCACTTTCACGCTTGATACTGCGCTCTACAGCCGCCGCGAACGAGACATCGCCAAGCGCGTGGTCGTGCGATCGACCATGGATCCGGACGCGATGGCTTTTCAAGCGCGGCTCACCTGGGATCAGATCAAACGCTTCAAGAAGAGCTGCAAGCTGCCGTTCATCCTCAAGGGCATTGCGACGGCCGAAGATGCGATCATGGCCTGTGACCACGGTATCGAGGCCATTTACGTGAGCAACCATGGTGGGCGTCAGCTTGATCATGGGCGCGGGTCTATCGATATCCTGCAAGAGGTGGTGGGCGCCGTTCGCGGCCGCGCACAGATCATCGTCGACGGCGGGTTTTGTCGCGGCACCGATGTGGTCAAGGGCATGGCACGCGGCGCCGATGCCGTGGCGATCGGCCGCCTTTATCTTTACGGCATGGCCGCAGCCGGCGAAGCCGGTATCCACCGCGTACTGGAACTCCTTGAAGAGGAAATTTGCATCTGCCTCGGGCTGCTCGGCGTCAAGAATTTCGCCGAACTCAATGAGTCCTACTTGCATGCGGCGGCGGCGGTCACCCCGCCCCATCAATTCAGCGCATTCCCGCTGCTCGACCTCGGCAATGCAACCGGTTTCGGTACGTAGCCTTGCATTAACATCTGGTGTCGCCGTCTTCAGACAGCGTCTTAACGCGCGGAACGGTCAAACGACGCGTCATTTGCCTATGGGTAACGATTGGGTAATCGGGGACGCAAAATTTTATCTGTCGGCTGTGGGCCGTGCAACATCTCCCGATAGGGAGCGGATGTATCGTTTTTGTACTATTTTCTGGTAATTCAGTGCTGTAATACGCTTAATGCGGACCCCGACATCGTGAATCGCGAGTTACGAAAAGTCCTTAAATTGTAGGCTCAATTAGATGTTGACCATCTCAAATATACTAGATGTTTATCGTGTTGTTTAAGTCGAATTTATTATGACGCCAGTATGGTGGCGACACGACGGGGAAAACAGGGCCTCGTCACACAAAAGAAGGGTGAGGCGTCAGCATGAAAGCCATTGCAAAAATGGTTGAGCCCGCCGACCGGGAGTTGCGGTTTGATCATATCAGGCCGTATTATCTCGAGGCGTTGACATTGGTCGAGCGGCTGCATCGGCGTCTGCTCGACGTCATCAAGGACGAGTTCGATCGCAAAGGCCGCGCCGACATCAATTCGGTGCAAGCGCTGTTGTTGTTCAACATCGGCGACAAAGAGCTCACAGCGGGCGAACTACGAACTCGCGGCTACTACCTCGGTTCGAACGTGTCGTACAACCTCAAGAAGCTCGTCGAGATGGGATTTCTTGACCACCAGCGTTCGCGCGTCGACCGTCGTTCGGTGCGAATCCGACTGACCGACAAGGGGCGCGACATTCGCAACACCGTCGAGTCACTCTACCAGAAGCATGTGCGCACGGTCGAGCAGGTAGGCGGCATCAACTCCGAAGAGTTCGCGACCTTGAACAAGTCCCTCCACCGGCTTGAGCGGTTCTGGACCGATCAGATCCTCTATCGGTTGTGAACGAAAATGGGGTAAATCGACTTGAAGCCCTGCCTGGGACAAGGCGGGGTTTCCTGTTTTCTGGCGCCGCGGACCGTGCTACCTAGTTAACCATGGGGAACGGGCCAAAAAACGGACCAAGTAGCGGACCAGGTAACGGACACGGTCGCGCCGCGCGCGTGAGCCGCCGCGGCGTTCTGGTCGGAGCGGCGAGCCTTGCAGCCGGGGCCGCGCAAGCGGCCGAGGATGCATTGCTGCAGTCCCTGATCCGGCAATATCAGCGAACCGAGTTCGGACACGGATTTGACGCGACGTCGCGCACGATCGCAATGCCGAAAGCGTCGCTCCCGACCCTTTCGCAGGCAACGATCGAGCACACCGAACGGGCGATCACCCGATACGAAGATATCATCGCGAAGGGCGGCTGGCCCACTGTGCCGCCCGTCGATCGGCTCGGCGTCGGCAACCGGCATTCAAGCGTCGTGCCGCTGCGCGAACGGCTCGCCATCGTGGGCGACCTGGACATCAGTGCGGGAACGCCTGACGTTTTCGATTCCTATGTGGAGGCGGCCGTGCGTCGCTTCCAGGCACGCCATGGAATAACGACCGATGGGATCTTGCGCGAACAATCCTTCAAGGCGCTCAATCTTTCGGCAGACCTTCGCGTGGCGCAGCTCAAGGCCAATCTTGCGCGCCTTCGTGGCTTGAACAGCAGTTTCGGCAGCCGTTTTGTGATCTGCAACATTCCGGCGGCGCAGATCGAGGCCGTCGAGAACGGCGCCGTGGTGGCGCGTTACATTGCCGTCGTCGGAAAGCCCGACCGGGCGTCGCCAGACATCAACAGCCGCATTGTCGAAATCAGTTTCAATCCATACTGGACGGTGCCGGTATCGATCGTGCGGCGGGATCTCATCCCGCGCATGCAGACGGAACCGGAGTATTTGACCAAGAACCACATCCGGATTTTCGACTACCGCAAGCGCGAATTGCAGCCTGAGCAGATCAATTGGAATACCGATGAGGCGGTGCACTACCAGTTCAAGCAGGACCCGGGCGAGTTCAACTCCCTTGGCGCCATCCGGATCAGTTTTCCGAACGCGCACGAGGTCTACATGCACGACACGCCGTTCAAGAACCTGTTCGGTGAGGATTTCCGGTTTCATTCCTCCGGCTGCGTGCGAATCCAGAACGTTCGCGAATTGGTTTATTGGCTGCTCAACGAAACAACCGGGTGGCCGCGCGTAGAGGTCGACCGCGTGATCCGACAGGCCGAGCGCAAGGACGTGAGGCTCGCGCGACCCATGCCGCTGCACTGGGTCTATGTGACGGGCTGGGCGAGCGCAGACGGGGTGGTGCAGTTCCGCGACGATATATACGGCCGCGATGGGCTGACGTCGGCCGCTTCGGCGGGGTAGGCGGTGGGCAACACCGCCGACGCCATTGATTGCGACGTGCACCCGGAGGTGCCGAACCTCAAGGCATTGATGCCGTATTTCGAGCCTTTTTGGCGGGATTCGTTCGTCGAACGCGGCATTCCGGGGTTCGAAAGCAATACCTATCCGCCCAACGCGCCGCTCTCCGCGCGTCCGGATTTTCGCCGCAAGGGCCGCGCCGCCGCAACCGAGGTGAAGGATCTCACGACCCAGGTTTTCGATCAGTGGCAGGCGCGGTTTGCCATTTGCAACTGCCTCTATGGTGTCGAACTCATTTTCAGCGAGGACATGGCGGCGGCCGTTGCGCGTGCGGTCAATGATTGGATCGCCAGGGAGTGGCTCGACCGTGACCCGCGCCTGCGGGCCTCGATCGTGATCCCGACCCAGAACGTTGAATTGGCGGTGGACGAGATCGAGCGCGTCGCCAAGGACAAGCGATTCGTCCAGGTCCGGATGCTGTCCATGCAGGAGACCCCGCTCGGGCGCCGGCACTGGTGGCCGATCTATCGGGCGGCCGAGCGCCTTGGCCTCCCCATCGGCATTCATCCGGGCTCGACCTACCGCCAGTCCATCACGTCACTTGGCTGGCCGACCTATTACGTCGAGGATTACACCGCCTATGCGCAGGCATTCCAGTCGCAGCTCGGCAGCCTCGTCTGCGAAGGCGTTTTCGCCAAGTTTCCGGGCCTCAAAGTGGTGCTGATGGAATCAGGCGTCACCTGGCTGCCCGGCTTTCTCTGGCGCTTGTCGAAATTCTGGCGCGGGGTGCGCGCGGAAGTTCCATGGGTCGACCGCTCGCCCGCCGCTATCGTGCGCGATCACGTACGGCTCACCATCGCGCCGTTCGATGCCCCGCCCGATCCGGACGTGGTCGAACGCATGGTCGATCAGCTGGGTTCCGATGATATACTGCTCTATGCGTCGGACTATCCGCACTGGCAGTTCGACGGCGACGACGCCATTCCGCCCGGGGTTCCGGAGGGGTTGCGGCGCAAGATATTGGTGGATAATGCACTTGCGACGTATTCGCGTCTTTGAGGAGACCGGGCCATGAGTGATCCGGTAGGGTGGGCAAAGGCGCTTGGCACAAACGTGCAGCGTGCGCAAAATCGCGCGGCGCCGTGCCCACGCGACCGTCCGCGAGTTTGATTTTCATCAAGCGCCACGGACGCGTGGGCACGGCGCGCTCCCTAAGGCCAGAGTTTGTGGTACCTTCACGGATGCGCGCCTTAGCCCACCCTACCGGAGACATCTCCATGAACATCGAATTGCGACAGCCAGACATTTCCCAGAAGGCGAAGCTCAAGATCGTCGACGTCGACATTCATCCCAAGAGTTCGATCGAGGACCTCAGGCCTTTTTTGAGCCAGCGCTGGTGGGACCATCTGCAGACCTATGGGGGGCGCACGCGCCAGGGCTTTGCCAAGACCTATCCTTATCCGAAAGGCCAGCCGATTGCGTCGCGCCGCGATAGCTGGCCGCCCGGCGGCGGCCTGCCTGCCAGCGATCTCAACTTCATGAAGCAGCAATATCTCGATCTCTTCCCGATCGAACATGCGATCATGAATCCGCTGTCGCCGACGGGGCAGGGCGACCAGAACGATGAATTCTCCGCCGCCATGGCATTTGCCGCCAATGAGTTCCAGCTGGAGGGCTGGAACAGGCGCGATCCACGGCTGCTCTCTTCCGTCATCGTGGCGTTCGAGGATGCCAATGCCGCTATTGCGGAAATTCGCAAGCGCGCCGGCGACAAGCGCTTCGCCCACGTGCTGTTCAAGAGCCGTACCGTCGAGGCCATGGGCAAGCGGCGCTATTGGCCGATCTATGAAGCTGCCATCGAGGCGGG
>Ga0209488_10000234_pt1 | contig 44477 bp, 41 predicted proteins | sample Rivendell_Oct201_8_FD_188349 | JGI IMG/M metagenome (GOLD analysis project Ga0209488, IMG submission 188349) | Vadose zone soil microbial communities from the Eel River Critical Zone Observatory, Northern California, USA -... | ecosystem: Environmental > Terrestrial > Soil > Vadose zone >...
CGGTCGAGCAGGACTTCGCCCCGAGGTGTCCGCAAGAGCGTTTGCGGTCCTGTAACGCGGGCGCGGCCGTTGACCAATGTGAGGGTCAACGCCTGATCGGTTTTGTCGTCGCCTTCGTTGACGGCATGAAGGTCCCACTGATCCTCCGCTTGACGGCGTCCTCGGAGCCGCTTGACGAAAGTGAACTCTATGCGCATGCCGCTCGACGCCACTTGCCCCAGAAACAGCCCCCATGCCGTTTCACCAGTCTCCCAGAGCCAGATTTGATTGAGCCGGCGTGAATTCCCTTCGGGCTCGACGGCGCCCCACGCCCCGACGAAGCGCACAGGCGTTGGCGGGTCTTTGCCGTCGTCGAACAGGGCGTCGGGGAACTGCACGATTCCTTTGCCGGACTTGTCGAACCACACCGGCACGCGAAACTCGACGGAAGACGCCACGCCATTGTCGCGCACGAGTTGATTCTCCAGATAGCCGCGCACCGTATCCGAGCCGCCAATGCTGATTTGCTCCAGCGCCAGCAGGCTGTCGTGCGTCCATTGCCCGCTGGTGCGCAGAACGAGCTGGTTTTGCGTGTTGAACAGCCGTTGAACATACTGCGCCTGACCCAGCCACGCGAAAAATTTCCCGTCCGGATCACCGGGCACACCGTTGTCAGTGGCTCCCAAAACATTCAAACCAAAGTTAAAAGTGGAACGCAAGGCGAGCACATGATTCTGGCCGCGGTCAATGAACTCCTGTGACAATCCCAGAACCGAAACCGTCATCCATCCGTTTACGGCTCCGGGTGAGACGTTGAACGGCTGACCCAAAAGCGTGGAGTAGTTCTGGCTCCGGTCGAAAGCGACGGCCACGGCGAATTCGCGGTTCGGCGTTTGGAACAACGGTTGACGCAGCACGACGCCAAAGTCAGTCGTCTCGCTGCTGATGTTCAGCGAGGTGAACGGATTTTCGACGATGCTGGTGTTATCCCGGCTGGCGCGAACGCCGAGGGTGGTGTTGAAACGGGTCAGCGGCAATGCGTAGTCGCCGCTGACATTGTCCCACCCGGAGAATCCCCATCCGCCGGAGACTATGCCGTACAGTTTTATCCCGGCGTCGACACATTGGATCGAGCGATTCCCATCGATGTCACCTCTGGTGGTGAATTGAATGTGAATTTGAAAACATACCGGCAAAGAAGCGTGACGGTTCGAGGCACCATCGTCGACACTCAAACGGGAAAGCCGCCGGAATCGGTTCAATGGCAACTCATCTATCGTCCGGAGAACGGCAACACGGTGAGTTTTGCGCCACCGGCAGCTTACGACCCGCTGACCGGTGAGTTTGAATTGCGCAATGTCTGGCTCGGAGTCTACGTCCTGGAAGCACGGACCACCGTGAGGGACACAGCATCCACGGAGGCCGGTGAGGCTGCGTGGGCGGTGTTTCCCGTCGCGCGAACTCCGATTGTTGTCGAGGACGGTGGGCTTGAAAATCTGCGGCTGTATCAGAGCCGGCCGTTTGAGGTGAGCGGTCGCGTGCGCGTCGAAGGTGTTGCGGAACCGCCGCCATTTTCGGGAACTGTTGAAGTGATGCCGATCGATCCTCAAAGCCCGGGACGCTTACCTCCCCTGGCAAAAGTAGCGCCGGATGGAACCTTCAAAATTTTTGGGCTTGTGCCGGGGGAATATGCGCTGCATTTGCAGGATCGGACTGCGGTCACCTCTTACATCAAAAACATCACCTACGATGCGAATGACATTCTGAATTTCCCCTGGCACTTGAGCGGAACTGGAAGTGGAACCATCGAGATTGTCCGGCGAGCGGGTTCCACACGCCTGTCTGGTACCGTGACCAACGCACGATCCGAGCCTGCCGCCGCCGCGCGCGTCGTGCTGTTGCCGGAAGCCCGATTCCGCACGGACCTCTACAAGTCGGTTGTCGCCGACAGGAGCGGGCGGTTCGCGTTCACCGGTATCGCCCCGGGAGAATATCGATTGTTCGCATTTGAAGCGCTGGAAATGGGCGCGGAGTTCGATCCGGAAACGATGAAATCTTACGAAGCGCAAGGGCGCCGCATGAACATCGGCGAAGCCGTGACGAACATCATGGACATTCGGGTCGTGCCGAAACCCTGAATTCCGGGCTTTCAAGACAATAGAAATTACTGTTTCGCTGCGGCGCCAAATCTCTGGATCGTAACGTCAGCCGTTTCGTTCGAGGTGCTCAGCAGGTCAACGGGCATTCCACGCACGTACTTGTCAAAGAAAGCGCGAGTCCATGTCGTCACCGTCTTGAGAATGCGGGCGTGCGGCGTCACGGCTTGAACTTCCCTGGGCCAGATGTTGATGTTTACCGAGTCCGGACGGCCGAGGAGCCTGATGTCGGAGAAGCTGTTATGGGATATTCCGGGCGTGGAAATGGTCACGTGGTAACTGCCGCCGGAAACCGTTCCATAGATTTTTTCGCGGGCTTCAGCCTGACGCGCTGAACGCTGCGCGACGTAGGCCTCGCGCGTTGTGCCCATTTGAGCAAACACGTCGTCAGGCAGTTCAGGATCCAGGTGGTCGATCATCATGAAAGGCTGTTGCAGACTGCGGCCGTTCTCGTCCAGCGAGAACGGCTGCCACGCAGAGTTCCCATCCTCATTCAGGCACGCTTGGAGTCTTCGATCGAGTTGGCATGCGCGGGCAGCAATTCGGCCGCCGCGGGAGTGTCCGAGCGCGCCGATGCGAGAAGTATCGAGTCTCCCATAAAGGATGGAACCTCGGTCCTTTTGCACATCCTCAAACTTGTTCAGGAGCGAAAGAACATCCGGAGCGAGCACTTCAACGGCTTTCTTTTCGAATGCCTGCGACTCCGGGTTTTCGCGGCCGACTCTGGCCCAAAACTCATTCGCGGCAGGAACGACTCTGCCGTTCGGGAATACCACGACGGGCGCGTCGTAAGTGTGTTCGATGCCGGCAACGATATAACCGTAGCTCGCCAATTCCTCCATCTGCGCCGTATAGGCGATCGATGTAGAGCCGCCACCGGGCGAAAAAATCAGAATCGGCAGTTTTCCTTCTCCCGCAACCGGGGCTCCTTCGACGGCGTGGGTTTGCAGTTCCCTGGATTGGATCGCCGTCCACGCAGGACCGAACAGATTCGACAGGGTGCCCACAACAGGGGTTCCCACGAGACGCTCGACTCCGGGCATATATGCGGACGGCATGTTCCTGGACTCGCGCGCGGGATACCAGATATACACGAGCAACTCCCGATGATCGTTCGGAACTTCTGTCATCACTTCGTCGCGGGTCCCGTCGACCCAATTGAGGAGTGTTCGACCGACCTTAAATGGGCCGGCTGGCGCCGGCAAGAGAGGCGAGTTCTGGCCGAGTGCGTATGCTACAGTCACGACAAGAAAAAGAATGGCCGGAATGGTTCGCATCGTCAGACATACTGACACCGTCAACGCCATCCTGTTCCCAAAATTTTGGGCTTCTATATGGCTTTTATTGCAGGGGCGGTCTGCAAGATAGGAAGGACAACAACGCCCTCTCGGGGAACCCAGGGGCAGCGTCAGAGGATTTCAGTGATATGAGCGCGATGCACGAGAGCACGGAGTTTGCATTTCGGCCGACAGCCTCTTAAGATTCACTCATGCGGAAGGCATCGGAATCGTATCGATACATCGTTCGGTCGCCGGACGTCCGAGACGGGAAGGCCAGGGTTCAGGACACGCGGATTGCCGTGCATGACGTCATTGGGCTTCTTCAGAACGGCGAAACTGTCGACAGTGTCACATTGAACGCCTTCCCTTCTCTCAGCAAGGCCCAGGTTTACGAATGTCTGGCCTACTACGAAGATCACAAAGGGGAGATTGACCTGCTGATCTCGCGCCAAATGTCTCATGCCGAGGGGTGAAATTCCTTTTCGATCACGACGTACCCGACGACCTTAGTATCTGCTCCGACGCCTCGGACATGAGGGTTCCCTCTTGCGCGAGTTAGTCCCGCATGACGCCCCGGATTCCCAGGTTCTCCAATACGCAAACGACAACGAGTTCTTACTGGTAACCTGCAACCGAGATGATTTCGTCGAATTGGCAAACAGAAACCGCATCACGGCATTGTCGTGATCATCCGGCGAAAGACTCGCGCGGCAGAGAGGGCGGCTTTGTTCCGTTTGCTGGAAAACGCCGGAGAATCCGGGCTGAGAAACAACATCAACTTCACCTGACAGCGCAACCCTTTCAACTGAATTCCTGATGGAACCCGGTTCACGACACGCGCATTCCCATCCTCAGACCAATTGACTGTTCTATTCTGCTTCTTCAGACTGTCACGCATGATTCTCGAAGTTGCGATTCTCGACGTGAAGGCGGGGCTCGAGAGGCAGTTTGAAACGGCATTCAAAAAAGCCTCAGGGATTATTTCTGGAATATCGGGATTCCGGGGCCATGAACTGCAGCGATGTGTCGAACAACCGAATCGTTACGTCCTTCTTGTGCGTTGGAACCAGATGGAAGATCACACGGTTGGATTTCGACAGTCCCCTGAATATCAGGAATGGCGATCATTGCTCCATCACTTCTACGATCCATTCCCAAAGGTAGAGCATTACGAATCCGTATTTACTGTGGATGAACGCGCGGGTTAACTGATGCCGTACACTCCCAAAATCTTCCATAACGTGAAACGTGGACACATCGGATCGGGGATTCTGGCCGCTGCTCTCATGACAGTATTTGGATTTATTGCATTCGCCCAAAGTATTCACGACCCGAGTCTGGTGGGAAGCGTTATTCAATGGATAGCGCTTCCGCTATTTAGCGGAGGATTCGCAGTCGGGATCATAAAAAGTGACCTTCTTGCCTGGCTGGCAGTCTTCGCCGGGCTCGTGATTTGGTCGCTTATCTTCACGGTGCTTTTTGCTTCTAGTTTCTGGTCTCGACTTCCTGACTAGCGCATTCCTCGAATAGCTGAGGCCCCAGTACTTGATGTTGACCGCTAAAGCTGTGTGTCTACTTGTTGCATGCGTCAAAGAATCGTGTCAAAGAATCGTGGTGGCCCGCATGTCTTGAGATGACCTAGAATTGCCTCGTTATCGACCTCGAGGCAAACCTAATGCGTCAGATATCTTCAGGGGCATTCTCTACCAGGACTACACATCACGGCCGCATAAAAGACAAAGAAGGATTCGTGGCGTGAAATCCTTTTCTATCCTTTCTGTGATTTCGATTATTGCCGTGTACCTGCTCATGAAGGTCGAGCCTGTCGTTTCAACCGCCCCCCAGCAATCTGAAAAGGGTGCGATCCAGGGATTGGTGGTTCGCGAGGGCTCAAATACGCCTTTGCCCGGCGTCAAGGTGACGGTGTTTCAAGGCGGTTCGGACCCACTCACGACGCTAACCGATTCGAATGGAGGGTTTGTCCTCCGGGGTCTAGCCGGCACAAACACGGTTCAATTCATAATTCAGGGTTATACACCCCGAGCGACATCGGTGACGGTGACAGCCGGTCAAACCGTCACCGGTCTCATGATGAAACTGACGCAACAAGGAAAGGTCAGCGGTGAGGTCCACGACCTCGGTGGAAATCCAATCGCCAGAGTGTCGGTCGTGCTGATGACGAAAGACTACTATAACGATCATTGGCAATTGTCGCCTTCCGGCAATGCAGAAACCGACGATAGGGGACAATACCGAATCTTCGGCGTGAATCCCGGCAACTATTTCCTCCAGGCCTTTCCGACAGAGACCAATCCAGGACGCGCGTATGTCACGAGGTTCTATCCCGACTCTTTCGATCTCTCCCAAGCCGTGCAGGTTCGCGTTCTGCCGGAATCCGATCTTCATGGATTGAATTTTACGTTTCAACGCGAGTCTCTATTCCATGTACGCGGTCGAATCGTAGAAGACGACGGCCATGCGCCGAACAGTGTGAGGCTCTCTTTCGAACGCGTGAATACGTTGAGTTCTGACAGCGGGGATATTCCGTATGACTCCGGAAATGGCACGTTTGAAATTCCAGGGCTTCCGATAGGCAGGTACACGCTGCATGCCGCGGTGCCTGGCAGCGCATGCGCCACGAATGCCGGAAGCGGTTACCGCGAAACCGGAGACACCACAATTACCATTGCTGGAGCTGACCTTGAAAACGTCGTCATTCCGCTCCGCCAGGCTGCTTGTCTCAGCGGGATGGCGAAGCTACCTGACGGAGATTCCGGCGATGTCTCAAGTTTCGAATTCAAGCTGGTATCCGAGACGAGCTGGCTGTCAGGATACTTTTCAGCAGAACGAGATGGCGCCATCAAGGCGGTGGCTCTGGTTCCGGGAACGTACGATCTTTTCTTGCACTCTGGTTCGGACAACTACTACATCAAATCCGCGAGGTTCGGGAACATGGACGTCGCGTACCGATCCTTCGATTTCCAAACACCGAATGCCACGTCGTTGCAGATTGTCCTCGGCTTGAAGACGGCGGCCCTTACTGGCATTGTCCGCGATGAGAACAACCAACCTTGCGCCGGCGCCACGGTGATATTGGTGCCGGTTTCGGCGGGAGACTCCGGAACGCGCAATGAAATCTCAATCTCCGATCAAAATGGCCAGTTTATCTTTAAAGGCGGGCCCGGAGACTATCGAGTCTTCGCATTCGAGTCCCTGGAGTATCTCGCCTGGATGCAGCCGGACTTTCTAGATAAGTACAACAGCCAGGGAACAACAGTCCGCCTTAAAGAAGACGCGACGGGAACTGCCACAGTTCACTTGGTTACAGGAAAGTAAACGATATCGAGGGAATGTCCCCTCGTTCGCTCGTTTCCCATTATTTGGGCCCGAGCGTCACGTCGATAAATGCCGGTGGAGAGTCGGCAACGTTCAGACGTTTGCCATGCAGGAGATCTCCGTCGTCGTCGGATGAAATGGACTTCACGACGAAGCCATCCGGCACATTCAATAACCCAACCGCATAGGACCTGCCACCGGGGACCGACGGTTGCGCGATCCCGTCTTCTTCGAATTCCCAGACGATAGGCTCCACACCCGACGCACTGGTCAAGGTGACGGACATGTGAAGGCCAGTCAGCAGATCCGGGTTTTCGGTTTGGATTCGCACGAGGAGCGGAATCAATTGTTCCGCGGTCATCAGCCTCAGGGTGGCTCCCTGCGGCCCGACATCCACATTGGGATTAACGACAAAAACAGGAACGGGGCCCATCACTTCTGCGGTGTAACTCCCTGCGGGAATGCCTGAAACTTCAAACGACCCATCGGGGCGGACGCGTGACGAAAACTGTTTCACGGGTCCCGAGCTCGTGCAGCATATCTGCACGGATTCGGCGCTCGACTTTCCACCGTCGAAGTCGATCAACTTCCCAAGCACCCGGCCTGCCGTCGAGCCGCCGTTCGGAGACGATGCGTCCGTTTTCCTCGCCATGCGGACATCGACATTCACGGCTGTGATCGCGTCCACTTTGATTGTTTCCTTTAGAAGATCCGCCGTGCCTGCAGTGATGGAGCGGATCACGTAATCGTCCGGCAGGTTCTCCACATAAAAACGATATTCGCCGTATTTGAGAACCGCCTTGAACCTTCCCATGTCATCGATATCGAGGGAAATATCATTGGCACTGCTCGAAACCGCCACACCGCTAAGCCTCTGGATGTCGGGAAACGCACTGCCATCGTCAAGCAACACTCGACCCGTAAGCGCAAACGCCGGAAACGACAACTCAATGCCGGCCACCGGCTGGTCCGTTACGACAACCTCGCGAACAACATTGGAGAAACCCGTTAAGTTTCCGGTCATGCGGTAGCGTCCGGGCAACACGCCATCGAAGTGGAACGAGCCATCCGCTTCAATGGTGGCGACGTTGTCGGGCATCCAGGGCAGTGGAAATTTTGCAACCGTATCCAGATCGCGCATTTGTATCGTGAGGTTGCTTACGGACATTGCGTCCGGTAGCGCTCGGCCTCGAACGGAAGTTCCTGCCTCCGGTTTGGGAATCGTAAAATCCAGGTTGTCGATTTTCGTTGTTGGCTTCGTCGGGAACCGGGTCGCGCGGGCGGCATCGCTTGTCCCCGGATAAAGCGTCGCCACATTCGCGTGGCCTGCCGCGATGAAGTAGGTCCCGGGAGACAGGTCCTCGATTCGATAGTGACCCGTGGCATCGGTGATCGCGGTAAATGGACTCTGCTGACTGAACACCATCGTGACCACTGATGTTCCGATCGGAGAAACTACGGTCCGTAGAGTAACGGTGGTACCTGTAGCCTGGGACGCGGTCCAATTCACCGGCATAGCGACAATGAAAATCCCAGCGGCGGGATCGCCGTTGGGATATCGGAGGACTCCGGACAGCACGCCCGTGGATCCGGGAGGCCTCATTCCCAAAATATCCATAATCGAGCGCGCCGCCGGAACAAAACTTGAAAAATCGATGTTTGCAGTCGTCTCTCCGGATGCGATCGAAAGTACGCGTGCGGCGGTGACATCCGCGGTCCCGGGAAAGTACGTTGGAGACTCGACCGAGCCGACAGCAATGAAATAGCGGCCGACAGGAACTTCGAGCCGGTATCGTCCCATCTCGTCGGTCGCCGCGAGACTTTCAAGAACGGTCGAATCGCGGTTGGCGATATTGCCCGCCGGAATCGCATAGACACGCACGCCGGCCGCAGGCATTCCCGTACTGGAAACGATCCGGCCAGTCACGACTCCAAGGGGCTGGAGATTCCCTTGCAGGACTTGAAACAGTAGAAGCGCAAGCGACAATCCCGTCATAGCGATCCTTCCGGGAACTTCATTGGATGATGCCGCATTCTAACTGAAGTGGTTGCAGGTGGGCACAGCGAAAGACCGGAAAGCCCTTTAGGATTTGTCCACGAAAGAGACAATAAATAGTCTAACATTTCCGCGATATTGTTCCGGATTCCCTCCGAACAGGTGTGTCAAACAGCACAGGTACAGACCGGAGTATGGCCGCCTAAATGCTTCGTGACTCCGCATGACTTTGTACTCTCCGTACGACGCAGACAAGGTGTTCGAGGCACACGATCCTTTAGATCAACGAGAGCACCTTCTCCCGCAATAACGGTTCGATGCCGACAGTGCTGAGAAGAGGCGGTTTCAATGTTAGGATCTACTTCAACGATCACGCGCCACCTCATGTACATGTCATTCATCAGTCCGGTGAAGCTAGGATCGGTCTTGTCCCTGTGGAACTGTTCACACTCTACGGTCTGACACGGAGGGAATCCGCGAAGGCGAAGCAACTGGTTGCAGAGAACAGAGAATACCTGTTGCATAAATGGATTGAAATTCATGGCCAGACGAATATCACAACTTGATTACGCGCTCGCGCTGCAACGTTCGCGTCTTGAAGATACGACCGAGCCGCGTGCCGAGGACGTGCACTACGACCGCCAATCACGTCACATTGTCGTGAATTTGAAGAACGGCGCCATGTTCGCCTTTCCCAGCGATCTCGCCCAGGGACTTGCGGGAGCAGCCGTAGAAGATCTCGAAACAATCGAGATTTCACCTTCCGGTGAAGGTTTGCGCTGGCCCTCGTTGGATGCAGACTTCAGTCTTCCGGCACTCATGCATGGAATTTTCGGAACCGAAACCTGGATGCGGCGCCTGGTACGACGAACGAAAAAGCCTCAGAAGACTTCCTCTACTGTTCGAAATCGAAATCCCCATCGTTCGGCATCCTAAGCCAAGCGTTCCTCATCGGGCTTCACTTCACGCTGGGGCTGATTAACGTGAGACTGATTTCAGTCCCGGCACCGGGCGTCACTTCCAGAGGAGTGCCTTGAGTCTCATAGGGTCCGATAAAATCCGAGATCGGGACGGCCCCCGTACTCACCTCAGCAGGAAGCGATATGAATGCAAATATCCGATATTTTCCAGGCGGGACTCCGCGAAATGTGAAGTCGCCGGATTCGCTTGCACGGCGTATTGGCAAGGGGTCGTATCGAGTCTGACCCTCCGTTGGCATCAGAATGATGGACGCCTGTCCTCCATTTGGAACGTGACCATCGATCTTTCCGCCCGACGGATTCACGATAATCTCAAGAGGTTCGGGTTTGGCGCTGCTGATGGTGAAATCCGTGCCTGAAAGTTTTCTGGCCCCTTGGCGAATTTCGACAACATATGCGTCGCCCGGCAGGTATCCGACATCCAGTGAATAGTCGCCGTCGAGAAGATTTCCGAATGCGAAGCGTCCCGCCTTATCCACCTCAAATATCTCAAAGGAATATGGTGGATCGTAGTCTGCGGGTCTCAAGAAAATATCCGTCTCGTTTGTCGTGACGGCTTTGCCATTGGACACGATGCGTCCTTTCAAATCCACGCCATGCCGTACCTCGACCTTGATGTCGGCGACATCGGCGTTTGTGACCTCCACTGTCGTCCGGCCGCCGTAGCTCCTCGAATACGGAGCGCGATCGCCTGTTTTAGTGAACACAAAATCGCCGGGCTTTAAATCCCCGACAAGGATTCCGGCATCAACCCCGTATGATCCCGGGCGTACGCCGCGAATCTCGAACCGATCCTTCGACAGAGTCACGGATACATTGGAATCCGGTACCGCGATCACATCGCAACAAAGAGGTATTCCCTCAGTGGCGTTCTGCAGTTTGTACTCCCGCACGGTTGAGCTTTTGCTCGAGAGCGACACACCGGAGAAATAGTGGGGTTCCCGATCGGGAAGCAAGTCGACGATCCTGCCGGTGATCTTGAAAACAGGAGTCATCGCGATATGAATGTCGGCGGAGACATCTTCCTCTGGCGACACCCGTATCGCTTTCGCTTCCCCCGGGTTGAAAGTGTTGGGGAAATAAGTTCGCGCCTGTGGGCCTCCAGGCGTTGTCACCGTGCGAACGTAGTATTCTCCGGGATCGACTTTGAACCGGTATTCTCCGTTTGTGCCGGTTTCCATTCGCGGACCTGAAGGCATCACGATTTTCAGCGCCTTACTGGCATGGGTAACCTCCACGAGTTCGACAGAAATACCGGCGGCAGGCTGGCCATCGGCCTGAAGCACGCTGCCGTGAATTGCACTGTCCCGCACCAATGAGAGAGTGAGATTGCGAATCCGTTCGCCATTGCGAGCAGTAATCCGCTCTGCGCCGTTTGGTGGCAAGGAATAACCGCGACGCTGCGGGATCACCGTGTAGTTGCCGGCCGGCAATTTTTCAAATACGAAACTACCCTGAGCATCTGTTTGTGCAGGGAAGTCCGTCGTTACACCATTTTCTTCAGAGCGGGCAACGATGGCCACATTGGAAAGCCGCTCGGCAGTACCAGAGCGAACGACTGAACCTTCAATCGCCGCGTCGTTTGCCTGAGCCATCAGCGGCGTTTGCCCGGCGACGAAAAGAGCAAGCCATAGAAACGGTTTCATGTGTTGTTGGGGAATATTAGCCCCAAAGGAACCCTTTGCACCATAGGAAGGATAAACTCGCCGCCAACGATTGAATCCCGCAGTACGGACCTATGCAGGGGACTTCGCCCGAGTGCCTTGCTCGCTTGGATTTCGACTTGCTCTAATCGTCCGCGGCGGGTACTTGGATGTTTATCGAGATCAAATCGCCTGAATTCCGAATTTCATTTCTGAGTTACTCGCGACTTTATGCTTCCAGTTGAAATTATAGAGAGGAGAATTCTTCTCATCCACGGTCAAAAGGTCATGCTGGATCGCGATCTCGCGGACCTGTATGGAGCTCCGACAAAGAGGCTCAATGAGCAGGTTCGTCGAAACGTAAAACGGTTTCCTTCAGATTTTATGTACCGGATGAGAACAGCACTTTGAGGTCGCAAATTGCGACCTCAAAGTCGGGCCGCGGCGGGCGGCGATACACCCCGTTTGTCTTCACGGAACAAGGGATCGCAATGTTATCGAGTGTGGTGAACAGCGAACGAGCCATTCAAGCGAATATTGCAATCATGCGCATCTTCGTCAAGCTGAGGGACACGCTTGGCAAAAACAAGGAGTTATCGACGCGACTGCAAGCGCTGGAAGACTCATGTGATGCCAATTTCAAGATAGTATTCCAGGCAATTCGCGAACTGATGGAAGCGCCGGTCATCCCCAAGCGCAAGAGAATTGGTTTCACGCCGGGAAATTAAGGTATCCCGCATGGATGCAGCCGGATTTTCTTGATAAGTACAGCGGCCAGGGAACAACAGTCCGTCTCAAAGAAGACGCGACGGGGACGGCCACCGTGCACTTGGATACTGGAAAGTAAACGACATCGCAAAGGAGTTCTTGTGGCCGTCAGCACCACGGCATGGGCAGACGTCGCGTTTTTCAACGGTCCCATACAGGATTGGTCGCGAAGATGAGCATTCGAAGACTTCTTCTAAGGGCAGCAGTTCTCAGTCTCCCGACAGAGATTCCGGGGGCGCTATTGTGGTGTCGGACTGGATGGGAGGGTACGGGGGTCCATGCCTCCAGCCTGGGATCGCTGGCTCAATTTCTCCATTACCCGGGGATTGTATTTTTTGTAACCATCGCCTCCCTGTTCGGGTTTCCCAAAACGCTTTTCGGACTCAACGCCGAGAACGCTGAATTTCCAGTATCGATTCTATTCATGTTGTTTTTTTATACCGGGCTTTGGATCTGCCTGCTGGTCATCCGCCATCCAGAGATTGAACGAAGTAGTGCGCCACTAGTTCGGCGATGAAACGACTTCCCAAGTGATCGTGTCGGGGTTGATGACCTCGATGGATTCGGCGCTCGATAGATGGAGAAGTTCAATCAGCGTTGTAGAGTCTTGCGAAAACGTGCTCTTACCAGCACCGTTAACGCCGGCAACCAGAACGAACCGGGGTGTGCGACTGAAGCTCACTCGTTTCGCCTGATAGATCGGCGTTTGGCGGCGATGACAGCCTTGCTGAAAGCAGCCTCAAGGCGATCTCCCAGTTGGGGGTCCTGCATCCAATCCATTGGCGCGGACTTCCGAGCGTTCGACGGTGACGTTTTGGGCAGCTTGCGTTTAGTGGACCTGATGATGGTCAGATGTCCTGTTGAAGATCGTTGGGTAATCTCCCGGCTAACCGTCACGTGCGAGCCCGACTTCCTGGCGCCGATGAACACGCCTGCGGCACTGCCCGTGCTCGGAATCGGTTGTGTCTTTCTTTGCTTTCTCGATTTTGTCGTCACGATTTTCATATTGGATTCACGGGAAACATCGCGTGCCACCTCAGGCTTCAATTCACGCTGAGGCTAATTAGCGCGAGGCCGATTACAGTCCTGGCACCGGGCTTCACTTCCAAAGGAGTGCCTTGCGTCTCGTAGGTCCCGATGAATTCGGAGATGGAGACGATCCCCATCCGCACTTCCTCAGGAAGCGATTTGAACGCAAATATCCGATATTTCCCAGGCGGAACTCCCCAAAATTTGAAGTCGCCGGTTTGATTTGCCGGGCGAACCGGTCTCGTGTCGTAACTGGTCTGACCCTCTGCAGGCAATAGGATGATGGACGCCTGGTCGCCATTTGGAACATGACCATCGATCTTTCCGCCGGACGGATTCACGATGATTTCAAGAGGTTCGGGATTGGTGATGCTCACGGTGAAATCCGTGCCGGAGAGCCTTCTTCCCCCATGGCGAATCTCGACGACATATGCGTCGCCAGGCAATGCTCCGACTTCGAGAGAATAAGCGCCGTCTTGAAGATTTGGGAATACGAAGCGTCCAGCCCGATCCACCTCAGCCACCTCAAAGGAATCTGGTTTGTATTCTGCAGGTCTCAGGAACATCGCAGTCCTGTTTGTCTTGACGGCTTTGCCGTTGGATACAACGCGCCCTTCCAAATTGACGCCATGCCGCACCTCGATCTGGATATCGGCGACATCGGCGTTTGTGACTTCCACTGTAGTCCGGCCGCCGTAGCTCCTGGAATACGGAGCGCGATCGCCTATTTTAGTGAGCACAAACTGGCCAGGCTTCACATCCCCGACAAGGATTCCGGCATTCAGCTCGTATACGCCCGGGCGGAGGCCGCCAATCTCGAACCGATCGTACGAAGTAGTCACGGATGTATTGGAATCCGGTACATTGGTCACAGCGCAACAAACGGGTATTCCCTCGTAAACGTTCTGCATTTTGTATTCCCTCACGGTTGCGCTTTTGCTCGAGAGCGACACTCCGGCGAAATAGTGGGGTTCGCGATCGGGAAGCAAGTCGACGATCCTGCCGGTGATCTTGAAAACAGGAGTCGTCGCGATGTGTATATCGGCGGAGATGTCTTCCCCTTGCGACACCGGTATCGCTTTCGCGTCGCCCGGTTCGGAAGTGTTAGGGAAATAAGTGCGAGCCTGAGGACCTCCTGGCGTTGTCACCGTGCGAATGTAGTATTCACCGGGAACAACATCGAACCGGTATTCTCCGTTTGCGCCGGTTTCCTTTCGCGGGCCCGAAGGCTGCAGAATCTTCAGCTCCTTACTGACACGCGAAGCCTGCACGAGTGCGACGGAAATACCGACGGCAGGCTGGCCATCGGGCTGAAGCACGCGGCCGTGGATTGCGCCGTCGCGCACCAATGACAGAGTGAGATTGCGAATCCGTTCTCCCTTGTGAGCAGTAATCGGTGCTACACCGCTTGCTGGCAAAGAATAACTAGGACTCTGCGGGACAATCGCGTAGCGGCCTGCGGGCACTTTTTCCAAAAAAAAATTGCCCTGATCGTCTGTTCGTGTACGGAATTCCCTCGTTGGACCTTTTTCTTCAAGCGAGCGGGCAACGATGGCTACATTGGAAAGCCGCTCGGCAGTACCGGAGCGAACGACGGAACCTTCAATCGCCGCGTAGTTGGCCTGCGCCATAAGCGGCGTCTGTCCAACGACGAAAAGAGCAAGCCATAGAAACGGTTTCATGTGTTGTTCGAGAATATTAGCGCCAAAGGAATCCTCGGCACCATGGGGAGGACACCCAACCCTAAGTAAAGCCCATTCCTTCAATACCAAGAATGCAGATCATTCTCCCGTAAGGACCCCTTCTGTCTCGCTCTCGGTAATCATTGATGCCAGCCGAGCCATATCAGAGGTTCCAATTTATGCCAACAGAACCATGGAAGAAATGGATACCTGGGGTCCTTTCCAAAGAGCAGGTCAATCAACTCATCGATGGAGGATACATCAGAGAAATATCCAGCCGGAAACAGATCGATGCATCGTCGATGGATCTAGTGCTTGGACCTGAGGCATGGGAACTCACCAAAGGATCAGTAAAGCCAACGGGAAGCTCCTATAAACATTTTCTAGACCAACAGGACCTTTGCAAGCGGCTAATTCCGCAACCCGACGGTACCTTTAGATTATTGGCAAAGCATACTTATCTCTTTGGAATTCGGGAAAAGTTGTTTGCTGCGGGATTGGCGCAGGGACGGATTTACGGCCAAGCAACGGCTAAGAGTTCTATAGGACGAATGGACGTGTTAGCTCGCCTCATCGTTGATGGGATGAGAGGATACGAAGGCTTCGATCCAGACGGACTTTCCCAAAGCAGTGGAGATATGTATTTAGAAATTACGCCACTTACGTTTCATGTTTTGGCAAAGGGCGGGATTAGTTTATCGCAGTTGCGGTTCTTCTTTGGAGAACCCCGCATTTCAGAAATACAGGGCAAGGAACTGTATCAAGCATTGCTCCGAGGTGTAGGGAACCCGGATGGGATGCTGTCAGTTGAACTTCACTCTACCATCATAAATGGCCATGAAGTTGCCGCGTTCTCTGCAAATGAAATGAAGCCAGAGGACCCAGATGCCCTTCCGTTGTGGAAGGCGGAAACCGAAGAGGGCAAACCAGATCCGTGTCAATTTTGGAGATTTTTGCCAGCAGATTCGAACAACAGGCTTCAAATCACGAAGGCAGCCTTTTACATTCTCCGCTCAAAAGAAAGGATACAATTGCCAAAAGGAGTCGCCGTATACTGTCGCGCCATTGATGAGACTATCGGAGAAATGCGCATTCACTATGCTGGCTTCGTCCATCCTTTCTTTGGCATGAATCGCGCAGATACGCAGGAAGGGACTCAGTTGATTTTTGAGGTTCGCGGTCACGACGTTAATGTCAATCTTTCCGATGGGGAAAAAATGGCGAAACTTACATTTTATCGAATGTCAGAAGATGCCAAACAAGACATCACGGCAACGTCTTACAACAATCAGGTATTGGAGCTGTCACAACTTTTCCGAAAATGGCCAACGAACATCAATGTTGATTCGATCGGCAACGTGACTGAGAAGAAATGAAGACTCTCTTCGACAAGACAGAATTTAGCATTGTGCGCATTGGCCAAAAAGATGCGAAAGGACTGTCTGATCACGTGTCCGATTTCAGAAACATAGTTCTCCAATGCCAGGACTCTTATCCAGGAATTGACAAATGGTTTGAAAAAAAAGTGTTGCCGGGGCTGCGGTCTTCCGAACGTACTGCATTTGTGGGTTATCTCAGGGATTTGCCAGTGGTCTCGGCTGTAATTAAGCATGGAGACCGATCAAAATTTTGCCACTTGAAAGTGCTGGAGGAAATACAGAGCGAAAGCCTGGGCCAACTGTTTTTTGCGTTGATGGCTTTTGAACTCCGACATGTTGCGGACAGCATCCACTTTACCTTGCCAGAGAGCCTTTGGATTGAAAAGTACAGCTTCTTTGAATCCTTCGGCTTCGACAAACCTGTGAAAGCTGGAAGACAATACCGTCTATTCGATACTGAACTCAGTTGCTCTGCAAAGTTTAGCGATGTCTGGAGCAATGTGCTTGAGAAACTGCCAAGACTCTCCACGACCTTCTCCATTGGCGAATATTCAATGCAGAACAGTCTCCTAATGAGCGTGAAGCCCGAGTTCGCCGAAAAAATTATGAGCGGCGAAAAACGAGTAGAGATTAGAAGAAAATTCTCTCCAAAATGGATCGGCCAGAGAATCACCTTGTACTCCTCGAAACCAGAACAATGTCTGATTGGGGAAGCCTCCGTTGGCGGAGTTGTCATTGGACAACCGGATTACATTTGGCAGGAATTCGGAAGTCAATTGGGCTGCACAAGAGCGCAATTGCAACAGTACGCAATGGGAACTGATACGCTGTACGCTATTGTCGTCTCCGACGTGATGCCATACCGTGAACGGATTCCCCTTTCGCAAATATCGCATCTTCTCGGAGAGGATCTCAGACCTCCACAATCCTTTTGTAGTCTGGAGAATAACGATTCCTGGGCTAAAGCAATTTCGATTGCTGCGATGATACATGGCACGTGGGGAATCCGCCCGCAGGTTGTTCTGTGATCACGCTTTATGTTTGAGGCCTTAAATGTAGCTTGTCTCGGTAATGTCACTCTCGATCACCTGCTCTTCGTTTCTTCCCTGCCGGCTCTAGATGAGGTGTCACTGGTAACCAAAAAAGCGGAGTGTCTCGGCGGTCGAGGCGCTATCGTAGCTCTCGTTTTGGCCGCGCTCAATGTCCCTGTGTCCCTTGTTACGGTCGTTGGCAGTCGCTTCGAACGGGATTGGTTTAAATTTCTTCAAGAACAAGGAGTCACGATAGAGGGTGTTGTAATTGAAACTTCCGAAGAGACCACATCTGAAGTCTACATTGCCATCGGGGAACAAGAACAGAACACAGTCTCCTTCTTCTTGCCAAAGAATCTCTCATTTTCTCCTACAGCGACGCAGCAACAGATCGTATCCGGCGCTCCGATCCTTTACCTCACAACGCATAATTACAATTTCAATTCCAAACTCCTCTCTAATGTCGATCCAAGTCACAAAACCATCGTATTCAATTTCAGTTCACACATGTTAAGTGAAGTCGAATACGTAAACAATTTACTTAATTTATCGCGAGTCCTCATTTGCAACGCCTCGGATTGGAGGTCACTTCAACAGCATTCAGTGACCAACAGCGCTGCCCAGTTGCTGGCTAGACACGAGAATCTTAAAGCTCTTGTCATAACGCATGGCAAGGAGGGTGTTACTGTGCACCTCCCTGGAGATCAAGTTCAGATACCAGTCATCTCAGGACCAGTACTGGTTCCGACTGGACTTGGTGACGCCTTTTCAGCCGGTGTTGTATATGCGCTTGCCCGAGGCCAATCTATAGTTGCTGGGGCACAACTTGGGGTGGCGCTAGCCGCAGAATCTGCAAGTTCACCATATTCCTACCCTGTCTTGGAACATTTGAAAGACCGAGTCGGCGCGTTCCTCTGAGGATGGGGTGGAGAGCCCTCCGGCAGCATCGCTACAGACGTAGATGGGGCACCGCTTGATCTATTTGAGCAGGCATCCGGCGCTAGGCATCACCTGGAATCGCAGCAGAAGGTCATAGATCGTACCCTAAACATCGACGAGGCCAGCGAACCGGAGACTTTCCTTCCAGAATGGTTCAGACACGCGACGTAGGTACCAGAATGAGAAGAACAGTAGCGTTAGTATTCAATGTTTGAAATAAGACAACCGGAGTGGCTGTTTTTCACTCGGAAATCGGCTTCACAGGGAAAATAGGCTCAAGCAAATTATCCAACACTTCTTCTCGCCCGGTTCGCGCTCCCAAATCGGACGCTGCCCGCTCAACATGATGCACGTAATCGAAGATACGCTCATCTGCTAAGCCACTGTCAATTTGACCTTCGCGAATGACTTCATCTACTGATGAAGCAAGATAAATTAAAGACCTGCTCGCCAGCGCCCTTTGGTCTCCCGGCAAGGGAAGAGTGGCTTCATGTCGGGCCAGTTTTACGAAAAGCGTATAAAAGTCAGACTTCTTCCGCCATCGACTCACTGCAATATTAGGAAGGAGTTGTTCTATCTCACCAAGCACACGAATGAAGATAGTGCGAAGTTTCTCTTCATCTTCAAAATTTGTTTCATATTGCTGGTAAAACTCTTCTAGCAGTTTTTTCTTATTCTGCAATCCGTTTAAGACAGCGACAGCAAGTTCGCTGATGAACTCTATATCCAGCATTCGACGGCGATCATTGGCGGAAAACATTCCGGCTACACTCCAGAATTCGTAATCAGAAAGTTCCTCCATCAGTTTGATAAATGGTCCCCAATAGGTCGCATGACGAAGTTCCTGAGAATTCAAGACGGTAGTGTTCTTGTTGACGCGCTGAAAAATTGCGCGGACCTCCTCATCTGGCATTTCTGGCAATAGTCGGATCACAAAGTTATATTCAAAAATGCGTTTTCGGTCAGGCTGAGACAGATCCTCAAATGAAAGCCCCGCCCAATTGGGACTCTCGTCCTCCAACTCGAATTCACCTGCAATAAAAGTGAGAATAGAGCGGATGCGCTGCTGACCATCAACTAGGATGTGTTTCTGACTACCTTCCGCATCCGTCACTTCTTGCATGTAGAGCTCTGGTATTGGATATTCAAGCAACATGGTATCGATAAGCGCGCTTTTCTGACGTATCGACCAGACAGGATTCCGCTGGAACGGAGGCTTAATGATTAAGTCTCCCGAATCGAAGGTCTTCTTGAACCAAACGGAGGATCGGTGCGTGGTGTTAAGATAACGCTGCATTCCTTTCCCTCTTGTCAGCTATATAGCGCGTTACGAACGTTCCGAACAGAAAGTATTTGATAACTGCGCAAGGCCTCATAGTCACTATAAATTCTAAGATTCACGTCTCTACCTTTCGTTGGGTCTATCTGTCCCATTTGAGTCGTGGCTCTTAACCACTGCAAACCAAATGGAAGGATGCCAAGCAATCTCTCCGTAGCGATAGTGCCCCAATAAATATACCTATTCTTGTGCTCGTCCCAAGCAGTCCGGGTTCGAGTATCAACATTAACCCGCCGCGTGCTGTTCGTTCGCAAATAGCGCCAAGCGACGGTAAAGTGATAGTGAGACACCACTGCAACATCAACATCAGAGCTGCTATCGAACTGTCTTAGGTTTTTCACAGGATTGAGGCTGTATCCTAGGGCAGCGCTCCCCACCAGTGTTAGGCAGGCAGGATCGACCTCTAGGGCGGTTCCCAACGTGCGTTTCCAGATGACGTAGGACGCCCGATCATCGGCAAATACGTGTGGAACGCAATCAAACAAATGATCTTCTAAAAACGCAGAAGCGCTAACACGTTGGAGGTTCTCGATCAAAGCGTCGCGATTCATATCGCAGTGGTGATGGAGCGAGATTGAGATCCCTTCACGAAGAGGGAGCTGGTGTTGAATCCCAGCGCTGTTCCTGCCTTATATAAACTCATGATTATCACCTGAACGTCGTCTCTCGCTCTTTCTGGATCTTGCCGAGAGACGAATGCTTCCCACTCCGATTGAACCATGGACGAGACGCTGTGGGTTTCTGATTGTTCGAGCGGAACCGTGCCGACAATAGGTCTAAGGTCCGTCGATTTATTATGAGCAATCGCATTTCTAAAGCCGAATACAGCCTTCATAACCTGCCATGGGCGTATGGCATAGTTGATTGGTACGCCGAGATGTTCAGCAATGAGATTTAGCTTTTCCATTGGACTCAGACATTCCAAGTCTTCCCAACATTAGAACAGATCTGGCCCAAGATGATTCAGATGGGCTTCCAACGTAAAAGCAGTAAATATCAAACTCGCGCTCAATTGATGAAAGGAAGCCTCTTAGTGTTTTCGTCCTCTTTCAAACAAAGAATTTGCTGTATGCCACAGTTCAGCAGATGTGTAGACAGTTCGTTCGTGATGGAAACTTCAGATTCTTTTCTTTTCTTATACAACTTGTGGTTACGTCTGGGCAATTCTACCGATCACGGCTTCTGACTGGAAACAGATCATTTCAATTCAAAATAATCATACCGCCATTGATTGAATTGTCATCGACGTCGGAACAAACATTTTACCGCAGATGCTCCAGCCCGAGATTCTTGACAACCTTATAGACGTGCGTGCGGTTCTTGCCGAGGAGCGCGGCGATTTCCTTCCAGTTCCCTTTTGCCTGGGCGTAGGCACGTTCGACGGCGGCGCGCTGGGCGGCGAGAGCGATCTCTTCAAGATTAAACGAATCTAACGGACTGACGCCCGGTTCCGGACTCAGAATCTCTTTAGGGAGATCGTCCGGCTGCACCCAATCCGTCGTGCCGACGACAACGGCGCGCTCCATGATATTTTGCAATTCGCGGACGTTGCCAGGCCAGCTGTACTTCATCAATTCCTTTTCGGCCGCGGGTGAAATTCCGCGCACGCGGCGCGCCAGTTCCCGGCTGTATCGCGCGACGAAGTAATTCGCCAAACGCAGGATATCGTCACCGCACGTGCGCAGCGGCGGCGTCTCGATGGTCACCACTTTGAGGCGGTAATAGAGGTCGTGACGAAACTCATTGCGGGCGATTGCCGCGTCCAGATCGCGATTGGTTGCCGCAATCAATCGGATATCGACCTTGATCGGTTTCGTTCCGCCGAGCCGTTCAATCTCGCGCTCCTGAAGCACGCGCAGCAGCTTCACCTGAATCGACGCCGGCAATTCGCCCACTTCATCCAGGAACAACGTCCCGCCGGAGGCGATTTCAAACTTCCCTTTCTTCTGTGCGATCGCTCCGGTGAACGCGCCCTTCTCGTGACCGAACAGCTCGCTCTCCAGCAGGCTCTCGGAAATCGCGCCGCAATTGATGGCGACAAACGGCGCCTGCCGTCTCCGGCTGTTGCGATGGACGGCGCGCGCGATCAGTTCCTTTCCGGTTCCGCTTTCTCCCAGAATCAATGTCGTCGAATCCGTGGGAGCCACCCGCGCGATCTGCGCGCCAAGGTTCCGCATGGCGTCGCTTTCGCCCACCAGATCGTCGCGCCTGTCGAGATCGCGCTTCAGGCCGGAGTTCTCCGCTTCCAGCTGTTCGGTATGGACGGCGTGTTCGTGAAAGAAACTTCCCACCGCGGCGATGGCGGCAAGGTGTTCGAAATCCGGCACTCCGAATTCGACCCTATCTGCAGCGACGGCGACAATCACGCCGAGACGCGCATCGAATCCCTGCATCGGCACGCAGATCACCGAACCCGACATCATGGCCTGGCCGCTTTTGAAAACACTTTCCGCAAGGAGCTTGTTGATCACCACGGTACGCCCCGGTTCCTTTCGATGGACCGCCAGAGTTTCAACCTGCATCCCGCCACCGCTGACAAACATCAGGGCGACGCTGTCGGCAGGAATCTTTGAAAAAATGAACGAGAGAATCTTCTGCCGCATGCCCGGAATGTCGCGCCAATGGAAGCGCACGACGCTGCCGAACTCGACCATGGTTTGATGCACGACATTGTGGTCTAGCGATACCGGAACGGCGTGGCGAGCCATCGGCGACGCATCGATGCGAACCGGAGAGCCTGCGCCGATGTCGTCGGTCTCGACCAGGAAAGCCAGTTCAGCGCTGCCGATAACAAGGCGATCGCCATGATGGAGGCGTCGCGTGCCGGCGAGGCGCGCGCCGTTGAGGGTGGTTCCGTTGAGACTGCCGCAGTCGTGGATATAACAGATGTCGCCGGTCACCGTGATGATGCAATGGCGCGTCGAGACGGTCTCGTCGGCGATGGGGAGGTTCGAAGCCTCACCGCGTCCGATAACGAACTCACCTTCCGATAAAGTGAACCCACCACCCAGTCGAGCGCCGGCAATGACGGCTAAGCGAGGCTGCATAGAGAATATCCCATGTATAGCGCCGGATTATTCACGTCCGCGCTGGATTATTCGTGCGATCGGCGAAACATTGCGTTTCGCACGAAGCAAGTCGTCTGAAGCCCGGAATTATTCACTTTTGTTTTGCGCAACGCATTGTAGCCGAGAAATATCCGATTTTGTCTCCCGCGAGAGACAAATGTCTCCCTCGGGAGACAAACGGCGATGGCAAATCGAAACAAATGAATATTCAGAGGTTACATATGGCGCGATCGCATGCACTTTCCGGATTTGTCTCTGGCGGGAGACAAATCGCAGCCGCTCGAAAACGCATCTTCAAGAAAACACGAGCAAACTCGCGCTGGCCTTCAATCTGCATTTACCAAAGCGATCGAAATTCAGGAGGTTCATATGAAAGACACAACAGTTCGCAAATTGGAAATGTCGATTCGAGTGGCCGGATTTCTCACGGCGAATCCGATCGTTTTTCGTAAAGGGTCGCGGGGACCGGAGCTCGTGGTGGAGTTCAAACGGGCGGTGGAAGAAGTGCAGGAGCTGTCCGGGAAGCAGATGTCCGCGGTCGCGCATACCCGCGCGCAGTCGAGCGAGAGAGCGTTAGCGCGGGAGGCGTTGCTTGAGGCGATGGGGAGGATCAGCCGTTGCGCACACGGGATGAGTCTGGCGAATCCAGCAATGGAGAACCGGTTCCGGATGCCGTGGAGCCGGGGCGATTCGAAGATCCTAGCATCAGCGCGGTCGTTTGCAGAAACGGTGGTGACGTTCAAGAAGGAGTTCATCGCCTTCGAGATGGCACCGGATTTTATCGACGAGCTGGATGCGAAGATTGCAGCATTCGAGGAGTCGTTTGCCAATCACAACGCGAGCAAGACAGCTCTGGTCGGTAGCACGCAGCAAATCGACAATGCGATGGATCGCGTCATGGCGGTGCTGGAGCAACTGAATCCCATCGTCGAGAACAAGCTGGAGGGCGACGCGGTGGGAATCCAGAATTGGCGGAACGTGCGGCATATCGAGCGCGCGTGGGTTTCCAAAAAGACTGAGGAGACGAAACCCGAAAACATCCCGCCTGCTGCCGCTGCGTGAATGCTGCTACCGGGGCTCTCTCCCAGGAGAGCCCCGGAATTTATCGAACGTTGGTGCTGCCCGAACACGTCTCCTGAGTATTCGCGATAATCTTTCGACCGTTAAGCGTCATCACCGCTGGAGAGATCAAACGTCCTGTCGATGTCTCGCGGGGAATCGACTTGAGGCTGAGACTGATCGGTTCCGGTGGAGCGAAGGATCGCATTGGGTCGACGCCGTCCTTGGTGCCGTAGCCGCAGACTTCGAGGGTGTCTCCCGCCATGATCGTCCGCTGGTCGAGACCCAGGGCGTGCATCTGGAGAGTGGAAGGCCCTTCAATCGCGTAGTGCCCCACCTGGCCGTTGGCGTCGGTGGTGTCCATGAAGATGAGGCTGTGCGGATTGGCCCAGACAACGAGCTTCACGATGCCTTTCAGCTTGTTTACTTTCTGGGCATCGAACTGGGACGCAAACGCATGATGGGCGGACAGCGATCCTGCCGCGAGAAGCAATGCGAGAACAGCGGCAAATACGATGCGGGAATTGAGTTTCAAGAGAACCTCCACGGCGAGATTATAGGTCCACGCACTTACCTTGGATTCTTAAAACTTCCTAAATTTCCCGATCGGCACGGGTGATGCTTGCGAGCCCGCTACCGAAAAACTCGAAGCACAATCGAGATATCTCACTGCATCTATCTGTGAGACAATCCCGCAACTTTCGCGAACCCAGGAGGCTTATGAAGTTGCGGCTGTTCAAGCCCGTTACAGTTCTATTCTGTTTGATCGTCTTCCTTGCAGTAAACGTTCAGGCACAAGATCCGAAATTGACCAATCAAACAATTCTGGACATGGTGGGCCAGAAGGTACCCGATTCAACTATCATCAACATGATCCGATTAGCGGACGCGGAAAAAACGCAATTCGACGTCAGTGCCGAAATGATTCTGCAATTGAAGGACGCGAAAGTCGCGAATGACGTCATTACCGCGATGGTTGCGAAAGCCCGGCCTGTCATCGATGCGGAGCAGGATGTGCCGGTTCTCGCAGCTCTCGGTGCGCGAATCACCGGCGGTGCGGTTTTTGCCAATGGCTCCTTTGAAGTCGTACCGGCAGCCAATGGGACGCCGGCATCGCTAAGAAGCCCTCAATTCAGCGAGGCGGCGACTTACCTCGCCATCGAGGTTCAGCCGATCTGGGCGGTGGAAAGTATTTTTAATCCGGCCCCAAGCAAACCTCGCAAGAGTCGCCTCGGGGCGAGTGCCTTCTTCAATGTCCGGCTCACCACGATTCCGGTGTCCGGTACGACTCAGATTGCGGCACCAACCAAGGACCTGCTGGTATCTCAGAAAGCCGCTCAAATGCAGTTTGGCTTCGTGGTCGATCACCACTTCCGAGATTTTTCCCTGTTCTCGTCGAGATTCCACTGGGCGGCGGGCCCGTTGGGGCGCGTCATGTTTCAGTCTGTAACCGACGCGCAGCGCGCCGTGCGCATCTGGAATCTCCAGGACGACCTCTTTGATGCGTATATGGGCGGACTCCGGCTGACGCTGTTTCAGCAGCAAAAGCTGGGCGAGAATACATCGACGACCCGCTGGCGGCCTGCAGCCTATATGGATGCGTCATGGGGCCCGTTTCAGAATTTTGAAACCGCCTCGGCGAAGCCGGGCCTGGCGACGACTGCCGCCGCCAATATTTGCCTGGCCACTCCGAGTAGCTGCTTCGAGAACCCGCTTTCGAAAGACGCCTACAATATTAAGAAGAAGCCACGCACGTACATCGAGGCGCGCCTCATGCTGAAATACATTTATCTCGGCGTGGATATCAACAATGGGCTGGGACGAGACGATACGCGTTTCATTGCCGGCGTGACGATGACGCTCGACAGATTTTTCGGACATTGAGTGGTTCTTGCCGATCGCGGCAACATGACGTTGAAAGTCTCTAATTCAAAGAGCGGGATCCGCGTCATTCACACCGGCTGCAGATTGCCGCTCGCGTCGTGAGGATGCGGAAGTATCCGCGCGGCATGCTTGCCGATTCTGTCCTTGGCCATTTCCAGATCGTAGTGCGATTGAAGATTGATCCAGTAACCGTCCGTGGTGCCGAAATATGCCGACAACAATACGGCCATTTCGGCAGAAATCGACCGCTTCTCACGCACGATGTCGTTCACCCGAGGGAGCGGCACATCAAGCGACTTGGCCAGTGCGTAGGCCGAAAGCCCGATTGGCTCCATAAACTCCTCACGAAGAATTCGGCCTGGATGAGCGAGCTTGAGCTTTCTTGCCGCCATAGATAATCCTCCTGACTCAGTGATAGTCCGTGATCTCGACTTCGAAAGCGTGACCATCCTTCCAATTGAAACAGATGCGCCACTGCTTGTTGACCCGGATGCTGTAACTGCCTTTTCGATCGCCCTTCAAAGCCTCGATCTGGTTCGATGCGGGTATCGACAGATCCTTCAGATCGCCTGCAGCATGCAGTTGCTGCAATTTCATGAGCGCCCGTTCCTGAATGTCGTTCGGAAGCTTCCGGGAATACTCGCGATTCCAGACCCTCTCGGTCTCCTTGTCCCGAAACGAGTTGATCATTCAGCTCGATGGTAATGCATTGCGTTACTAGCGTCAATCGCCGAAGCGTCGCAATGATGTAAACGCCTACATGATATTCTTCGGGCTATGAGCATGTTCAAAGTCAACGTCACGGCAAGGAATCCCAAGCGTGAGGAGCTTGCAACCGAACCAACTCTGGCGGTGGTTGACACGGGGTCGGAGTTGACATGGCTGCCTGCAGACGTCCTTAAAAGCGCGGGGATCGCCCCGCGGCGAAAGCGGGTCTTTGCCACCGCCAAGCAGCAAAGAGTCGAACGTGAAGTTGGATACGCCATCCTCAGCGCGGAAGGATACGAAACGAACGATGAAGTAGTCTTTGCCGAACCCGGCGACATGACACTGCTGGGCGTGAGGACACTAGAGGGGTTTGGGGTGATGGTCGATAACATTGGCCATCGTTTCGTCGCCACAACGACACTCGTGGCCTGAATCCTTCTCCCTCTGGGAGAAGGTGGCCCGAAGGGCCGGATGAGGGGATCCGGATTGGACACCGTTGATTCCCTCACCCGCCCCTTCGGGCCTCCTTTTCCCAGAGAGAAAGGGAATCCTACAGATTCCCCCCTAAACAATTGACTTCATATGGTGCCGGTGCTATTGAGGAAGGCACTTATGGATTGGAAATATCGTCTTCTTTTAGTGGTTGCGGCGATGCTCATCAGCGTCTCCGCGTTTGCGCAGCCCGCACGTCCGGCAACCCCGCCCGATATCGCGGCGGAATGGAATCTTCAAAGCAATGAAGACCCCGGCCAGATTGGCGGCTCCGGGCAGCCCGCGCTGGGCGACTATCTCGGAATTCCCTTCAACGATGCCGGCCGCATGCGCGCCGACACGTCCGCCGAATCGATCTGGGGAACTCCCGAATACACCTGCCGACCGCACACCGCTCCGCATCAATGGCGCGGCCTCGGCGGTGCGCGCATCCTGAAGGAACAAGACCCGCTGTCGCGCGACATCAAGGTCTATCACATCCAGTTCATGCGCTCCCTCGACTGGCCTATATATATGGATGGCCGTCCGCATCCGCCGGCCTGGGCGCCGCACAGCTGGACGGGCTTTTCCACCGGGGAGTGGGTGGGCAATACGTTGAAGGTTACCACCACGCACCTGAAGGATGGTTACCTGCGCCGCGGCGGCCCGCAAACCAGCGACCTCTACGCGATGACCGATTTCATCACGCGGCACGGCGACATCCTGACCGTCGTCACAGTGATCGACGACCCGGTCTATCAAGACGAGCCGTACGTTCAATCGACCACGTACGTCCTCGATACCAACGCCACCACGAACACCGAAACCTGTAACGCGTCGGAGTTCTCGGAAAACGGTGGGACCGACCGGCATCATGTGCCCCACTTCCTCCCGGGCCAGAACACCGCGCTCACCGAATGGCTGAAGAATGAGAAATGGATTCCTGAAGAACCCACACGCGGTGGCGTCAAAACGCTGTATCCCGAGTACGCATCGGTGTTGAAGGGCACAGCCAAAACCGCCGACCTGAAAGTTCCGTTGTCGCGCTCGGGTGTCGATGTGAGTAAGGAAATCGCGGCGGAGAGCCCGCACGATGGACAGATTCATGTGCTGCCGGTGCAGGGCAACATCTATATGCTGGTCGCCGACGGCACGAACATCACGGTGTCGGTGGGACCGGAAGGCATCGCCGTCGTGAACACCGGCGCTGCTGCGATGTCCGATAAACTTCTGACGGCCATCAACCAGCTCGCGAATTCCGCGGTGACGCCGCCGGCGCCGAACAACTGTCTCGGCGCGAATTGTGCGGGAATGTGGGGATACTCGAGTCCCTTTATCAACAGCGTCATCAGTTCCCCGGCGCCGCCGAAACCGATTCGCTTCATCATGAACACCAGCGCGGCTCCGGAACACGTCGGCGGCAATCAGAAGCTCGCCTCTGCCGGATTCTTCCCTCGCGGCGGCGGCTTCGGCGCGGCCGTCGATAACGTGGGACGCATTGCATCGATCATCGCGCATGAAAACGTGCTGCTGCACATGAGCGCGCCTGCAGGAAAGGCTCCCGCGGCGCCGACTGCCGCGCAGCCGACCGACACGTTCTTCGATGATCTCCACAAGCTGCCGCAATACTTCAACGGCGAAGCCGTGGTGCTCTACTATGAGCCGAATGCCAATACCGATGGCGACAGCATCGTGTACTTCCGGCACTCCGAGGTGATTGCCGCCGGAAACATTTTTTCGACCGTCAGCTATCCGGTCATTGACCTGGCGAACGACGGCAGCATCGAGGGCGTCATCAACGGCCTGAATCACATTCTCGATCTCGCGGTTGCCGAGTACCGGGGACAGGGCGGTACCTGGGTCATTCCCAGCCATGGACGCTTGTCGGATCTCGCCGATGTCGCCTCGTACCGGAATATGCTGGTGATGATTCGCGACCGCGTTCAGGATCTGAAAAAGAAAGGCATGACTCTCGACCAGGTGAAAGCCGCGAAACCGACGATGGATTTCGACGGGCGTTACGGCTCGACCACCGGTTCATGGACCACTGCAATGTTTGTCGAGGCGGTTTATAAGACCCTCAAGGAGAATAAATAATGCGACGAAATCTTCTTTTCATTTTTGCTGCGATTCTGCTGGCCAGCAGCGCGGCGTACGCCCACCATTCTTACGCCGCAACCTACGACACGACGAAGGAAGTCAAAATCGAAGGCAAGCTGGTGCAGTTCGAACTGCGCAATCCGCACACGTTCGTCACCGTCACGTCGAAAGACACCAACGGGAAAGTGCTGCGATGGTCGATCGAGTGGGCCGGCGTCTCTCAGCTGGCCAATGCGGGAATCAAGGCGGAGACTCTCAAGATCGGCGATGAAATCACCGTCGTGGGAAATCCGTCGCGCGTGCCGGGCGAGTTCCGCGTGCTGATGGTCAACCTGAAGCGGCCGCTGGATGGATTCAGCTGGGGCACCAAACCCGGCGAGAAGGTCGACTAGCGGATGCGACCAACACGACTGCTTGTTCTCACAATCGCAGCACTGCTGCTGACGATTCCCTCTCCATACCATGCGCAGCGCGGTGGCCGAGGCGGTGGAGCCGGCGGCGGCGGCCGGACCAATGCCCCGATCGATCTCACCGGGTACTGGGTGTCGGTGATCAGCGAAGACTGGGAGTTTCGCCAGGTCACGCCGAACAAAGGCATCTTCGATACGCTGCCGATAAACGCTGAAGGCCGGCGCGTGGGCAACACCTGGGATCCCGCGAAAGACGAAGCCGCAGGCGAGCAGTGCCGCGCGTACGGCGCGGGCAATATCATGCGAATGCCGACGCGATTGCACATCACCTGGGAAAACGACACGACGCTGCGCATCGATACCGATGCCGGAACACAGTCGCGGCTGTTTCATTTCGGCGCGGCGCCCGCGCAGATGGGTGAGCCGTCATGGCAGGGAAACTCTCAGGCCAACTGGGAGATGGGGCCGGGCGGTGGCAGAGGCGGGCGCGGTGGAGCCGGCGGACCTGCGGCCAGTGGAAATCTGAAAGTGGTGACGACGAACCTGAAGCCGGGTTACCTGAGAAGGAACGGCGCGCCGTACAGCAAGAGTGCGATCGTGACGGAGTACTACGATTTGAACTCGCTGCCCAACGGCGATCAGTGGTTCACGGTGACGACGAAGGTGGAAGATCCGACATACCTCAGCAATCAGTATCTGACGACATCCGATTTCAAGAAACTGCCCGACGCGGCAGGATGGAGTCCCACACCATGTTCCGCAAAATAACGATCGTTGCCGTGGCGTTACTGGCTGCCGTTCCGGCGTTCGCGCACCATCCGTTTAGCGCGACGTACGTGCAGGAAAAGACCGTGCAGGTTCAAGGCAAGCTGGTGGAGTTCGATTTCCGGAATCCGCATTCCGTGATTCAGCTGGAAGCGAAAGACGAAAGCGGGAAGACCGTGCGATGGTCTGCCGAATGGGCCGCCGCGTCGCAGCTGGGCACGCAGGGCGTGACGGTGAGAACGCTGAAGTACGGCGACGTGGTTACGATCACTGGGAATCCGGGACGGCAGTCGGAGGAACACCGCATTCGGCTGATTTCGATCCAACGCCAGAGAAACAATTTCAGCTGGGGCGGCCAACGGTAAAACGGGCCGCAGGTCATCGATGTGATTCCGCATTGGACCAACTGGATAGTCCTTTTCTTCGCACTCGCACCATTGGGATGCAAGCATTCCATAACGGCAGCCGCCCCGACGCCGATACCAACACCAACATTGCCATCGATTGCAGCGATCACACCACCATCGGAACCCGGTCCCTGTGACCTGCCCGATATCACGCTGCGCGCGAACCCGGTCGTCATTCTGCCGGGCAATTCGGCAACGTTGACATGGAGTTCTATTCGCGCGGGAAACATCGTGATTCAACCGGACATTGGAACAGTCACGCCGTACGGCGAGAAAGTGGTGAGTCCCGCCGGATCGACAACGTATATGGCACGAGCAACCAATCCGTGCGGAACCTCCGTCGATACGATGCGAGTGACGGTGACCGAACGCGCTCCCGACCCGCGACAAGTGTTCCTCCCGGACATGGTTCCCATTGTCGGCAATGGTGTCTCACAACCGGTACCGCCGGTTGCGCCTCTGCAGCCGATCGATTTCAGTTTCGACAGTGTCGAAATCCGATACGACCAGGACGCCAAACTTCAGGCGACCGCGTTGTTTCTGCGAATGAACCCGAACGCCAAATTGACCATCGAAGGTCACGCCGACGAGCGCGGCAGCGAAGAATACAACCTGGCTCTGGGCGATCGCCGCGCGAACGCATTGAGGCAATATCTGCGGGCATTTTTTATTGCCTTCGACAGGATCACGACCGTGAGCTACGGCGAGGAACGCCCCGTCTGCAACCTGGCCACCGAAGATTGCTATGCCCTGAACCGCCGCGCCATCCTGCGCCTCAATTAATTGGGGTCAGACCCCAATTTCTCATATGAAGAAAGACGACGACGTCATCATCAGTCCCGATACGCGGAGGCCGAACCGGCTGCCGCCGAATCAGTCGCGCACAGTGAAATGGCCGGTGCTGGACGCGAGCGGGCCTCCGGAACTCTCCGGAGTGCAGTGGTCATTCGGCGTGACTGGTCTTGTGAAGAACCCTATGCAGTGGTCATGGGCCGAGTTTCAGGCGCTACCGCGCGTGAAGGTTCTTGCGGACTTTCACTGCGTCACGCGATGGTCGCAGCTGGACAATTTGTGGGAGGGCGTCTCCACGCGAGAGATCGCGCGCCGCGTGGAAATCGCGCCGGAAGCGAAGTACGTTCTCGTTCACGCTTACGACGGCGGATGGACGACGAATATGCCCCTGGATGCGTTCCTCGCCGAAGACGCGTTATTCGCAGACAAGCGAGATGGTTCACCTCTGACTCTCGAACACGGCGCTCCGCTGCGGCTCATCGTTCCCCGACTCTATGCATGGAAGAGTGCGAAGTGGGTCCGCGGCGTCGAATTCCTCGCCGAAGACGAAGCCGGATTCTGGGAACAGGCCGGCTACCACATGAACGGCGATCCCTGGACGGAAGAGCGCTTCGGCTGACCCGGACAACTTCGCAGACATTCAGATGCTGATGGCTTCGACTCCGAACGCCTTTGCCGCTCGAATCATATGCCGATCGTTTGTGTAGAGACGTGGCAACCCATGCTCTCTGGCACAAACCAGATGCAATGCGTCTGCAGATCGAATCACAGTCCCCTTACGCAGCCTTCTAATGGATTCTGCAGCGTTCGCAATCAACCCGTCGGTAACCGAAAACCAGGACCACAACCCCAAAATACAATCCTCGGAAAACTGGGCAGAGACTTCGCGAAACTCGCGCTCCGTGAATGCACCTTCACGCCACTTACGATGAAATACACCGGCAACCTCGATGCGTCCGAGAGCGCAGCAGTGCACGCGACCGAGCGTCTCGGCCAAACGGCGGACGGATTCACTTTCCGGTTCGTCGACATAAAACTTGGCGATATATGGCGAATCGAAATAGCTCACGTCCGATCCCGGTCCTCGGAAATCAGCTTTGTACTATTCGTGCCACGATTCAGCGAGCCCAGCATGCGTGAATACCCCTTGCGCAGTTTGCGTGCAGCAAACAAATTGACGGTTGGAGTGTTTTCAATCGGTATGATTCGAGCGACTTTCCTGCCCCGGTCGGTCACGGTGATTCCGCCGAACTTTTCGCTCTTTCGAACCCATTCACCGGTCTTTTCGTGCAACTCTCGAATTGAAATCGATTTCATGTGTCACACTGTGACACATTGACGACGGGCTGGCAAGGGCCGGTATGCGGGGCCAGAGGGGACAGTCCCCTCATTCCCTCGATGACCTTATTCGAAGAAGAGCCGATACATCAGGCGCCCTGGAACAAATGTCAGCGCGCCGGCGATAATCAAACCTCCGAAATACAGGCCCACCATTGCAGCCCGATGACCAGCAACATCCTTGCGCCGTATTCTCCAGATCGCGCTGAAGACTCCGAATAGCGTCAGAGGAACGAAGATATGGAGCCAGCTCATCCGGCCGGGATTGAGGCTATGGATGAACATCGCCGCAATTGCAGTCGTTGTCATCAGTGCCAGATAGATGGAACCGAGCAGCCGATGATATCGACTGCCTTTCGGTGACAGGAAAATCAGCCAGCTGCCCAGGAAGAATGCCGGTATCACAGTCGCCAGGTGAATCTGAATGGCCAAAGGCGCATGAGCAGCCAGTTCAATGTTCATTGTCGGTCCTTTTGCGCAATAGCGGTCGTTTCATGCGCACAGTGTGGCAACGCCCCCGTCACCGTCGCAATGTCTGTCGGATGAACTGCCGAAATCGCTGACAAACGACAGAAATGCGGGGACAGAGGGGACAGTCCCCTCATTCCCTCATTTCCTAAAGTTCGCGGAGGGCTTTGGTGATGGGGAGGCGGGCGGCGCGGATGGCGGGAAGAAGGCCGCCGATGAGGCCGATGGAGAGGGCGTAAATCAGTCCGGTAATGAACAGCGTCGGGGTGACGCGAAACGCAAAGGCGACCTGGCTGAAGGTCTGAAAATTCATCGTCGAAGTCTGGAAGCCGTCGAACGCGGCAAAGGCCACGACGGCTCCAAGCAATCCACCGATACCGCCCAGCACCACGGACTCCGCCAGCACCGACACGATCACCGACAGCGTATTGAAGCCGAGCGCGCGCAGCGTCGCAATTTCGCGCGAGCGCGATGCGACCGCGGTATACATCGTCAGGATCGCGCCGAACACCGCGCCGATCGCCATGAGGCTGGCAATGCCGAAGCCCAGCGTGTCGATAATCGACGTCATTGTTGTCGACTGGCTCGCGTAATACTCGTTCTCGCGATGGGCGTCCACCTGTACCTGCGGATTCTTCATCAACCAGTCGCTGAGCGTGACGAACGACTCGGGAGAGTCGAGTTCCGCGAGCATCACGCTGAACCCGTTGGTACGACGATACACGCTTTGGAGATTCTGCACATCGCACCAGATCTCGGATTCGGCGATACCGCCGGCGGCTTCGAAGACTCCCACAACGGTCCATCGATTCTGGCCGGACACAATCGTATTGCCCACATTCAGTCCGACGAACTGCGCCTTCGCTCCCTTGCCCACGATGGCTTCGTCGCTGCCGAAGCGGAGCATGCGGCCTTCAATCAATTTCATTTCATGGCGCACCAGCGGAGTTACCGGCTGAATGCCCCGCATCGGCACGTTCGCGGTCCAGTCGGGCTTGGACTTTTTCGGCAGGTCGATCACGACGGAGAGTTCCGCCGACGCCAGCGGTGTGTCGCCGTCATGGCGAATTCCCGGCGCTTCCCGGATGATGCGGACCTCCGTCCCTTCAAGACCGCTGGTCATCTCCGTATCGGCGCCTTTTCGCATGATCAACGCGCGATTGGTAAAACCCATTCCCGTCATCGCGGACGAGAATCCGGCAGAAATCGACAGCACCGACACAAACACAATGACGACCCCGGCAATTCCGATGATGGCAACGGCGGAGGATCCCAGGCGAGACGGAATGGTCTGCAGGTTGATCGTCATTACCGCAAATGTTTGTCTGAGCCAACCCATAACGTGCCTATGTCCTCCGCAACGCGTCGGTGATTTGAAGTCGCATCGCTCCCACTGCCGGCGCGATGCCGGCCACCAGCCCCATCAGCACCATGAGCGCGATTCCAACAGCGATATCCGCTCGCTGCAGTATGAAAACCGGAAGCTGTCCCGTGGGATCGCCGCGCTGCACCACGAGCCACGCCACCAGCAAGCCGATTCCACCGCCGAGCACCGTAATGAAAAGCGATTCCGAGAGGACCAGCGCGAGGATTCTGCCGTCGGTGAATCCGAGAGTCTTTAAAACCGCGAGCTCACTGGTGCGTTCGCGAACCGACTGCACCATGGTGCTGGCCGCGATCAAGCCGAACATGAACAGTACGACGGACGCGATCGCAACGGTAATCGCGCCGATGTCGCCAATCTGCTTGGCGAAGCCTTCGATGAAGCCCTTCTCCGTCGTTGTCTTTGTTTCCGCGCCGGAGTTGGCGAACATGCCGTCGAAAGTTTGTCCCATTTCCGCAGCCCGCGAAGGATCGTCGATCTTGACGATGTACCAGCCCACCGTATTCTTTGCGCCCTTGATAGTTCGGTTCTCCTCGAGATAGTCGTAGCGAAAGTAGAACTGGGTCTTGTCCACATTCGCGTCCGCGTCATAGATGGCGTCAATGTTGAATTGCCACGGCTCCGCCGGCTGCCATGCGGGCGATATCAGGGGAACGCGATCGCCCAGCTTCCAATGGTATTTTGCCGCGAGATCCTTGCCGACGATCGCCCCCTGCCGGTCCTTCTGCCACTTCTCAATCTGTTCGGAAGGAACTCTGTATTCCGAATAGACCTTCAGGAACGAATCGGGCTCGACGGCGATCGTGCTCAGAACGTTGGTGGGCTGTTGATAGGCGCCGTTGAACCACGTCTGGTGCGTCACTTCCCGAACTCCCGGCGTTTTCTGAATCTGCTGCTTGTACGAAATCGGTAGCGGCAATATCAACGTGACCTTGTTGATCAGGACGAGACGATCGATCCCCGCCACTTCCACACCAAGACTGAACGCGTTGCGAACGGTCATCACAATGCCGAAGAGCAGGAACGCGATGAAGATCGACAGCAGCGTGAAGGTGGTGCGGATCCTCCTCCGCCAGACGTTCATCCAGATCAACCCCAGATAGCGCATTACCGGGCGCCTCCCGCGCCGTTCTCGAGCACGCCTTTCTCAAGATGCAGCGTCCGCCTGGCGCGGGCAGCGGCGTGCGGATCGTGCGTCACCATCACGATGGTCTTACCGTGGTCGCGGTTGAGAGCCTGCAGCAGATCGAGAATTTCCTCGCTGGCTTTGCCGTCGAGATCGCCGGTGGGTTCGTCGCAGAGCAGCAGCGTGGGATCGGTCACGATGGCGCGCGCGATGCCGACTCGTTGCTCCTGACCGCCGGAGAGCTGACTCGGATAGTGCTTCATGCGATCCGCGAGTCCGACGACTTTCAATGCGACCGCGACGCGCTCCCGCCGTTCGGCCTTCGAAAGCTTCGTCAGCAGCAATGGCAGTTCGACATTTCGTTCCGCCGTCAGCTTGGGAAGCAGATTGTAGAGCTGGAACACGAACCCGACGTTTCCGGACCGCCAGCGGGAAAGCTGACTGCCACGCAGGCCGCTGATCCGCTGGCCATCGACTTCCACATCGCCGCCGCTGGGCGTGTCAAGCCCGCCCATCAGATTGAGGAGGGTCGTCTTTCCCGAACCGGAAGGCCCCATCAAAGAGAGGTAGTCCCCCTTCGGAATATCGAGACTGACGCCTTTGAGAACTTCAATGCGTTCGCTGCCCCGCGTGAAGTGTTTGTGAACGTCGCGTATTTGAACAAGCGCTTGTGAACTCATAGCCCACGAATTTTAGGGGAAAACCGCTCCGCCGTATTGTAAAAAACTGAATATGGGGTCTGACCCCATATTCAGTTGAGGCGGGTGCGGACGGTCACGGCACTTCCGGCTTCAATGGAGACGACCTGGCCGCGGCCTTCCCAGTGGGACATGAAGTCGGGATTCAACCATGCCGTATCCGGAACATCCTGCCAGGCGAACAGCTGATAGACCCCGGGCGGCACTCCTTTCAGGGAGAACGAGCCTGAAGGTCCGACCGTGGTTGCCCTGTAATCGCTCGGCACGAATCGCCGCGAAAGTGCCGGCACCAGGACGACGGTGGATCCCGCGGCCGCTTCTCCTCCGTCAACCACGCCGTCCAGCCGGCCGCCGTTGGTTGCGACCACGATCTGCAGCGGAGTGCCGGCGATTCCGGCCTCGAGTTCCGGGCCATTTAGGTTGTGTGCCGTGGAGTGAAGACTCTCACCTCCGTAGCGGATATCCGCAATGTAGGCCTCGGACGGCAACCCTTCGACGGTGACGGAGTAAGCGCCAGGGAGAACCGCAGAAAAGACAAAGGCACCATTTGTCTCCACGGTCGTCGTACGCGAACCCAGCTGAACAATCATCCCCGAAAGGTCCGCACCAACAACGCGGCCGGCAATATCCTGCGCAGGGCGAAGTGACACGACGACATCGTGGAGGTCCTCGCCACGAACATCGATAGGCGTAATGCCCCGGCCTCGAACACCGCCGTCCATCACCGCGTCCATATAAAGGTCGTAGGAACCGTTCGACACGCCATCGATAACCAGTGCGGGAGTTGTGGAACTCATAATACGGGGCGCGGAACCGAGAATCGGAATACGCTCCAGGGAGAACCGATCGCGCAATTCCGCGATCTGCGCGCCGGACGGAATGATGTTTCGTGAAGTCTTGGCAAGACCATCCACTCGAACGTAGATCTTGTGCGTCGGCTGAGCCGATGCGTCGAGCTTGAAATCGATTCCCGAAACTTCCTCTCCGTTTAACGCGACCGCGGTGGCCAATGCCGCATCCATCGTTCCAGGAAAGTAAACCTTTTGCGAATTGTCCAGAGTGTGAGCGGTGATTTCTTCGCTAACCTTTAACGGTCGCAATTGCGCGCGGACATAGTAGTTGCCGGGCGGCAGTTCGATTTGATACTCGCCCTTTTCATCGGTCTCTGCCGACGAATTCAAAATCCCTGCCGCAAGGGAGGGTTCGACGAAAACTCGCCGCCCCTGCACATACGTCAACACCAGCGCCTGAACGGAAACACCGGAAAGGAAGGCTCCCTCGCCATCGCGGATGTGACCCCGGATCACGACAAACGGCGACATGTGCAGACGCACATTGCGCACTTCCTCGCCGGCACCAACTGTGATTGCCGCAGACGAGCGATCTTCGCGGAGTGTGGCCATTCGGCTTCGAACGGTCTCAAGAATGTGGCGGCCGGGAGGAATATTGGCGATGCGGAATTGTCCCAAGTCATTCGTCTTTGCAGAGCCGATGCCGGGAATCTGCACGATGACGCCACTGAGCGGAGCCTGACTGCGGACGTCGATCACGGTTCCCGACACGGAACCATTGCGCTCTTGCGACAACAGAGTCGCACTGGTCGCCAGGAGAATCACCAGAACGATGGCTATTTTCATACGGCACCATCGGCGGCCGCTTCGCAGCGGCCGCCGATAGAACGCGCCTCTCAATCGAGAAGCTTCATGTACGCGACAATATCCTGCTGATCCTGAGGCGTCAGAACGATCGCCCCACCAGTCACGACATTGAAGAACTGCGCGTAGTGCGCTGCAACGGCTTCGAGCGTTTTCGAGGAATTATCGTGGAAATACGGCGCGGTGTTGCGGATGCCGCGCAGTTGCGTAATCTTGAACGCGTTGACATTCAGGACGAATGGCGTCGGATCGCCACCGATCAGGCTGCTGAATCCGCTGACTCCGGTGATGAGGGCGCGGCCGGGATCCGGGCTGACCACGTGAAACTCGAGTGGTGTGCCCTTATCAAATACGAACTCGCGGACCGGGTTGCCCATGGCGTTGAATTCTGAAACGGCGACGCCGATGAAGCGCTGACCTTTGGGTATCGGCAGGCCGATAAAATCTTTGGCGAATTCATTGGTCTGGTTCAGCAGCGGACCGCTGTGGCAGTGCGCGCAGAGCCCTGGCTTGAAACCTTCAGCTGGATTCGGAGGGCCATCCTCGAAGAAACGCCGGCCACGTTTTTCCGACGCGGTGTTTCCCGCGGGCAGAACGGGAGCGGCTCCACCCAGGGCAAAACGTCGCATCTCGGGGGAACTGTAGAAGGCGTTCGTCTTCTCAAACTCAGCGATGGCATGCAAATCGTCCGCCGAAGGCGAGCCCGCCTGCGCGTGGTCATGAATCGCGCCCGCAGCCTGAGCTTCGAGACTGGGCTGCCGTCCATCCAGCATCAGCACTGGATCGAGCGCCGGCGTGTTCTGCAATGTCGGAATGCCGCGTCGCAGAGTGACCGACCTTGCATTCGAGCCGGCGATTGAAACGTTGGCGGGAAGCGGGATTGTGAGCAGTATCGTCGCGTCCTTACGGATGCGCGTCGTACCGCCACCCAGACCGTCGTCGCTGCCGTCGTGAAGGAACAGGACGTCGTTTGGATTACGTTTGAACAAATTCTGGACGTCCTCCGGTGAAATGGTCCCGGTGTTCAAACTGTGGCAGGTTTCGCAGGTGCGGCCGTTGCCGCCAAATGTCGCTTCTTCGAACAGCCGTTTTCCGTCGAGCGCTTGCCCGGGTCCGGAGCCATTCCCTTGTCCCAATGTCAATGCCGCAAGGCTCAACAATCCCGCGCAGCTCAGCAGGATCTTCTTCAGATGCTTTCTCACGCCTTCCTCCTTGTTCCACACGCCAGAGAATGTAAATGATTCGTCAATCGAGGCGCGATCCTAGCACGGCAGGCTTACATCGCACCCGAAAAACACCTAAGCACAAATCTGGGGTCAGACCCCTCGTTCCCCTATTTCCGCCAAATAGGGGAACGAGGGGTCTGACCCCAATTGCTGCGGCTACTGATGCGCTACTTCCGGACGATTTTCTTCACTCCCATGGTGAGCGGGAACGACACATAGATGTTGCCGTCGCGATCCAGCGTCATGCCGTGCGGCCGTCCGCCGACCTCACGAATCAGGTCGACGACCTTGCCGTTCTTCACCACGCTGATCGCTTCGGCGTCGACATGGCTGACGTAGAGCGTATCGTCGGCCGTGATGACCATTGCGCCACGGGGCTTGGCGATGAAGTCTTTCCACTCTTCGAGGAATTTGCCGTTCGCATCGAACACCTGAATGCGATTGTTTTCGGCATCGGCTACAATCAGGCGTCCTTTCGAATCGATCACCACCGAATGCGGCAAATTGAACTGGCCGGGCCCGGCGCCCTTGGTGCCTCCGATGATCTTGATGAACTTTCCATCTTTTGAAAACTGAACCACGCGGGAATTGCGATATCCATCGGCGACGAAGAAATCCCCGTTGGACGCAACGAACACGTCGGCGGGTCCATCAAACGCATCCTGAGACATGTTGTCTCCCGCGACGCCTTTCTTCCCGACGGTCATGAGAAGTTTTCCGTCAGATGAGAACTTCTGTACGAAATTGTCCGAATTGTCGGTCACCCATAGGAATCCGTCGCGATCGACACGAACTCCGTGCGCCAGCTTGTATGGAACGTCTCCCCAGGATTTCACGAAGGTGCCATCCGGATTGAGGACAAAGAAAGAAGGCACCATCCGTCGAAAGACGATGATCTGTCCTTCGGCCGTCGTCGCTACCTGAGACGCCGCGCCCCAGGTCATTCCCGCCGGCAACTGCCCCCAGGATGGAAGGACTTCCCACTTCTTGCTCTCGGTGTTGGATTGCGCAAATGAGCCGACGACCAGGGCGCCGATCACCAATACGGCCAATACGAATTTCATAGGTTCATCCTCGTGGCAGCATCATAACTCAGATCATTTGGCTGCTATCGGCGGAACCTGGGATGCCTTAAGATGGCGTTTCAAGGAGAACTCCAATGACGAACATGACGAAACGCCTTATGTCGGTAATCGCGGTGTCGCTGCTGCTGGCGACGATTGGTTTCGCACAAAGGACCGGCGATCCATACCCCACGCCGATTCCTGCGACAGACCGCGTCATTGCCGTCAAGTTTGCCGAGTTTGCGACCATCCCCGATTTCGGCACGGCAGCTCCCCGCATCATGACGATGCTCTATGAGCCGGGCACGCGGCGGTACTTTGCGAGCGACATGAATGGAAAGCTGTATTCCATCAGCACCGACGGCAAGACCGTCACGCCATATCTCGACCTGACGGCAGCGGACTGGAAAGTCAACGTGCAAGCCCAGGGATCCGAACGCGGCCTGCAGAGCTTCGCATTCCATCCGCAGTTCACTCAGGCCGGCGCCCGTGGTTTCGGCAAATTCTATACATACACCGACACGTCGAACATGACCGTGCCAGGCGACTTCAAGCCGGCCATCGCCGCACGCACCCACGACATCATCGTGCTGGAATGGACCGCGAAGACTCCCACCGCCGCAACCTATGATGGCGGCGCGCCGCGGGAACTGATCCGGATTGAGGAGCCGTATGCAAACCACAACGGCGGGCATCTCACGTTCAATCCGCTCGCCACACCGGCCAGCGCCGACTACGATCTGCTGTATATGGGACTGGCGGACGGCGGCAGCGGCGGCGATCCGAATGGGCACGCGCAGAATCTCGGTATCGCGTTCGGCAAGATTCTGAGGCTGGATCCGCTCGGCAACAACAGCGCCAACGGGAAGTACGGCATCCCTGCTTCAAATCCATTTGCCAATGACGGCATGCCCGAAACTTTGGGCGAGATTTTTGCGTACGGCGTGCGCAATCCGCAGCGCCTGTTCTGGGATCCGAAAAACGGCAACATGTTCATGTCGGACATTGGCCAGGACACGGTGGAGGAAATCAGTCCGGTCAAGGCCGGCGCCAACCTGGGCTGGAACATCTGGGAGGGAAATTACAAATATCTTTCGGGCCGGCCGACCGGAGTCGAGGCTTCGGATCCGCGATCGGATCCAAAGATCACGTATCCCGTTGTCGAATACGGTCAGATCGATCCGCTGCTGCAGACAAACTCCGCCGCCATCGGCGGACTCGTGTACCGCAGCACCCGGATTCCACAGCTGACGAATCTTCTGATCTTCGGCGACAACCCCAGCGGCGAGATCTTCTACATCAACGCGGACAATCCTCCGCCCAATGGTGGACAGGATGCGATTCGCCGAATCCTGCTGAACGATAACGGAACGTCGAAAACACTTCTGCAGGTCATCCAGGAAAAGAACATGGCGCAGGGAAAGATGCCAGCCACCCGCGCCGACCTGCGTTTCGCCGAGGGACCCGATGGCCAGATCTTCCTGACCAATAAACGCGACGGCACCATCCGCGTCCTCGTCCCCGGCCAATGAACTAAATGCGGGGACACAGTGGACTGTCCCCTCTGTCCCCGCATTCGATCGCGTCCTCCAGGCTCAGGTTCGATTCACGTTTTAACGACTCGGTTTTTTCAGAAAAAGAGTCGGCCTCGCGGGCCGCCTCTTTGTTTCTTGCCACGCTATACTTTCGTCGCATGAGATGGAGCAAGGATCGCATTCTCACCACTCACGTCGGGAGTTTGCCGAGAAGCCAGACTGTCGTGGATTTACTCTTCAAAAGAGAACAGGAAAAGCTTTACGATTCTGATGAGTTCGACAGCGCTATGGCGCATGCGGTGTGCAATACCGTGCGGAAACAGGTTGAAACCGGTATCGACATCGTCAGCGATGGTGAAACTTCGAAGAGCGGCTATGCAACCTACATCAAGGACCGTCTCACAGGATTCAGCGGGGACAAACCACGCCAGATCGCGCTGGACCTTCAGGATTATCCGGAGTTTCGCGCGCGAATGGCGGTGTTCGCCGGGAAACAAGGATTCAAGCGGCAGTCCTGCACGGGGCCTGTCGCATACGTCGGCCATGCCGATCTGCAGAAGGATATCGCCCACATGCAGCGGGCGATGACTGGAAACCATGCCGGCGAAGGATTTCTCAGTGCGGCATCACCCGGTGTGGTGTCGGCGTTTCAACCGAATGCGTACTACAAATCGCATGCGGATTATGTCGAAGCCGTCGGGGCGGCAATGCAGGTGGAATACGAAGCGATCGTGAAGGCGGGATTTCTTCTTCAGCTGGATTGTCCGGATCTGGCGATGGCTCGCCATACCGGATTTCAGGATCTGACCGAACCGGAGTTCCTGAAACGCGCCGACCACCAGGTGGAAGTGCTGAACCATGCGCTGCGCAACATTCCATCATCGTCCCTGCGAATGCATGTCTGCTGGGGGAACTATGAAGGGCCGCACGATCATGACATTCCACTTGAGAAAATCATGGGCATCCTTCTGAAAGCCAAGCCCGCGGCGATTCTGTTTGAGGCATCGAATCCAAGGCATGCTCACGAATGGACGGTGTGGAAGGCGGCCCGAATTCCGGAGGAAAAGATTCTGGTTCCGGGATTGCTGACATCGACTTCGAACTACGTCGAACATCCGGAACTCGTTTCGCAGCGGCTCTGCCAGTTTGCGGAAATGGTTGGGCGCGAGCGCGTGATGGCCGGCACCGATTGCGGATTCGGCACGTTCGCCGGCATCGGCAAGATGGATGCGGGAATCTCGTTTAAGAAGTTGGGCGCGCTGGTCGAAGGAGCGCGGCGCGCTTCGAGGAGATTGTGGTCCCGATGAAGGAACAAGAAGTCCTGATTATCGAACGGGCTTGTGAGCGGCTGGTGCTGGACTTCGCGTTTTTCAGCGACCATCGGGAATTCGAGGCGCTCGGAGCACTGTTTGCGGAACAGGGCACCATGACTCGGCCGACGGGAAATCGGCTTGTCGGACGCGACGCGATCGTGAAGTCGTATCAGGCGAGGCCGCCGGGCCGCATCACGCGTCATATCTGCACGAACATTCGCATCACAGTGGAATCGGCGGAACGCGCCCGCGGGTTTACCTATGCCGTGGTGTATTCGCCCGGCGGAAATCCACGGTTCGGCGAATTCGAGGATGAATTCCTGCGCACTCCGGAAGGCTGGAGGATCGCCTCGCGCACCGCTCGTTTCGTCATTGAGAAATGAGGGGACACAGGGGCAGTCCCCTCGTTCCCTCATTTTATGTCCTAAGGAACAATCATTTTGCGACGATCGATGAACTCCTGCTCTCCCACCATGAGTTCGTGCGCCTGGTTGTTATCCTGGCAAACGTATTCAAACAACTCCTGACCGGAATCCCAACCGAGTAGAAAACCGCCGGTCCATGTCGCCGTGTAGGCGCCCGGATCATCGATGGTCGCTTCATACTTCATCGTCTTGGAATCCAATCGCGTGAAGCGCTCGATCATGTGCAGTTGATCCGTATGCGGGAGACCTCCCCGGTCGAACCAGAAGTTTTCATTGAACCCGCGGGTATCGACCACAAGCGTGTCTCCTTGCCATTGTCCGATGGAGTGCCCATAAAAACTGGGAGAGAGTTCCTTCGGATGAGGCCGGCCATCCATATAAATGGTGCGAAACGTGTGGGGACCGCCCTGGTCCATGATCAGAATGCGCCGGAGATCCGGCATGTCGACAAACTCAACGCCGTATGGAGTGAGAAACTCGCGCGGTCCTGCCGACGGCTTGCACCGGGTGTGCGGCTCGAGCTGGTTGGCCCGGCGAAAGTTATACAACGCCCTCGCCCAGGGCTGAAACGGCACCTCGCTGACTTTGGGCCGGCCCGAGAATTGGACCGCTGCATCCGGGGTGATGTTGTCGGGGTTCACCAGACGCTCATTTCCACCGTTGAACGGCAACCACATTCCCATCTCACCCGGAAGTGGACCTAGATCGACTCTCCCATCCGCGCGGCGCGGCGTCGGTCGGGCCGGGATGTCTTGTTGACGCAATCCAATCTGACCACTCGACCCCAGCTGCTGGTTACCCTGCGGCGGCGCCTGCGCCATCACAACGATCGAACACACTGCGAGAGCAATGCATATCGCAACAATAGACTGCCTCATTGAGACCTCCGATGGTTGGCCCGATTGTACTGCCATCTTCCATGCCGAGGCACCAGTCTTTCAATATTGCGGGGACAGAGGGGACAGTCCCACTCCTGTCCAAATTAGGATTTGAAGTAGAGACCTAAAAGGGTTGACCAACCGAGAAGATGGGCGTGGAAGCAAC
>Ga0209488_10000236_pt1 | contig 44326 bp, 64 predicted proteins | sample Rivendell_Oct201_8_FD_188349 | JGI IMG/M metagenome (GOLD analysis project Ga0209488, IMG submission 188349) | Vadose zone soil microbial communities from the Eel River Critical Zone Observatory, Northern California, USA -... | ecosystem: Environmental > Terrestrial > Soil > Vadose zone >...
CCTCTAGCCCCGGGCCCCCGCAAGCTGAACTACACCCATGAGGACTGCATAGATGCCATTCTGGCGAATCCCGCAGTCACGCAGAACGAGCTTGCCGCCCGCTATGGTTATACGGCGAGCTGGATTAGCCTTATCATCAACTCGGACGCCTTTCAGGCGGCTTTGGCGAAGCGGCGGGACGAGGTCATTTCGCCCGAACTCCGCGCAACCGTCGAAGAGCGCTTCCGTGCACTGATTACGGAGAGCCAGAAGGTTCTGCATGAGAAGCTCCTCGCCCCGAATTGTCCGCCCGCCCTCGCCCTTGGGGTGCTGGGGACGGCGTCGAAGGCCCTCGGATATGGCGCCCGGGACCAGAGCGTCAATATCAATCAGAATACGTTTGTCGTCGCCCTCCCGCCCGCCGCCGCAACATCAGAGGACTGGGCTCGCGGGCGCACGATAGAGCACAGCCCAGCGACCGTCAGGGCGCCGAGCCGCACGCTCCCCGACGACGACACAGCCCGATCGGCGTAGCCGATTGCCGCGCGCCTCCGCCATGCCATTCAAATCCCAAGCCCAGAGAGGCTTCATGTTTGCGAACCACCCTGACATTGCGAAGCGATGGGCCCGCGAGTATCCCTCCCAAGGAAGCCTACCCGCCCGAGTCGCCAGCCCGCGGGCGAAGGTCGCCACCGCCCTCATGTACCGCCAGCCCAAGCCCTATGGATAACCCCGCCGACCCCTCGAGCTACATGGACCCCGGCCCGACCCAGCTCGCGGGCCCTGGAACGGAAGGAAACAATGCCATGATCGCCCGCCAAGCAGCCGCGCAAGCGGCTATCAAGCGCTTGCTCCTCCAACGTGCGATGCAGGGGATGCAAGGGCCTATGGCCCCGCCGCCCCAGATGCTCGGAGCGCCACCAGCCCGCCCGATGGCTCCGCCAATGATGCCAGGCCAGACTCCCTTCGGCGGGGTGCGTGGGTGAAACCGCCCGAAGTCATCTGGCAGCCGCAGCCCGGCCCTCAGACCGACTTCCTTGAGTGCCCGATCGCGGAGATATTCTTCGGCGGGGCGCGGGGCGGGGGGAAGACGGACAGCGTTCTGGGAAAATGGCTCCAGCATTGCGACCGCTGGGGCGCCCGGGCGAAGGGAATCATCGTCCGCCGCCGCCTCAAACAGCTCGAAGACATGATCGCCCGGGCGAAGGTCCTTTTCATCCCCCTCGGCGGAGCGTACAATGACCAGAAGTCAACCTTCACCATGCCAAACGGAGCCGTCCTCCGTTTTCGCTATCTCGAGCGAGATTCCGACGCTGAAGAGTACATCGGTCACTCGTATACATTTCTCGGAGTCGAAGAGATTCCCAATTTTCCGTCGCCGGAGCCTATTAACAAACTCCGCGCTACCCTCCGGAGCGGTGAGGGAGTTATCCCGCAGATGGTGGCTACAGGGAATCCTGGCGGGCCAGGACACAACTGGGTCAAAGCCCGCTACATCGACCCCGCTCCCCGCGGGTACAAGATACTGAAGGAGGCATTCAAAAACCCCTTCGACGGCACCGTCATGGAGATCGAGAGGGTGTTCATCCCCTCCCGCCTGACGGATAACATGATCCTGATGAAGAGCGACCCGTTCTATGTCGCCCGCTTGCAGCAACAGGGCAGCGCCCAACTTGTCAAGGCTTGGCTTGAAGGAGACTGGGATGTTGTTATTGGATCTTTCTTCGATTGCTTCGATCCCCGCCGTCACGTTCTGCCAGTGTCGATCCTAGAGCACATTCCCTACATTGCCCGCCGCTTCCGTTCCTTCGACTGGGGCTCGGCCAAGCCGTTCTGTGTGGGCTGGTATGTCCTGAGCGATGGGTCCTGGGGCCTCCCTCCGAACGCTCTCCTGAAGTATAGGGAATGGTACGGCGCGGCCAGCCCCAATGTGGGCCTCAAGATGACCGCGGAGAGCGTCGCCGAAGGCATTGTCCTCCGGGAGGAGGGCGAGCACATCGGATATGGCGTGGCGGACCCTGCCCTCTTCATCGAGGATGGCGGGCCGTCGAAGGCTGCTCGGATGGCCGCCCGCCGGGTGGCCTTCATCAAGGCCGACAACCGCCGCCTCTCTGGATGGGATCAACTCCGCCAACTCCTCCTTGGCGAGGACGGCGTCCCGCTGCTCTATTTCTGCGAGAACTGTGAGGACACGATCCGCACCCTCCCGACCCAGCAGCACGACGAGGGCGAGCCCGAAGACATCGACACCGAGGGCGAGGACCATGCCGCCGACGAGACACGCTATGCTGTGATGTCCCGCCCCTTGCTCAAGCGGGCCAACATCGACGAGTCCTCCCTCTACCCGAAGCTTCCAGGCCAGCTTACCTTCAACGAACTCCGAGACCGCGTTGGCGCCCGACGGCGGGCCGCTGAAGCAGAGAGGATCTGACATGCAACTTACAGATATCTATGGTGGCGGGACTGCGATTACTCCGAGCGACTCCGTCGATCAACAGTACAGCGGGATTTATGTTGGTGGGGCTGGGAATGTCTCCGTCATTATGGAATCAGGAGATACGGTGACCTTCACTGCGCCGCCCGTTGGCACAATCTTGCCCATCCGCGTGAAGCGCGTTCGGGCGACCGCCACGACTGCAACCCTCCTCATCGGACTCCAGTAATATGGCCGACCCCGAAGCCCCTACCACGCGGCCCGCTGAGGTCAAGCGCTGGCTTGGGGATATCGACGCCGCGGTGAAGCGGGAGGACCCATATCGGGTCGATGGGAAGCGCCTCTGGAAGATGTATGAAGGCGAGCTCAAGGACGAGACGCCCTTCAACATCCTCTTCTCGAATACGGAGATCCTCCTCCCTGCCCTCTACGGAGCGAGGCCCCGCCCGATCGTCCAGCGCCGTTTCAAGGACGCCGACCCGCTTGGCAAAGCAGCCAGCGCCGCCTCGGAGAGGATGCTCACCTTTCTGATGGACACGAACTCCGAGGAGTACGACGACTTCGACACCACGATGAAGGAGAATGTCCTCGACGCTTGCGTGCCCGGGCGCGGACTGATGGAGTTCTGCTACGATGGCAAGACGGCCCAGGTCCCCACCCCTGATGGCAAGACCTCGGAGCAGCTCGTCTCGGAGTGTGTGTACCCCGAGACTTGTCTCTGGAACCGCTACGCCTTCGGCTATGCGAAGAAGTGGAAGGATGTGCCGTGGGTCGCTTTCGAGCTCTACTTCGATCGCAAGGCCGCTGACGACGAGTTCACGCCCGAGATCGCGGTCAAGCTCAAGTACGTCACCGAGGGCGACTTTGACAAGGACTCGAAGGATTCTGTGTCCCGCGAAGGCGCCCGAAAGGTCGCCCAAGTCTGGAAGATCTGGGACAAGACCTCGCGGAGGCTCCTCTTCGTCTCCCAGGGCTATGCAGACTATCTCAAGGAGTGTGACGACCCCTACAGTCTGACAGGCTTCTTCCCCATCCCGAAGCCCCTCCGCCTCATCGCCAAGAGCGCGAACCTCGCCGTCACCGCTCCATACAACGAGTATGAGAACCAAGCGAAGGAGCTTAATCGCCTGACGGTCCGGATCAACAAGCTGATCGACATGCTCAAGGTTCGAGGGGTGTACGATTCCTCCATCTCGGGCATTGAAGAAGCCCTCAAGAAGGAGGACGGGGACCTCGTGGCGTCGGGCGAGCCCTCCACGATGACTCGGGAGGGCGGGCTGGACAAGCATATCTGGCTCATGCCGATTGAGAAGGCGGTGATGGTCGTCCAGCAGCTCTATATCGCGCGGACGGCCTGCAAGCAGGTAATCTATGAAATCATGGGCCTCGCGGACATCATGCGGGGCTCGACCCAGGCCAGCGAGACCCTCGGCGCCCAGCAGCTCAAGGCCCAATTTGGGTCTGTGCGGATGAAGAACCCCCAGAAGGAGGTTCAACGCTACGCCCGGGACTGCCTCCGGATCATGCTCGAACTCGCGGTGAATCGCTTCCTGCCCGAAACCTGGGCCAAGATGACCGGGCTGCCCTACCTGACGGATGAACAGGCCATGCAGGCCCAGCAGGCGGTCCAGATGGCAACCCAGCAAGCCTCCATGGCGGCGCTGCAAGCACAGCAGGCGGGCCAGCCGCCCCCTCCACCGCCCCAGATCCCGCCGATGCCGCCGAAGTGGTCTGACGTTCTGGCCCTCCTGAAGAACGACCTCCAGCGCGAGTACAAAATCGACATCGAGACGAACAGCACTGTCGATCCCGACGCCAGCGAGGCCAAGAAGAACATGGGCGAGCTGATGGCGGCGATGAGCCAGTTCCTCAACGGTGTCGGGCCGCTGGTCCAGGAGGGCGTCCTCCCGATCGAGGCCGCGAAGGCCATGCTCCTCGGCGTGGCCCGCCAATACGAGTTCGGGGCTGACATCGAGGACATCATCAACCAGATGAAGCCGCCCGCGCCCCAGACTCAGGACAAGAGCGGGGAGCAGGCTCTTCAGGGTCAACTTCAAGCTGAACAACTCAAGTCCCAAGGCCTCGCTCAGGAGAACACTCTCCAGAAGCGTGAAATCGCGCTCAACGCCCGAGACGCCGACCTCAAGATACGAGAATCCGACCTTAAGGGTCGCGAGGAAATCCACCGAATCCAGTCAGGCGCTGTAACAACAGCCCAGCGCAACGAGAACAAGGTCGCCCTCTCGCAGCACAAGCAGGTCTTCGATGGCGCAGTGGGCAAGGTCCAAGCCTTGGTCAAAGAGCTCGAAGGTAAGATGAAGGCCCACGCGAGCGAGCAGAGCGTTCGGGACAAAGCCTCGAAGGATGTCCAGACCGCCCACGCGAAGGCGTCCGCATCGACCGAAGGTGTACTGAAGGACCTCCATGCCGCCGTTGTAGCCCTGACGAAGGCCACCCTGACGCCGAAGAAGCGCACCCTTGGAAAGGATGCTAAAGGTAACAAGGTCATGACGGAGGAGCCCGCCAGTGGTTGAAACTGTCGGCTATCCTCGCTATACCCTTGGCCCGCGGGCGGTCATCTCGGTCAACGGGAGTCCCTTCATATTCCAGAACAACGAGAGCATTCCCATCGAGGTGTTTATCTCCGTGGGGACGGTGACAACGATCGAGTTCTCTCGAGATGGCATAACCTTCGACCTGATCGGGTTGCTCGCGGGACAGTTTAGGTTGAACCCAGGTGATAGACTGCGTGTAACCTACGTCGTCCTCCCGACGATGGTTTACTACCCCTTTTAAGGACCGGACATGGCATCGCAAAGCTGGGGCCAACTGATCGCAACGATTCCAATCGCGGCGACGCAGTACAACACCTATACGACCTCGCAGTCGATGCTCACGACTGCGACTGCCACAGAGGCTTCGAGCGGATTCGTCACACTCCCGCCCGGGTTCTTCCAGCGGGGGTCTTTGCTTGTGATCGACTTCGTTGCCGCGATCTCGAATCGAGTCACTGGCCCAGACACCTTCACGATCAATATCAAGGTCGGCTCTGTTACAGCCTTTACAACCGGCGCGATCACGCTGACTACGACAGCGCATACGAACATCCCCTTGCGTGGGCATATTGAGCTTGAGTGCCGTACAGTAGGCAATGGGAGCCTCGCGGCCCTCATAGGTCTTGCTACCCTGACGGGGCAGATGATACAGCAAGGCGGCACGGCAGGGGCGGACTCGGCGACGCTGAGCAATACGATCAATATGCCGAATACAGCGCCCGCGGTCGGAACTGGATTCGATTCCACGGTGGCGAATACGCTCGACTTCCAGACCGCGCAGAGCGTGAGCAATGCCGCCAATGGCTTCAGGCTTGATAGCTATCGTGTCGTAAGCTGGGGCAATTCAACGGTATGAGCCATGAACCTTCTCGTTAGCCTCTTCCTCGCTATGGGCTATCTCAACACGAACTTTCCTTCCGCACCGGAGAATCCGGTTAACGAAGGTGGCATCTTCACCGCAGCCCGAAACGTCAACAAGGCGCAAGTCCTAACAACGGCAGCGAAGATCGCCTTCGGCACCGGGACGAATAATGACGGATATGCCTATCCCGCTGGCTTCGGTGATTCCATCATCGAGACCATAGTATTCCGCGATGCTGCCCTTGGCGATGCCGACCCGAACTCCTACGAGATCGAGCACCTTCACCGTCTTACGGATGATGCGGGGAATACGAGCTGCTACGAGCTAGACTACGCCTACACAGGTGGATTCAATATCGTCCGCTGGTTTGGGGCGACAGGATTCAACGTCCTGAGCGGTCTTGTTACGGACACAAACTTCTTCCCGGACGCCGCGGGCGGGCAGTTCCGTAACGGCTACAAAGTCAAGTCGGAGATCTCGCAGGACCGCACTCGGATCAATATCTATGCGGACGCAGGCAGCGGATATGTCTTGTTCTTCCATTATCCGCTCGGCGCGGACCTCACGAACGACGCCCCACCTCTTGCAGGTGGCGACCCGGCCATCGCGTTCTTCACGACGCTCGGGAGTTCGAATCTCTTCGGCGTGTCATCTGCGACGATTACCTCCCTTGCAACGGGTCGGTCGATTGGTTTCAACCAGTACCATCCGGGCCGCAGCCCTGGCCTCGGCGGCATAAGCTCGGCCCGCTTCCAGCCCTCGAACTGGTGGCCCTACACCCCGCCCGTCACGGTCGCCTTCGACGGCGCCTTGATGTCCGCGATGGAGAAACACGGCAACGATCCCTTAATTCTGCCGCCGCAAGTCGTCGCGTCAGGAATGACGCCGCCTGAAGAAATGCTAACCTAAAGGAGTATTGCAATGCCAGCAATGTATGTAGTAGGAAGAGCAGCGGCGGGAACGAATCTCACAATCGCTCTCGTAGCGTCAATCGCGACGGCCCGTCCGTCAGTTCATCAACTCATCATCGGTTCGGATGCAGCGCCCGCCGACATCGCCACGAAGTTTCAGCTCCTGCGGCACACCGTCGCCGCAACGGGCGGAACTGCGCTGACCACGAAGCCCGCTGACCCAGGCGGCACGAGCGGTCTGTGCACCGCCCTCCAGGGCACCATGACCGAGCCGACCTATGAAGCGAACGGCGAGCTTGAAGTCTCGCTTAATCAGCGCGCGACCTATACTTGGAACGCCAATCCTGGCAGAGAGATCAAGGCCATTGTCGGGACGGCGAACGGGCTTGGGGTGCGGAGTATCGCCTCGGGCGCAACGCCGAATATCAACGTTACCATTGCCTGGGACGAATGAGACCTGACGGCTACGCTCGGATAGATGATCCCGATGTCGGGGTTATCGAGATGGACACGCTTCAGTGCGTCCATTGCGGATTCCACTGGCACCTCGTGCCCGGCTCGGGTCGCACGCGGGGCTGGTGTATGAAGTGCAATGGGCCGCATTGCGGCGGCGCAGAGTGCTGGACCTGCCGTCCCTACCAGAAACTCGTCGATGAAGGTTATTGGTAAATGTGGCTGACCGTGGGCTCATCCATTACCAACCGCTTACCGGCCCAGTCTGGAGGGAGCCGGTTGCGGCAGCTCTTGCATGGCTTCCACGCGGGGAGCCCGTCCGTCCGCTCGAACGACGCTCTCCTGCCCAGTTTGTCTACCCGCCGTTCTACGAGCTATACAACCCCAATGGCCTGCATTGGCTTCCGTCGGGCCGCTGGCCTCTCTATCCTGAGATTCGTAAGCTCGGGGATTTCCAGCAGCCGCCATTCCAGGCGTTATACAAACCCGAGCAGCTTGGCTGGACACCGTCCGCGGGGTATGTCGGGCGCGGCCTCCAGCGAGGCATCCTTGATCTCTCTGTCGAGCCGATCCAGTTCGCTGCGCCCGCATTCGATCCCCAGCATCTGGAATGGATACCTCAAGGCCCCGCGCCCCGTACCCTCCTCGAACTCCGGAAGCTTGGAGACTTCGTCCAGCCTCCATTCGCCGCACTATACAAGCCCGAAGGGCTGCAGTGGCTCTTCGAAGGCCAGCTCTCCGTCAGGGGCATACCGTACACCCTTCAGAGCCTGTGGATCGTTGACCCTGCGCCTGTCGTCGTCGTTGCGTTCGACCCGCAGTTCTTCCCGTTCCAAGCGACGGACATTCTTCTCTCTCGCGGGCTGCAGAGTGCCCTCCAGAGCGATTTCACCAGCCCGCCTCTTCCGCCCGGCCCCGACGTTATCCCGCCGCCAGCCGACACTGGCCTCGGCGGGTCGAGCGCAACCCATCCTCGCCGCCGGGTTGTATATGAGAAGGGCGACAAGCGCAAGCCAAAGTCCTTCATCGACCGCATCGGGGAGCCTTTCGTTGAACTCGAAAAGACTGGCGAACCCGTACCCGACGCCGCATCGGCTGGCCCGCCAGTCAACATGGCACCAGTCCGCGAGGCCCTTTCGGCCCGATTGCCCGCCCCGCTCCCTTCCGTCGCCACTCTTCTCGTCACGCTCAAGCCAGTGTCCGACGATGAGGATGATGACCTCTTGCTATTGAGCTAAAATGCCTATCTACGTCTATGATTGCAGGGGCTGTGGCGTTCGGTTCGAGCGGTTCATGCCCCTCGCCCTCTACCGTCAGACTGTCGTGCACACCTGCGCGGGCATCGGGGCGAAGGTTATCCTCCCCCCGATGGTCCGAGGTGACCTCCCAGGCTACGAGAGCCCGACAACGGGGCGATGGATCGAAGGAAGGCGTGCTCGCCATGAGGACCTTCGGCAGTCGAACTGCCGCCCTTACGAGGACGGAGAGAAGGAATACCACGAACGGGCGCGGGCGCAGGAGACCGCCGCCTTGGAGCGACGGATCGACGAGAGTGTGGAGCGAGAGTTCTTCACGCTTCCGGCCCGAAAGAAAGAGCTGCTGGAGCAGGAAGTCCTGTCCGGCGCCGACTGTGTTGTAACCCGATCAACCCCTCAAGGAGTGTGATATGGCCGCCGACAGCGACCTCGATCTAGACATTGACAAGACGGTGGATGACTTCATCGGAGATGTGGCGCCTGGGTCTGAGCCCGCCGCCCCGGTCGAGGACAAGACGACTCCAGCCGCTGTTCCGGCTGTGACCTCCCTCGCCAAGCCCACGGTCCCGGGCGTCCCCGAGCCCATTGGCTACCCGAAGTCATGGAAGGCTGACCTTGCCCCCCACTGGGACAAGATGCCCCGCGAGCTCCAGGACTATGTCACCAACACCCGCGAGAAGGACTACCTCAACGGGCTGGAGCAATACAAACAAGGCCACCAAGCCTACGCCCAGTTCCATGAAGTCCTCCAGCCCTACATGCCTCGCATTACGGCGCTCGGGATGCACCCCGCCGAGGCCGTCCGGGCGCTCATGAATGCGGACTGGGCCCTGTCGCAGGGCACCCCTGAGCAGAAAGCGGCGATGCTCGCCCAGATCTGCCAGAACTACGGCATCGACCCTCGCACCATTGCGGTGGGCGGCGGGGACCCGAACGCTCCCCAGCCCACCGCTGCCGAACTCGAGCTCCGCAAGAAATACGACGGGCTCGAATCCAATCTCAAAGGTTTCATGCAGTCCCAAATCGCCGAGAAGCGGTCGGGGATTGACAAGGAAGTCGCGGCTTTCGCCGCCGATCCAGCGCATCCTCACTTTGATGCCGTCGCCGATCACATCGTGCGATTGCTCAACGCGGACAGGAACCTGTCCCTTCAGGATGCGTACGATCAAGCTGTCTGGGCCAACCCGACCACCCGAGCCAAGGCCATCGAACTCCTCAACAAGGAGAACGCGGACAAGGCGCGGAAGGAGAGGGAGGCCGCTGCACAGGTGGCAAACAAGGCGAGGCTGGCAAACGTCCGAGGCAAGCCCACGGACAAAGCAACAGGCGCAGCGAAAGGGGGATGGGAGGATGAACTCGCCGTCACCGCCGCTGCAATCGAGAACCGAAAATGAAAGGATAAGGTGTCATGGCCTCACCCAACACGACCTTTACGGAGTTGGTGTCCACGACCTTCCGCAACCACGCGACGGAAATCAAGGACAACATCTCCAAGAACAACGCCCTGCTGGCGTATCTCAGCAGGAGCGGCAGGACGCGGAAGGAGGACGGCGGGCTCAGCATCGTCGCGCCGCTGGACTACGCCGCGAATTCGACCTATCAGAGGTACAGTGGCTTCGACGTGCTCAACGTGTCGCAGAGCGATGTCATCTCGGCGGCGGAGTTTCCTTGGAAGCAGATCGCCGTCAATGTAGTGGCGGACGGGCTGACCATGCGGATCAACAAAGGGCAGGCTAGGCTCATCAACTTGGTCAAGGCCCGTATCAAGAACTCCATCCGCACGTTCAAGAACAACTTCTCCGCCGACGTGTACAGCGATGGGACGCTGACGAACCAAGTCAACGGGCTCCAAGCCCTCGTCGCCGATGCTGGGACGGGGACGGTGGGCGGCATCGACTCCAGCGCCTTCCCGTTTTGGCAATGCGCGGTGCAGTCAGCGGCTTCGCCGCTGCAAGGTGGTGGCGCCATCACCCTCTCGGCAACGACCTTCGAGTCGTTCCTTCTGGGTGCGTGGCTCAACCAGGTCCGCGGGGATGACAAGCCCAACCTCATCGTGCTCTCGAACGACTACTTCACCTTCTTCGAGCTCTCGCAAGTCTCGCTGAAGCGGTATGTCGAGGAGGGCGCGGGGGCGATCAACGCGGGCTTCACCTCGATGAAGTACAAGGACGCCACGGTGATCTTCGACGGCGGTTCGGGCATCCCGACCTCTCATGGCTACATGCTCAACACGGACTACTTCGAGCTCGTGGTCCACGAGGACGCGGACATGACGCCGCTGGATGGAGAGGGCGGAGTGCGCCCCTACAACCAGGACGGCACCGTGATCCCTGTGATCTGGCAGGGCAACCTCGTTGTGTCCAACAGGCGGCTGCAAGCCGTGCTGAAGGCATAGCCCGCGCCCGCCAACCCTTTCAAGGAGAACCAAGATGTATGCTGCACTCAACACTCCGGCGGGCAACCAGCCCTTCAATGACTGGTTCATTCCGGACACGACCCAACGCTTCGCGCTGGGAACGAAACAGAGCGCCGTCGATCCCTACTGGGGATGGGGGGAGTTCGTCTATGCCAAGGCGTCGGGGTCCATTGCGACCCGCCTGCTGTGCGTGCTCGACGAGACCTTCCTCGCGGTCGGGATGCCCAACGCGGCTAATCAGGGCTTCCCCGCCTGCGTCGCCATGGCCAAGATGGCAACCCTCACCTTCGGGTGGTTCATGCTTGTCGGGCTGACGCCTATCGTCGCAAGCGCGACGGTGGCGGCGGATGCGAGCGTTGGACTGACGGGCGTGGGCACCATCGGCGCCTTCGCCGCGGGCAAGCAGATCGTCAACGTCCGCAACCGCCTCTCCCAGACCGGCACCAAGACCTTCGCCAATACCCAGACGACGAATGGGAATGGTGTGCTCCTGACGAACGGCTATGACGGGCTGTTCCTCGGGGCGGCACTGTCGGGAACCGGGATTCCGGCCTCGACGGTGGTAGCGAAGCTCGACCCGGACGGGCGGACCGTGTACACGGGCAGCGCCGTAGGCACGCTCGGCGACAAGAACTCCACCGCAACGGGCAGCATCACCCTGACTGGAACGTGGACGGGATATTCGGTCTGCCAGATCGCGTATCCGTTCAGCCAAGGTCAGATCACCTAGCAGTATCAACCCCAGAGGGCTTCGGCCCTCTGGTTTTCTAACTCTGGAAGGAGCGACACTCCAATGGCTGAGATGATGAAGGAACGGCCCGCCTATGTGCGGTTCGAGAAACGAGTAATCGAGGATCGCAATGCGAGCCTCAAGGCAGGGCACTTCGTCGGGCGGGACATTATCTACGCCCTGATTACGCCGCCCGGGTCGAAGGATGTCATCGTGCGCGAGGTGGAATCGACTCGCAACGCCGAGGGCGTCATCATCAACCAAGGCTGGCTGGGCTACCTCGACACCCAGGTCCAGGAGGGACGCATCCCCGACGCCTTCGTGGATTCCTACAAACGGGCGTATGACAAATACAAGAAAGGGGAGGATCTCCCCCTCAACGGCACACCGATCAAGACTTGGCCCCCTCTGAGCCCGGCCCAGATCACCAACCTCATCGCGCTCAATATCCACACGGTCGAGGACCTCGCTGCCCTGAACGAAGAGGGCAAGGCCCGCTTCGGCATGGGGATTGTGGAGCTTCAGCGCAAAGCGAAGAACTGGCTCGAGGAGAGCCTGTCTATCGGCGCGGCGGTGGCCAAACTCACGGCGCTGGAGACCGAGCACAAGGAGATGAAGGACCAGAACGAACGCCAGCGCAACCTTATCCAGGAGCTTCAGGCCAAAGTCAAGGCGCTTGAAGGGAAAGCGACCGTCCCGGCATGACCGCTACCCTCCTCCAGACCTGTAAGGAGTTCGCCGGAAGGCGCGGGCTCCCCGTCCCGACCTCTGTTATGGGGAGTACGGACACAGGGGTCTTGCAGTTCCTCCGGGTGCTGGAGGAGGAGTGTATTGCCCTTGCAGCCCGCGGGCCGTGGCAGACCTTGCTCAATGAATATACCTTCACCGCCCTTGGGACGGAGTCGCAGGGCACCATCTCTGCGGGCTTTGGCTCCGCCCCCGTCGCCCTCAATGGCTACCGCTACATGCTGCCCGAGATCCTCTGGGACCGCACCCAGCGCATCCCGATCTGCGGCTCCCTCGACCCGCAGCTTTGGGCCTATCTCAAGACGATGGGGATAACGGGACCCTACAGCCAGTTCCGCTTTCGCGGAGACCAGCTTATCACCATCCCTGCCCTCACGGCGGGCCACACCGTGGCCTTTGAATACATCACGAGCAACTTCATCAACCTCCTCGGAGTGACGACGAGCGGGGCTTCGCGCTTCGCCAACGACACCGACACGATCAGGCTCCAGGACGACATCGTCCTCGCGGGCATGACCTGGCGCTGGCTCAAGACGAAGGGATTTGCATATGCGGAGGACTTCAATTCCTATGAGGACCTCGTGAAGGACCAGCTTGCCCGTGAGAGGCCGGGCCGGACTTTGAGCCTAGCGGGCGGCTACGAAGGATTCCGTCCGTCCATCACCATCCCCTTGATGAGCACCATCCCGCCATGAGAACCGCCGTCCAGCAGCTTGAGCGTCGGATGCCTGTGACGGCCCGCGAGAGCCTTACAGGGTCGATCAATTCGACGAGATCCGTTACGGCGCCCGTTGGAGGCTGGAACGCCCGGGACGCCCTCGCCGACATGAAGGAGAATGAGGCGATCCGCCTCACCAACCTCTTCCCCCGCCCGACCTACTGTGAGGTTAGGGGTGGAGCGACCGACTTCACCACTGGGATGGCTGCCCGCGGCAAGAGCTTGATGGCTTGGAATGGCCCGACAGGGTCGAACAAGCTGTTCGCGGGCACAGCGTCCGGCATCTACAACGTGAGCGCGTCGGGGGCGGCACCTGCTGCCGAGACTGCGACCTGCACGAACGGTAAGCTCCAGTGGGTCAACTTCGCTGTGGCGTCGGGCTCGGAGTTCCTCGTCGCCGTGAATGGCACTGATAAGATGCTCTACTACGACGGCGCGACGTGGGAGAGTGTGGATGGAGGCTCGGCTCACGCCGTTACTGGAGTGACAACCTCGAACATCATCCAAGTCAACGCCTTCAAGTTCCGCCTCTACTTCATTGAGAAGTCGAAGCTCTCGTTTTGGTACCTTCCGGTCTCGAGTCTCGGGGGCGCAGCAGTCGAGTTCATGATGAACACGATCTTCCCGCGAGGGGGATTCGTCATGGCGATGGGGACTTGGACCATCGACAGCGGCACAGGGTCGGATGACCTCGCCGTATTCGTGACCTCAGAGGGAGAGGCCGCTGTGTTCCGGGGCTCGAATCCCGCGAGCTCGACGGACTGGAGCCTTGTCGGAGTGTACTTCGTCGGGCGCCCGATCGGGCGACGCTGCTTCGTCAAGTTCGGCGGGGACATGGTTCTCCTGACAGAGAATGGGGCATTCCCGCTGTCCGCTGCCTTGCTCACAGCGGCGATTGACCGCGTCCGAGCGCTGACCAATATGATCGAGCAAGCCTTCACCTCCGCCGCCCGCCTCTACCAGACCGTGTTCGGGTGGGAGACCACGGTGTATCTTGGGCAGAGCGCCCTCATCGTCAACATCCCCAACGCGGAGGGCGGGACGCACCAGCAATATGTCATGAACACCATCACCAAGAAGTGGTGCCAGTTCAGCGGGTGGGATGCGGAGTGCTTCATCGTGTTCAATGGGGAGCTGTACTTCTGTCGTAGCGGCTCCAACGGCACGGCGAAGGCCTGGACTGGATCGTCCGACTTCGGAACAAACATCGTCGTCGATGTGAAGCAGGCCTTCAACTACTTCGGATCGGATGACCAGAAGGAGCTCAAGCTCATTCGCCCGATATTCAACCTCACCGGGCCGGTGGGCTTCCTCATTGGAGTGGATGCCGACTTCGGGGATAGCCAACCCACTGGCCTCGCGACCTACACCGTCGGGGCAACAGCGCTGTGGGACACCGCGATCTGGGATGTCGATGTCTGGTCCTCGGATTTCATCCTCCAGAAGGACTGGAAGACCGCGGCTGTGATGCCTGGGTTCTGTTTCGCCCTCTTGCTCCGCGTCGCAACGAACCAAGTCGGTATACAGTGGCCCTCCACAGACTTCGTATTCCAGCGCGGGACAGGAATGGTAACATGAATGGTGTCCTTGCGAACGGCGACATCATGCTGACCGAGCCCCGCGCTCCCCTGCTTGCATGGTTCTGCGCCCGAACGGGCCAGCCCCTGACGGGATGGGAGAACGCGGGCATCATCTCGAGAGTCTCTGGCCTCCTCCCCGTCGTAGTGATCCTATACAACCAATTCCATCGCCCGGACATCTGGATGCATGTTGCGGCGGAGCCCGGGAGGGTCTGGTGTACGCCCGACTTCCTCCGGGCGATATTTGATTACCCGTTCGTCCAGCTCGATTGTGGGCGCGTCACCGCCCTTGTCGCTAGGTCGCACGTCAGGCTACGCAAGCTCGTCACCCACCTCGGCTTCGTCGAGGAGGGGATCTTGAGGGAAGCTCTCCCGACAGGAGATGCTCTAATCGCATATGGAATGCTGCGGCGGGAATGCCGCTGGATTGGAGAATCAAATGTCGAAGCCCGACGCGCCCAAGCCGCCTGACTTCACTGGCGCGGCCCAGGCTACTGGCCAGAGTAACATTACCGCTGCGATTGTACAGCGGCTGATGGGGATGCAAGGGGCGAATACGCCATGGGGCTCCCTCGCGTTTAACCAGACTGGGACGACCCATGTTGGGCCGGGAGGGGTGTCGGCGGGGGGGATGCCAGGGACAGAAGCTCCTCCTGCTGGAGGCGATCCCAATGCTCCTAGTGGCGGGCCTGGCTGGCTTGATACTGTTAAGGCTGGTGGTGGGAAAGGTAACATCCTGTCTAATCTGTCTAATGGCGGGACGCCTGGCGGCAACGGCTTCGACATCCCTCAGTTTACCTCGACCGTTACGCTGTCGCCCGAGCAGCAGGCCATCTTCAACCAGCAACAGCAGAACCAAGCCCAGTCGGGCCAAGCGGCAGGCAAGCTCATTGGCGGGCTGGATACCTCTCCGATCGACTACAGTGGGATGCCACAGCTTCCGTCGGGCGACCAGCTAAACCAGACCCGCCAGAATGTTTCGGACGCGATCTATGGACGGAGCGCTCGCTACCTTGATCCACAGTTCTCCCAGGCGGAGGATGCTGAGCGGACGAGGCTGGCGAACCAAGGCTTCCAGACCGGGACAGAGGGATTCTCCCGCTCGATGGGGGATTTCAACCTATCGAAGCAGCGAGCCTATGCAGATGCCCGCGACGCTGCGGCCTCTCAGGCCGGGGCCGAAGTCTCCCGAGACTATGGGATGGGGCTGTCGAGCCGCCAGCAAGCCGTCTCGGAGGCGCTCTCGAAGCGCCAGCTCCCTCTCAACATGATCGCGGCCCTCCAGGGCGGGCAACAGGTCGGGATGCCATCGTTCCCGGGAGCGCCCAGTGGGCAGGGGATTGGCGGGACAGACTACCTCGGGGCGGCAGGGCAGCAAGGTCAGGCAAACCTCCAGAACTATGGCATCGGGGCGGGGCAGTACAATAGCCAGATGGGCGGGCTATATGGGCTGTTAGGGTCGGGGATGCTGTATGGGATGTTAGCATGAAAACCTTAGTGAATCCGTCAATGGATATGGTATCATAGACATGCCCGATATCCTCGACCCTCGCACCCCCGGCCTATCCGTCAGCCCCTATCCGCCCGAGCTCCAGGGCGAGGCGGCAAGCCTCCACCGCCGGCGGGCCCTTGCTGATATGCTTATGCTGAGGGCGATGCAGCCCATGCAGCAGCCCACAGGCTATGGTGGGATACCTGTGCCCATGAGCCCGCTCGCGGGCCTCGCTCATGTCGCCCAGATGGGCTTGGGAGTGGGGGCAGGGAGCGGCGTAGATCAGGGCGAAGCCGCCCTCGCGAACCGATATTCTGAGGGCCTGCGCGGAGCAACGAAGCAGGTTACAGACCTCACGAACAGCGGGGACTTTGCGGGAGCAGCGCAAACCGCGGCGCAATGGCCTGCCCTCAAGGCGATCTCGGAGAAACTGCTTGAACGCCAGATTGCGCCCCGCCCGACCTTCCACCCCTACGAGACCGCCACGCCCGAAGGCAAGCCCGCTACGAGCTTCTACGATCCGAGCAACCCCCCAGAAGGCGCGACCCCGAAGCCAGCCCCCCTGCACGCAGCGAATTTGGGCGGGACAACAGACCTTTACAGCCCCTATGGCCAGCCTCGGACCCTTGCGCATACCCTCGACCCGAACCGTGTCCCAACGCCAGAGGATATGGAAGCCGACGCAAAGATGATCGCGGAGTATCGTAAGCCCGGCTACGGCTCGGCAGGCGGACGTATGCAGCCTTGGCAGGTCGCTACGATGCGTCGAGTGGACGAGCTGCTTGGAGGGAAGTATCAAACCTCTGTCTATCCCATCGTCAAAGCGGCAGAGACCGAGTTCAATCAGAAGAATGCCCCACAAGTCCGCCAGTTTGGAACCTTCGTCGGGCATGTCAAGGCTATCAAGGACCTCTATGCCGCGCTGGAGAATCCAACGGATGTTACTCGGATCAACCAAGCTCGGAACTTCTTCCTCGAAGAGTTCGGATATCCTGCGCCCGCCGCTATTGACACGGCTCGACCCTTCCTCGCAGGTGAGGCTGTGAAGGCTGTAACGGGCGGGCCGGGCGCTGTGGAGGATCGCAAAGCCATCGCAGACCGGTTCTCAAAGGCTCAGAGCCCCGCCGCTTTCAATGCGGCTGCGGACACTGCCCTCCAGTTCGGCGCCGAGCAGCTAAAGGGACACCTCCAACAGCTCAAGGGCATGACGAAAGGGATGCGGGGGGAGGCGGAGTTTGCTAATTTCCTCACGCCCTCTGCGAGGGAGGTCTTCCTGAAGTATGGTGGGTCGCTGAATGCAGGTCGGCGGGCAGGAGATCTGGGTGGGACAGGCCAAGTCCTGAAGTTTGATGCTCAAGGTAATCTGATCCAATGACCGTCACAGCACAGCTCTCGGACGGACGAACACTGGAGTTCCCAGACGGGACGGAGCCGTCTGTCGTCCAGATGACTGTGAAGAAGATGCTTGGAGGGGGCGGCCCCTCCGCTACGGAGCGGGTGGCGACAGACCCGATCTCGACAGGGGCCCGCGCTACCGCTGGTGCTACGCCCGCCGAGCTACTCGCGGGGAGCTCTCCTGGCCGGTTCCTCCTCGAACCCGCCCGCGGACTCCTTGAGCTAGGCTCCCACCTCGGCCTACCTGGAGGGGAGAGTGCGAAGGCGACAGGAGAGTTGATCGGGCGCGGGCGCGAAGCCTATGGCGACAAGGGCCTCGACATCGCAGGCATCGCCGGGCAGGTCGCCTCGCCCGCCGTGCTCAAGATGGGGAAGCTCATACCTGCAGGGGCGGGACTCCTCCAGAAGGCCGCAGGGAGCGCCGCAACGGGGGCGACGGCGGGCGCCCTGACGCCCACGGAGGGCAAGGGCGACTTCTGGAAAGAGAAAGGTCTCCAGACTGGGACGGGCGCCGCCGTGGGGGCGGTTCTGCCGCCCGCGGGTGCCCTCGTAAAGGGATTATTCAGCACAGCTTATAAGGCTGTCGAGCCCATCCTCCCGGGCGGTCCGGCGGCTATCCTCGGACGATTTCAGGATAAGCTCCTCGGTCCGGCTAAGCAGAAGGTCGCACAGGCCCTAGCCTCCGCCCGCGATCTCGTGCCTGGGTCCGCGCCGACGGCGGGCGAAGCGATAGCGGGTATCCCGGAGGCCTCGGCTCTCGCAGCACATCAGAAGGCAGTCTCCACAGCCCCTGCGGTGTCGGGACAATTTGTCACTCGGGCAGGAGAGCAAGAGGGTGCGCGGGCTGCAGCCATTGGGGATATTGCCAAGACGCCTGCTGATCTTGCGGCGGCGGAGGCTTCAAGGGCGGCCTCGGCCGCAACGAACTACGGCAAGGCCTTCGCCGAGACTGTGAAGGCTAACCCTGAGCTCGCTAAGCTCGCAGAGGACCCATTCTTCAAGCGGGCGATCCCCGACGCTATCGACCTCGCAGCATCGAAAGGGATCAACGCGAAGGACAACCTCACCCAGTTCCTCCACTACGTTAAGGTTGGGTTGGATAAGCAACTCTCCCGGACGGGGGACACCGCCCTCGCCTCGACGGAGAAGGAAGCCGTCCAGGGCGTCAAGGCCAAGCTCACGGCTTGGATGGATGAGAAGAACCCTGCCTACGCTACGGCCCGCGCCCGCTTCTCCGAGATGAGCAAGCCCATAAACCAGATGGAGATCGGGCAGGGGCTCCAAGACAAGCTCGCTGCTCCCCTCGGCGCGAGTGAGCGGGCCGCGAGCTTCGCCTCCGCTGTGCGCAGTCCTGAGAGTCTGATCAAAGCGGAGGTTGGAGGGCCGAGCCGCACCCTTGCTGACATCTTGACGCCCGAGCAGCTTGGCGCTGTGAATGCTGTGGGCTCCGACCTCGGGCGGAAGGCCCAGTTCGAGCGGCTTGCCCGCGGGACCAACCTCGGCGGCGCTGGGATGCAGCCCGATAACCTCCTCCCGAACCTCCTCTCCCGCCCGGCGATGATAGCGAACTGGGTTGCGAAGAAGCTCGGCCATAACCTTGAGGACAGGGTTACGACCCTCGCGGGTCACCAATATCTCAACCCTCAAGAGCTTGCTGCTGCGCTAGCGGACAAGCCAATCTCCGTGCGGAAGCGTCTCGTGGACGAGCTCCTCCAACGAACAGGCTACCCGATCGTGTCGGGCGCCCCGGCGGCTGCTGTCGCCCAACAATACTAGGAGAATATCATTCCATTCAACGGCGCAGGCGTCTACAGTGCACCCGGAGCGGACTTCCCAGCGGTCACGCAGACGGTTATATCGTCCACTCACTACAACAACGTCATCAATGACATCGCAACGGGGCTCTCGCTCTGTCTGACCAAGGACGGGCAGCAGACCGCAACGGCGAATATCCCCTTCGGAGGCTTCCGCGCTACCAACGTCGGGATCACCGCCATCGCGGGGAGCGTCGGGACGCCCGCGATCAATGTCTCGGATGCGGGGACAGGCCTTTATCGCTCCGCGGTAAGCGAGCTCGCGGTGACAGTGGCAGGCTCGCAGGTCGCTCGATTCGCCTCGACGGGGCTGATTGTGACTGGAACGACGACAGTTTCGATGAGCATAGTTACGCCGCTCGTGACGACGCCGTCAGGACTAATCCTCCAGAACTCCGCCGATGGGCAGATGTCATTTCAAGTTAACTCTGCGACGAAATGGGCAATAGCGAATGCTGCAGGAGGATTTGCATTTTTCCCTGGTGTAGACAACGCGATAAATCTTGGAACCTCAGGATTTCGTGTCGCTAATACGTTCACCTCCGCTGTTGACTCCGGTACTGCCGGATCATTGGCGCTCAAGACGAACAACGGGACGACGCAGTTTGTCGTGGCGCACACGGCTGGGACGATTGTTAACACTTGGCAAGCTACAGGCAATATAACCACCCTCGCGCCGCAACTCCTCGCAACAGGAACGGATACGAATGTGCCCGCGCAGCTTGCGCTTAAGGGAACGGGGGCATTCTCCTTTGTCACAGACGCTCTTGGTACGCCTCGAACTCAGCTTCAGCTCCTGCATGGGGCTGGGGCGAACAACCTCACGATCACGAATGGAACCAATCCGACCCTCGACGTTACCGCTGGCAATCTAACGATCACGCCCGCGATTGTAGTAGCCGGAGCCTTTATCTCTGTGGGAGGAACACCTGCCTCCACGGGTGGGATTCGGCTTCCCGTGAATATCGGTGTGCAGTCTAGGAATGCCGCGAACAGTGGAGATGTCTCCCTTGTCCAAGGGCAAACAATCAACGGTGTAGCAGACGCGGTCGTTATTGGATCGGGCGGATCTGGGATTGTAGGCATAGCGCGTTCGGGAGGAGCTGCACCAACGACATCGGATCTCGCAAATGGGCGTTGGACGGTCTGGCGAGATACAGGGGGCGCCACAACGAAGCTGTATTATAACAATGCAGGCGCAATCCAAAGCGTCGCCCTCGCCTAATGGACCCCTTTGAGCCCTCCAAGCTGTGGCTCTCGCCCGGCCTCTCGTCCTACCATACGGACCGCGGGCCGAAGTACAACGAGAACAACAGCGGCTTCGGGGCGGAGTATGATCTATCGCCGCGAGCGAAGGTTGCAGCGGGGATGTTTCGTAACAGCGTTGATCGGGACAGCCACTACCTTGGGATGGCCCTCCTTGGCCAGCCACTCGACTCCGTCGAGGGCCTGCGGGCGGGTCTCTTGGCGGGCGGGATCAACGGGTATCCAGGGATGCACCATGGCGGAGTATTCCCGATGCTCGCCCCCATGATGTCCTACGAGGGCAAGAACGTCGGGCTGAACGTTATGGGCTTGCCCAAAGTGGGCAATATCTCCCCCGTTGTGGCGGCGCAGATGAAGGTGAGGTTCTGATGCTCTCCCTGACGGATCTCCTCTCTATCCTCGGCGTGTTCACCGCAGCTATCATTGCGGCCCTCGGCGCGGTGTGGGTTGAGCTCAGATCCATTCGCAAGCGCCTGCACAAGCTCGAAGGAGTAGGGACCTTTGCCGTGGAGATCCTCGGGAAGTACAAGCTTATGCGGCGGGAGGATCGGGACCCCATGCTTGATAACGGGCTGGAGAAGCTCCGGAGGGAGCCGTGAAGCTCAGGCTCGACCCTCTGGCCCGCAGCCCGCGCTCGACGATCTCGAAGCTCTTTGTCAACGATGTGTTCGAGTGTTTCGTCCTTGAGCCCGCGAACCCCATCCCCGCCGGGACCTACGAGATCAAGCTGGAGCATTCACAGCGCTTCGATCGAAGGATGCCATTCCTCCAGAACGTCCCGAATCACATCGCTATCGAGATTCACTTCGGCAACACCGCTGCGAATACGAGGGATTGTCTCCTTGTAGGCCAGACGGTCGGGCCGGATTTTGTAGGGCATTCTGTCGATGCCTTCACTGCCCTCTTCGCTAAGCTCGAAGAGACCAACCCCATCACCATCGAGATTACACGACAGGCTATCCTGCCTGCCGCGCCACCAATGGAGGAATTGAAAGGAACCCTGCCTATGGCAGACCCCGCCGCCCCGTCCCCCAAGCTCCAACTCACCAACCACGCCCCTGTCACGGCGACCTTACTCGCCAGCGCAGTCACGTCCGTTATGCTCACGCTGATGAAGGCGAAGTACGGCCTAGACCTCAATGGTCAAGAGGCCAACATCACCATCATCGTCGGGGCGATTATCGGATACCTCACGAAAGGACAGACGCAATGAGAACCCTTCGACTCCACGCCGCAATATGGACTCTAGCGGTCTTGACCGCTTGTGCCGCCCTCGGCCTCCCGACAGCCGAGACGTTCAACCAGAAGCTCGCCGTCGGGTATGGAACCGTCACAGCCGTCCGCAACAGCGCTGCAACGCTGGTCACAGCGGGCAAGATCACGCCCGACGATGCCCAGAACGTTATGACCCAGGCAGACACGGCTCGGAGCGCGCTTGACCTCGCCCGAACAGCCTATCGCTCGGGCGATACGGCGGGCGCTCAGACCAAGCTCGACACCACCGCCACGGTTCTCCGTGCCCTCCAAGCCTACCTCGCATCGAAAGGAGCATAACCCATGGGAAATGCAGCACTGTTAGTTGAACTCCTCCTTGGTCTTGTGGATCGGGCGTCAGCCATAGGCGCCATTATCTCGAAGGCCCAGGCCGAAGGCCGTGACGTTACGGACGCGGAGCTGGACGGCCTCGCCGCCCAAGATGATGCGGCGAGGATCGCCCTTGCTGCCGCCATCGCCAAGGCTCGGACTAACCCGCCCGTTCCCCTCTCAGGTGGTGGACCCGGGCCGAAGCAGCCCTAGTGCGATGGCTCGCCGCTATTCTCCTCATCGGTGTGTTCCTTCGCCATGATACGTCCTTCTTCTTGGCGAAGGTTACCCGTCTCTCCCCTTCGGAGTGGTTCTATCTCTTGGGGGGAGCGTGGGAGGTAGTCCTATGCGCGATCCTGCGGACCAGGGTGCGGGGCTACTTCGCCGTCGCAGCGATGTGGATTGGAATGCTGGAGGGCGGGCAGATCGCAGTGTGCCAGGCCCTGCTCGATGGACCAGTGCCCTCTGGGGTCAGCGAGTGCGACTACGTCGCTGGCTGGCCTGTGGGGGAGTGGATCGTCGGGCTGGAGGTCACGCTCCTGTTTATGGCGGCGGGGATGAAGTGGCACTGGGGATCGCGCTTATGGTCATCCTGACCTTCGCTGGGACGGAGATTGCCGTTTTGTCCCATCCCGTTGCCGCACTGATCATGATGGCCTTAGCCTGCGCGGGCGGAGCGCTCTCCTATGAGCGGACTCGGTGATGATCCCCGCCTCCTCCCTGACGCCGTCCGCAAGCTCGAAGATGACATCTTCATTATTAAGGAGTACATCGCGAATGACCTTGTTGCAACGGATCGACGGGCTGTCGCAGTCTTCTCCGACGCCCAGACCACCAGAATTGAAGCCTGCATCGCCACAGCCCTTGCTGTCTTCTTGGGGAGCGACGCTTTCTCAAAGGCACAAGATCTTTATCTCGAGCGCATCGCCGGGCGGCAGGCGATACGATTCGTTCTGTGGCTGGTTTGCTCGTTCGTGGCTGGCGCCTCGTCGGTCGCGTTCTACTACTTCAAGCTGTCACACTGAGGAGAGAAATATGCGCCTTGTCAAGATCGGTATCCTACTACTCGCCTTCGTCGCCCTGTCCGCCTTCGCTGCGGAGGACCCTCGACACGAGAAAGCGCGTAAGACCTGCAATGCCGAAGGGGAAGCCGCGGGCAACAAGGCGGTGGCGGAGGCAACGGTCCAACACCCCGCCGATGTGGTGGGGATCAAGCAGTAGGCGAAGGTGAGCAAGATCCATGTCTGCATGAGGCTCGCGGGCTATGCGAGCGGGCCTGTACGTGCGAAATGACCCGCGGAAGGAAGCCTGCGGAATTGCTGCCCGGGGAGACCTACGCCCGCGGCTTCCGGCGAGTCGCAGAAGAGGCTCGGCGGCTGCGATTTCTCCTACCCAAAGCTCGGGCCGGGGTGCGTCTGAAAGCGAAGGCGAAGCGTATGCAAGTTGTAATCCATGCCGCGCAGAACTACTGTGACGCCAGGGAAAGCGAAGAGTACGGAGCTACTGCCTCACGCCATCGAGAGGCGCTCTGGGCGAGATTACAATACGCCTTACGGATGTACAATCGGGCGGAGCGCCAGTCGTTGGCTGGAGTTATATTAATACGCAGGCGCAAGGATTTACTAAATCGTCAGAATTCAGGAAAGGATGCACATGCGTCGGATTAGACTGCTTGCCCTCGCCCTGCTCGGCCTTTGGACCGGCGCCGCCGCGCAGACGTTCACCTATCCGAACGCGTACTCCCTGCTGAATCCGTTTGACAGCCGGATCAAGTACACGAACTTTGCGGCGCTCGTTACGGCGGGGGATGTGGAGATCGCGCGACTGCCCGTACCGTCAATCTTCCAGACCTCGATCACCTTGGTGTTCCCCCCGCAGGCCACGGCAGCGACAGTGGCGAAGGTCAGGACCGGGTTCACTCAGGTTGGGACTACGGCGGGGATTGCGGATCTAACAGGGGCATGGGTCGCGACCTATACCCTGCCGACGCCATTCGCCATCCCAGCAGGCGCAGTGACAACCGTCGTCTACACCCCCATCTTTGCGACGTTGACCGCTACGGTGACGCCGCCGTTATCGCCTCCTGCACCTCCTCCTCCAGTCGCCGACACCACGCCGCCCACGGTCAGCATCACGGCCCCTGGCGCTGGCGCAACTGTTGTCGGCACCAATGCCTTGACAGCGGTCGCTTCGGACAACGTCGGAGTAGTGGGCGTGCAGTTTGGGCTGGACGGCGCGAACTTTGCCCAAGAGATCACGGTGCCGCCCTACACCACGATCTGGAATTCGACCACTGTAGCGGACGGCCCGCATACGATCAACGCTGTAGCGCGCGACGCGGCGGGCAATCGTGCGAGCTCGACGGTTGTGACGGTGACGGTGTCGAACGCTCCGCCGTCTGGAACAGCCGAGTCGCCGAGCGGGTCCTCAATTCCGCCGCTCACGCAGCTGGTCCAGGTCGATGCGTCAGGGGCTGTATTCACCTGGACGAAGGTCGGCACACACGCCTTCGTGAATACAGCGGACTCTGGCGGGAGCGGCTTCGATCAGATTCTCTACAAGGTCAAGGTCATCTACGCGCATCAGAGCGGTGGGCTGTGGTGGCGCTGGAACGGGAGCAATTGGGGTTCGATAGTCGGTACGCCCTAGCTGTCGTCGTCATCGTCCTCCCAGTCTAGCTCCTGCGGCCCGTCCTCCACGACTTCGAAAGTGGGTGGCTTGGGCTCCCACCATAGGGCGTCCGGGCCGCACAGATCCGTTGCGATCCGACAGGTCTCGGCGAAGTTGACATAGCCCGGGCGTTTGCCCGAGGTACACTTCCCGAAGGTCTCCCGAAGGAGCTCGGAGTCCTTGTAGGGGACGTAGTGCTTGCAAGTCTCACACGTTCTTAGCGGCGCGGGCATCGAGCTTTCCTTTCATACATCCTCGGTTACGTTCACAGCGGATCTCGCCAGAGGCGAGGGCTTCGTACTTGTATTGGATCGCCCGTCCGCTCACGCCGAGCCTCGTCCCAAGCGTGGCGCAGGAGATCGCGCGGTTCGCTTCAAGCCCGGCATAGGGGCAACAGAAGCCGAGGCCGCGGGTTAGCATTTGATCGACTGAGATTTTCGTCATCGGTTATGATATCATATCCGGTTACGGTTTCGTCCCGCCCTTCCATGTAAAGGCCACAATGCGCTCCTTGTCCCTCTCATATCCAATGTAGTTAGCGCGGACCGCCGCGAGCATAACCCCCTCAATCTGCTTGGGGTCTGCGAAGAAGGCATGGAGGTAGCGGTAAGCCTCCTCGTAGGACACGGTCTGGCGCCTGCGGATGAACTCGATGAAGCGATCGGCCTGCCGGGTCTCGGGCGTCTTCCCCACGAGGGCGAAGACCCTAGGCATCTCGGCTTCGAGATCCGTTATCATGGTGTTCGCAGCCACCACATCACCGAGCTCGATCACGAGGGTGTCCCTTTGGGCGGCTGATATTATCATAGCGAGCTTGTAGATGTGAGTTTGCTTTCGACTGACATAGCCGCCAAAGCGCTCGTCGGCCAAGCTCGATCCGCCGTTGAAGTGCTTTGCGTACCATTCTTTGTTCCATTGCTTGACCTCAGGGGTGACGCTGAAGGGGCCCGCGAGGAGGGAGATATGCTCCAGGTCGGCTATGAGCTTGAAGCGGGTGTCCTCGATGCCTGCGGGCACGGCATCCGCGGGCCAATCGACTAGCTTCTCCTTCCGCTCCGCATAGACGTATAGGATTCGCGAGGACAGCCCGCCCCCGATCATCCCCTCGGGGACGTTCTCCTGGATCCAGGAGGGCGTTGTGCAAGCGATGAGATTGAACCACGCATTCTCCACAACGTCGTTCCCGCTCATCTTCGTGACCTTTTCGAAGAGCTCGCGGGCGTCGTATAGCGTGATGAGGTTCGTGACGAGCTGGCGATCGCGGGGATCGAGGAGGTTGCCCAGCTCCGTAGCGCAGGAGGTGATAGCGGACATCTTGAGCCATTGGTCTCCGACTTGGAAGGACTCTGCCGATGCCGCGAAGGATGTGACGAGGGCCTGCCATGTTATGGCGTCCGGGCCGAACTGGATACCCGGGACCTTGCGCAGGAGCTTGATCGCGAGGTCGGCCGTGGTGCTCTTCGAGACGATGGCGGGCGGCGCGACGAGGAGGACATAGAGATTGGGATACCATTGGAAGGCATACTGCTCGATCCAGACCTTCCGCCGGAGGGCGCCCGCCACCGCCACAGCCCCGCTGAAGAAGTGCATACGGCGAGGGGCCTCGGTGAAGGAGGCATAATCGACGTAGGCAGTGAGCCAATCATCGAAGTTACGCACACTGGCCCCAAGAGACGGGCGACGTTTTGATGGAGATTGGGATGACTAGCGGGTCAGGATAGGGGACAGTTATAAGCGACAGCTCATGAATCCGGGACAACAATCGTGTCGTGTCCGCCGTCTTGAACTGTCCTCCAAGCGAATCGTGTACTTGGAGAAGGACTTGGACTTCAGGGAGCTGCTCACATAGGTTAACCCACGCTCGATTTATTACACAGGCAACCGTGGACTGGGGAATCCAGGCTGCGGCATTGCCGAGGATCGTGTCGTGGCGGTCGAAGTAGAATCGCTTGTATCCAAAGGCATTCGACACGCAGGGTATCTTCCCGACACCTAACTGCGTTTTGACTCGGGCGTGCCAGCGCGGGATGCCTGGATGTGCGCCAAACCAGTTATCTATGAAACGTTGGGCTTCCTGTAGCGTTGTTCCAAGCGTTGCGGAGACTGTTTTGGCTGTCCCGGTATTATCAAGGGCGTGGACGATGCGCTTCGCATAGTCCCGCTTCCCGCCGATCCGAGCCCGATGCTCCTTATAGTTTGGGTGTGTTTCGGTGAGCTCCTCAGGTGGGATGCCCTTGATTTGGTACAGATCACAGGCAGTAAAACAGTGGATGTCGATGCCCTTGCGTAGCGCGAGCTTAAGCTCTTTATCGTCAGCTTCCCACACCACGACATAGAACTCCGCCCGGTCAAGATCCTCCTCGAAGAAGGTATAACCCTCGTCGGGCACGAACATCCTCTTGACGTTTGGGAGGGTCTCACCACGTTCAAGGGCCTTGATGAGAGAGCGGGAGCCAGGGTGGGGGATGTATTGGAGATTCATCCCGACGCCAAAGGCGTTTTCGCTTGAACTGAAGCGATAGGTCTCCGTCCCACAGATATTGAAGGACGATCCCATTCGCCCCTCCTCATCGAGTCGGGCCTCCATGAAGTTGTCTCGGAATGTTGCGAGGCTACGCCAGTGGAGAATCTTGTGACATAGAGGCTTGAGCAACGGCTCGCGCTTGGCGATGGTGTCGAGGGCCTCGTCGTCCGTTGTAGGCTTTGGCGGCTGCTTCGGCTTTGCCCGCGTGAGCACGACCTTCTGCGCGAGGTCTGTATAGAAAAGCGTTAGCATCTGTTTGGGGGAGCGGAGGTTTATAGCGTGGCCAAGGACCGTTTCTATCCAAGCCATTGTAGTGCCCATCGCAGCTTCGAGTTCCCTTGTGATATCCGCTCGGGCGAGAGGATCAATCTTGATTCCGAGCTGCATCGCCCGAAGCGCCGCCCAAAACAGCCTCTGCTGAAAGGCGTTTTGTTCCCCCAGCCCCATCGAGCTAAGGACGGACACCAAGGACCTCCGCGCATTCCATTGTTCGGACTGCGTCCTCGCAGTTGTATCGCCAAAACTGTTCCTCGCCAATGGCCGGGTCCCACTCCTTCGAGTCGTCCTTCCAGTAGATATAGTGTTCGTTGTATAGACTGGCTTGGAAGTCGAGAGATTTCTTGAACCCGCCCTGACGCTTCTTAGCGCCCTTCTTTAGCTTGGCGAGGGAGGTCTCGTCGGGACCAGCGGCGGCGGCGAAGGCGGTATGATGTGCGATCATCGTGTCGAAGTGGACCTTGGGCACATAGTGCCAATGTCTCCAAGTGTACTGGCAGTCGTATAAGAGATTCTGACCCAAGACACGGGCGTTTGGATGCATAAGCAACTGGGCCATAGAATCGAGTACGATGGCCTCTTCCTCTTCGGGCCAGTATCCGTCGGGCTGAGAAACGGCCATGAACGGAATACAGATCGCATTCTCCTTGTCCCACGCGATACCTGCGCAGGCGATATGCCCGGCTCGCGTCTCAAGGTCGAACGAGAGGAGGGTTGGCCCCGCTTGACATCTTTCATATAGGGCTCCTAATGTACCGAGGGCTTGGGTGAGCCCGGGCCGGATGATGAAGGTCCAGTCAGGAACTCTGTAAGTTGGCGTCGTAGACTCGCGCTTGGCTCGTCGAAGATCGTTAAGCGCCACCGCCCGCCAGTCCCATTGCCGGAGGATAGCTGCCGGATGATACGTCGGAATGACTTTAACAGGCGGATTCGAGATCGCGTCCGTAAGGTCCGCTGCATTCTGGATAAGCTGTGAGCCCCGCCACTTCGTAATACCCCAACGGCCCGTAAGCGCCCAGAGCGGCGTGTTCCCCAACGCAACGACGAGGGAAGGTTTGACAAGGGATATCTCCTTTAACAGTGAGTGATAGCCTTCGAGGAAGATTGGCTTGACCATTCGGTCACGGAACCTTACACAGTCTGGCGTGATCTCCCGCTTGGTGAGGGGAATCCAAGCCCTGATGTCGTTGCCCGCGGGCTGCGCATTGACCACATTGGAGACATAGCAGTCTGAGCGGAGGATGCCCACTTCGTGGAGCATTCTGTCGAGCTCTATGCCGCTCATCCCGACGAAGGGCTTGCCCGCCCGCGCCTCGTCCGCGCCCCAGGCCTCTCCTACGATAAAGATCTTGGCGTTCGGGTTGCCGCTCCCGAGAGGGAGGGTCATTTCCTTAGCAACCAACCTACACGCTGCCGCACAATTTCCCACTTCTTGTTCAAGTTGTTCCTTATGGATTCTGAGCTCTCTCGGTCCTCGTCGATTTGGAGCGTTTCTTCGGCCTTCTGTATCTCCGCACCGTCCTTGAAGATCAAAATAACAGTTAGGGAGCTCATTGTTTTACTATGACCTTGCCCGGAGCCCACTCCCCACACCAAAAGGTCACCGTGATCGCAGGGAAGAACGCCATCGTCGCCATCCCTCCGCGAGGGTTGTTCACGGCGATGCCGGTAGGAGGGAAGCGACGACACACTGTCTGCCGATTGAGCTCGCGGTCGGGCTCGGTCTGGAAGAAGAACTTACAATTCTCACAGCGCTCGCCTTCGGGGTTAGAGGTAGCGGTCACGGGCCCTCCTTGCATCGCTAACAGCCATCTGGAAGTCGAGCTCGCGCTCGGCAGGAGAGCGTCTATCCTGGCGCCCGACAGCTATAGAAGGTGCTTCTGCTTGGCAATCCAGGCTGTCATTACGATTGTCCCGACGCCTCTGGCGTCCTTGTGCATCTCTTTGACTTGGCTTAACGGTATCCATAATTCCTCCTCATGGGTGTCAATAAGAACGGCCTTCTCAGTCTCCCTTAAGAAGGTACAGGCAGTTTCGTATATTGGTTCGTCGTAGGTCATGGCTTGAGCCATGGAAGCTGGACCACAATCCTCGCCCCCCACCGCCCCCACGACACCGCGAAGTGGTGCCAGTGGCGGTAGCGAAGGCGGAGATATAGGATGGCGGGACGCCAAGACCAGAGCCCGTCGCTCCAGGTCGTCTCGACGGAGACCTTGAGGGGAGGGGTCATTTCAGCGCTTGGAGACGGGCCGCTGCGATGCCGGCATAGACGGGGTCGAGTTCGATTCCGACAGCCCGACATAGGAGGCTATGAGCCGCTGGATAAACTGTTCCAGTACCACAGAAGGGATCAAGCACCGCATCTCCTGGCCGTATTGTTCTTTTAAGGAGATTAACGTATAGCTCGACGGGCTTCTGTGCGCCGTGGCTGAGATTCGAGTCTCCGCGTGTTTCAATAACGTCAGAATAAATACGCGTGACTTTCCTCCACCCCTTAATTGCATAGAGCACCATTTCCCATTTCCGCTGCGGCCCGTTCTCCGGAAGGGGAACGCGGGAGCCGTCGAGCTTGTAGTTGATGAGGGGAGTCCTGTGGACATACCACCCGAAGGACTCCATCAGATTCGAGAGGAAGTGAAACTTGTCGATGTCGCAGCAGACATAGGCGTGGGCTTGCGCCTTGGCAACCCTGAAGGATTGGCGGGCGAACTCCAGCATCAACGTCTCCCACGCCTCCCCGCCCACGTCATCGTACTCATGCGTCTGCGAGACAAGCCGCCCGCCCGCATCACCAAAATCCTGAGCGTTGACCCCATAGGGCGGGTCGGTGAGAATGACATCGAAGCTCGCGGGCGCCATCCCTGCCATGAGGGCGATGCAGTCACCCTGAAGGAGGGTATGGTCCTTTGCCGAAAAGGATGCCCCCACGACCCGCGCCATTTCAGCATGGCGCGCAGCATCGTCCGCCCGTTTGAGAACGCCAAAGGCCTCGTCCACAGACTTTGCCTTCGCAACGTCGGGATTGCTGAGGTGGCCCGCGAGGATGATACGGCGACGGACGCCCTCGGCTTGGGCCTCGCCGCCCTCGAAGCCGCTCCTCTTAGGAGGGAGATATTCCTCCGCGATCTTGGCATTCGTAGGCGCTGCCACTCCTGCCTCATCAGCCAACGCAGCCTCGACCCGAGCGATCTCCGCAAGGGCGGACGATTCTTCCTGCCAAGTAAGGTTCTCACGACGCAAGTTCTCCTCTAGTTCGGCTCGACGAGCGGGAAGGGGAGCGAGCTCGGCATCGAGGGTGGCGGGGATGAAGCCGGGCGCGAGGGGTATGCTTTCATAGGAGACTTCCTCACCAAACTCGTTCATGTCCCTGACAGCCCGAAGGCGTCGCTCGCCTGACACAAGAACCCACATCGTCGGGCTGAAGTTCTCTCCGTTATGTGGACGCCTAACGACTATGGGATTCTGCAGCCCTATCATCCCAATGCTTGACTGTAGTGCCATCAGCCTTTCTGGAGGAAATTCGCGTCGCTGCCGGTTGGGCAGCACTACGATCTGGTCTATCTTGATAATCTGCACGAATATTCCTTTAAAAAGGCCCCCACAGCCCGAAGGGGAGGATAACGAGCTGTGGGAGCGAAGCCGCCTGCGGATGGGAAGAGGAAAGACCCTCCGTACTCAGACGGGTGCAGCGACCTGGGTAACGTCGGCCTGGAGCTCGCCCGTCTTCTTGTTCGGGCTGTGGCCGACGCGGTATTTCACCCTCACCCCGGCGAGGGAGGTCTTGCTCCAGGGCTTGATCTGCTTGCCGGTCTTGTCTTGGTGGCCCGTCGCGGTCAAGAGGTAGCCAAGCTGGCGATTCTTCCCTGGCGCGAGGTCGAGACTCTTGCCGTCGGGTGCCATATCGAGGAAGCCAGTCCAGCGGCAGCGGGCGGGCGCCGTCCCGCCCTCGCCTACGGCGGAGGGGTTGTCGGTGTACAGCGCGACCTCCATCACGGTGTAGGTCACGGGCTGCCCGGTGTCCTTGTCGGACGAGTCGAAGGATCGGATCACGATGTCCTTATCCCCGCTGCCGATGTAGCCATCCCAGTCGCCCGCTTTGTGGAGGGGGAAACGGGTGTCGAACGAGGCTTGCTGCGGGCTGTTGAGAAACTCTTGCGGGTCGAAATTCATACGGTGAGGCTCCTGTGGTTAAGGTTAGGTTAGGACCGGGATGCGTTCTCGGTGGACGTGTTACTCGTTTAGGTAGAGCCAGAGCTGGACCAAGGGCGGATTCGGGCTAGGCTTGCCCAAGCGCTCCCACTCTTCCGTCGCGGCTCGCTTCGCTGCCTCGAAGAACGTGGTGACGTTCATCTCGTTTAGATTTGTTGTGATGAGGAAGGCCACTCCCGCGACCTCGTTGGTAGGGCCGACGTATTCTCGTTGGACGCTGATGCCAAGCCTCATTCGATGATCCCTCCCCTCGACTTCCAGCGCTCAACGATCGGGCCGAAGCTTGGAGGCATCCCGTCCTCGATGGGCAAGTTCCTCGTCTTCAACACGACCCCGCTCGCGGCTGTGCTCCAGGTGAACTTCTTCCCCTCCCTATTCGCCAGGATGACATCGGAGAAGATTTGGGGGAGCTTCGGGCTCAGGGCCTTGCCCAAGCTCTGGAGCATGATCTTTGTCCCGCCGCCGACTTCATCGAGGATGCGGTCGAGATGGGCAATGACCACGACCCAGCACCGCGTCACGGTGACGAGCTGCCGAAGGAGGTTCTCGATATTGTTCTGCGTGACCATGTACTCCGGCTGCGACATCACAGGCTTCCCACCCACGGTGAGCTCAATCCCCGCCCGGACGAGCTCGGAGAGGTGGTCTATGACAATGGCCCGCCCTGTGCCCCATGTGTCCACCGCGCCGAGCTCCTCGCCCGTCCTGTCATCCTTGAACTTCGAGAGCGCGGACAGGACTTCGATGAAGCGGGTGTACTTCCCCCTGTTCGGGTCGGGGAGTTGGCTCAGCGAGGCGTAGGTCAGCGTGTTGATCCGCTGGGCGTCCTCTGTGAGCTTGGCCCAGTCGCCCGCGGGCCTCGGGATATAGCGCCAGCCGAGCTTGGCCGCGGGCACATCTCCGAGCACCTCGTATCCAGGTTCGAGGGCGATGACATACGGCTTGATGCCAGCATCGCACAGCGTTCGGATAGCGTGGGTCTTACCGTTACCACCCTCACCCATCAAGAGGATCTTGGGTCCGACTAGCGGGCTCTTCGCGGGCGCTAGGACGGCGCTCACGCGAGGGTGTCCAGAACGGCTTGGACCTTGGCGAGCTCGGCCTGCATGTTCTTCAGGTACTCCTCGATTGCTGCCTTGGCAGAGTCGAGTTGGTCGGCGATGGTTTCAGGCTGCTTGTTGGAGCGTGTCGCGCTCATTGTGGTTCTCCATATCAAAGTAGGCCAGATGCAGAGCGTATTCCCGCTCTACCAGAGCGGCTGGCATCCGCTCGAGTTCGTCGTGCCACCACAGGACAAGGCTGCCGGGGACTTCGCCCCGTGAGGGAGGATGGCGGGCGCAGGCCCCATAGAACTTGATTACGGCCCGGTTCGGGAAGTACTTCGCTGCCCACACCGCCTCGCAGGCTTCACAGAAATAGGCGAAGCCATCACCGGATTCCGCAGTCTTGACCCGCGAATAGCGCGTCCCCTCGATCCACCATTCGAGGTCAAAGCTCGAGTTCGAGAGGTCGATGTGGTTCATGCCTTCGAGGGCTGCTGGTTGAGCAGATCGCGTTGTCTGTTTTCCCAAGACTTCCTTGCACAACACGCCTCGAAGAAGTCTGGACCCCAATACAGCTCCTCTCTATTTCCGTACGCTCTCCAAGCTCGAACATTGCCGGACTTGGAATAAAGGGCACAGACTCCCGTAAGTCCGGACCTATTGTTACTTAGGGGTCTGCTGTTACCTCGCTGCTGTTTTGGTGTCGCCCATCTGCAGTTTTCTTTGTAGTAACCCTTGTCGTTGTCGATTCTGTCTAGTGACAGACCGCTTGGTCTTTCGCCCATGTCTGCAGAAAATATCTTGAAGTCCTTCCACTCCTCACATATTGTTATACCCCGTCCTCCGTAGTCTTTGTAGTCCCAACGATTCTTTTGGGTACAACGCTTCCACATACCCCTCCAAGAGATGTAGGTTCTTGTTTCAGGCTTTCTCATTTGCTTGTGGAGGGTGTAGGGTCCAAAATTTCGTAGGCGCGTCCCACCACAATCGCCCCGAACGCCAGCCCAATGAGCCTCTTCAGCTTGACAATCTCGTCCGCCGTGAGGTCGGGCTCTTCGCTCGACATGACCTTGAGGGCGAGTTGATATCGTTTGAACCTCTCCTCGCCGTCGGGGCTGTCCCCGCTGAGGTTGAGGGCTTGGAGGGCCTCGGTACAGGCTTTGCGGAGGGTGAAGTCTCGCTCCGGGCGGAGGACCTTGCCATCGGTGTCGCGGATGGCAGCATCGCGGAGGGGGATACTCTCGATGTCGTGGAGGACGGCGGTGATGGGGACTTTCATTGGCGATTCTCCCAAGATTTGCGAGCGCAGCACGCTTCGAAGAAGTCCGGGCCTATGTAAAGCGTCTCCCGCTTCCCATAAGCGTACCACTTCTTGAAAACTCCTTTTCTGGAGTACCGCGCTACCACTCCAGTTAGGCCGGATATGTTGTTCTTTGCGAGCTGATACGGCCGCTTATTTTTGTTCTGCTCAGACCATGTAGCCCATCGACAGTTCTCTGGGGCGTAGTCCCCGTTATTGTTGATCCTGTCGAGAGAGTGCTGAGGCGTTGGGCGCTCTCCCATGTCGTCCAAGAAATTCTGGAAGCTCTCCCATCTTTCACAGACTTTTATTCCACGCCCGCCGTACCCAGCGAAGGCATGATGTGTTGGGGTCTTGCAGCGCTGGCGCATGTCGGCCCATACTGCGTAGATTGCGCTGGCCTTGTAGCCCACAGTATAGCCATGTGTGCGCTTCATAGGGGCGTCTCCGTCCGAGTTAAGGGATTCCAGACTCTCCGTTCAAAGCCCATCGCTAACCAAGTTGGTTGATCCTCAGGCTTTGCCATGCAAATTTGTCGGAATTGACACCCTCCGTACGCGGTACAGGCATCATCCAGATTATAGTTCCAAACGCCCGCTTTCCACTGCTGAATCAGGTGTTCTAAATCTCGTACTGTCTGAGCCAACCACCTGTCTATCATCCAGCTTGGTCTGTATGTGGTGTGTTGTAGTGTGTCATAACGTGTTTTCAAAATCGAGACGCCCCGCACAAGGACGCCCGTTACCTTGATCCCCTGGCGGGCCGCGCCCCAGCAGTACGCGGTGAACTGGGAGCGGAGGTCCCACTGGGTACTCCAGTACGAGCCGAGGCTGGTCGAGGTCTTGTCATCATGGACCCAGACGCCGTCGGCGAACGCCATAATCGCGTCCGCCCGCCAGGAGTAGATCAAGGGCTCGCCCGAGGTCGGGTGCATGATCGGGAGGGCTTCCGCGCCGCTGAACTCGATGGCCCGCCGCCCGTTCGCCATGACGATAGGCTCTGTGCCATCGGCACCGAGCGGGTAGCGGTCGAAGTGGAACTCTAGCGCGCCGAGCATACGGTCGAGGGTCTTGGCGGAGCCCTCGGGCGCAGTGTAGTCTCCGTATTCCTCCATCAACGCGGCCGAGCCGTGGGCGATGCTGTCGGGGGCGCTGAACCCGCCTTCATAGAAAGAGCGGCGGGCGCGTTCGAGGCCACTAGCGTATGCTCGGCCCGCGTGGAGATGGACGCTGATCCCAGTCGGTTTATAGTGTTCAAAGGAACTGAGATTGGCTTTTTGCCCACAGGCCCGGGCCGCCGCTAACAACGTCGAGTCCACTACCTTTGGGAACTCTGTCATGATAGCGCTAGCCACAGAACGAAGAACACTGCGAGGGAGACCACAAGGAAGGGATCACTCATCTCAGTCTCGGACGGTCCAGACGAAGCAGGCGAGGAGGACGAGGACCGCGACGATAATGAAGATTGTCTTCATTCATGTGGGCTCGTATCAGGTTCGGTATTGCTTACGACAACCTCCTGCCACCAGCCTTCGCTCCCGTCAGGGAATTCAACCCACTGTTGGAGGGCAAGGACTCTCACCTCGCCATTGCCGTCGTTATAAGTCCTCCAGACGTGTCGAAGATGAGCGGTGGGATTCACAGGCCGCCCTCCAGATCCGCCAGCAGCGCATCCCCGTCCACGACGACGGCCTTGGCCTTGCGGGCCTTGGAGTTCGCAGAGGTCTGGGCGGCGGTTATGCGGCCCTCGCGCATCAGCGCCACAGCGCGGCGCATGAGGGCGAGGCGCTCGGGTTGGTGGGCCTCATCGTTCGGAATGAGAGGGAGAGCGGCTCGGATGGAGTCGATCTCGGCCTTGGTTTCGGGGCTATACACGGAGCCCCCTTCGATCTGCTTCATCCTCAAGGTGTCCGAGGGTGGGGCTGACTGGCGCTTGGAAGACTTGGTTCATCTCCTGTTCGTAGGCGTACTGGGCCATCTCGCCTTGCGGAGGAGGCACTGACAGGTAGACTTGGACGGTGCTTGGGCTGACGAAGCCGTTTCGCTTTAGCATTCGAAGAGCGTTCAGCAGGTGATTGTCGGGCATCTCCTTTATCAGGAGTGTCCTTCCGTCCTTGGTTTTCCAGGTAGCTTCCACTAGGTCTCCTTTATCGCTTTCTTTCCATCCATCACATCGAAGTATAGCCCAAGGGCCGCGCTCACAATGGTCGTCAGACCCTTCGGTGGGATCTTGCCGTGCAGCGTGGAATACGCCTGGACCTTGAGGCGGTCGTGCAAGCCCTGCGGTATCCAACATCCAAGGTGGACCGACGGTTCGACGTTACGAGGATGGGGCACGAGGCTCGAACTCCAAGTCGCACAGCCGCTCGGGAAGAGTTGGCTGGAAGGTGTCTCGCGGGCGCCACGCACAGGTTTCCCAGGAGGCGGGCTCGTCGCCGTCGTAGAGGGGGACCATCGCTATTTCGAGTGGCCAGCTTCGTCTGCGCGTAATTGGCGAGATAAACTCGACCTCCCATCGAAGTCCTAGGGCAAATCGGCTGTCGTCTGGTTGAGGGCCTCCAGATATGAAGGTAATCTGGCCCTCGGCGGCCTTGTCGATAGCAGAGTCTGGGAACTTCCAGCCTGTTGGGCGGACGAGTTTCACCTTCTGACCTATCCTAAACTTGTCCATCAAACGCCTCCTTCAGCTTCATCTTGCATTCCTTGGTCAGGCCCTCGATGATATCTAGACCTGCCGGGAGGTAGAGGATGACCCGCGGGCCAGACAGCCGCACGGCTGTATCGAGCACCGCGCGGCGGATACCGACGCCCCGCGTCGCCCCGACGTGGACGACGTGCTCACCCTCGGAGGCTAGCCCATCATCGAGCACGATCTGCATTGCCACGGTGAAATGGATCTCGGTCGAAGGCTCCGCCCGATAGCGCTCCTCGGAGTTGTGGAGATACCACGGATCGCTGACATATTCGACCTCGTGGCCGAGGAGGGGATCGGCGGCGCCCCGAACGAGCTTGCGGGCGCCAAGGACGGTGGCGTGGCGGTAGGAGATGAAGAAGCCGAGGATAGTATCAACCGGCGAACTTGCCTTGGTGTCACCCCTATGGACGAGGGTGACATTGCTCCAAGGCGTCCAGTTCGCCGGATCTTTGTAGAGGCTGTCGAGCCGCTGTATCCCAGCGGGTGCGTCCCGGCGTTTTGCCTTCAGTGGGATGGCGCTCCGCTTCGCGTCAAGGGCGCGAGCGAGCTCGGCGTCTAGCTCGTCCATCTCGATGGCTTTGAGGTCGGCGTCCGAGGGTTCGGGCGTTTTGGCTAAGGTCTGCATGATGCCTCCTGGTTGACCGGAACAGCCTCCGCCATTCCGTACATTATTATGATATCATATCCATCAACGATTGTCAATCCGTTTTCGAATAACTTTAGGCTGGTGCGGCTCGGCAGGCTACGGCTCTGTATAATTTTCTATGAAGGCTTCAACTATCTTGAAGACAGCCAAGAGCGAGAGCGCAGGCAGAATCCACAGTGGCAACGTTATAGTGAGCAGGCTGTCGTTGGCCAGTTTGGCCCATTTGACTCTCATTTTCTGGTCCTCCTACTTAAAGGAAAGCCGCCCGTAGGCGGCTGTTCCCGCACACCCTGCCGTCATGCAACGGTCGGGTGCACTTCCCGAGGAGGGATCGGGCTATCCGTTACGCGAGCTCCCCGAGGATCGCCTCGGCATCCACGCCCGCAGCGGACTTCGCAGCGGTCGCTTCGAGCTCTCGGATCTTCGGGCCAACGCGATCGCTCGAGCGGAACGAAGCGTAGAGCGCCTGGCGGGTGAGCTTCTGCCCGCGCTTCTCCGCCTCGGCGATCTTCCCGTCCACCCAGGCCTTGATCTGCTCGGGCGTCTTGCCGAAGACCGCGCACAGCGCCCGGACGACCACTCCGGCTCCGCCGAACCCGCCACCTTCGCGGGACGCTTTCCAGTTCCCTTTCGCAAGGTTGTCCAAGGTATCCTGCACCGCGAGGACCATGTCTTCGACATTCTTCTCGCCCGCGGCACTGTCGCCCGCCTTCTGGGACACCCCGTGGCCCGCGGCTTGGAGGACCAGGGCGTCGGGCAGCTCGAATGAGATGCTCTGCCCGTTGACGAAGTCGAACAGGACGGTGACCTTCCCGCCGTCCGTCTTGTAGCTCTTCTGCATCTTGCGCTCGCCCGCGAAGCCTACGCTCCGCCCGTCGTTCATCGTGACTTGATTTACTTCGGCCATCTTGATTCTCCTGTCGCGGACCTTTGAAGGGGCGCCCGACGTTTTCCCCGTTCGCCAATGTGGCGAGAATTGGATTATACACCCGTCGCGGGCGGGCGCAATGAAGTTTGGTGGGGGCTCATGCGCGGTCCTTGAGGGCGGCGTCGATGGCTTCAGTCCAGCTTTCCGGGCGGTCAAAGCTCCAGTCGAGTTTATTAAGCTCGTCCAATTGACTATCTGTCCCAGTCCATCGTTCGTGCCACCACCTATACCTCGCCGCGTCCTTCTCAAGTTCAGCGACGCGGGCCTGCGACTGGGCGAGCGCGGTGGCGGACTGGGAGAGTTCCTCCTCAAGTATGAAAGCAATTGATTTCAATTTCTCTATCCACTCTTTGCAGTCAAGAGGAATGCCACATTCTGGATAGGTCAAGTTCTCTATGAGCAATGCAACCCGTGAAATCAAGGCAGTCTGCACCATCGTCTTCGGCACGTCGCTCACATCTTCCTCCCCTCGGCTTCGGCGGCGAGCAGCGTCGCAACACGCTCTAGACAAACTTTGTGCGGCTGATCGTAAGTTACGCCTATGATTGGATGTATCGCGCCGTACCTGTACAAATCATTCAGCAGCCCTCTCGGCACGAGCACTTGGTCGCTCGACGGCTGGCGGCGCATGGCGGCGATGATTTCTTCATAAGCAAGCCGAAGTGCAGTAAGGAAAGATTCGTCCGCATTCCCATCATTGATAGCTTGCTCGCACGATGCCCCTAGCATTTCGAGTTTACCATCAATTATCTTATCAGCGTCGGTCATGGGCGCTCCGGTGGGGGTGGGAGGGGCGTCCAGTGGGTAAATTTATCGTAGATGTTGTGACCGCTTATTGATACCTGCCAATCCTGCCCTGTCCAGTAGATCGGCTGCATATCTTGACGAGCCACATATCCACCACGACTCGGGAAGAATGCAAGGAAAGCAGTCCCATCTTTTGGAGGCAACCTCTCGCTCACTGGAATCCATCCCTGCCCGAGCTTCTCGATGAGGGCGGCGGCTCCAAACATCATACGCGAATCGTCTTGAGCAGTAATCAATGTAGAACCCGCAAGCTCTCGCGCACGCTCGCGCAGCCGCTTCACCATCGCTGCCACGTCGGCATTCTGTTCCCCCGTCTGCTCCTTGGCGGGAGATTCGGGTGCTAATGGGATGTTGATGATGTCGTACTCGCCATTCTTATACATTTTTGGCCCTTTCCCGTCGGCGTTGTACCACCAGATCGCCGTCACTCCTTCTACGCCGTCGCGCTGTATTACATGCGTCCGGTCAGGGAAATTAGGACTACCTTCAGGATGAATGGATAGCACATGGCACGGCTCGCCATTCTTGAACTGTATCGGCTTTGTCCAGTCAACAGGTCTGCCCTCCGCCACCCTAGCGGGGGACTGGAGGGCGGCCCTAGCTTCAGCTATTGCTGTAGTTGCACAGTCGAAAGCTCCAGGCTTCCCACGGTAAGCCAATGGTGTAATCCCGTCATGAAAGTAGAGCAACATTTTCTCCAAGGCTTTACGAAGTTGGTATTCATTGCCGTGCGAACCTTCCTCTAAAGCCCTGCACGACTTTGGCCCGATACAGTCAACACTAGTGCAATTTTCTTTTGTGATCGGACACATCAGCGCCTCCTCGCGCACGGATTCGAGGGCGAGGGCTGGCATGACGGACAGGTCGATATTGCCAAGATTAGTCTCAAGCTGGAATACATCGCTGTTTTCTGTCCAGCAGATAGGGAACGAACTCGCCAGTCTACCTAGAGGCTTTTCAGTCCAGTTGTATTTCTCTTGCACTGGACCTAGAGCTGCTTCGTGAATTGCTTGCGCCAGCTCATCCTTGTCCGAATAGTCCTCTGTCCACGGCGCAGCGATGAGGTCGAGATCGCGCCGGAGAGAGCCATGCACGCCGATGGCATAGCCATGCTCCTTAGCTGCTGTGATGATGGCGGGCAGTACCCCACGGTAGAACGCCTCCAGTTCATCCTTGTTGCTGACGCGAACCCAATGAAATACTTTCGTCGGATCGGCTTCCTCCCTCGTCAGCCTCCCCATCTCCGCCTCCTTTCTCGTCAGTGCGTCATCGGCCATCGGGGCGGGCTTTCAGTCGTATATCCATTGGCGGGCGATTTCGCAGAGCGCGACGAACACGGCATCCTTGTCGCGTTCGAGTTGCCCGAGTTGCGCGTAGGGAACAAGATCGGGATGCGTCTTGGCCTCCCGGTCGTACTTCTCGCCGAACGTCCAGCCCATTGCGAAGTAGGCTTGCATCCAGCTTCCGTGAAGCTCCTCGGGTGACATTGAGCGTTGTGGGCCGCACTGACGCTCGATCACGTTCAAGAATTGTTCCTTGAACGGCCGTTCACGCGCGGCCCACCAGTCGGGAACGATTGTAGCGTTTGCCGCTTCGGCAGCTAGACGTGCAGCGTTGTAGACGAATTCAGCCCTGCGTTCAGTAAGCGTCATGGCTTCCCCTTCCCCCTCTTGGCCTTCACTGCTGCGTGGGCGGCGCAGGCGTCCTCGAACTCTGCGCGCCTCTCATAATATGATTTACAGTGAGTGCCTCTAATAAGCTCTCCGCGTCGGTCAACCATTCTCATCGCCGCCCGCTCCACCCTTCGCAGCGTGCTTCGGCTCTTGCGGGGAGGGGTCATCTCGGCTCCTTCGCGTCAGGCGGGGTGTTGCGCTTCTGATCCAGCGTCGGAGTCGTCATTGAATATCCGCACCGCTCGCAGGTATAGCGCAGATGCTCACGTTGCATCACATCTCGCTCGAACTTCGGGCCGCCGATGAGCTTACTTCCACACTTAGGACACTGTATCATCTCATCTCCTCCCTGTGCGCTTGCGCTTGAGAGCGGGCGCGGTTGGCGTGTATGGGTATGATATCATATCCGCGCCCGAGATCAATCAAGTTTCGTCGGCCCGTCGCCCGCCCGTTCGAGCTCCGCAAGCAGCCCAGCCCCACCATCCACAGCGGGCTCCGCCGGGACAGCGAGGTTCTCCGCTAGAACAGCGGCGAGGGAAGTCTGCGACTTGGGTTGGAATCGGACGGTCGCGGTGCCTTCGATCGAGATCGAAGTGTTCGACGCGACGCGGTAGAGCGCCCGGAGCAAGCGCCCGTCCGCGCTGTCGGGTAGCTTCCCCCCCGCAACGAGCATGGACGCCAGAGCGTCCAGCTCTTCGAGATTGAACTTGCGGGCCTCGATCTCAGCGCGGAGGCGGGACCAGAAATGATACATCCCCGCCCGGAGGGCGAACGCCCTCCTCGGCCCCGGCCCGCCACAGTCTACGGTCCTTGAGGGGACCGTGAGGAGCTCCTCAGTGAAAGCGAAGAACTCGTGGGGATGGGCGTCGAGGGTGCGCGGGCGGGGCATCAGATCCCCACCGCTGCGACGAAGCGGAGCTGGTTGAAGGTCTCGCTTTGATCTTGGAAGTAGGAGCAAAGCGCCGAAGTGATCGCTTCGACGGTATCCACTGGGCCAAGATCTTCTGGCAGCTTGCTGGCGCCCGCCAGAATCTTAGCGATTGCTTCGTAGTCTTGTTTGCTGCACATGAGTTTCTCCTTGATATATGCAAATCACTTGCCAGAGCGGCCACCCGCCGCTGGAGTAGATCGACCGATTAAACACGGCGCTCGCCCTTCGACGCGCCAGCCTGTCGCATTGGCCGATGGTCCACGGTCGGGCGGACTGGAGGCTAGCCTCTGCTCCCTTCGCGTCCCGCATCCCCAGCGCCAGCCCAATGACCGCGCCCAGGGCGCAGGCTGCGAGCTTGCGTTCCCAGAGGGCGTTTGACATTCCGGTATTGTATACCGGGCGGGCGGGCCGCGTCAACAAAGTTATGTGTCCCGCCGCGCACTACTTGATGAATTTGTAGGGAAGTGGCTTGTACGCAAAGACCTTGAGCCTGACATCCGTTCCAGGGATCTGGATATCATTCCCTGTACTCGCAACAATGATGTTTCGGGCGCCAGCACCACTATTCTCCGTCAAGTCAATCTTGATCGTGAGAATGTCTCCTTGGACTGACAGTTTGACGTTGTATAGCATCTTGTGATGCTAGCATAGCCTAGATTGCATTGCAACAAAGTTATGCGTATGTCCCCTATTTCGGCGGATTCCCCCCAGAGTTCCCCTAGAGCTGTCCCTGACGTATCGTTTTCAAAATTTTCAACGGTTCTATCCCAAACGGGGGAACTGGTTTAGTCTTTAAAGTAAAAAAAAATGATAATAAAAAACCAAGAGATATTTCCCCCCTCCCTTGCGTTCCCGCAAAATGGTTAGTTTTAGAACCGCACGATTTTTGAAAAGCATACGTCAGGGACACCTCTGGGGCGATTCTGGGGGGAATATGGGGGAATCGGGGAATTCGCCGTCCCGGCGATGGGTTGATGCATGGATGGACACCCCCGCCCGCCGCAAACGCAACCACGGCCCATGTGGCGCGCCCGGTGCGATCCTGATAGCTCCAGCGCAAACGGGGCGACCATACCGGCCCGCCCCGTTCCCGCGCTACTTCGTACCCTCTAACTCTTGGAGCATCCCCCCCGCGTCGATGCCAACCGTTTTGCCTTCCTCTTGGCGAATGCGGTCGATTTCCTTCGCAACCCTCTTGACGGCCATCAGCCCGGCCCGAACGTCGGCCTCGGATACCTTCTTCTTGAGCCGTTCCGATTCCGATATCGCCTTCTGCATGATGTACGCCGCGAACGAAGTCTTATCACTCCAGGCGTTGGGATAGATCGCCTTCATTGCGCGATACAGCAATCCACCCTGGTTCCCGGTCCCGCCCGTTGCGACGGCATTCCACGGCCCGCCCGCCATCAGCCTGTCGGCACATTCCTTCATGGCCGCAAATTTCTCCTCCGGCGTGGCGCTAGCCCCTGTTTCGGGGTCACGCCCGATGGCAGCCCTGTCCGCGATCTTCTGTTTGAACCCGTTGATCAGCGCTGATTGTCCTGCCTCGGTCATATCGAGCCATGCCTTCCCTGCCACCACGCCAATGTCCAGGTCGAAGCTCATATTCGGCCTGGCCGCGAACGTCAGCAGGTGCGTGACATTGTCATACACCATCTTGAGCACACCTTCTCGTTTTGATTGCATGATCTCACTCCTATGAATGACGCTAGCCCGCCTACGGCATTCGCCGTATGCGAGTGTCGCGTCCAATTGTTAAAGAACACCTCATGGCCCAATGTTCCGGCCATACCGTTATACATGCAAAGCCTGTGCCTGCCATAACCCATTGATTCCACGCTCCGGCCTCGGCCGATGTGACGCAATTTGCGTCAGTATGTGACGTTGTGCGTCATGTCAGCGATCTGACACAAACCTGCCTACCCCAATGTCGCTCTGCACCATCCAAGCCATGAGCTAGCACTCACTAACCATCACATCGCCTCGGCGGGCACCAGGCACGCCTATTGCGTGCAGCCCGGACGCATGCCGGGGGTGTCTTCGGGCAGGGCGGGGTCGTGGATTGGGGGCTTTAGGCGGGGTCTCTATCCCCACGCAAACTGGCGTAGCCAACCCGTACCCGACTATGATATCATACCCGGGCTCGGATACCGTCTTCTCGCCGCCAGAACAGCGCTAAGCCCGGAAGTTTCCTTCCGATTCGTCGCCCGCGACCCCATTGCGTCCGCCCGCCGCCCGCGTTATACTCTCCCCGTGCCCGACGCTCTCCTAGACGAGCTGGAGCGCCCGTTCCTCGAACGGGGGGACCCCCTGCCGCCAGCGCGGGCCGCACGCCCTCTAGCCCCGGGCCCCCGCAAGCTGAACTACACCCATGAGGACTGCATAGATGCCATTCTGGCGAATCCCGCAGTCACGCAGAACGAGCTTGCCGCC
>Ga0209488_10000237_pt1 | contig 44307 bp, 46 predicted proteins | sample Rivendell_Oct201_8_FD_188349 | JGI IMG/M metagenome (GOLD analysis project Ga0209488, IMG submission 188349) | Vadose zone soil microbial communities from the Eel River Critical Zone Observatory, Northern California, USA -... | ecosystem: Environmental > Terrestrial > Soil > Vadose zone >...
ATTGTTGTTAATTCTGATGGATTCGGCAGCCTTCTCATACCAACTGCTTAACTTGAGCTTGGCCGACTTGTTCTTCGACAATCCTTTCGCAATCGCCGCCCTCTTGAGCTTTGAATTGGGCGCTTTGGCCCCACCTGATTTTGGCTACTGTCTCCTCCCATCGATCAATCCGGTTTACGGACTTATTTGTTTGTCTAGTCATCGCGGCGGGCCGAAGGCTACGCCGCTATGTGCCGGCTCTGCCGTTGAAAAGGAAGGACTTCGGCACGTCCGCTGGCTGCTTAGGTAAAATGCTACATCAGATTTGCGAGCAGGCGAAGGGGGCTCGACGGCAATTATTGCGGTGCATTCTTCCGCTGCTGGCCCACAGGACTCGTGCCGCCATGTCCGCTTTCCCGACGCTAATGGCCCATTGTCTCCATCGGCTGCAGCAACCCGCCACCGACAGCGGAAGACGGCTCGGCAGGGATTGGCAGCTTCCCGCCAAATAGCTTCCGTGGGAGACCAACCAATGACTGACGAGCAATATCGCGGCCTGCTGCTTCACCTGCGGATATTGATTGTGCTGGCCGGGCCGGGCTCATCGGCGGTATATTGTTGAATTTCGCCTGGAATATTTGTGATCGAATGCGGCTAGCACTAGAAAATGCACACCGCAACGGGAGATCAGCAATGGATCAGCAATTGATCATCATGATTGTAATCGCCTGCCTTTTCGTTGTCGGCTACGGCGTCTTCCTTGCGACGATCTACTTCGGACCAAACATGAAGAACTATTTTGACCAGAAATAGGAGAGGACGGAATCGCAACCGGGGGCCGGATCTCCATTTTTTAATGCCGCCATTGACGCGAATTCGGATGGGGTGTTCTTGAAAGTGCTTCATTGTTAGTCTGCTGTACTCCATGAAAGCCGACGAAAGGAAATGGGCCAGAGCAGTGGACTGTGTGTGCTAAGGAGATATCGTGACCACGACGCACGACCTCGAACAACTTAAAGACCTTGGCGTCGGCCGCCCGGCTCCGGCGGAGGTCGTGCGTCTCTACCAGCAAGCGTTTGCCGATTTCGGCGCGCTGGCCTTGTGGAGCAGCCGTGCGGTGCCGGATCCGACAATCGCGGATGCCCTTGCCATCACGCGCAGCCTGCGGGTCGAGGGCGACCGCAACGCCCGCCAGCTCGCCGAACGGATCGAAGGAGCGTGCCGTGCCGCTCTTTGAGCTACAAAGCCAGGGGCATTGAACTTCCTCCTCCGAAATCGGCAGCGCCATGTCGGACAAGTATCGGTAGTCGCTGCCTTGTCGCGGCGTGCAAAAGCGCCAATAATGCAATGATATGGACACCGGAGGATGACGCGGATGGTACGAATCATAACACTCATGGGCGTGTTTGCCCTCGCAATGCTGGGGCTTGCGGCGGCACAGACCGTCCCACGATTCCAGGTCGACCCGAGCTGGCCGCAGACGCTGCCGAACAACTGGATCATCGGCACCATCGGCGGCATCACGGTCGATGCGCAGGACCATATCTGGATCAACCAGCGGCCGAGTTCGCTCGATGCCCGCGAGAAGCGCGCCTCGACCGCGCCGAACGTGAAATGCTGCGTGCCGGCACCGCCGGTGATTGAGTTCGACCAGGACGGCAAAGTCGTGCAGGGCTGGGGTGGCGATGGCCCCGGCTACAAGTGGGGCAACGACGGCCACGGTATCCATGTCGACCACAATAATTTCGTCTGGGTCGGCGATAATGTCGAAGCCGGCGGACACATTTTCAAATTCACGCGCGACGGCAAGTTCGTCATGCGCATCGGCAAGCCTGGGACGCCCGGTGGCTCGAACGACGTCGAACATCTCGGCCGCCCGGCCGACATGGTGGTTGATCGCGAGACCAACGAATTGTTCGTCGCCGATGGCTATGGCAACAAACGCGTCATCGTGTTCGATGCCGCGACCGGCGCTTATAAGCGGCACTGGGGCGCCTATGGCAACCGGCCGAGCGACGACAAGGTCAACTGGGATTTCAAGGGGCCGCCGCCGCAGCAGTTCACCAACCAGGTGCACTGCGTCACCATGACCTACGACGGGCTCGTCGCGGTGTGCGACCGCCAGCACAATCGCATGCAGTTTTTCCGCAAGGACGGGACCTTCGTGCGTGAAATCTTTGTGCTCAAAGACAGTTATCCCGGCACGATCGGCTCGATCGTGAAATGGCCCGACGCGCAGCAAACTTACTTGCTCGTGGTCGACGACCCGAACGGCCAATTCCATGTCGTCAACCGCGTCACCGGCGAGATCGTGAACAGCATTGGCCGCGTCGGCCACCAGGTCGGCGAGTTCAACAATCTCCACTTCATCGGCATCGACAGCAAGGGCAATATCTACAGCGCCGAAGTGCAGGGCAAGCGCGTGCAGAAATTCCGGAATCTTGGGGGGCTCTGACGCGCCGCGCAGAAGTGTAGGATGGGTAGAGGCAAAACGCGTTCTTTATGCGTTTTGCCGAAACCCATCATTCTATCGCACGGAGGTTGATGGGTTTCGCTATTTGCGCGCTTAAGCGCGCAAACCGCTCTACCCATCCTACAACACGACGACACCAACGCCTAGAACATCGCGAAATAGGACTTTATGTTGACCACAAACGAAACGCCGATCGCCAGCAGCGTTACGAGCACGACCATTCGGAACCGCTCAGCCGGAATGTAGCGGCGCACGCGGTTCCCCACATAGGTGCCAAGCGCAGCCGGCACTATGCCGAGGACCGACGTGATCGCGAGCGGCCATGTCATCAGCCCGCTCGTTATCTGCGCCACGATGAGCATCAGCGACGCAATGATGACCGCCATGTTTATGGCCTGAACGAAGCGGTCTGGATCGAGCTTCAACGAGACCATGTAGGGCAGCAACGGCAGGATTTGCGATCCGGTCAGGCCGGTGAGAAAGCCATTGAGCAAGCCGACCGGTATTTGCAGGTTCTGCGCCAAGGGGGCCGACAGCCGGAAGTCCGGACGTGCGAAGGCATGGACGACGTAAGAGATGGTGATCAGGCCGAGCACTTGCGTGGCGGATTGCGCATCGACGGCGCCCAGGAGCAACGTGCCACCGAATATGCCGGGCACCGTCGCGGCGTACAATTTCCAGAACCGTCGAACGACCTCCGGTCCGTGTCCGACGCCAAGAATAAGCCCGATATTGGCCGCCATGGCGGGGATCGGCACGATCACGATCGCGGCCTTGAGCCCGATCGCCGCGACCAGAAAAGGCAATGCGCAGGTCGCGTAACCGAGACCTGTCGCACCTTTCACCAAGCCCGCAATCAACAAACCCAAAGCAGCAAGCACAGCCTGACTTGCGTCCACCTCGTCCCCCGACCGCGCCGATGTTAGTTAAGAATCCACTTGTTGAATCGATGCGGTTATGGACCCTTTGTCGGCAGACCCGCAAGATAGGTGCGACATTGTCATGCGCGGGTGCCGGGTCTTGTAGCGGATGGCCATAGTGAATATTTTCGGAACACCAAAGACCAGGAATGCGTTGGAAGTATTTGCTATTTTACAACCGATCCAGGGTGAAGTCGTTTGATGTCTTTGCGGGTGAGGAAACGGCATCCCGCAACGTATTCCACGCAATGATGCCGATCAGCATGAAAAAGCCGATGACAAATTTGGCCACGACGTCGATGCCGGCATAGAGATTGTTTTCGCCTGGGCAGCGGGTTCGCATTCGCGAGCCATCAAAAAAGGTGCCCTGCATGGGTGCGCGCCTTCCGTCGGATGCACGTATCGGTGCCGTGAACCTTTTAAGGTATGGGGCGCCGATTAAGGTTAAATGGATCGATTGTCTAAAATTGAATCGGTTCCATCGTTACCGCTGGCGCCCTGAACAGAATCGCACAACATCGCACCGGATCGCACAATCGCATTTGATTGACCGTGTGTTGTAAATGGATTATTGGCAAAATGGTCGTGTCGAATTGCGCCCGCAGCCGGACGCTTTTTGTGCCGCCGATGATTTGCGCTGTCGATTTCTCGATCGTGAGGTGTCCCCCGTGCCTGCAGTTACAAGCATAATTGGATATTATGCATCATTCTCAACGTTGGCAGGGTAGCGCAGCCACACGACCCCACCGTTTTTGGCCAAAACGAACCCAACGATTTTCAAATAGAGAGGCCGGTTCGCAAATCACGCCTTGCGGAACGGTGCGGCTTCCGCGAACTCGTCGATCTCGGCCGCGACATGCGCGCGTTCGTGGGTCAGGAAATCCGCAATCGCCCGACGTAGCGCCGGGTCGGCGATGTAGTGTGCGGAATATGTCGTCATCGGCATATAGCCGCGCGTGATCTTGTGCTGGCCACCGGCGCCGGCTTCGGCGCGTTTGAGCTTGTGCGCAATGGCGTAGTCCATAGCCTGGTAATAGCAAACTTCGAAATGCAGGAACGGATGGTTCTCGATGGCGCCCCAGTGCCGGCCGTAAATCGCATCGGAACCGATGAAATTGATGGCGCCGGCGATCCAGCGCCCCTCGCGCCTGGCCATCACGAGAAGAATGCGATCACGCATTTTTTCGCTGACGATCGAGTAAAACGAGCGGGTGAGATAGGGCTGGCCCCATTTGCGCGAACCGGTGTCCATGTAGAATTCGAAGAACGCGTCCCATACTGTTTCGGTAAGGTCTGAACCGGTAAGCTGGTGGACCGTTACGCCGTTTTGCAGAGCGTCCGCGCGTTCGCGGCGAATGGTCTTGCGTTTGCGCGAGGAGAGGGCACCAAGGAATCCTTCAAACGTGTCGTAACCGGCGTTTTCCCAATGGAACTGCCGGTGGGTGCGTTGCAGATAGTGGCGTGCACCGAGCATCTGCCATTCAGTTTCCGTCAAGAAGGTCACGTGCACCGACGATGCCTTGGACCTGCGGCAGACTTCGGCCAATCCATCGGCAAGTGCATCTCTGATTTGGTCGGCCTGCGGCCCGGGCCGCACCAGCAGTCGGTTTCCGGTCGCGGGGGTGAACGGAACTGTGACTTGCAGTTTCGGATAGTAACTGCCGCCGGCGCGCTCATAGGCATCGGCCCAGCCGTGATCGAAGACATATTCACCTTGCGAATGCGATTTCGCATAGCAGGCGGCTGCCCCGACGAGCCGTCCGCCGGGTTCCTCCGCCAGCAGATGCATCGGCTGCCAGCCGGCACGGGTTCGAACCGAACCCGACAGTTCAAGGGAGGAAAGGAAAGCGTGCGAGATGAATGGATTGTACGAGGGCTTGGAAGCCTCATTGTCGACCGGATTGGCGCAGGCGTCCCATGCGTCCGCCGGAATGTCGGTAATCGCATTGGCGATGCGGAGCGTTAACTCGGTCGACGGCGGGGGAGGGGAGGACATGTGGCTACGGCCGAAACCCCTCGAAAATAATCTGGTCGGCAAAGCGCGCCGCCGTGTTGCGGTCCGCCTGCGTGCGCACCGTCCAGGTGAGCACGGGCCGACCGAAAACGTTTCGCGCCACAAAAGGCACGAAAGCAGGCAGGTTCTTAACCGAAAATGCGATGAAATGCGGACGCGTACTCAGCGCATGGCAAAAATACTTCATCGTTCGACGGCTTCCTTCCGGTAGGTCCCGCCAGTCCGCTGGCAGGTAGCGGCTCTCGGCAGCGACCCCGCGGGTCAATCGTGGCGCGATGGCCCGCAGGTGAGCGACTTGCGCCGGATCGAACGACATCAACGCGGCCGGTCCCGGGTAGCCCGTGATCACTTGTGCGGCGCGCTCGACCACGCGGGTATCGCCGTCAAATCGGCTCTTGAGTTCGATCAGCATCGTGACGCGGCTGGCCACCAGATCGCACAATTCGCCGACCGTGATGATGCGATCAGGTGAGGCCCTGTAGGGGACGCGCTTGAGTTCCGCCGCGGTCATCGCGTTGAGGCGGCCGCTGCCTTCGGTCAGACGCCCGAGTTGATCATCGTGATGCACCACGGCTTCACCATCAGCCGTGATCTGAAGATCGCATTCAAAGGCGTAGTTGGCCGTGATCGCAGCGTTAAAAGCCGACGTCGTGTTTTCGATGATGCCGGATTCGGCATCGTGCAGGCCGCGATGTGCGACTGGCCGCGCGGTGAGCCAGTTCAGGCCCTGCATGCTAAACCCCCTATTGGGTTGCTCAGGCGACTTCGAACATGCCTTCGACTTCGATGGCGGCATCGACCGGTAGCGCCGCGACGCCGACGGTCGTGCGTGCGTGCCTGCCCTTGTCGCCGAGGACCTCAACCACCAGGTCGGAAGCGCCATTCATGACCTTGGGACCATCAATGAAATTCGGATCCGAATTGATGAAACCGCCGAGCCGCACCACCCGCACGATCTTGTCGAGGTCGCCGAGCGCCAGCTTGCATTGGGCCAGGAGGTTGATGGCGCAAGCGCGCGCCGCCTTTTGACCGTCCTCGATCGATACGGCGCTGCCGAGTTTCCCCTTGGCGACGAGCTTGCCGTCGGCGCCGAAGCAGATCTGACCCGACACGATGAGGAGCGATCCGGTACGGACAAAACCCACGTAATTAGCGATGGGGGCGGCTGGAGTCGGCAGCACTATGCCGAGATCTGCGAGTTTCTTCTCAATTTGCGCCACAATGCTGCTCCTTTTTTAATCCGTGGATGGGTTGGTAGATTTTGTCGGGTCCTTTGGGCTCTTCTCTTGACCGATTGACGGGGTAGATTCAAGCGGGGACGGGCAGGCACAGGGTGGTTGCCGGGAGGCGATTGGGCCCCTATGTTTGTGATGCTGGGACGAGCAGGAGAGAAACCAATGAGATCGTCAAACCTTCTTCGTGCTGGGTCCTTTACGGGCGCAATGGCGGCCGTTCTGCTTGTCGATTTTTGGCCGATCTTAGCACAATCCGCGGACAGTGAACTGACCGCCCATCGTGCGGTCTACGAACTCAATCTCGCCCGACAAAACAACAAGTCAGGTACGGTCGCGGCACGCGGCCGTATCCTCTACGACTTTTCCGGCAATGTCTGCGAAGGCTACAAGCTGGAATTTCGCCAGGTTTCCGAACTGGACAACGGTGAAGGCCGGGTGAGCCTCAGCGACTTGCGGTCGAATACCTGGGAGGACGGTGCGGGCAAAGCCTACCAGTTCAAATCGCAGAATTTTCTCAATGAACGGCCGGTCGATGCCGTCGATGGGCGCGCGGAGCGCCGGGAGAATGCGATTGCGGTCACGCTGATAAAGCCGAAGGACCGCAAGATGGATTTGGAGACGGCGACCATTTTTCCAACCGAGCATGTGCGTCGCATCATCGAGGCGGCGCGGGGAGGCAAGACGATCCTCGAATTTCCGGTCTATGATGGATCGGAGTCGGGCGAGAAAGTCTATAACACGTTGACGGTCATCGGCCGGGAAATCGCCGCCAATACGCGCCCGCCGACCGATGCCGCCTCCGGCCATCAGGTGCTCAAGGACATGAAGCGGTGGCCGGTGACGGTGAGTTATTTCGACAAATCCGCGAAGGGCGGCGAGCAAGTGCCGGTCTATTCGATTTCCTTCGAGCTTTACGACAACGGCATCGCCCGCGCGTTGATGCTGGACTACAACGACTTTGCGGTCAGCGGCGAACTCAAGACGCTGGAGATATCGAGCAGCAAGGCGTGCCCGTAAAAGCGGGCCGCAGCCCGTAGCCCGGATGGAGCGGATCGCGCGCGTTTACGCGCGTGATCAAGCGCAATCCGGGAGTGGTTTTGGTAATTGAGTTGTCCCCGGATTGCGCTCTAAATCGCGTAAACGCGATTTTTCGCTCCATCCGGCTACGCCTTTCGTGGCGAATCCGGCTGCGATCGCCTTGCTTCCTGCAATCGCCTGGCTTCCGCATCCGATGTGTCATGACCCGGTCTCGGCGCTTTGCCGTCAAGACTGAGGCCCTTGAACACCGCTTCATCACCAAACTTTTCGCGCAACTGATCAACGGCATTTTCGGCATCTGCGGCACGCCGATCAAGCATGTCGACGGGGCCGGCGTCTTTCTCATCGCAAAGTCCCGACATGCCGATGCCGATCAAACGATATTTCGTGCCGTCGATTTCACGGGCGAGCATGTTGCGGCCGACCTCAAACAGCTTGGTTGCAAGTTGCGTTGGGTGGTCGAATGACTGCGCGCGTGTCCGGATCTTGAAACCGGCGGTCTTGAGCTTGAGGGTCACGGTCGTGCCGGCAAGTTCGCTGTTCTTCAGCCGCGCCGATACTTTTTCGACCAACCGCCAAAGCCGTAATTCCAGCGGCCGGAACTCGGATATATCCTCCTCGAAGGTCGTCTCGGCCGATACACTCTTGCTGTCGTGCTCGGCGTTGACGGGCCGGCTGTCGATGCCATGCGCAAGCCGAAAGAGCCGAGCGCCGTCCGCGCCATAGCGGCGAAACAAGCTGTCCTCGCCTGCACGCTGGAGGTCGCCGATGGTGCGCAGTCCGTCCTTTTCGAGCCGGGCCTGCGCGACTTTGCCAACGCCGAAGATGAGCGAGACTGGCTTGGAGCTGAGGAAGCTTGCCGCTTCGGCGCTGCCCAAAACCGCATATCCGCGCGGCTTGTCGAGATCCGAAGCAATCTTGGCAAGGAACTTGTTGCAGGAAAGGCCTATCGATACCGTGATTCCGATCTCGCGTTCGACCCGTGCTGCAAATTCGGCAAGAACCCGGGATGGCGACGTGCCATGCAGGCGCTCCGTTCCTGACATGTCGAGAAACGCCTCGTCGATCGAGACCGGCTCGACCAGGGGCGTCAGGTCGCGCATGCGGGCGCGCACATCGCGACCCACACTTGCATACTTCTCCATGTTGGGGCGGACCACGGTCGCTTGCGGACAAAGCCGGCGTGCCTCAAACATAGGCATCGCTGAACGCACCCCGAAGGTGCGGGCAACGTAGCAGCAGGTCAGGACCACGCCGCGCTGGCGGCCACCGACGATTACCGGCTTGTCGGCGATGGACGGGTCGTCGCGCTTTTCGATCGTCGCATAGAAAGCATCGCAATCGACATGCCCGATGGCCAAGATGTCGAGTTCCGGGTGGCGCACCAAACGCGGCGAGCCGCATGCCGGGCACCGGCTCATGCCTTGCGCAACATCATTGCGGCAGTCGCGGCAGAAACCCGGCATATCGAGCCGCCCCCTCTAGCCGCTCCCTCGCGGTAGCTTCTCACCGTCTCGACTTGATCCCCACTCGATCCCACTTGGCTGATGCATCAGGCCGCACCGGCAAGTATCGCGCGCGCGTGTCCGATTTCCTCCGGCGCCAGGCTCGATCGGTCGGCAAAAACGACCAACAAGCGCTCATCATTGGCGAGAAAATCCAATACGCCAAGGAGAAATCCAGGCTCCCGGGCGGCCGCACGGATTGATTCGGCCTCAATGCCTGTCAGGGACAGGAACCGGTCCAGTTCCTCTGGCTCCGAGGCGATGAATCCTAAAGCCCCGATCGCGAGATTGGTGGCGTTTTCGCGCTGCTGCGCCAGACTGGGCTTGAAGCCGCGACGCGGTGGTTGGCTTTTCATCATTTGCCCCGTGTGTGTGGGTCTTGACGTCTCTCAGGAATGCCATGCCGAGGTCGAATCGTGTCCGCGCGGGTGTAGGATCGCGCCTACATCGGCTTGGCGCAATGCCGGTCGTGAGCCAATTGACCCGCGCGATGAAATGGGTGGCCTACCACAGGCTACCACAGGCCCACCAAATCGCCGCAATTCCTAGGATTCTTATAAAATCTCAGGGGGTTGCCGGACCTGCCGTTTGCCTTTCCGTAAGATATCGGAAGTAGGTTTGGGACGGACAAGCAGGCAACCGTCGCCAATGGGGTGATTGGCGTGCGCGAGGCGCCGGAAAGTCGGGGGAGATGGCCAAGACCGTCATGATCGTGGAGGACAACGAGCTCAATATGAAGCTCTTCCACGACCTACTGGAAGCCCACGGCTATGGCACCGTGGGCACCCGCAGTGGTATCGAGGCGCTCGATCTCGCACGCAAGCATCGTCCAGACTTGATCCTCATGGATATCCAGCTTCCAGAGGTTTCCGGTCTGGAAGTCACGAAATGGCTAAAGGACGACCAGGAACTGCGTTCGATCCCGGTCGTGGCCGTGACGGCCTTTGCAATGAAGGGTGACGAGGAACGCATACGCGAGGGCGGTTGTGAGGCCTATCTCTCAAAGCCGATTTCGGTAGGGAAATTCATCGAAACAATTCGTCATTTCCTTGGGGCGGCCTGAGGGAGCGCATTGATGACTGCCCGTATACTCGTCGTCGATGATATCCCGGCCAATGTTAATCTGTTAGCATCGCGTCTTTCCGCTGAATATTTCGACGTTGTTACGGCCACCAACGGAACCGACGCGCTTGAAATTTGCGAGCGCGGCGATTGCGATGTGGTGTTGCTCGACATTCTCATGCCGGGCATGGATGGCTTCGAAGTATGCCGACGCTTGAAATCCGGGCTGACGACGCACAACATTCCGGTCGTGATGGTGACTGCGCTCGATCAGGTTTCGGACCGGGTGAGGGGGCTCGAAGCGGGCGCCGACGATTTTCTTACCAAACCAGTGTCGGGTATCGCGTTGATCGCACGCGTACGTTCCCTGTCGCGGCTCAAGCGTATGACGGATGAGGTCCGCATGCGCGCGCGCACATCACGTGAGATCGGTATTGAGAGCCCGGAACGCGAAGCTATCGGTGACAAAGGGCTTGGCGGGCGGATATTGGTTGTGGACGAACGATTGGAGTTTGCCAACCGAACGGCTGCATTCCTGTCCGACACGCAAAAGGTCGACATCGAGGTCGATCCGAGCGTCGCCTTGTTCCGCGCTGCCGAGGGTAATTACGACCTGCTGATCGTTTCACTCGGGCTTGACCGTTTCGATGGCTTGAGGCTTTGCAGTCAAATTCGTTCGCTCGAGCGAACGCGCAATCTGCCGATTCTCGCGATTGCCGACGTTGAAAACGATACGAAGTTGGTCCGGGGGCTTGAAATCGGTGTCAATGACTATCTGACCAGGCCGTTCGACAAGTGCGAATTGAATGCACGCGTATGTACTCAGATACGCAAGAAACGATATTCCGAGCGCTTGCGTGACAACGTTCAAATGTCGATTGAGATGGCAATTACGGATGCGCTCACCGGTCTTCACAACAGACGTTACATGGAGAGCCATATCGGTGCGCTCATTGAGCAGGCGTCCGCACGCGGAAAGCCGCTCGCAGTGTCGCTTCTCGATATCGATTTTTTCAAGTCGGTCAACGACACCTACGGTCACGATGCCGGCGACGATGTCCTGCGCGAGTTTGCCAATCGAATCCGCAAATCGATCCGCGGCATCGACTTGGCTTGCCGTTACGGCGGCGAAGAATTCGTCGTACTCATGCCAGAGACCGATCTGGCGGTTGCGGCCGCGGTTTCGGAACGCCTGCGCCGGCGTATCGCCAGCGAACCATTTCGTGTTCAACAAGGCGCCCGGCAGATCGAAGTCACCATTTCCATCGGGATAGCGGCGTTGGGCGGCGGGGACGATGCGGCAATGCTTGTCAAACGCGCCGATCAGGCGCTGTTTCGTGCCAAGCGCGACGGCCGCAATCGGGTCGTGCCAGTTGCGGCGTGATCTCCGAAAGTGTAAATTAAGAGGCAGTCAACCTTAATGGTTTAGGTTTACAGCATTCTCCAAGGTTACCCACAGTCTTAATTGTTGGTTTTCAAGCTTGGCTGCGCTAGCCTCATTTTACCAGTTGAATGCTCACTCCGGTGCCTTGCAGTCCTCCTTGCAAGTGTTGGTCGCACGCACAAGCCGCTGATGGTGCTGGAGTAGTTTGAACGCCCTACGGAGTGCTCAGGTCCGCCGCATCTCCTGGGTCCGTGGGGTCGGCCGGTTCGGGGGTGGTGCGAGTGGCCTCCTCATGATGCCGCTCTCGGCCGGCCACTTTAGAGGGTTTGGGTCGCCTGTCGTTTGGTCGCGAAAGTGCAGTCTCCAATGCAAAAAGGGCGCCTCGCGGGGCGCCCTTTTTCTGTTCCAATCCCACAGAATCCTATTTGATCTTGGTTTCGCGGAACTCGACGTGCTTCTTGGCAACCGGATCGTATTTCCGCTTGGTGATCTTGTCGGTCATTGTACGTGAATTTTTCCGGGTCACATAAAAGAAGCCGGTGTCTGCACTTGAGATGAGCTTGACCTTGATGGTGGTGGCCTTCGCCATAGGGAACCTCGAAATTCGTTAAACCAGGGATGTTGGCGCCAAACTAGCCGGTCAGCAAGCGATGTCAAGGAATCCGAACTCACTCCTCATAGAAGCTCACGCAGGAATTGGCCCCGCAACATCCGGTAAAAGGGGACCGGGAGGGCATGCTTTAGGCCGTCGGCTATGCGGGCATCGAGTTCTTCGAGCATCACGCCGGTAACGGCAGGCATGTCGAGCTGTTTGGCCTCACCGAGCGGCATCCACACCAGTTCGACCAGTTCGGCGTCCGGCCCTGTAATTCCTTCGATGCGATGCGCGATGGCGCCGGCATCCATGGTGAAGAAGCGAGCGTCGAATCGCCGTGGACGGCCGGGCGGCGTGATCGCGCGCCCTACGAAATGGATGGCGCCGAGGTCCGGGAGGACATTATGCTGGGCAAAAGGCGTCCAGGGACCGGACGGAATGTTGGCGGCTTCGGCTCGGTTCTCAAGCATTCGGGTACCAAGCAGGAGGCCGGTTTCCTCGCAGGTCTCGCGAATGGCCGCCAGCGCCAGGGCGCGGGCCCGGACCGCGCTGCCCTTATGGAATCTTTCCATCAGGCGTGCTTCGGCATGTTTGTCGAGAGGGCGAGCCACCGGCATGGTCTTATCGGAAGCGTCGACGCCGCCGCCTGGAAAGACGAACTTGCCGGGCATGAATTTGTGACGTGCGTTGCGTTTGCCGAGCAATACCTTTGGCACCCGGGTGGACCGGTCGATCAGGATCAGCGTTGCGGCATCCTTCGGTCGGATCGTCGGGTGTGAGAGATCGCGCTCGACCTCGTTCATCCGCCGTACGAAATCGTTGAGACGCTCGATACGGTCGAGCTCGTGCTTCAGTTCGCTCACGGATGGAGCTCCGTGGGAGACCTGGTAATCGGCACGGTGGTGCCGCCGTCAGGGTCGGCTGCGCCAAAGCCGTGCATGCGGAAAGCCCATTGCAAATTTACGATGGCACCCTTGATGGGCTGCAGGAGGTACAATGACAAACCGAGCGTTGCGGGGATCCATATCAACCAGTGGACCCAGAGCGGCGGCGCATACTGGGTCTCGACCAAAAGTGCAAGCGGCACAATGATGTGCCCGACGATGAGAATGACAAAATAGGCCGGAGCGTCGTCGGCGCGGTGGTGATGGAGAGGCTCACGGCAGTTGGGGCAATAGTCCGACACCTTCAGGAACGCCCGAAACAGTCCGCGTGAATTACAAACGGGGCAGCGGCCAAACCAACCGCGCCGTAACGAGGTCCATGCATCTCGGGAAGGTTGGGCGAGTTGATCATTCATGTCAGGTCACTTTCGCTTCTTGGATCCGCGATTGCCCTTCGGGACGGGTTTACGCTCGCTCTTCCGGCTCTTGCGTGCGTCACGGCGTCCTTCGTAGCGTCCTTCGGACATGAGCTCAAATCGTAACGCGCCGGCGGCGGGGGCAGCCTCAACGAGTTTGACGCTCACGCGGTCGCCCAGCCGATAGGATTCGCCGCTGGAATCGCCGACAAGCGCATGACGATCCTCCCGGTAGCGGAAATATTCCCCACCGATGGTTCGAGCCGGGACGAAGCCGTCGGCGCCGGTATCGTCCAGTTTGACGAACAGTCCGGCATTGATCACACCGGAAATGTGGCCTTCGAACTGCGCGCCAATGCGATCGCTAAGAAAATGGGCGATCAACCTGTCAAAGGTCTCGCGCTCCGCTTTCATGGCGCGCCGTTCGGTTGCCGAGATGGCGGCAGCGACTTCACCCAACGCAGGAATGTCGGTATCCGCGGGTAGGCCGTCCGTGCCCAATCGCAAGGCCAGGATCAGGCCGCGATGCACGATCAAGTCCGCATAGCGCCGAATGGGCGAGGTGAAGTGGGCATAGCGGCGGAGGTTGAGGCCGAAATGTCCGTAATTTTCGGCGGAGTATTCGGCCTGCGCCTGGGTACGGAGCACCACTTCGTTGACGAGCTTATCGACATCGCGACCTTTGACCTGGCCGAGGATACGGTTGAACTGTTCGGCACGTAGCGCACCGCCTTTCGGCAGCGAGATTTCAAGTGTTTGCAGGAACTCTCGCAGCGCGTTGACACGCTCGATCGCAGGCTCGTCATGGACCCGAAAGATGAGCGGGACTTTCGCACGCTCGAGCGTCTCGGCGGCTGCGACGTTCGCAAGGATCATGAACTCTTCGATCAGCCGGTGGGCGTCGAGGCGCTCCGGCGTCACCACCCGATCGACCGTGAAGTGAGCGGTCAAAACAATTTTTCGTTCCGGCAAATCGATATCAAGCGGCGCGCGATCCTCGCGCGCCCGCTTTAGCGCATGGTAGGCGGCGTAAAGGGGTTCGAGGACGGATGCGCGGAGCGGGCCGGTCGTATCGTCTGGACGGCCGTCGATTGCGGCCTGCGCCTGCAGGTAATTCAATTTGGCGGCGGAACGGATCAAAACACGGTGAAATGTGTGAGCCCGCTTGCGGCCGTCGGCGCCGATAACAATCCGTACGCCAAGCGCGGCGCGATCCTCTCCGGGACGCAGCGAACACAATTCGTTGGAAATGCGCTCCGGCAGCATCGGCACGACCCGGTCCGGGAAATAGCATGAATTGCCGCGCAGCAGCGCCTCGCGGTCCAGTGCCGAGCCCGGGAGCACGAAATGGGCAACGTCCGCGATAGCGACGCGTATGATGTGGCCGCCGGTATTGTTGGGGTCGGGATCGGCCTCGGCATGCACCGCATCGTCGTGGTCCTTGGCGTCGACTGGATCAATCGTCACGAAAGGTGCATCACGCCAGTCTTCACGATCGGTCAGCCGTGCACCTTTTGCCGCCTCGGCTTCACGAAGCGCGGCCGGTGGAAAGACATGAGGAATGTCGTGCGCCTCGATCGCGATGAGGCTCACGGCACGTTCGCTCTTGAGGGAGCCAAGGCGCTCTGTCACGCGCGCGGTCGGCAGGCCATATCCGCTCCGCGATTTGGCGACGTCGGCGGCCACGAGATCGCCATCGGCGGCATCGAGGCTTGCGCTTTGCGGAATCGACAGCTCTTTGCCGAGCCGTTTCTTGTCGATGGGTTCCAGCCGCCCGCCACCACCTGGAAGTGCCCGGAAAATCCCAAGAACGCGCTGTTTGGCGCGGCCGACAATCTTGATGATGCGGCCGCTGTAAGGGATGGTGTCTTCGTCCGTTTCTTCCACCCGGATCAATGCGCTGTCGCCGATACCGGCAACCTCGCCCGGTCGCGCGCGTCGCGTCGCCGTCAAACGTATTTTTGGCGGGGGGCCGTGCGCATCTTCGTCCCATTCGGCAGGAACCGCGATGAACTCGCCGTCGCGGTCCCGTGTCGTGATATCGGCGACGATCGTCGGCGGCAGCGCGCCGCGATGGTGGAGCTTTTTTCGCCGTTGTTCGAGATGGCCTTCGTCGGCGAGCTCACGAAGCATGCGTTTGAGGACGACGCGATCGGCACTCTTCAAACCGAAAGCGCGGGCGATCTCGCGCGTTCCGACCTTGCCGGTTTGGCTGCCGATGAACGCAAGTAGTTCGTCCTTGGTCGGTTGGGGTGTGTTGGGTGTCGGGCGTTTCACGAAATTTTTCGATTTACTCGGGTAGGCCGCCGAAGATGAAGACTGCGCCGACCCAGTTTGACGCTCCTCGCGAAAGTCCGGAAAAATACTTGGTGTAGAGTTCGACGATCTCGCCGCTGCGGAATATTTCTGCGATGCCGGTGTTGACGGCCAGGCGAAAGGCCCAGTCGCTCCGTGGCAGCATGATGCCGAAGGGTTCAAATGACAGGTCCTCGGGAAGCAGGACGTGGTCGCGGAGATTGGAAGCCTGCGCGAGCGCGAGCAGAACGAGTTTGTCAGATGCAAATCCGTCGAGTTCGCCGCGGGCAATTGCGGCCATGCCTTCATCGCGGTCGCGAAACTCGACCAGGGTTGCCTCAAGCTTACGGCGCTGCAATTGATTGCGAATGGCCAGCGCATTGGTCGAGCCGTTGATGATGCCGATCTTTCGGCCCGCCATATCATCGAAGCTGAAAATCCGTCGGCCCGATTTGACCAGAACGCCCGTACTTTCGGCAAAAATAACGCTGGAAAAATCGACGATCTTCATGCGCGACAATGAGATTGTGGTCGAGCCGCATTCCATGTCGGCGGAGCCATCGACAATTTTCTCAAAACGGGTGCGGGTATCGACCGCAACCCAATCAATTGCGAGTTTGGTACCGATCTGTTTTTCAATGGATTTGACGACACGCTCGCAAAGCTCAATCGTGTATCCGGTCGGCCGCCCGGGCGCATCAAGGTATGAAAACGGACGTGAATCCAGCCGATAGGCGATGCGCAGGGTGGCTGTTTCCTGGATGGTCTTGAGGCGTCCGTCGAGTGGCTGTGCCCAGGAAAAGCTCGCCGTAAACAGCGTGAATACTATTGCGATGATGGCGCGTTGCATTGTGAACTCCACAAACGCGGGCGTTCCATTATGGCCAATCAGGTCGCCCGACGGAAGGGGACCAGGGAACGTCGCGCGTGCAGTCTCCAAGGTGAAAACAGTCCCTATGATTTCGCCGATTTTTTTGGAGCCGCAGGTACCTTCTTGGGGGCACGCGCCGCAGGTTTGGATAATGTAACTGATTTCGTCGCAACGGTCCTCGCTGGCGGAAGCGCAGGTGGCACTTTTGTGGCCGCCTTCATTTCCCTGCCGTTACTCACGGCGGCATTTTGGGAAACAATCTTGGTCGCGTCTTTGGCGGCCGTCTGGACGGGTTTCTTGAGAGCTTTCTCGACAGCTTTTTTTGGCGCCGATTTGACCGCAGCTTTTGTCGCACTCTGGCCTAGTTGTGCGGCCCGCTTGCTGTCAGTCTTGTTGCTGTCAGTCTTGAGTTCGTCTTTTGGAGCTTTGGCTTTAGATTTGGCTTTAGGTTTGGCTTTCTTGCGGCCGCCACCGCTTGCGGCGCGTGCATCAATGAGGATTGTGGCCTGTTCGAGCGTAATGCTTTCCGGGGCGATGTCAGAGGGCAGGTTGGCGTTGACCCCATCGTGAGTGACATAGGGGCCATAGCGACCTTTTTTCACAACGATTTGTCCGCCTTGATCAGGATGTTCTCCGAGCGGTCGGCCAGGGTCGGCGCCGAAGCGGCGCTTAGGATTGGCTTTCCTGTCGGCAATCAACGCTACGGCGCGGTTAAGCCCAACGGAGAAGACATCGTCGCCATCTTCCAGATTGGCGTAATTCTTGACGTGTTTAACATAGGGGCCGAACTGCCCGATGCCGGCCATAATCGGTTCGCCGTCTTCGGGATGCTTGCCGACTTCGCGCGGCAACGCAAGCAGTTCGAGCGCGCGATCCAGATCGAGTTGGTCGCGGCTAAGCCCTTTCGGCAAGCTCGATGTTTTCGCCTTTTCACCTTCGACGGCCTCGCCGAGCTGGATGTAGGGGCCGAAACGCCCGCTGCGGACGGTTACCTCAAGACCCGTCGCAGGGTCTTCGCCGAGCTTCTTCATCCCGCCATCGGCCGCGCCGTCACCCGATAGCTGCCGAGTGTAGCGGCACTCCGGATAGTTGGTACATCCCACAAAGCCGCCATTTCTCCCAAGCTTTAGCGAAAGGCGTCCAGCGCAGTTTGGGCATGTGCGGGGATCAGTACCGTCAGGTCGCGCGGGAAAAAGGTGAGGACCCAACATTTCATCGAGCGCATCGATGACTTGTGTAATTCGCAATTCTTTGGTGTCGCCAATGGCGTTCGTAAAATCGCGCCAAAAATCGCGCAGCAAGTCGCGCCAGGCAAGTTCGTTATTGGATATCCGATCGAGTTGCTCTTCAAGGCCGGCCGTGAAATCATATTCGACATAGCGTGCAAAAAACCTCTCAAGGAACGCGGTCAGCACCCGGCCCTTGTCGTCCGGGATGAGCCGCTTCTTGTCGAGGCGTACGTAACCGCGATCCTTGAGCACCTGCAGGATCGACGCATAGGTGGAGGGGCGACCGATGCCGAGTTCCTCCATGCGTTTGACGAGGGAAGACTCCGAAAAGCGTGGCGGCGGTTCGGTGAAATGTTGCGTCGAGGCAATCGAACGCCGGGCAAGTGCTTCATCCTTGTGCAATTCAGGCAGCCGGCTGGCCTCATCGTCAGCGGCGTCTTCGTCCTCGCCTTCCTGATAAAGCGTCAGGAATCCGTCGAATTTCACCACCGTGCCGGTTGCCCGCAAATCAATCGTACGATCGCCGGCATTGGCAATTACGTCTACGGTAGTTCGTTCAACCTCCGCTGATTCCATCTGGCTTGCGACGGTGCGCATCCAGATCAGTTCGTAGAGGCGGGCCTGATCGGAATCGAGGAACGATTTCGCCTGCTTGGGAAGGTAAGCCGGATCGGTGGGCCGAATCGCTTCATGCGCCTCCTGGGCATTTTTGGCTTTCGTCTGGTACTGGCGCGGCGCGCCGGGCACGTACTGCGCGCCGTATTCGCTGCCGATCACGCCACGCACGGCGGTGATCGCTTCTTCGACGATTTGCACGCCGTCGGTGCGCATATAGGTGATAAGGCCGACCGTTTCGCCATCGATGTCGACGCCCTCATAGAGCCGCTGGGCGATGCGCATCGTATGGGCAGGCGCAAGACCAAGCTTGCGGCTTGCCTCTTGTTGAAGTGTCGAAGTGGTAAACGGCGGCGGCGGATTGCGCTTGCCGGGTTTTGCTTCGACTTCGACTACCGCAAAGGTCGCGTTGTCGAGCGCGTTCTTGAAGCCTTCGGCTTCCGCGCCTGAACCGATGTCGAGCCGTTGGATCTTTTGCCCGTCGGCACCGACCAGTCGAGCGTCGAATGTGTCACCACGTGGCGTCGCGAGCGTCGCCACCAGCGACCAATATTCGCGGGCGACGAATTTTTCGATCTCCAATTCGCGGTCGCAGACAAGCCGTAAAGCGACCGACTGGACCCGGCCGGCTGACTTGGCGCCCGGGAGTTTACGCCACAACACCGGCGACAAGTTGAACCCGACGAGATAATCGAGCGCGCGGCGGGCCAGGTAGGCATCGACGAGAGAACCGTCGATGTCGCGCGGGTGCTTCATGGCCTCCAGAACTGCCTGTTTGGTGATGGCATTGAAGACCACCCGCTCGACAGTTTGTTTCTTGATGGCGTTTTTTTCCTTGAGCACCTCCAGGACGTGCCAGGAGATCGCCTCCCCCTCGCGGTCAGGGTCGGTCGCGAGGATGAGCTTGTCGGCGCCCTTCACGGCGCGTGCGATGTCGTTGAGCCGCTGCCGCGACTTATCGTCTACCTCCCACAGCATGCTGAAATTGGCTTCCGGATCGACCGAACCGTCCTTGGCCAAGAGGTCCCGCACGTGGCCATAGGACGCCAGCACCTCATAGCCGGAACCGAGGTACTTATTGATCGTCTTGGCCTTGGCGGGGGACTCAACTACGACAATATTCATGTAATTCCATAGGTTTAGCGGTCAAACCCGGTTCCCCGGAAGGCGGCTTTGAACCCTCCGGGTGTTCGGAACATGGGGGGATGACCCGCCCAAGTCAAATCCATCCGCCGGTGGTGCATGGGTTCCCGAGGGCTGGCATGCGCAAAACGAGGACCCAAAAGGCCATTTATTCCATTGGGATGAGGGCAACCTGCGAGCCGCGGTGCCACCTGAGCCGGCCGGCGATTTCCAGCTCCAGCAAGACCGCCCGGACGGCAGCGGGCGAACTCTCCGCCGTCCGCACCAGGTCGTCGATAGCCACGGGGGTCGGACCCAGCAGGTCGCAGATTTTCGACCGTTCAGTCCCACGGGGCTCTGTTACCGGCGGCTGGGGCTGGTCGGGAGGTGCCTCCGCCAATTCAATTGGCTGCCCGAGAATGGGGCGTATGACGTTGATCACGTCGTTGGCCTCGGTAACAATCGCGGCGCCTTGCTTGATGAGGCCATTGGTTCCCTCGCAACGCGGGTCGAGCGGGGACCCGGGCGCTGCAAAGACTTCACGTCCCTGTTCAAGCGCCAACCTGGCTGTGATCAGCGAGCCGGAGCGCTGCGCTGCCTCAATCACGACTACCGCGACCGACATGCCCGAAATCAGGCGGTTGCGGCGGGGAAAGTCGCGTGCGCGGGGCGACCAGCCCATGGGCATTTCGGTCACAAGTGCGCCATCCGCCATGATCGCATCCGCGAGTGGAACATTTTCCGGCGGATAGATGCAGTCCTGGCCGCCCGCGAGAGCGGCGACCGTACCGGTCTTGACGCTCGCACGATGGGCAGCGGCATCGATGCCGCGCGCAAGGCCGGAAGCGATGACGAAACCGGCTGCCCCAAGGTCATGGCCCAGGCGCTCGGCAAACTTGATCCCTGCAGCGGACGCATTGCGCGAACCGACGATCGCAATCATCGGCTTGGTGAGGGCAGCCATCTTTCCGCGCACGGCCAGCAGTGGCGGCGCATCGTCGATCATGGCCAGCCGCTCCGGGTATTCCGCTTCCCCGTTTGCAACGATCCTGACGCCGAGGGCTTGGCCCGTCTTGATTTCGCGCTCTGCGTCCGCGCGTGAGCAGACTCGAGCCGGCCCGGATGCCCCGCCGCGCCGGGCGAGATCAGGTAAAGCCGTCAGCGCGGCGCGCGGGCTGCCGTAGTATTTCATCAGTCGGTAAAAGGTGCGCGGGCCAACATTTTCGCTGCGAATAAGCCGCAGCCAGTCAAGGCGTTCCAATTCGCTCAAGGGAAAGCTCTGGCCACCAGTCTCAATTCCCATGATCACCCTGTCGGCGAATAACGCTGGTTGATAATCATCATCGGCAGCACCTACTCCAAGTCCGTCGCCGTGCTCTTTTGCCCGATCTTGCTCTCGGTTCCCTTGATCAACTTCGCGATATTGTCCCTATGTTTAAACCAAAGCAGGATCGCCAACGCTGCAAATAGCATGGCTGCCGTGGTTTGACCGCCGAACCAGATAATCCCAGGCGTAACGGCGCTGGCGACGAGACCCGCTAATGATGAGTAGCGCGTGAAGTATGCCGTCGCCAGCCAGACCAGGCAGAAGGCGAGTGCCGTCGCCCAGGAAATGGCGACAAGCACGCCGATGAAAGTGGCGACGCCTTTGCCTCCCCGGAACCGGAGCCAGATCGGAAAAAGGTGACCCAAAAAGGCTCCAGCGCCGGCTACGAGAGGCACAATCGGATCGACGCTCCATTTGACGGCACAAACCGCGACCGTACCTTTGAGCAAATCGCCGATCAGCGTTGCCGCCGCCAGTCCTTTGCGGCCGGTCCGCAGCACATTGGTCGCACCGATATTGCCGGAGCCGATTGATCGGACATCCTGCGTCCCGGCGATCCTCGTGAGGACGACGCCGAAGGGGATGGATCCCAGGAGATAACCGAAGGCGAATACCAGGATGTCGATGGCGGCCGGCGGCCAATCCAATGGAGACGGCATCAAGATCCTCTTAAGACTTCGCACGACGGCGGGTTCGCGGCGGTGTTCCCGGTGCAACCATGCCCCGACGCGAGTGAAATCCCGCCTCAATCGCTGCTTCCTTATTGGGGAATACGATGTGTTCGCGCGGGTGCTGATCGTCGGCGCGCAGCAGGGCCGTATGATCGTTGCTGAACCATTTGTTTTTCTTGCTGGCGACAACGAATTGCTCGATATCACTTTCGCAGTAGAAGCAGCGCAATCGACAAGCATTCGGAGCGCTGGTCTTGAGCACGTAGAATTTGTTGCGGACGTATTGGCTTTCCATTTGATCGTGCACGATGCAATTTTTGTTGGCGCAACTGGCACCGACATTTCGCGGCTGGTCATAGATCGGCGAGGGCCTGCGTTCGAACCCGCCCTCGAAGCGGTGCAGCGACTTGCCTTTCAGGTTCAACAATAGCGCAATGAGCGCCATGCGGATGGGAACCCCATAGGCCGCCTGTTCGAAGTAGACGGCGCGCCGATCCTTGTCGATCGCCGGGTCGAGCTCGCCGACCCGCGGCAAGGCGTGCATGACGCTTGCCTCGGAGTATTTCGGTTCTTTGAGGAATTTTCGGTCGATCGTTGGATAGGCTTGGTTTTTGTCGGTCCAGCGTTCCTTCTGGAACCGCGTGACATAGAGGGCATCGATCTTCCTATCGAGAATTCCGATATTGGATTCGATCTCCGGGCCTGAGAAAAGTGATTGCTGGTGCGGTTCCTGTGGCGTCACGTAGAGGGCGTCGAGTGACGAATCGTCGCCTTTGCCTTTCTTCGCCGAAACCATCTCGCAGCCGAATTCTTCCCGCAGCCGTCTGTCGACATGGTCAGGAAGTTCCATTCCCTTGGCAGCCATGGGCATGATTGTGGCGCCGAAGCGCGCGAGCGCATAGACGAAGGAATGGATCGTTCGTGATCCGCGCAGATCGCCCGAAATCGCGACCTTCAGATTCTTGATCCGCTTGTTCTTCTTTTTGAGCAGGAAGAGATCACACAGCGTTTGCGTCGGATGTTCGTGGCTGCCGTCGCCGCCGTTGATGACGGGTATCGGCGAATATTCGGCAGCCAGCCGCACGGCGCCATCGCGCGGGTGGCGGATAACCATGATGTCGGCATAATTGGCGATCACCCGAACCGAATCGGCGAGGCTTTCGCCCTTCGCGGCGGAACTCGTTGCCGGATCGGCGCTGGTGATGACCTCGCCACCCAGCCGCAACATGGCGCTTTCGAAGGACAGGCGTGTGCGTGTCGATGGTTCGTAGAACAGGCTTGCGAGGATGGAGTTCGATGCAATCTTGGCGCTGCGACCAATACGGTAGGGAACGCGGGGGTCAGGAAGCTCATCGAGAAAAGCCTGGGCCGTATCAAAAACCGTCTCGATGTCTTTGTCCGACAAATCGTTGATCGAGATGATGTGGCGAGTGGCAGGCTGTGATTTCGATGGCATGGGCCCCATTTCTAACTTTTGAGCCACGTTAAGGTGAGCCACGCAAAGGTGAGCCACGCAACGGAAGGCAATGCCTGGCTCCATCGAGCCGACGGAAGGTCTACGTGGCGACCGAGCGCAAACATTTTCAACGCAAAGGTGTTCATTAAAGCGACACATATAAGGGTACTTGCCCAGACCGGCAAGGGCGCGGCACTTGCGATCCACAAGCACTCAGGTTCGCTCTCCTTGCGGTATCCGCCGCAGCCGGTCGAGCCCGCCTTGGAGAATATAGGCGGCAGCGTGTTGATCGATCACAGCCGCCCGCTTCTGCCGGCTTACGTCCGCCGCGATCAAATCGCGTTCGACGGCTGCCGTGGAAAGCCGCTCGTCCCACAATCCGATCGGCAATTCGGTGAGGCGCGCAAGATTGCGGGCAAAGGCGCGGGTCGCTTGCGCGCGCGGTCCTTCGCTGCCGTCCATGTTGATGGGCAGGCCGAGCACGAAGCCGGCCGCATTGCGCTCGGCCGCGAGTTCCATGAGGCGTTTGGCATCGGCGGTGAAAGTCTTGCGCGCGATCGTTTCCACCCCGGTTGCGAGCCGCCGGTCGGGATCGCTGGTTGCGACGCCGATCGTCTTGGTGCCGAGGTCCAGCCCAATCAGGGCACCCCGAGGCGGCAAGAGCGGTGCGAGGTCGGCGAGCGGCACAATTGGCATGGCGATGCCGTACCATATGCCGTCCAGGCAAGACAGCGCGATTGATCTTGGCTGGTTCACCTATATGCTTGCCGATGAACCAGTCAAAAGGAGAGCGTCATGAAAGCAGCGTTCGTTGCGGCCCTGGCGGCGGTCGTGCTGTCACACAGCGCCGATGTCGGCGCTGCGGAGATCAAAGTCTTGCACGGCGGCGCCTTCACGCAATTGGTTGAAGCCGTCGTGCCGGAATTCCAGCGGCAGACGGGCCACAAAGTCACCACGCAGCGCGAGACCGTCGGGGCTTTGCAAAAGCGCATCGAGGGGGGCGAGGCTTTCGACCTTGCGATCCTCACTCCGGCCGCCGTCGATGATCTCGCGAAAAAGGGTAAGATCACGGCCGGCAGCCGCGTCAATCTGGTCCAGGTGGGTGTTGGTGTCGTCGTCAAGGAAGGTGCGCCGCGGCCAGACGTCAGCACGGTCGATGCCTTTAAGCGCGCGCTCGTGGCGGCGAAGTCGGTTGCCTATATCGATCCGCAGGCCGGGGGTTCCAGTGGTATCTATGTGGCCGGCTTGCTCGAAAAGCTTGGCATCGCCAATGAGGTCAAGCCGAAAGCGGTGCTGATTCATGGCGGCGCCGTCGCCGAACATGTGGCGAAGGGCGAAGCTGAACTTGGTATTCACCAGATCAGCGAAATTCTGCCCGTCAAAGGCATTACGCTGGTCGGGGCCCTGCCCAAGGAAATCCAGAACTACACGATCTATGCGGCGGGGATCGCTGCCAATTCGGCCAATGTCGATGTCGTCAAGGCACTGATCAAGGCATTTGGCGATGCGAAGGCTGTTGCGGCCATGAAACAGAAGGGTATGGAGCCTGCCGGCTCATGACTGGAGCGGCGACCAAAGTTCCACGCGCGCTCTTCCACGATGTGTTCGGGACGCTGGTCGATTGGCGCAACAGCATCGCGCGAGAAGCCGAGATGATCCTCAAGCCGCTCGGCTACACGCTCGATTGGCTCGCTTTTGCGGATGCTTGGCGGGATCAATACCAGCCCGCCATGGATGAGGTGCGCTCAGGGCGCATTCCGTTCAGCAAACTCGACGTGCTGCACCGGCACAATCTTGATCGCATCGCGCCGCGTTTCGGCATCACGGTGCCGGAAGACGTGATGCAACATCTCAATCTCGCCTGGCATCGGCTCGATGCCTGGCCGGATGTGACGCCCGGTCTCACCCGGCTCAAGAAGCGATGCCTGCTGGCGCCCTGTTCCAACGGTAATATTTCGCTGATGGTGGATGTCGCGCGCCGCAATGGATTTCCCTGGGATGCGATCCTCGGCGCGGAGACGGCAGGCGACTACAAACCGAAGCCGCGCGTCTATCTCGCAGCCTGTGCGGCCTTCGATCTTGTGCCTTCTGACTGCATGATGGTGGCGGCACACAGCACTGATCTTGCCGCGGCACGCGCTTGCGGTTTGCAGGGAGGCCATATCGCGCGCCCGAATGAGCGCGGGCCCGGCCGGGGTGAAACCGCACCGACTGTTGAAGTCGAGGTTGCGGCGCAGAGCCTGGAAGATCTGGCTGCGAAGTTCGGGTTGTGACGCGATTCCGCTCGTTGTTTTGTAGGATGGGTAGAGGCAAAGCGCGTCCTTCACGCGTTTTGCCGAAACCCATCAATTCCATCCGGCGGCACGACCCATGATGGGTTTCGGAAAAGCGCATAAAGTAAGAACGCGCCATAGCGCGTCGCAAGACGCGCGTGAACGCGCTGATGTGCCTCTACCCATCCTACGAACGACGCCCTCAATAAGGCCGAACGTCGCCCGTCACGGTCGTGCGCAGCATCAGCCGACGCTGGGTGGAGGGGAAATCCGTGCGCGCATGCGACGAACAGCGGTTGTCCCAGAGCAGAAGATCGCCGAGCCGCCATTCGTGTTCGTAGACGAATTCGCGCTTCTCGGCGTGATCGAACACCGCCTGAAGCAGTGGATTGGATTCTTCCTGCGGCATGTCGACGACGCCGACGGTCATCAGCCGATTGACGTAGACCGCTTTGCGTTTCGTGTCCTCGTGCGTGCGGAAGAACGGGTGCATGCACTGGCCGAAGGCTTCGGTGCCCTTGCCGTCGCCCTTCTGCGTCGAGCCATAGTTGTAGTGATGGATCGCCTTGCGGCCTTCGAGCTTGTTGCGGACCGCGGGATCGAGCGTGTCATAGGCCGCATAGCCGCTCGCAAACAGCGTATTGCCGCCCCTATCCGGAATTTCGACCGAATAGAGCAGCGTGCCCTTGTCCGGCATTTCGGAGTGGATCATGTCGTGGTGGAACATCATCTCGCCGTCGGGCAGCGCGCCGATCGGCTCGCCGTTCTCGCGGATATTGGAGATCAGCATGATGCCGGGCAGGATTTTCGAATAGCCCTTCGGAAAGAAGTGCGGGGGCCTGCGCGGCATGCCTTGCACGCCGAAAAAGCTGGTGGCCCGGATCAGGTCCTCCTGCGACAATTGCTGGCCCGGAAAGACGATGACGATATGGTCGAGCCAGGCTTGGTAGATGGCCTTGACGGTGTCCGCATCGGGTTTCTCGCGCAGGTCGATGCCGCGGATTTCCGCCCCGATATGTTTAGTGAGGGGAACGATGTCGAGGCGGGCTTGGGTCATGACGTTCATTGTGGCACTCCGGCGGCCGCTGTTCTTGCGTGTGGTTGAGATTAGTCAGCTGTGCCCGGTCGTGCAACCGGGGCCTTTCGCCAGGACCGAGGCAACGGGCGGCGCGTTGACAGGGCAGCGGCTGTTCGAGAAAGTGGCTGGCGCGCCGCGCGAAACCGTCGGGTGGACGGAAAACATCTTGCGTGAAAAATAACAACACATGGCCGTGTATCCTCATCCCACGCTGCCGCCAATACCGGTTGTCGATGTCCGCGACACCGGCCTGATGCGTCATTGTGTCGAAACGCGCGATCGCGCGCGAACGCTGCGCGATGATTGCATGACATTCATGCCGCCGGCCGCGCGCGCCCTGCTGCCGATGATGGACCGCATCACCCGCACTTGGCTCAGGCGTTCGGGGTCGCCTTACGTAAGTGAGGTCGAGGCGATCGCGGATGCCGCCGGGGTTTCCGGTGTCTGGTTTCTCAACGGCTGCTATCAATGGGGCTGTACGACGCTCGCGCGCGAGGAGGCGGGCCACTCATGGCTTGCACGTACGCTTGACTGGCCGTTCCCCGGTCTCGGGCGCCATCTCGAAGTCGCGCGCATGCGCGGCGACGTCGGACATTTCGACAATGTGACCTGGCCGGGCTTCGTCGGATGTCTTACCGCATCGGCGCCGGGCCGCTTTGCCGCAACCATCAACCAGGCGCCGATGTGGCGGCGCACCAAACATCCGTGGGGCCGCCCCTATGACATGATGGCGAATGCGCTTTCGACTTGGCGCATCCGGTCCATCCCGCCCGACCACTTGCTGCGGCAGATATTCGAGACCTGCGGGACCTATGTCGAGGCGCGGCGCCAACTTGAGACAACCTCGATCGCGCGACCGGCGATTTACACGCTGATCGGGTGCCGGCGCGGGGAAGCCTGTGTCATCGAGCGCATGTCGGATGGCTTTCAAACGCGGGAAACCGATACCGGTGCTGCCAACGACTGGCTCAAAAGCGCGCCGCGTTGGGAAGCGCGGATATCGGCCCAGGCGATATTTACGCGCAGCGCTGCGGAGGCCGCCGACAACAGCCGCACCCGGCGCATGCATCTCGCGGCTTTTGCGGGCGAATTCGCGCGCGGAGGTTTCGGCTGGGTGACACCGCCGGTGCTCAATCCCTATACGCGCGTTGCGGTGGAGATGTGTCCCGCGCGCGGTGTGCTGCGGGTGGTGGGGTTTGAAACGGATGCTGGCGAGGATGCGGCGCGGCCGGTGACGCGGGTGTGTGAGGTAACGTCGTAGTCTGCGTTCGAAAAGCATTCAATGATATAATGATCAAGAGGGTGGAACTGTACACACCTGTGCGAGTCGGTTCAGTTTGTGATCCTACGGACAGTTGTGACACTAACAGCCACTCTTTCGGCTGCAAGCGCTTCTCGTTTGCCTCGTGAGCCCTTAGGTCCGCGATAACAGGGAGAACTGCGATGCTTATTCGAGTCACGATTGGTACGATTGCGGTTACGGCACTAATGATTTCGATCGCGACGGCCCAAGTTTTGGACAACGGAAAAGTGTTGGACGACGGGAAGTACCCAAAATTCTCAGGGCTCTGGCGCGCGGTCAACCTTGGAGTTGGGGGCCAGGCGGCATTCGACCCGACCAAGCCCTGGGGTCGGGGCCAGCAGGCTCCGCTGACACCCGAGTATCAGGCCATTCATGAAGCCAGCATGGCGGATCAGGCCAACGGTGGCCAGGGCAACTGGCATTCCGGGGCACGTTGCATGCCACCCGGCATGCCGGCGACGATGACTGTATATGGCGAAATGGAAATCGTCGTCCTGCCGGAGACAACTTATATCCTGGTCAATCACAATACCGGCTACAATCGCCGCATCTACACCGACGGGCGCGACTGGCCGCAGAGGGTCGAGCCGAGCTTTCAGGGCTATTCGATCGGACAATGGATCGATGAGGACGGCGACGGTCGTTTCGACGTGCTTGAAGTCGAGACCCGCCACTTCAAAGGGCCCCGTGCCTTGGACCCGACCGGTCTGCCGACCCATGCCGACAACCAGTCGATCGTCAAGGAGCGCATCTATTTCGACAAAGCCATTCCGGGCCGCCTGCACGACGAGATCACGTTGATCGACCACGCCTTCACGCGACCATGGACGGTGTTGAAAAGCTATCGGCGCGATCCCGCGAAGTATCCGATTCATACCGAGCAGGATTGTACAGGCACCACCGCAAACATGCTCATCGGCAAAGAGCTTTATTACCTGAGCGCCGACCGCGAACTTATGCCGACGCGCAAGAACCAGCCGCCCCCCGACCTGAGATATTTTGACCAGGTGCGGAAGTGACGCCAGCGCGGTCGCGCCGGAACTGGTAGCTGGCATTGCGGGGCACGTATCGCAAACTCGCAGCCGCCTGGTCGCGCAGCCTTTTTGCTTCGGACTGAGCCGCCGCAAGATTTCGAACTATACTACCAAAAGCCGAGAAAATCGGAAGTCCAGCACCTTCCAGCATGCCCGACGTCGCGATGATCATCGCGGCCATCACGGTAAAGCGCATGGATTTCGATATTGCCCTGATCGACGGATTCATTGGCCCAACCCCCGGAAGAACCAACTTCAGTTAAAGGCAATATTGTCACAAACTGTTTGTAACACAGCTAAGGTCGCGCCGCCGATTCTAGGAAATCGCGTAATGGAGTGTTAAGGTTTGGCGTAATTGTCTCAAAGGCTCAAAACGTAAGTCGTACTTTCCTGGATCGCATCGCTGAGATTCTTGTTGTCTCGAAACGAGGATTCAAATCCACGAACAACGGCTGCGCCGCGCTCCTGCGCGGTTCCGTGGTGGTTTCGGTTGCCGGGATTGTTGTCCCCAAAACCAAATTGCGTCATGGCTACCACGGCTGCTGGAAAACTCGGCCGTTCGCGCTTGCGCAAACCGGCGAAATAGCCCGCGAAAAAATCGGCTTGCAACTCGCTCTTTCTCACATTGGCTTGGCCGGCGTTCACCGTGTCGATCAACGAATGTCGAAACTGCAGAATGTGCCCGAATTCATGGGCGGTAACCGCTGCGACGGCAACCTCCGGGGATTCAAGTCCCTTTCTCAACCTTTGCAAAAGCTTGATTCCCATTAAAACTGTGCCGTCGACCCGCTCAAGACGGCTGCGCCGCGTCGCATAGGCGTTGAGCCCGTCGTAGTCGTCGTAATAGGCGAATCCCGGCAAGACATTGAGCGCGTCCGACAACTTCGCGAGGGTTTGCGCAAGAGCCAGATCGAAATCCACATCGCCGGATTTCGGAATCATCGGCTCGTCCCCGGAAATGAAGGCCCGGGTATCTGTTCCTGCCGGATAGATCGCATCAAAATCCGTGTCGGCAAGAAAGCATCCAAACGAGCGCGGCGCGCGCGGATCGGCTGCGCAAGCGCAACGCGGCGTACCGCCCAAAAGCAGCGTCAAAGCGCCGCCTGCGACAGTTTCCCGGCGTGTCCACATGACGCGTTCTCCTTCACTTGCCCCACCATCGTTGTCAGCAGAGGTTGGGAAACAGCTGACAGGCGCGCGAACTTGGCCCGGGAGCCGGCCCTGAACTGGGGCCAGGATTGGGTTCAACTTTGGGGTCAGGCAAGGGATCGACCTTGGGGGGGCTTGGTCCAGGATTTGGCCCAGAACTTGGCACAGGACTTGGGGTCGCAACAGCCGTCAAAAAACGACCCGCAACCCAACCCGAATTATCGCGATAGGTGACGAGGCACCATTCGGTTCGGTCATTCGGACTCGGTTGACAGATGTGCTTGATGACGTCGGTGCCGTTGTATGGAATTCTGACCTTGGCCGGGTAGGTCTGGTGTGGTCCTACGCGCACATTGAGGCCTTCCAGATCGTCCGGACTGACGCCGGTCACTCTATTGAGCCGGCGGATGCGCGGTGCGAGAAATCGCGCCAGGAGCGACCACCCGCTCACACAGGCATATTTCACCTGGCACCACCCATTGTCCTGGCATTGGCCAACACCAATGCCAGTGCCTGACGCCGGTATGATACCCAACCGGTTGGCGCCGCCGTTGGGGCCATCGCGCACGGCGAGCCCTCCGATCGGGTCCTCCCACTTGACCTCGATGACCACGTGGTCACCATTCGGGTGCCCGCAATTGCCCTGGGCTGTTGCGGGGCCGAAGGCTGACAACATCGCAAGTGCCGTCATGGCGAGAAAAACTGTTACGACTTTCAAAGCCGACACTTTCGTGGTTCGCTGGCACCGTGCTCGCGGCTTGCTGGGGCAGCACGTTGACGCGATTTCACCGAGGGCGGTTCATCAGTATAATACCTCAATTGTCGCTTCTTCCAATGCACCACGTGACCCGATCTGCGCAGCGACTGGGATAGACGAAGTGATGCTTTAAATTGGACGATGAAATGGGCCACTACAAAATGCAACTCCGACGCTCATGCACTAAGAGCACCGACCTCTTGGGGGCAAGCATATGATGAAAACGAAACTTCCCCACCGCAGACAATTTTTACATCTTGCTTCGGGCGTAGCCGCGCTCCCGATCATGTCGCGCATCGCCTGGGCGCAAGCCTATCCGGTGCGGCCGATACGTTTCATCGTGCCGCTGGCGGCCGGTGGCGGTTTGGATTTCGTGGCGCGGTTGACCGCCGATCACTTGTCGCGCGCGCTCGGCCAGCAGGTCATCGTCGAGAACAAAGCCGGTGCCGGTGGCATGCTCGGAATCGAGAGCGCCGCCAAAAGTCCGCCAGATGGCTATACCGTTTTAATTACGACCGACGGCATCGCCAGCGCGCCGCAAATCGTAAGGTTCAATGTCGATTATGTGCGAACTCTCGTGCCGGTCAGTCATCTGGTACGGACCGGGCATGTGATTGCGGTCCATCCTTCGCTCGGTGTGAATTCCCTCTCTGGCCTGATCGATCTCGTGAGGCGAAAACCAGGCACCGCCTATGCGACGTCGGGACAAGGGACGAACCAGCACTTTCTTGGGGAGTGGTTTGCCGATGCGGCCGGGATAAAACTTGACCACATTCCATATCGCGGCGCTGGGCAGGCCATCAACGACTTGATCGCGGGCCATGTAACGATAGCGGTGTTGGGACCTGCCGCGGTCATTCCGCACCATCGAGCAGGCACCCTGCGCATTGTAGCGCAGTCGTCGCAGGCGCGCTCGAAAAGTCTCCCCGACGTGTCGACGATCGAGGAATCGGGCCTGAAAGGTGTCGTACTCGAAACGTGGCAGGGTGCGTTCGTGCCGGAAGGAACACCAGCTGCAATTATCGCGCGCCTTGGGGCCGAAATGAGAAACGCGATGCTCGATCCGACCGTCACCCAAAAGCTGCTGGATGGTGCCTACGATACTGTTGGCGGCAGCGCCGACCAGCTCGCAGAGCTGGTACGCGACGATTCTGCGAAATATGCGCGTTTGGCGCGGGAACTTAAGATCAAAGTCGATTAGATTCAGATCAAATAGATTCGGTCGGCAAGGTCATCGCGGCTCGTCGCGGTGCGCGGGAAGTGCCGCGCGAGGTTGTTGCCACAAATCTCGATGGCCGTGACAAAACCATCCGCGATGCGACCGTCGCGCATATGCGCGACCAGCGCGTCAACGGTCGTCTGCCATTCTGATTGGGGCACGCGAGCGGCAATTCCCTCATCGGCGATGATACGGGCATAGCGTTCTGCAAGCGACACAAAAATGAGAATCCCCGAGCGCTCTGCCTTGCGGGCAATTCCGCGGCTGGCGAACTGCTCCATGGCAACCCGATAGGCGGCGGCGCGCCGCGTCTTGCGCGGCATGAGTGCGACGCGGACCTGCGGCAAGCAGAGGACGGCCATGCTTGCGAAAAACAGGACAATCTGCAGCGACAGGATGCGCTGGACCGTCATCACGGTGAAACCCACGAGCAGCCACGGCAGCGCGAGCGCCGCCATGGCGGCGAGAAAAACCGGCAAGGCCGTCGCGTCGGAGGACGACTGCGCCAGCACGCACACGATTTCACCCGAAGTTTTTGCCTCGGCGGAACGGATAGCCAGAGAAATACGTTCGCGGTCCTGTGCCGAAATGGTCATCACCAGCTCCCCGACGCCCCGCCACCGCCGGACGAACCCCCACCGCCGGAAAAGCCGCCGCCGCTCGAACTTCCACTGCTCCTGCCCGAGCCACCCGAATTGACGAGGATATTCAGCGCAACGTTGAGGAAGAACCATCGGAAGCCGGGCGAAACGATGAGCAAAGTGACAAGGGCTATCAATGCTGCGATCAGCAGCCAACTCGCCGGATCGGGGGCCTGTTGATTGTCCAGCCGTAGTGAGGGCCGCTTCTGCCATTCCGATGCATCGGTGGTCAGCACGGTTATGATGTCGTCGACGCCGCGCGTGACGCCGTCTGCGAAATCGCCAGCCTTGAAGCGCGGCGCTATGGCGTTGGTAATGATGACCTTCGAAAGCGCGTCGGTCAGCGTGCCTTCCAGCCCATAACCAACCTCGATTCGGACGCGCCGCTCGTTCGGTGCGACCAGTAACAGAACTCCATTGTTCTTCGTCTTCTCGCCGAGCTTCCAGGTGCGGAACAATTCGTTGCCGTAGGGTTCAATTTCCTGGCCTTCGAGGGAACTTATGGTAGCAACAACAAGCTGGATACCGGACCTCGCCTCGAGACCGGCAAGTTTCTGCTCGAGGGCGCTACGGGTGGCGGCCGAAATAATATTTGCCTGGTCGACGACCCGGCCGGTCAGTGTTGGAAACGTGAGGGCGAAGGCGGCAACAATTGTGAACAAAAACGCTACAACCGCGCTGGCTGAGAACGTCCCTATCTCCAGCGCAACCCGGGCATGCCCGGGTTGTGACACTTTGCGATAGCCGAAGTCGGATAAATCCGACGTTGGGCGGGGGAGTGATCTAGGACCCGCATTCATTGCAGTGGATTCTATTGCGGTGGAACTTCAGAATTTCACTTGCGGGGGCGATTGCGATGTCTCATTTGCGGTAAACTCTGCCATCGGCTTGTTGGAGCGGAAGAATGTCGATGCCCACAATACGCCCGGGAATGTCTTGAGTTCGGTGTTGTAGACCCGCACCGCCTCGATGTAGTCGCGTCGGGCCACGGCAATGCGGTTTTCGGTGCCTTCGAGCTGCGACTGTAGCGCGAGAAAATTCTGGTTCGATTTGAGTTCAGGGTAGTTCTCGCTGATTGCGATGAGCCGTCCCAGCGTTCCGGAGAGCTGGTTTTGTGCATCCTGGAATTGCTTTACCTTGTCGGGATCGGTGAGTTGAGAGGCGTCAATCCGCACCTGCGTCGCCTTGGCTCGCGCCTCTACCACCGCGGTCAGAACATCCCTTTCCTGCCTTGCATAGCCCTGCACGGTGGAAACGAGATTGGGGATGAGGTCGGCGCGGCGCTGGTAGTTGTTTTGCACATCTGCCCATTTGGCCTTGGCCTGTTCTTCGTGACTCGGAATGTTGTTGTAACCACAGCCCGATACGCTAAGGCCGAGGAGAACAGCTGCAAGAACCGCGCGAATTCGCGACGCCGATGTGATCATACCCGTCTCCTTTATCGTTATCGCCACTCGCGCCATCCGAGCACTCTTGCTTCCAGCGCCGTGGTCTTCCCTTGCGCATACCACGCGTTGTCGCGCCACTCGCAGCGGAATGGCAGCAAGTACGTTCCGTTGTGGTCTTCGGCCAACAGTTGTAGCGGTCGGCCCAGCGGTGGCGGTCCTTGGTCGAATTCACTCAATCTGTGTTCGCGGGTGGCCATATCGCACGCTATAGCGGATCCCCGTCGTCTTGAGGAAGATTCCGCATGTTTGAGATGATTCGCACATTCTTGCGCATTGGCATCAACCGCTCTACTCCTGGCGTCGGCCATGAGCGAGCCAGGAGTGGATCAGCACCATCGAAAGGCCGTCAGGACGACGAGATGGTTCGCACCAGTGTGGCGGCGTTGATCTGATAGGCAACGGCGGTTTGTGCCACATTGATCAAGGTGAGAAGCAGGAACTCTGTGTTGTCGAACATTCCGAGACCTTGCACCTTGGCGGCAGCGAGGGCAAACAGCACGACCTGGATGATGGCCATCGCTCCCATGAGCAGCACTTCGGTTGTATTGTTTATCCCCGGGGTGGCGACTTTGATCTGCTCCGCCATAGCCATGATGGCAGCCGCGAGCAACAGGACTTCGACCCACGCGAGCCGGTACCCGCCGATATTGAAAAGTGTCGCTCGCGGATCCAGAAAGATGAGTTGCCCGACGACGAATAGCACCAGAATGTATACAAAGCCCGGTACATAGCCGAGAACCCGATTTTTGTGATGATGCCGCCCCCTGTCCCCGTCGCCGACGACGGCAGCTTCCAAGTGTCCGGTGTCTGTCATTGGGATATCTCCAAGCTCCAGTTTATGCGCGCCCACCGGGTCGCGGTTTTGCAGTCGATCGTAATGTACACTAATTTCGTCGAAATCGAAGGCGTCTCACGCACGAGATTGAACATTGTTGTTCACTAGGGTTAGAAAATTCGCGGCCTGAAGGGTGTAACGAAGTGCAGAGTTTTCTATTCAGCAGCCCGCCGCCTGCCTCGGAAGTGCCTCGGCTCCTGTCGAGCCTTGGAAGGAAGGGTTACGCCTCTGCCTGACATGGCAGCAGGAACATTGCAGAAGCCAACGCTTTGTGCTGCGATGCCCGAAAGGCGGGAGGATTTCATGGATAGACGCGATTTCCTGCGGTCGACATCGGCAGCGACTTTCGGTCTTGGCATGCCGGGCGAGTTGTTCGCGCAAGCCGCCAAAACGCCGGCGCGGCCAGGCGCGGCATCGTCAGGTACGTTGTGGGATACCGGGAGCGTGGTGCATCTGTTGCCGCAGGTGAGCGATACGCGCATGCTCGTCAAGGCGTCATTCAATGCGCCGCTCGTGGGCGAGCCGGCATTGCGCGTCGGTAATACCACCGTGCGTGGCCGTATGAGCGATACGCGCGGGGAGCACTGGCAGTTTCTCGCAACCGGTTTGAGTCCGGGTCAGCGCTACACGCTGTCGCTGACGGGTCGTGGCGGCCGTGCGCTCTGCCAGCCTTGGGAGCTTGCGACGTTTCCGGGGCGCGACGCGCGGCAGGATAAGGCACGTATCCTGTTTTTCACGTGCGCGGGCGGCCACGAGGGAATGAATTTTCTGCCGGCGGCCGTGCGCAATCGATTGTTTCGGCGTGCCTTGAGATTTCAACCCGATGCAGCGGTCGCCATCGGGGACCACGTCTACTGGGATCAGCTCTCTCCCTTCGCGGGGCAATATCACACACCGCAGGCCGTGGCGCTTGCGGGCGGGGAGTTCGACCGCAGCAACCTCGTTCTCGGCAGCAACAACGAAACCATTCTCAAGCGCATCGGCAGCGCGCAGATTGCCTCGATCTACAAGACCGATTTTCGTTCGATCCCGGTTTTCTTCGTGCAGGACGATCACGACTATTTCGACAATGATGATGCGGACGACAACATCATCACATTCCCGCCGTCGCATTTCATGCTGCAGCTCGCACGCGCGACGCAAAGCCTCTATTATCCCGAATTCCTGCCCGATGCGGCGCGCCCGCTTGGCCTGCCATGGTCGTCCGCCGGCGACCGCACGGGCGGCGTTTCGGAATGCTTCGGGACGCTGCGCTATGGGCAACTCGTCGAGGTGCTCCTCTACGATATCCGCCGGACGCTGACACTTGCCGGCCCAAGTGCCGTCTATGTCGATGTTGAGGCCGAGAAATGGCTCAAGGCACGCACGGCCGCAAACGAGGTGGCCCATGTGGTGCATGTGCCTTCCAATCCGCCGGGCTGGACTGCAGGAAAATGGGGCGAGTGGTATCCGGACGTCCTTGGTCCCGATAACAAGCTGACAGTAAACGTCGCCAAGCCCTACTGGCAGTCGGGCTGGCTCAAGCAGCACGACCGGCTGATGGAGGCCATGAGCAACATGAAAGGCCGTGTGCCGCTCATCATCAGCGGCGATCTGCATGCGGTCGGTGCCGGGCGGATGCTGCGCAGCGGAACGCTCGATCTCAAGGCCAATCCGATCAACACGATTCTTTCAGGGCCGATTGGCACGCGCCCCATGGGTTGGCCCTCCGGGCGGCGCGGAACCGGTGCACTGCCGCCAGTCCATCTCGACATGGACGAACAGGTCAAGCCCATCGAGCAGCATGGTTTCACGATTGTCGACTTCACGCCCAGTAAAATGACCGTGCAGCAATTCAAATGGGACGTGAAGACGCAAACGCCGGAAGCAATCGATACGCTGGAACCGTTTTACAAGGCCGAGCTTGTGCGGCCAAGTTAGAGATGCATTCAAGGTAAGGCCGCCTAAAGGCGGTGCTCCGACGTGAAACGCCGAACGGCACGGTTATTTACCGCACTTGTGCAGGACGGCGGGCGATGTGTTGTATTCGTCGACGAAATCCAACGTGTTGTCGTTGCGCAGTGTGAAGGTTATGTCGCTCAAAAGGACCAGATCACCCGGTATTTTGCATTCCACCTGCATCGAAAAGGATTTGCCTTTCCGTTTCCTTCCCAGGATGGAGCACGAGCCCATGTTGGATTCAATGGCCTTGCCGGTAATCTTCACCAGCAGGTCGGCCGGATCGGAGCCGTCGCCCCGGCAAAGCCGGTCCTTCGCATAGGTCCCGGCGATGGGAAGGTCCTCTTCGCCGACGACAGGCGTCGGTGTTCCAATTGGTTCAGCCGATAAGGTTGCTCCAGCCAATATTGCGACAATGAGCGACGTCGCCCCGCTGACGATTCTGCACACGCCCCAACCCCCACGTTTCCCCTCGCGGCAGCGCGAAGGGGCCAGTTTAACCAAGGCGAGGCTCAACGCCAACCTTTGGTTTACGTGAGAAGCGGCGCAATCCACTATTCCACAAGATAGCAATGGGCCGGGTCGCCAAAAGGGGCCGTGGCGTCCCCGGCCTGGGGGGCTGTGTGTCTCGCGTGCAACGCCGGACCGGGACCGTACATAAAACAGCGTTCGTTTAGGTGCCGGTTCCCCGCACGGTATTCGCCTGAAGGCAAATGCCGCGGTGCGCCTTGCGACTCACAACCATTCCGAGATGGGCGCGCAGCCAAAACCCTTCAGAAATCAAAATATTGTGCCCATTGGGTGCCTATTTTTCTTGAAACCTTGTGGCTCGGTCCGACGTATAGGGAGTTGTTGCTACGCAATGGTGGCGTAACCACCTGGGCAAATTGCCCGATCTTGTGGTAGGGCGAAGGCATGGTTGGCAGAGGTCTGGCTTCATCATTTGAGCTTTGGCGTGATCGGCGCGGGCGGATTTCGACGCCCCGGATCATCGTACTTTTGTTGCTCGCCATGCCGATCGGCCTGGCGATTGCGGCGGCGTTCACGGAAGACCGGTTTGGTGCGCGCCCGCTCAACAATCTCATCCACCGCGCCGGCTATTGGGCGCTGCTGTTCGTCCTGATTACGCTGGCGATCACGCCGCTCCGGCGTGTTGCCCGTTACGGGCAGCTGGTCGATGTGCGCCGCATGCTCGGGGTGGGTGCCTTCTGCTATGCGGCGGTGCATATCCTGCTTTACGTCACGGACCAGATGTTCGACCTCGTGAAGGTCGCCACGGAGATTGTGCTGCGGCTTTATCTCACGATCGGCTTCATATCGCTCGTCGGCCTCACGGTGCTTGCCATAACGTCGACCGACGCCATGGCGCGCCGCCTGGGTGGCTTGCGCTGGAACCGGCTGCACCAGGCCGTCTATGTCATCGCGCTGCTTGCACTCATTCATTTCTTTCAACAGACCAAGGCTGACATCTGGGTACCGACCTTCGTGGCGAGCCTGTTTACCTGGCTGATGGGCTATCGCTTCATCATATGGTGGCATAAGACAAACGAGGAGCCGTCCCCTTTGATGCTGCTCGGGCTCGCAGTCGCCGTTGCGGCCTTGACCTTCGTGGCCGAAGCGATCGGTATCGGTATTGCCTTCAGCGTCTCACCCTTGATGATCCTGCAGATGGCTTTCGATGTCGATCTCGAAAACCTCGACATTCGTCCGGGCTGGCTGGTGCTGGCGGCAGGCCTGAGCGTCGTCATTCTCGACATCGTGCGTGCCCGCTTGCGCAAGCCGCGATCACGGCCGACGCCGAGTACCGCGGCCAAACAGGCGGCGTGAGAGCGTCATTGAGAAGACGTAGCCCGGATGCAGCGCTGTTTGCGCTCAGCGCAAACTGGTGCGCAATCCGGGGCCGCCTGTAAGACCGTTCTCCTGCGGGCGTCTATCTTGCGATGGAATTCGTGCAATAATGTGCCCAACGTCTACCGCAAAGGGAGAGAACCGTGACACGATTTGCAATTGGGCTCAGCCTCGCCATCGCCTCCGGCCTTGCAATGCCTGCAGGGGCCGCCGACGTCACGACCGAATGGACGAGCATCAAGGCGCCGGCGGCGCCGCAGCTCAAACCCGTGACGGTCGATCCCAGGACCACGGCGCTCCTGGTGCTCGACCTGATGAAGAACAACTGTGGAGCACGACCGCGCTGCCAGGCGATGGTGCCGAGCGTCAAGAAGCTGATCGACGCCGCGCGCGCCAACAATATGATGATCGCCTACAACCTCACCGGCGCCGGCAAGGTCGAGGACATGGTCGACCCGGGCCTCGCACCGCGTGCCGGCGACCACATGATCAAGGAGGGGCGGGGGGCCAATAAGTTCTACAATTCCAGCCTCGAACCGGCGCTCAAGGAAAAGGGCATCAGGACCGTGATCGTTACCGGTACCTCGGCGCAGGGCGCCGTCGCCGGCACCACCCAGGGCGCGACCGAGCGCGGCTTCAAGGCCGTCGTGCCGGTCGACGGCATGTCATCGGAAGACGCCTTCAACGAACTCTACGCCGCCTGGCACCTCGCCAAAGGCGGGCCCGTGGCGCTGGTCGACAACGTGACGGTTACGCGCGGCGACCTGATCAAGTACGGGAATTGAGGAACGGATTTGCTGGCTCGGGTGATTGGCCTATAGACCACTACCTCCTGGTTGGGCGGATCGGTACGACCGCACACACTTAGAGCCTTGGATCACACGGGATGTCGCCGCAGCGCGTTGGAGACGCGCGCTCCTCGGGGGATCGGCCGCCTCGGTGTTTGCTCCCGCATAGGGGCCGAAATTGGGCTCCGGTTTGTAGCCCGCGTGCGGGAACCGGCTGTCGCGCAGGTGGCGCGCCGCAATATGCCCGTGTGACCAATTGCAATTACGCTCGGCTATGCGGCCGATCTTTGAAGCCGGCAAGTGGCCCAACCATTCGACCCGCGGGGCGCCCCGGTGGGTTCGTTTTGGCCAAAAAGGTTCGCTTCGTCTGGTAGTCCCTCGGCCGTCAAATTCAATATGTCGGCGGATGTTGATAAGACAACAACTATCTGTTGGTGATTGATGATGCATGAGACCGGCCCGCTGGTCGCGCCGCACAGCCCGGATGCTGGCAACGCGGATCGCCCGTGACACAAAAATGTGCCCGGCCGGCGGCGGGCGCAATTCGACACGACCATTTCGCCAATAGTTGATCCGGAGGGCGCGGTCAAACAAATATATTGTGCGATCTTGTGCGATCCTGTGCGAAGCGGGGGTATGACCTAGCCTGTCGAAATTATCCGGTTAATTTCAGCGACGTTTTTCCCGGTAATTGGCTTTGATTGTTGCTTGATGTGAAGGCTTGGCGTTTCTTTTTTGCGCAAAGTGTTGCAAACCAAATCCCGGGTTTCCAAAATAATCCGTATGAATTTCGACAGGCTAAGGCGGACCTTGCCTGGTCCGCCCCATGCGCGCTATCGGCTCGCCTCACAGCGCCGATATATACTTAGCCATCGCGTCTCGCTCGGCTTCCGTGAACATCTGCATGATCCTCGGCATGTCGCCATTGTTGGTCCGCTCTTCGGTGGCGAACGATTTCAACGAATTGGCGATGTATTCGTAGCTCAGACCTGCCAGGCGCGGCGCGGGCGGACCGCCTTCAAAATTCGGTTGATGGCATGGCTTGCACATGGCGATGCCCTTGGGTTCCTCGCCGGGTGCTGCTCCCGCGGCGCGCGCCGGCCAGGGCTTCGCGGCGAAATAAACCGCCATCGGGCGGAGATCCGCCTGCTGGATGCCTTTGGCGATGGCCGACATGAGCGGGTGTTCGCGCATGCCATTGCGGTAGTTGACCAACTGCTTGAAGAGGTAGTCAGCCCGCTGGCCCCAGATGACGGGCATGGTTTTCGGGTCGGACGGCACGCCATTCTGGCCGTGACAGGCGCTGCACACCAGCGCCTTTGCGTCCATGGGATCCTGGGCCTGTGCCGGCAGGCCCGCGATTGCAATAAAGGCTCCGGCGGCGATCATTGTCGTAAATCTTTTGAGCATGTTCTCCCCTCTTGAAGGCTTATGGTCTTGGATACATCCGATTATCCGCACTTGTGGGGCGGTACGCAATAGGCCGGAGGCAGAATGGTCGCGGCGATGGACGGGAACCGAGCGCCCGCGGGCAGGCCCGGATGTGTTAACGCGTCTCTCGGCCGCACGCCATGTGAGCTTGCACTGCCGCTGCTTCGATAAAGGTTGGCAGGGGTTGCGGAGGGTCAACGCTTGCGGTCGCGCTCGTCCAGCACTTCGCGCAAGCTGGTCGCAACGATCTGGGGCAGATCGCGCTCCAGCGCTCCAAGCCTTTGATCGATCCCGTCGACCTTGCCTTCGACGCGATCGAGGCGTGACTTGATTGCTGCAAGGTCGTCGCTGTTTCGCCTGGCCTGCTCAAGAATATGGCGGGTAACCATCTTCTCGCCGTCGACCTCGCGTTCGAGAATATCGACGCGTGTCTCAAGATGCTTGAATTCGCCCCTTGTGATGTCGGCAGCCATTCGTCCTATCCCCACCTTTGTGACTACCTTAACATGGGTGGTGCGTTGCCGAGGAGCAGAAATATCAGCAATGCGGCAGAACCTGCCCGCGGTACCGGGTCTGGTGCGACAAACGGGTCCGTCACCTGCCGCGCGAATGTCGCGTCATCCGGCCTTTCGGCGACCGCCGCCGCCATTTCGATAGACCTCGCGCACCGCATCCGCCACGATGCGTGGCAGGTTTTTGGCCAGGTCCTCGATTTTCCGTTGCAGACCGTCGACTTTGCGCTCAAGGCCCGTGGGATCAATCCCATCAAGTTTGGCCTCGACACGGTCCAGGCACGACTTGATGGCGGCAAGGTCGTCGCCATTGCGGCGGGTCTGTTCGAGGATTTGGCTTTTGATTGTCTTGTCGCGGTTGCCTTTGTGTTCGAGAACGTCAACGCGTCCTTCGAGCTGCTTGAATTCTTCCCTGGTGATGTCGGTCGTCATTCGTCCTGTCTCCGCCATTATGATAATCTTAGCATGGGTGGTGCATGGCAGAGAGTAGAATTGACGGCGTGTCCCGGGCGCAGCGTCGCATGAGCGAAGCGTGTTGCGCCGTGGTCCAACTTGGTTCCATGAAGTTGGGGGAATACGATTCGCTTGCGCGCCGGCGCGCTCACGCGACATATCATGCTTTGGAGGATATCATGACCAACGAAAAAGGTCCCAACGTCAAGAAGAAACCGAAGTGCAAGAATTGCGAAGGCAAAGGCACGTTGAAGAAGGGAGACAAGGTGGTGAAATGTCAGCGATGCGGCGGGAGCGGGTTGCGGTAAGATCCATTGGACCGGAGTGTGCCGTTGGGTCGAAGTCGCCTGGCTCATGTTCTATGAGGCAATCGATTGTTCGCGGCGTCGAGACTGAAAGATTTATGCCTACATTGGTGCCTTGAGCTGCCTGCGCAGATGTTGAGCGACCTCTCGCAGGAAATCCCAGATATCGCCTTTTCTTGCGCCGTTCGCCTGAATGACTAGCGCTGCTTCGTTGGCCCATGCCCATTTATTTTTCTTGCTCGCGCTGATTTTTTCAGAGGCTAGCCAGTCTTCTAGCTGGCCAACAGGCACGAGAAAGATGCCGGCCTGCTTTAGCTTACCTATGAAGGACTCGACGATAGGTGCGATATCATTTGGTAGCTGTGAAATTCCTCCACTCTTTAGGTTCCCCAATCGATCGAGACGACCAGCAAGATGGTTAAGCTTTTGTCGAACGTCCGGATAGCTGTCTTTGCCCATGTTGTTGGCCATTGCATTAATAGCCTTGAGTTCAGCTTCAAACTCATTCGATGTGATCGACGGCGACATTTTTTGAATTTCACAAGCGACGTTTCTCGCTTCCTCTACAAGCGCCTTGGCTGCATCGCCTGGAACCATTGCATTTACGATGGTTCGTAGCCGATCGACGTCTGCGATCAGATCCAGATCAGCGATCACGACGCATGGTATACTTAATTTCCGATATAGAATGGAAGGAGCGGAAATTCCACTCGTACCGCCAACCGCAGCGAAATGAGCATCAATACGAATTTCATTTGAGAGTGTTTCCAAGGTAGTTTGATATACGAGTCGATCGCCGTCGGCTTCCACGATGATGACGCATTCGGCAAAGATGCCGTCGAGTATCGTTTCAGCCCTGAGTGTAGGTCTGGAGAGCGCAGCTGCTATAATATCTGCTGGAATGAGATGACCGGTGAATGATTCATCATATCGAGTAAGGCGGACTATCTGAAGTTCCCTTGTTACCTGAAGTATTCCGCGCAATACTTGACTGCTATGTGTGGCTACAAAAGTTGCGGTGTCGCGTGATCATGCCTCCCAATAAACATGCCAAGATTGTACGCCTGTGGCGGATGCAGACATATTTCCGGTTCGTCAATTAGGCATACTGGCAACCGGCCTAAGAGGATTGCGATACAAGTTGCGACATATGATTTTAAGCCATCACCTTCAGTCTCAATTTTGCGGTATTTCAACATCTTCTTGATTGAAAGGCGGTCTTGATGCGTCGGCTGTTCGTCGCTTACGCGCAGGGAAACAGTGTTTCCCTGCGCCATGTCTGGCCAAATGGTCTTGCCAAAAGAGATGAAAATTTCCTTCTCCAGTGCGGTGCGAGCGTCATCATTTATGATCAGGGTATGCAAGTCGTGGGTCGGCGTATGATTCTGAAAATCGATGACGCCAACGGTGCCCAAAGAAGTGAGGCGTCGATCAAGAAATAAAGCGCTTACAAGCAGTTGACCGATTTGGGTTAAGAAATGATTTTGCTGTCCATTATTTCGACTGGGTTCATAGGAATGATGCCACGATTTTGCTTCTGAATACGTAAAATTCGGCACCGTTTGGCCGATACCCAGGTACGTTGTGCGAGGAAGGATTTGAATCGGAGTGCCGCTGCCGTCGCGTCGTAGCTCAATGTACCCCTCAGTGTGGAGGCACTCCATAAGACGATCGAATTGAGGTTTTGCAAGCTCAATATCTTTTGCGACTACTAAATTTCTCGGGTTTCCACTAAGACGAAAATGCAAGTCCTGCAATAATTGAGTTTTTCCGGAAGAATTTGGACCAACAATCAATGTAAGACCAGAACACTCGATGTCGCCGGTGCCGGGCAGTGTCACTTGTCGAAGCGGTTTGAAATCCGAAAGTCGATTCATGGATCCGCAATCCGTTGTGTATAGGCACTATAGTTTATAAATTCGTTCGGGACATATTCCTCCACATTCTACTCTGCCGCCTGTGTCCGCGGCTTCTTCTTCGGCTCCCGCCGATTGAGCACCGGCTTCAAGAACTGCCCGGTATAACTCCGCGACACCTTCACGATGTCCTCCGGCGTTCCAGCCGCCACGATCTCGCCGCCTCCGTCGCCGCCTTCGGGGCCGAGGTCGATGATCCAGTCGGCGGTCTTGATGACTTCGAGGTTGTGCTCGATCACCACGACCGTGTTGCCGCCTTCGGCCAATTCGTGCAGCACGTCGAGCAGT
>Ga0209488_10000238_pt1 | contig 44289 bp, 63 predicted proteins | sample Rivendell_Oct201_8_FD_188349 | JGI IMG/M metagenome (GOLD analysis project Ga0209488, IMG submission 188349) | Vadose zone soil microbial communities from the Eel River Critical Zone Observatory, Northern California, USA -... | ecosystem: Environmental > Terrestrial > Soil > Vadose zone >...
TAATCCCATTTTTGGCACTTTTACATAGGCATTTAATTACAAATTCAAAACAAAAATTGAAATAAGCACCAAAAATCCAAAAATTGCAGATTCAGCATATTTTCCCCACTTTCCCTCCCAAAATTCAACTGCTTGGCTTGGTGGTCAATATTTACATTCCCACAGACAGGATGGAAAATGCCAACTTGCACTGTAGCACTGTAGACATCTACACTTTGTCCCACATTTCACCATCCAGGTTTTTTTTGGTTCAAGAACAGCCCGATGAAACCAGCAAGGAGAATTGGCATCAACTCGTTCCGGCTGCTTTCGACCATCTGACAACGCCGTCCTCACCGCCTGTGACAAACGCACCAGAAGATGCCGCTGAAGAGGAGGGCTGCCATGACACGGCCCAAACTTCCTGGGTGTCCGCGATCGTTGAAACGGCCGCTCGTGCTGCCAAATCCCAAACTTTGACAGTTTTATCGGCGGAGCTATTGCGAATCGTCAACAAGAATGGAAAAGTATGGTCGCCAACACACATACCCAGATAGTGCTAGTCGTCCGTCCGGAGATATATCTGAGCTCAGAACCCACGAGGAGTGACCCGACAGCGAGGCAACTGCGCCCGAGCTCGGCCGACCAGATGACGTGGTGCGTACATCGTGCAGGATAAGACGCTTGTCCTCGGAAGCCGAGAGGAGAAGCTTGAGCGCGGGTCAGTTACATGTGCGAGATATATGCTAGTTGCTAGTGCACAAACCTGTGAGTCATGGGACCATGACAAGGACCGGACAGCCATAGCATGTGATGTGAACGTAGAGGTGAGGGCGCTTGATGCGAGGTCAAATATGAAGATCTGGCCACTGTCAACGGATAATGCGACTCGAGAGCCGTCGGGGCTCTATAGGGTATCAACCACCTATCAGGAACCAATGGGCTAGGTGACACGTACATGACTGCACTGCATTCCAAACTTACCGCGCCCACTTTGCAGAGTTGTACGTTGCTCGCCAAATGTCTCTGGTTCTGCTGAGTGGATGGTAACATTTCCTGACCCACCAGTGGCCGCATATGTACTGCCTTTGGGGTTCAGGGATACAGACCATGCTGTTGAAAGAAACAAGGCAAGGTATTGATGAGACAGAAGGCGCATCAGACACAGGACTCACATGGTTCTGCCCCCGACCGCGTATAGCTCTCATACTTGCCAATGATCGCGCCTCCCTCTAGATCCCACAGGAAAGTTGTTCCGTCAATGCTGTTGTATAGTGCATGTCCCCCGTCTGGGGAGACAGACAAGGAAACGAGACCAAGAGTATGGGCAGGAAGTGTGCGCATAACTTGGCCAGAAGTCGAGTTCCAGCGCTTGATCACCCCGTCAGCTGAAATTGATAATACTGCATTGTCCTTTGCAGTCCAACAAATGTCCCATACTGCATCGCCATGGGCTTCGATTGAGAGAAGAAGAATTTTGAGTCAGGAAGAAGGGAAGTCGTAAGCGTTCAAGAGCGCCGTACGTTCAGCACAGACGGTCGTATACACGTAGGCCAGGCTCTACAGCGAGGTTAACATTGCCCCAAAATTTCACGGCTAGTACTTGTGTACAGACCATTGTTAACAATATACCAGACTTTTGGTGGGCAAAGTGCGCATACACCTGCAGTTGGGTCCCAGGTGAAATTGGAGTCGGTTGGAAGGCATGCGGAGAGCGGAGAGAGAATTCCGCTTTCGGGCTTTGCCGATCTGCCTTTTAAATGTATCTATAACGTCTTGAACTCTAATTCTCACTCTTATCAACGAAGGCGGACGAAGACATCACCCGTAGCCATATTTTAGCTGCTTATTGAATCGAAAAGTACGCACCGTTTTGTGTCGTGTGTTATCGCTTTTTTCTTACGACTAATTCAGGATGTCTGACGCTGGAGATAACGTAGAGGTCGAAGCACCTGAAGTTGCCGAAGTCTCTGAGGCACCCAAGGGAAAGTTGTCTGTCGAGGAGGCACTTGAGGTGAACAGCACTACTTTTGCCCGATACATGCCTCTCAATTTTTATGGCGGCCATTAGCAAGTTTTGAAGAAGTCTCTCAAACACGATGGTCTGGCTCGTGGCCTGCGTGAGTGCGCAAAGGCCCTGGACAGGCGTCAAGCCCACCTCTGTGTGCTTGTTGAGACCTGCACGGAGGCGGAGTACATCAAACTCATCGAAGCGCTTTGCGCCACGCACACCATCCCCCTCATTAAGGTCGGAGACGCGAAGGTCTTGGGTAAATGGGCGGGCCTTTGCAAGATAGATCGGGATGGGAATGCTCGCAAGATCGTGGGTTGCTCTTGTGTTGTTGTCAAGGAGTATGGCGAAGATTCTGAGGCACGACATGTCCTCGATGAGTACTTCAAAGCTCGTTAAGGTGCGTCCCCCGATGTCTTTCAATTTTCCTTCTCTGGTACCTTCGGGGATGACCACAAGACTCCCTCTACGGAGATTCTCCTTGAAGAAAACTGTCTATCCGGAATCATTATATATTCTGATTTATCTCCTTCATAATGTAAGCTCTCTGCAGATGCTAACGACCTCTTGTGTTCTGTAGCATTGGGTTTGCCATTGTGTCAGTAGATACTACAAAATCTTATCGTCGTTGACGCTTCACCTCGCGTCGCTTTGGCGCAACATTGAAGAGGCCCAAGTGTCCCAAATACTACATAAATAGCCGCCCTGGCGTTCTTCCTTCCTCCGCAGGGCTCCACTCCGGCTCATCCCGAACAAGACCGCACTTGCCAGCCAGTGGTGTATCAGAGCTCTCACTTGCCTTCCGAGTGGCTCATGACTCTGCTTTATCTGCCCGAAAGGACAACACTATCAGTGAAATGTCTTGTTGTCATTTTCTATCAGAAAGGCCAACCACCAGGGTTACCTCCTTTTTTGTCCGTGAATGTCAACAATGAGATGATGACATAATATTTAATCATAATCTCGATTTTAGAAAAACTCACGGAATGGAGATTGCCGTTAATATATCCTCTGATTAATCTGATTGGTTGAGCTGAGACCTCGAGGCTGGGGACGTGAGACAAAGTTCGGGAGCTGTCGGGGACACAGTTGGAGCCTATGCGTCCAACTGAAGGTGGTGTTCCCCCCCCCCCCAACTTACCAAGCCGTTCGATATCTTTCTACAGCTTGTTAAGAATACCCCACTTGCTCTACCTGCTGGATATATGGTGCATATCTCGATGTAGGTGCCTGTGACGACTGGAAAATTTTCCGCCACTCGTGTGTTGGAAGGTTATTAAAGGTATCGTCGCGTCGACAGCACTGACAATGCACGCGTAAGGGCTATCTACTGCCCTGGAATGCACTGCACGAAGATAAAAACATCTGAGACAGATTAGAAACTTTTTGGAGTTTGCGACCTCTTTACAGATCCCTCCACTGCGCGGGTTGTTGGAACAGTGGAGTGCATGTCTGCACATGAGATTGAGGCTTCCGTTCTACGTTGGTTGTACTCCGCAGGAGTTTGTTGAATTTCGTATGTTTGTTTAAAAAAGTTTGTGTATACAGCCGGGCAGGGTGTGTGTTTGCCACAGGTGCAAGGCCCCCTGTGTTTCCCCTCACTGGCCTCACGTGAACGGAACACGAACACGAGCGTTACACGCGAGGTGAAATACAAGGTCGTGGATAGGGTGTGGAAGGACCGACAGGGAAATTGGAATTGGCAGCAATGCGAGCTGCGCTGCTGCCTGTGATCGAGCGATCCGTAAAGCTGAAGCCACAGCGCTCGCAGAAAACACGGCGTACCTACCTCCCTTTGGGCATTTTAATTATCGGTCTCAACTGTCATCGGAAGGCGCTGATCGTAGATGAGAGCAAATTATGAATCGCTTCTCGATCGCCGACCTTAGGGCTGGTGTGAGACGCCACTTTCTGGTATGAATGTCGAACGTAACACAACAGCGAGGCAGGCACCACAATTCAGCCCCGTAGAGCATTTTTGAGCGACCGGCCTTCACGGGGGGACTCGCATCGCCATCCGCGTGGCGACCAAAGAGTTGGCCATAAGCGCTCATAGAGTGCAATGTGCTCCGAGACGTATGGACCGGCCTTGGCATGAGATTGGTAAGGAAGTCATCCCCGAGTCCAGAGAGACGATATAGGAGCAGGACGGCTTGGTGGCATAGGAGACGACAGTAGATCAAATGCAGTACCGATGTGAAGCTGGGATATCTGCAGGGAATCGAGTTCCAGAACGATGCCTCCTTGTCACCAATGTGTTATGAAAACGGCCTGCTCACCAAAGAAGCGCCAACAGCTTCCGCTTGCCCCATACCGTTAGCGTCAACACTGCTATATCAGTTGACCGAACTAATGGTTCCCTGACATGGTGTAAGTCCGCGGTGAAGGCAAAAATTCAGATTAGTAAACTTGCTTATTATTGGTTTCACAGAAGATAGGCGGGATAGAAATATCACGCTTTCTCTGTGTGTGTCCAAATACAGACGCTGATCTTTCCGCTATCTGATGGATATGGCGGATTCTGTCCCATGGATTAAACCCCAAACCCCGACGACTGGATATTTCTCGCAGGGAGCATCATCAGCTAACGGGAATCTTACGTCCCTCATTCCTCATGATGACGGCCAGCATCGGGATGCCGTTGCCAAGTGCGATGCGGTCGTAGTTTTGATCCGGACAAGGGTTGAATTGAGGCACCGGGCGCGATGGCACCCACCCGGGGTGCACATCGAATGTCCGCCTGTTTATGAGACGAGAAAGGATGCCCATGGTGAGAAGCGGGTAGTATAACAGGCTGGCCGTGCCCATTACCCTAATGGACTGGGTGCACAACAAGGGCATCATGGAAGGAAACTTCGCCACCTGAGAGGACTGGCCCCTGTGCAAGCCTATCTTCTTCAGAGTATTATTTGGAGCGACGACGCTGACGGAGCTCCTTACGCATCCTCGTAACTCTTGGCGGATACGCGAAGAGCGATCGGACAGAGAGGAGGCAGTGGGTGGCAGGTCGACGATTGGTCTGCTACTCAGTGCAGGGGCACCACAACGTGAGACAGTAGGAAGAGACCAATCAACGACTTGCCTTGTGACTGTCCGAGTGAAAACGCGTGGCCGGCACGCGCACGCCACTACTGGTACTGCCAAGCGCTACGAAGCTCAAGATACACCGCGGCGGTTCCCAAAGAACTCAAGACGTGTGTCTTGCACGAGGGGTAACATCCCGGTATGGCACTGATTGACGCCTTGAATATCGTGCTTCGCCCGGGCGATAGGCCTATGTCTGTATCCTGTACGTCGTTACCCAGCTCAGGTAAAAGAAAACGAGATTTCAACTGAACTTAGAAGATCAAGGGCCTGTGGGACGCGCAAGAAGAGGTGTGATAGGTGCACCTTTTTCATCCAAAGAACGGGAATACTTGTTGGGAAGTAAGAGGAATAAGACAGACACCTGTGTTTACTGGCCAGGGCAGCTCAGGTGGCCACAGAGCGAGAACGCCGGATCGCTCGTAAGTCCGCAACGGGCCGAAAAATATCCGAACCCGAAGGGGGGCGCCATCAGATGTCGGTCCCAGTTACGGTTGTTGCGAGCGCACGCTCCCAGCGCTCAGGCTGGAACGAAAGCTTCGCATGCTTACTTGGCCTCTTTAACGCTCCGACCATTATCTGTGCGTGTCTCTTGCCGTTGACGCCCCTCCAGGAGATTTTGCTTCCGCTCTTCGACGCGATCCGATGAAGGGCTTGAATCGAAACGCGGCACAGACGTCACGGTACACACGCAAGTATAACTGTCCTGTAAATCAACGAGAACAGCAGACATCCTCACAGTTTTTTCTCACCTGTGTACGACCCGTGCAATAACAAGACCTTGGTGGTGGTAGAGCACACACAAAATCGCATCATCATGGAGGTGAGCGCAGTGCAAACACCAAGCGACGATAATACCGCAGATAAATTAACATGTGACAGTCATCACAACCAGCACAGCCAGTACAACAACAGATACCACCGACAAATTATGAAACATATGTGGTTGAGGTGTTAACCTCGATGACGACAAGGTCGTCAACCATTGACCAAGGCGCGCTTCGACGGTGCCTAGGACTTTCATCCTCATACCTTGTATCGGATACGACAATGAACCCCACCAGCGGAATTATCTCGTGGAGTGCGGGGCTTAATCGGCTCGTGGATGTCCTCACCGCGCTGCACTCGCGTGGAGAATTGGAGCTCGAAACAGTGAATGCGGCATCCAAAGCCTGTTCCGAGTGCTGGACGGTCGCAGGAAATTGGAGAGAATTTGAGGAATGTAGAGAAGGTGTCAGGAGGGTTGCGGTTCGGCTGAAGAGACTTTTAGATGAAAACGGCAGAACTTACGGCGGCGAAAGAGTCTACGTTCCTTGATAAAAACCAGTTTGCAATTGATAACCGGATCACTCGGACCGTTTGTCCCGTTGGCACTCCGCCTCCCGTCACCGTCTCCGCACGGCCCCTCTCCGTTCTTTCATGCAGCAGCAAATTGACAATGCAGTCCGTCATTGTCCCTTCTCCCTCCCCCGCTCAACCCCCCACTGATTATGATCCATTTGCATTATCTCCTGTAAGAGCCCACTATCTAAAGAAATATCTTATCCAGCTTGAGTTTACTCGAGAAATACAAGCCATCACTTCCACAACCAATAATTCCAGCGCATCTACTCTATCATATCTCGGACCTCCTTTCTCTCCGCCTCCTAAAGATGGTCCCTCCCTCGACTTACCGTTCCTGCGGTATCTCTTTCGTCAATACGTCCTTACATTTCCTTTCCTAGAGTCAGCTCCTAAGGACTTCTTTCCTGACAAAGTGCAGCCGTTCATTTCTTCTCTACTCTCCCGGAACTTGAACTCTACTTCTATTCTCGATGACAAATCGGTGGACCCAGCAGGTACTGCCAAGCTTGTGGCCAAGGCCGGGCGCAGCTTCGCTCTGTTCCTTAATTATGCTTTAAAGACCGTCGAGAAAGAGGAGACAGTGCGATTAAGTCAGTCAGACCTAGACAAGCTAGAGACAATAGCGCGCAAGCGACATGCCAAATTGATGAAGACAAGAGACGTTTTCGAAGTCAATCTAGTCTGCGTGAGAACGGTTGTTGACAGAGGGCGTGTCAGGAGCAAGGCTCATGAGGTGCGCTGGCATCACTTGCGCGCGCACTTCTTCGCCCTGACTGCGCTTGACTACAGGAGTTCATTATCCGTACCCGGCGAACGCATTACAAAGACGTATACGTTTCCCGTAGATATGGAGATTTTAGGACGTTGTATAACGAGGTGAGTTCCGTAGTATACCATTGTCCCTTTCACGCTGAGAGTCAAACTCAGCTACGCAAAGCACACCCTGACGAAGAAATCAGGCCGCCTCCGTCAAAAGATCGTACCCATGTCAGTTCACGTGCCCCCCTCAGTCCCATCAGTAGCCCGTCAGCTTCCTTTGAACTCCCCCCATCTGGCAGCAATGGCTATTCACCCCCCTCACCCGTTCCTACATCTGTTGCTCCCTCACTCCGTCTGGCTCGGGAGAAGAATCGATTAACTTTGAGAGCGTATCTCCACGCTCTAATGTCTTCAGCAACTATTGCATCATCTCCCGTCATAAGGTCGTTTCTACTCGCAGGCCCTACCACTCTAACCGACGAGGAGCTCGAAGATGCCCAACGTCGCGAGGAGGCAGACAAAACGCGCGACGAGGGTCGCAAGCAATTTGCCAAGGAAGTTTCCTCTCGAGTTGACTCACTACGGACCATCGTTAAGGGTATGAAAGGTGATCTCCTTGGCAAAGGTGCGTACGATTTCCCGCGTTACCTTACGAAGGAGGCTGATTGCGCTGTAGATGGTTTGACACATGTGTTTGCGGTTATCAAGTCAACGGACAGCGTGCGTGACCTTCCACCCGATTTACAGGCGGCACTTGAGTGGGGGAGAATATCGTTGGTGACCTAACGTTGACGAGACGACTTCCCGCTCATCTTTTCTCCAAGACTGGCCTCCACTGTTTTCCATCATTATGTCGCCGCAGACGATGCATCCGAATCACTTGCTGGGCTCAAACGGATACACGGTTTCATGCCGTACTTCATGCTAAAAGCAGCATTGAGAATCAGCAATCCAGTTGCTATGATCCGAAGTATGTTTTTTTTTTTTTCGCACTATCTCCGTAGCGAATGTGGTTTTCCCAGGCGTTCTTGACCTTTTCATGGCACAACCGTTTGGCGGCCGAAGTCTACTTCAACGGTGCGTGGACCTTGGGATTTTAAAAGTCCCTGATCATTAATATTGTGTAGTATGTTTACGAGTTCGCTTAACGAAGAGGTGAAATCCCTTGAAGAGGACATCGAGGCTGTGAAGGATAAGGTCGACGATCCTGTCATCTGCGAGAAAATCCGGCAATTTGTGTATGCGCCAACGGCAATCCAGGCTATCTATAAAAACGACTCAGGTATAGTTATCCCCAGTCAACGACACGCATACAAGCATTGATCTATGCATTAATCACAGACAAGGAAAATATACATCTCTTTGCCTCAGTCCTTCGTTCCGGGGAGGAACCAACCCTTTCGCGTGCACAAATGCAACGTGTTGTTCGATCACATCGGGCACACCGGGAATATCTAAAATGTCGCGAGTCCCTGGCGGACTCGGATGACGATGATGGCCCACAGAATGAGGACGCATGGCTGTTTGAGGATCTGACTGTCCTCACTAAGCTATATTCCCGATTACGGGACAAGGAGCAACTTATCTCACTGATTTTTGAGGTGGGTAGAGGTGTGACTACGTATCCATTGGCTGACGGCGCGCCTTCTTGATTGCAGAGCACAACCGCAGACCTGATGAAGGATATTATAACGATATTCTATTCTCCTCTAGCGCAAGTTTACAGGGCTGCAAGCATCGCCGATTCTATTGGCGACTTCCAGAGTTTTATAAATGACCTCATCAGGACTGTAGAAACAACTGAAGAGCGTATGTGATATGGAAGCTGTAATGCACTGACCCAGTTGACATTCTTTTATTCCAGTCTGCCAAGAAGATCCTCAACAGACAGTCCAAACATTCATTGATCTAATACAACGGCATGAGCAGTCATTCTATTTCTTCGTGCACAAGGTCCATTCCAAAGGCGAAGGGCTTTTTACGGGACTTATGCGCTGGACCGAGCTTTTCCTTGACGTCGTCCGAGAGGGCCTCGGTGAACCTATCAGTCTCGAATTTCTCCTTCCCCATTCCGGCGACGACCGCCGAGAAATTATGGAAGAAATTGACAAGGTGGCGATGTACCATTACAAGTTGAAGATCTCCCACGAGAGCAAGCTGCGCCGTCGGTTTGGAAGAGCTGGCGGTGCTGCCACCAACGGAGATGACGAAGCCACGCGAGAGATGGTAAACGGGTTTGTGCGCAACGTCAGCTTTGGTGACCTCATGAGAGCGGATATGCTGGACGCGGCGGCAGAGGAAGACTCGGAAGAAAGCTACGAGTCGAGCAGTGAGTTTGAATCCACCTCGGACGACGACGGTGAGACTGGGTCTGAAGAGAGCAGCGAAAGCTCGTCCCCTCTGGTTGCCCAGCTACGCACATCCCCTTCAACGCCATCCCTACCGAGCATATCGAGCGCAGCTCCACCACAGCACACGCTGCAAGCGTTCCCCTCCTCTCACCCGTCCAAATCCACATTCCCGTCCTCCTCCTCCAACTCGCCCGCCCCTTCGTCCGCGCGTGCGCATACGCCCACGCGCGCTCCAACCTTGGCGTCGCCATCCACTGCCGGATCGCGTCTCCGGAAGCTCTCGCTGACATCACTCTCATTACGCAAGTCACGTTCGATGACGTTCACCTCAGCGCGCCAAGCGCCCACAAAGACAGAAACGGCGACACCGCCTCCTCCCCCTGTCCCGCCCCTCCCGCCATCCGTGGCGCAGTCCCGATCGGCAGCGCCGTCACTCCCTACACTCACAGACACTTCCGGGCGCTCCTCAAAGCCGCTTCCGCCCCTGCCATCATCACCACCTCCGACACGTACACCACCTACTCCTTCGCGATCGCGGAACCGCCCAACGCCATCCACACCTCAACACCCATCATCATCCCCGCAGCCGTCATCGGTGCCAGCAGCGAACCGGGGCATAGCACAGAGGCGGAATACAACCGACCTCTCGAAATCACCCGAGTTGCCAAAAAAACCGACGAGCAAGCAGCACGCGCCTGGCCCGGGAGCGCTAAAGCCTCCGGAACTCAAGAAGTTGCCCGAATTGCTTCCTATATTTGTTGAAATGGTATGTATTGCCACCCTCGTTTCTGAAAGTTTTTTTTTGGACCTTGACCACATCAATTCGGCGGTCTGATGGTTTCTTTGTTTTTTAGATGCGTCCCTCGTTACGTCCACGGCGGCCGGATGCGCAGCCAGACCCCTCAGGCTCTCGACCAATTGGAGGTTGATTTTGCGTGAGCACCGCATACTCTTTGGGAACAATAGCAAACGGACACTATAAGTTTTCTTTCGACTATGAACCCTACATGCCAAGGGAAAAGGGGTATACTGGTGCAGTCTAGGGATATGTATGAATAGCGATAATCAGTTGTACTCTTAGATCAGGACAAATCAGACTGCCTTTACGACAGACCAGCTGCTGGCTAGGCAGTTTGACGGTGAATAAGCTACGATCCACTGGAGATGTTGAAGCGTTTGAACGTATATCTACGAAGAACGAGTAAACACCGTGGTGAAAAGACCAGGAAAACAAAAGTGGGGCATACCCGAGGAATGCGAGGTCCTTGCTCGAGTCGTTGGCGTCGGCGGCGGCAGCTTCGTCGGCACCATTCTGCTCGAGATCGTCGACAGGGAAATAGGACGTGTCAGTTATGGACCGTAAGCGAGGTACGAATGGGGCATCGATCTGCCGGATGGAGGGCCAGTCTACGCCATAGAAAAAGGCATGATTCTTGATTTGCTCGACGTTCATGCGCTGATCAGCGCTGGTGATGAGACTTTCATGGTGGGGACAACACGAGGGAAAAAAAGGGGGGGAAACGTTCAGCACCGGTTCTGTGAGGTTGTCAATTCGGCTAGAAGCACTCACCTTCGGATCAAGTTGTCTGCCTCGCGACTCAGATGAACATCATCAGGGATCGCGAGATGGTACTGCCAGTGAATAATTTTTTGGTAGGTCTCGTGGGTTGTCTCGGAACAAAACGGTGGGTAGCCGACGATGCATTCAAACATGATTGCGCCAAGCGACCACCAGTCGCACTCGTGGCCATACCCTTGCTGCAGGAAGATCTCGGGAGCGATGTAATCTGGCGTTCCGACAGTCGAGTAGGCCTACTCTGGATTCATGAACCCTTGTGAAGGCATGTGACGCGACCATTATGCGTACCAGCTTTCTGCGATTTGCTTTCCACGTTGCGATCTGATCCTTGCTTGTCATTGTCAAATTGATGGCGTTTACCATTACACTGTTCCGTGCTGCCTGCGCCGCAGATACTGGGGATGTTGCACCGTTGGCCTGCTCGAGGAGCCGTTGGTAGTAACTAGAGTCATGGTTCTTGTGAAATCCGGTTGACAGGCCAAAGTCTGACAGTTTAATATGTCCATCTTTATCGATCAGAATGTTATCCGGTTTTATGTCCCTGTTTTGGAATGCGCGTCAACACGCCAAGAAATAGCAACGTGTTTGTTTGCTCGCCTGTGGATGAAACCAAGACTGTGGACTGCTTCAATCGCGAGGACACATTGCGCCATGTAGAAGCGAGTGACATCCTCCGAGAACGTGTCATACTTTATGAGCATAGTCATCAGGTCACCTCCGGGAAGAAATTCCATGATCAAGTACAGGTATGCTGGGTCTTGGAACGAGTAAAAGAGTTGGACCACCCAGTGAGAATTGGATTCAGCCAGAACGTCACGCTCGGCGCGTACGTGAGCGAGCTTGGCGCGTTATTAGCGAAGAGTAGCAATGGGAACACAAGAAGGGCAATCACCTGGTCTTTTTTTAACATCTCGTCCTTCTTCAACGTCTTCATCGCGTAAATTTTACCGGTATCGGTCTTCTGAACCAGTCGGACCTGAATGGTCGCGATTGAGCATCGCAAGGACGACGGACGATCTCCCGGGCTCGCTCACCTCTCCAAACGCTCCCTTGCCAATCACTTTGACCGTCCGGAAGTCATCGAGACCAAGTTTTGTGCGGTGGAGCCTGAGAAAGGTCGACTCCTTCTTTCCGTGCTGGAAGAGCTGCCGTTGCTTCCGGTCATCGGACATCATCGAGTCGGTTTGCAGCCGCCTCTCGAGCTCGACGCGCCTTGAACGCGATCATCAGTAGTGAAGGATAGAGAGGAAGAGAAAGGAAAGAACCGGGTATTTCGCTCGATAGCTGAATCGACCGCTACTTTGTAATAGTGCTCAAGCTTGAGCTGAGCTGCTTTAGCCCGAGGCACGGCGTCATCGGAAAAACTAGCCGTCGTTCTATCAAAGTAGACGTAGTCGGCTGGTTTTGAAGACTGGCCTGGTGAATTTTTTGTTGACTTTAAGTCCTGCCTGGACGAGGGGCGAGAGAGAGAGCGAGAAGAGGCGGCCATTGGGATGAAGAGAAGTAGAAGGAAATGGTCACGTCGTTAAGCGATGGCATGGCATCAATCCGGCCGGCAACACGCGATACGCGATATTACATTTCATTACACACTCACTCCCCAACAACCACCAAGCCATAAGTTACAACAAGAAACCCATAGAGAAATCAACAAATCATATACTCAGAGATACTTCTGCTTAATTTTAGCTTTAACCATGCCCTCCGTAAGCATCCTGCACAAGTTGTGGATCACTTTCGCCCCACTGAGGATGAGACAGCGGTACATGGGATCCTGGCACTGGTGGCAAGGGTCCACGACCGAATCCGCTCTGAGGTCGGAGATGACCCGAACCAGGAGGAGAAGACCCGGGGAAAGACTGGCGTGGAGGCGGCGGCGGCAACACAGGTGAACTGAAACGGTAGCCTTGTAGATGCGAAGCATACTGTTCGTGAGGCAAAATTGATGATGATGATGATGCTTGCCCTTGGTGTATTGTTGATGGAAATTCGGAGGCGTACGGCGACGATATCCTGCTACAAGGCACATAAACAGTACTGTCTCATATCAGGGGATCTGAGTCGTACCTCTCCCTATAACTTGACGGCGTTGAGGGAGAAACCGAAGGGCTTGTTGCGAGCTGGGACGCGACGGCGTGACTATAGACGAAATTCAGAACAAGTGTCGAATCAGCGAATTCGATCAACTTACTTGTAGAATGCCGTGGCACCCTGGACAGTTGTGTGGTTGCCCGAGTGGCCATATGGCGAATACGCCATCTGAGGATCAAATTCAACACGCGTGATGGCTGACGTAGGGTTGGGTCTGGGGCGAACATCCAACACCGATGACGGCCGGCGAGGGTAAGGGTTAGTCGAGCCATGTATTTGAGAGTCTGAAAGACGATGGGGCGCAAGTCGGAGAGGTTCAACCGGTGGAGGCATTTGCATAGGTGGGGGCGACCGAGGCGGAAGTTGATACGAAGGTTCTATTGGAGAGGCCGCTTGTGAATCTGAGCCATCGTAGGACATGCGTACGACTTCCTCAAAAGGCGGGCCATCCAGAGAGGGTCCAGTTGGGGTGAACGGGGGAGGTGGTGTTTGTACGCGGGGCTCAGAGGCATATTCATCGTCGGGGCGGGGGTTCTGTCTGCGACGTTCAGACGATCTGGTCTGCTATCAGGGAATATAAGGATGAAAGGATTCAAGCAAAGCAACAATAAGAATCGCACCTTCATGGGGCGGGTTGAAGCTAGTGTCTTCACATCCGGCGGACGTCCCTGCCTCTCGTGAGGAGCGCTTGCACCGAGGATCCCCGCGGATGATGAAGTGGGTGGTAAAGGACGGTTATTCTCACCCGCGGCCTCGAAAGCCGTTGGATCGTAAATCGGCCAACCATCCTCATCGACTAAATATGTGGTGGAAGATGACAGCTGGAGGGCACGAGTCATTTTGTGATCAAAATCCTCTACGGACATCTGATAGGACGGAGGGGCAACGGCATCGACAGGGTTCGCCATGGGAGAAAGGACGGAAGTGGGTGTAAAGTGTTACGGACAGGGGAAGGAGGGTGGACAAGTGGTTACTCGGCCTTGGCTGTGCCGCTTTGCCGTATTCAATCTCTTTGCAAATTCCGAGGCGCTGACACAGGCTCAAATAAGTCCATCCGACCTCAGAGCACCGATGATGAGGAAGGCAGATCTACGGTCCCTATCTACTCCCGCCCAATCACCCTTTAAATGAGTCGGTTCATCGTCCTCCGGTGAAACGTAGATATCGTCATCTCGACCTTCGGAAATTTTCGCAAATCTTTCTTCATCAGCTTCTCGGTCCCACAGTACGTCTTCCCATTGATCATCGCTAATGGTCACAGCCTCGGTCTTTGCGCCCCGCACATTGGGAAGCACGGAAAGCAAGAGGCTCGAAAGAAGCTGCGATGAACCGCTGGATTCTTGAGAGCTCATTGTCGGTACTGGAAGGTATTCTGCCTGCAAAGTCGTGTGAGTAAACATCCAAGCATGCGCATTGTGCATGTCTCGTTTAATTACCTCGAGTAACATACCCTTGACTGCGCCAGTGGCTAATATAACGTTACCTGCTCGGACTATCCAGTCGGTCCCTATTGCATATACATTCCCTTCAACAGTTAGCTGCGCAGCTGTCTGCTTGTATTGTGCGGCGCTTCCGGCTGATTGTTTTGTCGATATCCAGCGAGCACGGAGAAGGGTGAGTAGTTGCTCGAGAGCGCCGGGTGGACTCAGGGTTAGAAACGTGTTGCGGTAATGGGTTGGCTCCAAGATCGCCGTTTCGGATTGACTGGCGTGGTATGCTAGATCGGCGCGGGTGGGTGCAGATGGGTCCTCTAATGAGACGAATACGTTATCGCTCATAGTAAGCAAGCACATCGATCGCTCGTGTATCGATCCACCAATGGCACCCAAAGTCGAGCGGTAGGATCTAGCAGATAACTGCCATTTACCACGGATTTGGCCCTGCCGACAGGACCTCAGTTCACGAAGGTACTGATGAGAACGAGCAAACGTTATGATTTTGTCGTATGTTCTCATCTATGAGATTTAGACCATTCGTGGGCGCATTCGTCCATCGCGCAAGTCTGAGAATTCGGCATCAGCATGCTAGTTCCTGAATGTCTAGAAAACGACCCTGTGATACCCATTCGACGACCTTCCAAAGAGATGCGCGCGACGGTAAAGATGATACTGTCGTCCACGGTTCAACCGGGTAGATTTGTCAGACCGGGCGGCCACTAATTATTTTGCTGACAAATCTTCCCGGTTGAACCGAGCTTTGTGTCACGGCTCGTTTCACATGTCACGTGTGACACCACGCGCCCCGTACAACGCGACGCGATCGTGAACCCACTCACTCAGAACCAGCTCGACCTGGTCATGCCTCCGAAACGTAAAGCGTCTGTCAGTCAGATTGCAGATGGACCTACACCCAGGAAGCGGCGTACATACTCAACAGTTGCTAAGTTATCCTCTTCATCCCCATCCCGAAACCCCCAGTCAGAAGGTGAACGCGCCCCATCACCACCTACTATCGCAAGCCCTATTCCGCAACCCCACGAATTTGGATCTCCGACAAGAAAGGCGAGTGACATGCGTTTAACTCGCTCTCAAACCAAAGCGTCTGGTGTGGCCCACTCTACACCACCAACATCGACCAGAAAGGCGAGCGACAAGCACTTAACCCGCCCTCAAACCAAAGTCTCTGCTGCGGTATACTCAGAACCAACAACTCCGACAAGAAAGACACGCGACCAGCGTTTGACTCGCTCTCAAACTAAGGTGTCTGCGGTAGTCCATTCAACACCACCAAGTAGAGACCCCCTCACCGATTCGGAGGATGTTCAATCTGAAGATGGGCGAGTCTTATTACCCACTAGGAAGGTCACCAATGGAAGAAGATCAAAGAAAGCCCCCTCAAAGCCCTCCCAACTGCCTCGTGTATTCGTGGAAATTGTGTCTCCAGCACCTCGGACACCGAAACTTCTAACACCAAAGACCATTGCTAATCTTGCCTCCCCAACCCCCACCCGGTCCAGAGTTACCCGAAAGCTTTCTCCGTCTCCGCCACTTCGGACATCTCCTACAAAAGCCCCCGCAGCCAAGCGGATACGCCCTTTAAGGCCGTTGACGCTCGACAATGATGGGGTGTCAACTCCATCCCGCGGCTCTTCCAAATATCCCCCTTCGTGCCTGCAAGCTCAGAAGCGTGCTATTTTGCATGCTCTGCATCATCCTAAGACCGTTGTGTTTGATCGGGAGGACGAGCACGGGGAACCCTCTGCGAACGCGGCCGCCTTACAAGAGCTGAAGGCGCTTCTCACTGGAACAGTAGAGCGCAGTGAAGGAAATAGTTGTCTGCTCATCGGTCCCCGTGGGAGCGGTAAATCTCGTGTAATTATCTATTCCTCTAACGTCGGAGCTGTTTGATAACGTCTTCGCCGTCCAGCTGCTAGAAGAGGCCCTCACATCACTTTCCTCCCAGCCCATTGTCATCCGATTATCTGGGCATGTCCAGCATAATGACCGACTAGCTCTGCGCGAGATAGCGCGGCAGCTACTCAAGCAGACTGGACGTTCGTTTGATTTGGGAGTGGGTGAAGACGACGAGGCTGAGCATGCCGCCGGTGCCTCTGACCTTAACATCACTCTCCCTCCGTCGTCGTACTTGCCAACCTTAATCTCAGCCCTGCCGACACTTGCTCAACCGACGGTGGTGGTATTAGAGTCATTTGATCTTTTCGCCGACCACGGTCGACAGGCACTGCTCTACTGCCTCCTCGATACCGTACAGAGCTGTCGTGCGGGAAAGGACAGCAAGGGCATTGCTGTTGTTGGGGTCACGACGCGGGTGGACACCATCAACTTGCTGGAGAAGCGCGTAAAGAGTCGTTTCTCCGGGCGCATGCTACGCACGGCCGGACCTGGCACGTTCGATGACTGGATTTCAATCGCGAGGAGTGCCCTCACTGTCAAGCCCAGCCCACGTAACGATGAATGGGAGGCCTGGTGGGCGACGGCTGTGGAGAAATTCCTCGGCGACCGCTTCGTCAAAGCAGCACTTTCTGACACTTACAGTTTGGCAAAAGACGTCCGATTGCTGAGTAGAATCCTGGCGCGTCGTCCTCAGTTTGAGTAGACGAACTCTTCCTGATACCTATGCTCAGATGGGCGTTGTATTGAAACTATCTCCGACGGACTCTCTACCGAATGCATCACATTTGAAGTCCGTGGTCGCCTCTCAAAGGTACCCAGCCCCCTTCCCATTCCTCTCAGGTGCGTTTTTGGCCCGCCAGCCGATTCTGACGATGAACCAACATCCGGCCAGAGTTACCCTATCCTGCAGCATGCCTACTTATCGCGTCTGTTCACGCTGTGACCGCTGGATACGAGTCGGTGACATTTGAGATGTTGCACGACTCGTTTCAGAAGCAGGTCCGGACATCCCAATCGGCTCCCGTTCAAGTTGATGGTGGTAGTATTGGCATGATGCGTTGCAGTAAGGAGGTCTTGATGACGGTACGCGACTCGCTTGCACCCCATCCCCCCACACGGGAAGCTTTAACCTGACGTGGCTGCCCAGGCCTTTGAGCACCTGATTGCTGCAAGAGTCTTCGTCTGCGTGATCCCGGTTCCGGCAGGCACAACGAGAGAATTCTTGCGCTATAAATGCATGGTGGGGAAAGAGGAAGTGAGACAGATGGTGTCTGCTATTGGGCAGACAACTTTGAACCAGTGGTTTAAACGTGCTCAATGACAACACGGAAAAGGTACCTCGCGAACTCTCCGCACGTGTTTACGGGGCGTCTACAACTCAGAAAGTCAAAATTTGAGCGACTTGCAAACATTGAGCGACGGTCTGAGCTCTATTGCCCCTCCATCACAGTAATGAGGCGGAGAGGATTATGGACTTCCAAGATCCACTTGCCTAGATATTGATTTCATGTGAAGTGTAGCTGACTGAAAGCCTCGTCCTGACCGATATGTCGTGGGTGGCTGGGATTGTAGTTATCCCGATCATCCCGGAATGCTTGTCACGTGAGTGACGGAGACTTGATATAAATCCACCCCACCAAGACAAGGCTTGCTTGTCTACTCGGACGTATTGTATTCAGTCACTTCTCAACATTCGTTAATTACCCTTTCACCTTTCCGTACGATGTCCCGTTCCGAATCGCAGCGGCAATATCCGTTTCCTTCCAGGTTCAATGATGTCTACAGTCTGAATGAGCAATTCCCGTATGTCAACGAAGAGTGCGTGTCAAACCTCGACGGATGTGTGGACGCCTCGACTGACAGTGGCACCGTTGAAGGCATATGCAGGCCTTTGAAGAGGCCCTTATGGCAGACGATAGGTCGATTGTCGACTATCCTCCGTCAGGCTCTTCAATCCCTGGCAGCCCAGTAGTGTCTCAGCCAACTGGGACGGCGCGAATACGCAAGGTGTCTGCGATGTCAGACTTCGCTCCGGTCAATATCAAAGTCAAGAGGTTCGTTTCTGTCATCCTCGAGTTGCTCTGTAGCAGTTCTGAGACTACCCCAAATAGACGGAGAAGAGGGACAGGTTCGCATGACAAGAAACAAGAGTGGTTGTTTATCCTCTTACGATGGCCATTACTGGTCCGTACACGTCATCCGCTGATATATTTCATGCCTCTGGGATATGCTGACAGGATGCAGTTCTTAATCGCTTTGTTTATTGCATTCGAATTTGGCTGTTATGTTGCCATCCGTCAAGTGGTTAATGCCAAAGAATGGCTTTCGGCATGTCAGTCGGACCAACTTTAGACAAAGTCCGTGAATTGTCATTGAAGACATTTCCTCATAGGGCGTGGCCGTAAGGGTTTATTGAGGAAGCGATTGCGGGCTTCTAGGACCTACAAAGTGAGTCTCCACGTCTCAGGTTGTCTTTCGCGCTAATTCAGGTATAGGAATGGAAGGATGCAGCTGAGGTGTTCGACGAATTTCTAGACTTTGACGCATGGAAACAGACCGACGAGGACCCATTCTATGACTGGCGATTAATCCGGAAGGTTGGGATATTTTGTCGATGCCCCCATGGCGGTAACTCAGGTGCTCTGCCTATAGGTCAAGCAATCCCTGCGGTCATTGCGAGCGAAGAATGACGCGCGTGGTGTACTCGGAATTTTGGAAAGCTGTATTCGTAATAACTTTGCCGGTGTTGAGTCACCCAGGTTAGTGTTCCATAATGAAACATACCGATGACCCTCGCTAATGAGATCACAGATTATATAGTGAGGTAGGTGCATCGTGAGCTACTCGAGCGCATATATTCAACTTGTTTCAGACCTATTATGGAACCAAGAACTCGATAGAATGTGAGACTTCTGATCATTTGGCTTCATTGTTCCTCCGTTTATCTATCTTGGCTTAGCATATATCAACGAACTGGAAGGCGCTCTCAAGTACGTTCGCGAGACTCCACTTCTATCCCCCGAGGAGAAAAGGCGATTCTTCAAAAACGCAAACACCAATCTTGGCCTCACGGCTCTTTGTCTTTCTGGCGGGGCCACCTTTGCCTATTGTAAGATATTATAGGTGCAAATGAGCAGATTGACCCATAATATGATTGTAGACCACTTTGGTGTTATCAAGGCCTTCTTGGACGCAGATCTTCTTCCCCGGATCATAACGGGAACATCGGCAGGCGCTCTGGTCGCTGCCATGACTTGCACTCATACGGATGAGGAGCTTAGAAAGGCACTTGTCCCAGAACTTGCCAACAGGATCAATGCTTGTCAGGAACCGCTGAGAGTCTGGGCCACTCGGTTCTGGAAAACTGGTGCTAGATTTGACGCTGTCGACTGGGCCCGAAAGGTAGAACTAGAACCATCCTTATGCGCTCTTCTAGATCTTACCAGTCATACAGTCATGCTGGTTCACTTTTGGGTCGATGACATTCCGAGAGGCCTACAACAAGACAGGTCGCGTGCTCAACATCTCGGTAGTTCCCTCTGACCGCCATTCGTAAGGTTAAGTTTTACGTTCTCGTTGCGTCCTTATGACAAGTGGGCAGGCCTACCAAAGTGCTGAATTATATCACCGCCCCAGACACTGTTATCTGGTCTGCAATGCTCGCAACCGCCGCCGTACCTGGAATTTTAAATCCGGTGGTACTAATGCAAAAGCTTAGGAATGGCCGGTTGGTGCCTTGGAATTGGGGGAGCAAATTCAAAGACGGGTCTTTACGGTCAGTCGACCTTTGAGGGTTTCTCAGTCTCGTTGCTTACATCCCCTGCAGGGTAGACATCCCCCTTCAGTCTTTACATCTTCTCTTTAATGGTAGGTGGTGATTCCACGTCACCCATAAGGCCTGACTCATTACCTTTCTCGAAGTCACACACCCTGTCGTTGCGCAAGCGAATCCCCATGTGCATTTATTCTTCTTTGCTCCGCGAGGGTCTGCAGGCAAACCTGTAGCTCATAGGAAGAGCAAAGGTACGGCCAAATTGGTCCTGGAGTTACTGCTTGATTTAGAACTTTCTGGCCAGGCTGGCGGGGAAACTTTTTACTTTCCGCTGCGGAACAGTGGCTCAAATTGGAGCTCACGAAGAATTTCAAGGCTCGTCCCTTCGAATCACCCGTCTTAGTGTTATTGAGTTCGAACATTCTTCAGGTTATTCGTGATTTAGATCTTCTTCCCGAGTTGCTTGGTTCCGATTGGTCTAGCGTCTTCCTCCAGCGGTTTGATGGGGCAGTGACGTGAGCAGTTTTACTGCTGCAATCGATCGGGTCTGATGTTCATTTGCACACAGAATCTGGCCAAGGACACGTTTAATGGTATTTCATTTCCCTCGACCGTCGTATGCGGCTCATGCACCCTTTGAAACAGGATTGGATTCGTATCCTAACGGATCCCGATCCACCAGAGATGGCTCGCTTGCTACATGTAGGTCAATTCGTAACATGGCCCAAGGTTCGTGTCTTCATCCAAGCACCATCAGCCATATTCCTCACTTGTCCTTAGTTGCACATGATCGAGAATCGTCTGCGTTTGGAGCGTCAAATCTATCTGGGTCGTCTAGCAACGAAAATGACGCCAGGTTCCTCTGACCAAGTGTCCAAACATCCTTTGCCACCCACCTCTGCAGGCCACCAGAATAGTGTCACTCGTGCGATGAGATCCATAGCCGATGAGAGCGACGACGACGACGACGACGATTTCGATACACGGACACTGGACGCCCCAGAAGGATGGGCGGCCCCGGCGCAGCTGGCAATGGACACTCAACCTTCTTCATCCAATAACGAATCTTTCTTATCGCGCCTGCGGACGCAGTCTTTCCCCGGCATCTCGGCTTCCATTCGCCATAAGGGCGGACTCTTCCTGCGCAAAAGCAAAGTTGATCAGCCGCCCGAGACTGCTGAGAGCAGCGGTAGCTCATCCGGAGAGGAGCAACCGTCAAGGCCGCCATACCATCCATCTGCCCTCCGCAGTCGGCGAGATGTGAGGCAGGTATTCGTAGACATGCAAGGAGGCGCAGGTGTTAGTAGTGACGGGGATCAGGAAGACGAGGACTCCGGATTGTAACTTTATCGATTGCAGCGCAGCATCCTTTTGGTTTGCTCGTTTGTAATAAACTTGTGTACAGTAGAAGTAATAATCATCGATACCACGCTTCCACGTGACTTATCTTTACCTCGCATCTCGAGAACTTTGACGCAGTTCTGTAATGTCTCTGTCTCCATCTCCGAGTCTTTCGGGGCAGCTTTCACCATCTTTCGATGCAAAGGACGATTTTACTCCTCAAGAACGCAATGCAAGCACTGATTCCGCACGTCAAGAGCGATTGGCGGCCCTCGAGCGTCGGTTGAATAGGAGCACCACTGCGACCGAGGACAACCCCACTTCGCAAGACCCTCTACCGTTTGATGACAATCACGCTAAACGAACCGAGTTCCGCCGTCTGGTGGACCCAGGCATCACGCGACCCAATTCCAAGGAAGTGGCGCTGAGATCCCTGCGCGTAAATCAGAAGTCTTTTGCCCCCTCCATTGTCGTTCGCGAGAAGGAATGAATGATATATTTTTCTCTTTCCCATACTCCTATGTAGACCTTGTCTAAAGTCGCAGATAATCTGCTTCGCGAGCCCGACAATGCCAAGTTCCGTCAGTTCAAACCGACAAACGCGGTCATCAAGCGGGATCTCGTAGATCCCAAGGGCGCACTCGAGTACGCGGTGGCGGTCCGTCGCACCTCTTTTGGTTTCGGTTTTTCTTTTTATTTATTAATAACTTTCCTGTTCTTTCCCCTGTGCTGCAGATGGGTTTCCGTCCCGAGGTTTAACCATTTCAAGCGTTGCGTTGCGGATTGTGAACCTTATGCAAACCTTTCGCAGGTCGACCACTTTCAACCTTACTACACCTTCAACAAAAAGTATATGACGGAACTGCGCATCGGCGCAGCCATCTTGCACGAAGCGATTCAGATAGCAGGGAAGGAAGACGACGAAGGGCTGAAAGTGAGGGTGGCCAAGGCTGAAGAGGAAATCCGGATAAAGAGGGTGTGCTCTCCTCGTTCCGAAAATCCCGTCGTCTGGGATTCGGTCACTAATTATCTCTAGGCAAAGGAAGCGTTCCTGGATGATCGCAAGGCACAGATTGCCCGCACCGAACAAGAAAGACTCCGGCGCCAAGTCCAAGTGGAGGGTGAGCCAGCTAAGTTACCCACGACGTGAACGGACATCGAGAGATTCTATGTTCTGTTCCTGGTGGGCATCGACAGGCCAGGCCACCAGGGTGTATATGTATCTTCATCACGCACGCACGCACACGAGTTACCAAGACCAGTCATCACAAAAAGATGGGCGAAATGAATGCACTGTCGATCATCACGTCATGAACCAAATGTTGCTGTTGTATTTGTAAATGTCATTTCTTGTGAAAACTTGACAAGGTGGTGAGGTGCGATGCACTATGTGTACGACAGTTCGACAACTCTCTCAGCCCGGACTCCACTGGCACGGGGATTGATGGCCCCCACTCGGTCCAAGGGCCAAAGGACACACGTCAATTTAGAATCGATGAGGGCCAGAGGAACCTGATTAACAGAGCAAATTCACATAGTTCAAGGGATCATGTGAAGCAAAGCCACACACGTACCGGCCCAAAGTGATTGCTGTCCTCAGAGTTGAAGGGAGCATCCCCTTCCAGCCAGCCGTGGCCCTCGGGGATGATGACCTCTGTGTCTGAGTATGGTGGCAGCGTCTTCACCTAGGCAGTGTCAGACAAAGATAAGAGGCGTGAGATGAGACGAAGAAGTTCTTGACGGGTGTTCGGTCGCGCACCTTGTCTCCTGGGAGAGCGATCAGTCTTTTGACCAGCAGCTTGCCGTGCTCCTGTGGCGACCTATTTCATTCCGCAAATTTACCGTTCGGTCAGCTTTCATCTTTTTTTCTCCTCGCACGGTGGTAGGTAGATGAGAGAGTAAGATAGCAGGAGTGACTGCATAGATTTTTGCACTCGCAGGTTGGATGGGACCCGCCGAAGGCACGTACCTAAACGCAACGATATCCCCGCGCTCGTACTCCCGGTTTATTACGATGGACCAGCGATTGAAGAGAGCGACGTCCCGCGGACGCGACAGGTCAGGATTGAGCGTTGGCTAAGCTGGCAAACTGTTCTCAGCAAAAAAGTCCACAAGCGAAACGGTGTGTGTGTGTGACAGGGAGGGGAGGTGGGATGTGAATGGAGTCGGATGCGGACCTGCATGCTGTTACCCGTCACCGTACGAACGGTGTACCCGATTTCGGTGAAGACGATCAAGGTGGGCAGCCAGAAGAGCGTTGATCGTACCCGTCGCACGACGGGGTGCGCCGAGGATACGTTCTTCCAGTATTTGTGGGCGTTGCGAGACAACTGGCCGACGAGGCGGATTGGGCGGATTGGGTTATGCATAAACCCAGTGCCAGTGGTTGCTTGTCAATGCGATGCGTTAATGACGCGTGCGTTAGCCGTGGTAGGTCACCGGTAGCGCGCGGCCGGCACGTACAACTCAATGAACTACTGCTCGCCAGTTCGTACTCGTGCTCATATTATGTATGGTGATGAGCTATTGGGACAGGACGAGACATCTTCTAAGTCTATGATCAAGGTAAGAACAGGATCTCCTTTGACAACTCTGCCCCCAAATGTCCCACGGCGTACAAGAGGCCTTCGCGACACATCCGGTTCTGCCAATGGCGCGACTCCTACCGCAGATCGCGTGAGCCCAGATCGCCAATAAATGGCGCAGAAAGCGTACTAAGACTGGGACAATGGCCGGCACGCCTTCTCGCAAGTTGACGAGGTAGCGTAATTCGTTTAGTGTCGTTTCCGGAATTTGCGGTGGGGGTCCTTTCGTTGCAAACAGGTCCCGATAACCACAAGAGGTACATCAGACGCGAACGGATAGCGCACGTACCGATTCCAATTAATGGCGGCTTTCCTACTAACGAACGTTCGGGGTGAGTGAAACAAGCATACCTGAACCGCTGCAAGGCTTTCTCGCAAGCAGATAGAGGGTGCCAGCTGAAGTCCTCCTACGTGGGAGTGAGTTATTCCGCCAGCCAAGATACTCAACGCAAAGAATGACACACGGGATCTGCCAAGTAAGAAGGCGAGTATTCTCCTTTATATCTCATCTTCTGACAACTGTAAATATAATAACCTGTGCCACTCAACCGTGAGCATTCACAAAAACTGGAAGGGTTTCCAGCATTTTCCTGACCCACCCATGTATAGGTGTTTCAATTGTGGGACGCCAGCGTCGTGGAACTCCTTGGCCAGCGAGATTTCGCGCAACGCACTGAGCTGAGAGGCCACGGGTTCAGACATGTCTTTCTTTACGCGTCACGCGACTGACCTTCCCCAGGGAGAACTTTTCGTACTCTTTCTCCCACATGAAATACACGCTCGAGACGCAGCTGGGCAAGATGTCTATCACGCCCATGGCTACCAGTCGTCCGTCAAGACGATAAAGCTGATGATATGATCCATAATAAGCAGGAAGATGGGCGGGTGGCGTGGAAGGATATGGTATTGGTTCCAACTGAGCAGGTGATTCCCTTAGGCCTATTGCTTGATCACACACGGTGAGGAACGCCCACCTCCAGAGGCGTCTCCACCAAAAACCGTTTGAAGCTTTCATTTTGCTTGGTCGGTTCCTTATGGATATTCGCCTCATAGCTCTGAAACAGGGCAAACTTCTCCTCCGAGTAGCTGGAGGGCTCCAGCGTGACCTACAAACCCTCACTTGGGTAACGGACTGGATGGAATCATCCCGCAATTGATTGCACGGTACGGACCTCAAAAACGTGTGCAGGGTTATTATCATCACCGCCTCCTTGAAACATCTCTGGAGCATGGATCGCATCCTCGAGGACAAATGGTCTAGACAGAAAGAAAAAATCGCGTCCGCGTCTGGGCAAATTGGAGGCATGCGAAATAGCTTCCGGGCACCTACGTCGTGGAAGACTGTCCTACCCCTGCCGTCCCAGCTCCGCTGGTCGCATTATCGCCGCCCAAGATGAAACGAGTCCAGCTATTCCGGATGGATATAGAAGAGGTAGATGGATCGGCGGAGTGATCAGTCATTTGCCAACATGCACATCCAATGAGCAACGCCGCACAATATAACACGGGGAGTGCGCCGCGCTGTGGTGGCAGAGAGTAAGGGACAAAACTCACCGATTGACGACCTTGCGCTGGCTCTTTGACGCTCTGAATTCCGTCGCGTCAAGCCTTTGTAACGAACGTATCCGAGAAACGGGGTGTTGGTCGAGAACGATACCAGACAAAACAGGGAGGAAAAAAGGTTAAGTGAAGGGAGCGAAATGGAATGGAATGGAAGATTTAGCCAAGTTAAGATGTGACCCAGAGCCCCAAGACCAAGTTACTTTCGCTCTGCAAGCTCGAGACGCGGAAAACGCACTTGATGGTGTACTGCGGACAGCACGATCGTTCGAGATCAGGCTTATAGCAGAATAGACCCGATCTGCGCCACCCGAGATCGATCATTCCTTGATACACCTTTTCTCGTGGCGGTTGCGGGTATAGTTGGCAACCACAGGGTCGGGTGATGGTGGGTGAAGGGGATGGGAGAATCGCGCGCCCTGCCGCGTAAGCACATCATCGTCTTATACACACAACGAAAAAAAAAAGAAAAGAAAACTGGGGTCGAGAGATGGAGGGCAATCACACAGAGCACGACATGCGATATGCATGGAGACATGCGGCTCGGGAGCTCGTCTCTTCTGTATCTTTGCAGTAGCCGCATGATGAGTTGTAAGGGCGGTACGGTTCGACGACGGTCAGGACCGTGGTCATACTCATACTCTGTTCCGAGTGAAGCGAGATTCTAAACGATTGGGCAACGGGGTAGCAGCAGGGAAAGGCAAGGCAAAGGCAAAGCGAGGCGTGGTCGCAGCTGCGTGATACGCGTCGGCATCAGTGCGGCCCGATCAGCTCGCACCGCAGCGGGCCGACCCTCAACTAGGAAACATAACATTGTCTAGATATACACGTTGCGTAGGTCATATGCGATCATTATTAAACGAGGAATAAAACCCTCCCCTCCTATCTGGGCATTACCATCACCCTCGCCCAATCCAAATTGAGAGTCTAGCCCCATCCATCCCAGCTGCCGAAACGTCTGAACTCCATGAGCGTGCAATCGCGACCACCCTCAGAATCACGCGAGGAGGAAGCACTCTTCCCTTTATCGGCCCGCACTCCACCTCCGGCGACGGAGGATCCGCTAGGCGATCGCGCTCTCCCCGAGCGCACCGATCCAGTGGACGAAACGTTCGAATGCGCAGCGCCCGCGACCGCGGACGGCGTCTTCTTGTTGGGTAATGCAAGGCGATACCACCCGCCCGTATACGTGAGGGCGATCAATTGGTATTCCGGTGGCGGTGGCGGTGCAGCGGCGGTGGCAGCCTGTGCGGTGACGGAGGTGGTGCTGGTGGTGCTAGGGAGTATGGGCGCCTGGATCCAGCCGACTGTGCACTTTTCCTCCTCAGCGAGATCAGGATTCGCGTCGCGCGCAGCGGCCTGCTGCGTCAGGGATATGTGCGCAGACTGCGTTGGGATGCGGAACTGCGCATACGACCATTCCGATTCGAAGTACTTGGGGATCGGAATGAACGACGTCAACGAGGACAGTCTCGACTGCCGATTTCTGAAGAAGCAAAGAATCGCTCTTGGCCGTGAGCGAGATACCGTGCGCGCGTGCGAGAAAAGAAGAAAGGAGCTGGATTATCACTCACGAGGGCCCGGCACCCCCTGCGACCAGCGAGAAAACGTGGATGGTGCCCTTGTCGCTCCACACGCATATCTCCGCTTCGTCAGGCCGGAAAGCGACGCCGTAAATCTCCGCCTGATCTGAGCCGCGGCGCAACTCGCGGGTCTGCTTCCCGGTAGCAGTGTCCCATACACGGACCAGCGTTCCTCGGACGGACGTCGTCGCAAGCAGCCTTCCCGATGGCGTCACGGCGAGGGTCGTGAGGGCGGTGTTGTGCGCCACGATGACAGAATGCGAGTGCTTCGTTGTTTGTGATGGCGGGCGAGGAGGGGTGGGAGGTGGTGGCCCAACGGGGACAGGCGGAGGACATGGCGGGAGGTGGATAAGCTGCACATGTCCGGGTTGTCGCGCCGGAGCTGTGAGTAGTGTCGAGTACGCGCCGGTGGCGATGGCAATAACACCTGATGCATGCGACCGGTCAACGATTAGACAAGGCGGCTGCGCCTGAGGAGGGACGCCCGTGCTCACCTCTCGAATTATCGTACGTGTCCCATTCACCGTATCTCTTCACGCTCGCTCCTATCTCAAAGACGACCACTCGTCTGCGGAGCGCCACCGCAAGCCAGCCGCGGCGACACGCGAGTCCTCTGACCCTCTCTCTGAATTCGAGTTCTGCGACCTCTTTCCCGAGAGCCTCGTCCCAGAATATGACTTTATTAGGTGGGTATCGGGGATCTCTACCGCCGCCGACCAGGAACAATAGTGATGAGCAGTGCATCGGGACGACGGAGGATAGTACGCCTCCGCTAACCTCTGTCAAAAGTAATCAACGACAACGTGAGCAGGATGGTTAATTCATTGTTACCGCGCGTCCTGACGAGCTCCAAAGGCAGTGTACGATAGACGGCGAAACCATCGGGGGTGGATGTGGTGAATATTTGTGAGTCAGGATCGAGTCGTACATCGTATAGTACAAGGGGATCAGTGGAGGAGATTGAATGACGAGCAAGGTTCATCTGACGAGAGATACAAAGACGATTGAAGTGGGGCCAAGTGCCCAAGTAGCGGCAACAGCCATTGAGCAGCGGCAGCACAAGGCTCACAACCACGACACGGCTCATCACGGCCCGGCTCCAATCCCCTTCAAGATAATGTAATGAAATGATCAAAAAATACAGCAATAGCAGTGCGTCCAAGGGCGACGCATGTTTATAAACAGGAAGCCCGATAAAAAAAAAATGCAATGTTTAGTATGATGAATCAGTATATTTCCCACCCGTACATATACCCTTGAGAGAGTCACCGAGCCCGGCCGACACCGACTGCGTCCACCTGACCTCTGGTCTGAGCTGTATATGACGAAGTCGATAATACACCGAAGACCTGATCCTGGGAGCGGGGGGTCATCTGACCTGCGCCGTTCCCAGAGCCCCAGGACTTGGGAGGGCGTAGGTCTACACCGGCGAGCTGCTGACGCGCAGCCCTAAATTCCTGCTCCTCAGCGTGAGTGTGAGCAAATAACGCCGCCTTTGCCTCGGCCTGCTTTTGGAGCTCAGCCTCCGACTCGTCTGATAAGTAATCCGTGAATGCGCCATCCGAAGTGATTGTGCCATCACTGCTTCCACTTTGGGAGCCCGAATCGCTACCGTCACTTTGTGCGCTGATCGGTGATTTGGAACTGCCACCGCTTGAGATGCTTAGGACACTGAAATCGATCTCGAGGCTAGACTTCTTGATATTTGGTCTACTAGCCGAAATAGTCTCTCGACGTTCGAGGGCACGACCGATGGGCGTAGGTAGCGCGCTAGAGGGTGAAGAACTCTCCGTGATGGAAGCACGACGATGAAGAACAGGGGAGGTGTCCGCGGGCAACTTGACAGATGCAGAAGTGACCTTTGTGACTGAGGAGCGGCGTGTGGCGCTGCGGGAAGGCTCTACCCTCTCGAGTTCGATGCTTCGTCGAAGTGGCGATGGCGTATTCGGGGAGTCGCCGCGCTTCTCTGCATTATCGACGCTCGTCTTGCGGTGATGTGTCGGCCCGAAGTCGAGCAGAGTCGAATTAGACGCGGGAGGGCTGTCCCTGAGAGGCCCACGGGTGGTACCACCAGCGAGCGAGGTGACACCCTCCTTTGGACTACCAGTGGAGCGTGACTTTACGGGAATGGGGAGAGGCTGTGTTCGGGGTTGGGAGGCGGGCCGAGATGGGATAGCGCTCGCGCTACTTCGCCTGTCAAGGGGAGGAGGGGAGATGGGAGACGAGGTGGTCTTCCCTAGTAGGACAGAATTCCCGCTACTTTTAGGTACGACCGTAGTGATGCTCTCGAGTAACGTCTTGACCTCAGGTGGGACGGGAATATGATGAACTGTTGAGACGGCAGGCCAATCGGCGGGGGGGATTAGGCGACTCTCGCCCGATTCCGGCTTGCGACAGCAGCCAGGCCAGCCAGGGTTGGAGAGACCACCTTGCTTGGCTGGTGGGTTGGTACGCGCCCACTAAGGGAAGTGTATGTATTGAGTAAGTATGCTGTTGAACGCGATGAGGGCGACAAAAGCGCACCTTGCAGTAGCCGCATCCATTAAAGGTTTGAACTATGAGAGAGAACAGGGGGTCAAAAATGGTGGGGATGAGGCAAGTATCGAGGGATGTTGGGGTACCTTCGGCATTGCGCATATGGACGACGTCGTGGCGCGGGTGAAGCGCGCTATTCTTGCACACATCGTGCTTGTGGGGACACCTGCAGGTGAGGTAAGGCTACGGCAGAGGGGTGGTGAGGAAGCAAAGCGGCGGTATACCTTGCACTGCTCGGCTTGAAGACCTTGCACATAGGACAGACGCTGGTCGTCACCTGAACTGAACCGTAGACGTAGCACATGTTAGAGAGGGGATGAGAGAGGGCTGTGGGAATGAATGGAGGGGCAGAAGGGACAGGGAAAGGAAGAGAGAGGACAAAGGAGATTTAATGTAAGAAGGACGGGACGGGAATGAGAAGGACAGATCCGAGAGACCGAGAGTTGAACTGATCGGTTCGATTTAATAAATATATAACACGATCTGTTAATAACCCACAGACTCACATCGTCGCATGTGCATGCCATGCCATGCCATGCCACGGATCCACCACACGTAATTAACAGAACTCGAGTTTGACAAGAGGTTTCAACATGAGGCGACGCAGCGGTGGCCAGATCGTGGCCAATGGGCCACCAACTCTCAGCTATCCAGAATCGTCATCTCCGGTCCGGTCCACTCTCCCTCTTCCTCCACTCTCGTCATCATGGGCAAATCTCAGTCAAAACTCACCCCAGAGCAACTCTCCGACCTTCAGAGGAACACTCATTGTCCGTTCCTTCTTCTTCATCCGTCCGATTCGCCCTTATACTCTTCATCCCGCCCTCTCCAGTTGACAAGCGCGAGCTTCAACAATGGTTAGTCACTTTTCCAGTAAACTAATCACGCCATATCCACGGAACCCACCAGGTATCAGGGGTTCATCATGGATTGTCCAGAAGGTCGCCTAGACAAGAGGGAATTCGGTAAAATATACTCACAATTCTTCCCCTTCGGTGACCCCGGCGAATTTGCCGACTACGTCTTCGACGTCTTTGATGAGAATAAGAATGGTTACATCGATTTCAAAGAGTTCATATGCGCCCTTAGTGCTACTAGCCGAGGCACTATGGAAGAGAAGCTACGATGTCTGTGACTATTCCACATTTCCGTGGCCATTCCTCACCCGTGCATCTCCAGGGGCTTTTCAACTATACGACATCAATAAGGATGGCCAAATAACCTACCAGGAAATGCTCCTGATAGTTCAAGCTATTTATAAGATGACTGGCCAGATGCTGAAGCTCCCGGAGAACGAGGAAACACCGGAAAAGGTCCGTTTCTCTCTCACACACTCAATCACCCACTGATTGGCTCCCAGCGAGTGGACAAGATATTCAGGAGTATGAACAAGGACAAGAATTCTAGGATCTCTTACACTGAATTTATCGAATGCAGCAAGCAGGATCCCACCATCATGGACGTACGTCATCGTCCCTGGTACCTTCCGTTGTTCTCACCCATCGTAGGCCCTCTCGCTCTATGATGGTCTTGTATAATCTGGTCGCACCAATGCGGTATCCTCTTTCAAGGCCCCTGCAATACTCCTGTCTTCCCCATCTTACAAGCATCTTACTTCACGTCGGGCGCTTGCGCTCGCATTGTATCCGGTGACGTTTCTCGTTCGCATTACTCCCTCACCTGCATTGTAAAAGAAGCACGCGTGTACTCTTGCGATCCTACCACATTAGAATTTTAGAGATCCTCATAGTCTACCATATCTTTTAAGTATGCGCGTTTCGATATCATCGCCTATCCATTTGTGCACGCCTTCCGCAAATTCCAGATGGTCACGCTCCGCTTTGAGCAGTTTATTGAAGTCCTGAGGCTGAGCGGCTTGAGGCGTACCCATGGCGAAAGGGCTGGCGGCAAGATTTTGCGAAGCTTCGGCTGCTAGATGCACATATTAGGGCACGGCACAAAAGAGAAGCGAAAATTTCAAACACGCCAACACCTACCTTCATCTCCGCCAAGAATGATGCGGTATAGACCATTTAGTCCGAAGAAGTTCAGGAAGTACCATGACAAGGACGACACCCAGCGAACATCCATGTCTGGCGTTTGAATCCCGCGCTGGAGCATGGACTTGAAACCTAAGGTCAACGGAAACGGCAGCTTGACTGGTGATTTCCAAAAATCCATCAGTCTCGACAGGCTCATAGCTGGGAAACGCGTACTCAAGACGAAGCCCTCGAAGAAGAAGTTTATCCATCCCATCACGATCATCTGCGGCACCATCATGACCATCTGTGTCCGCATTCCTGCCATCATCCCGTCCATGGCCGCGGGATCGGAAAGCGGATTAGGCGGCGCCGGCGTTTCGCCTTGCTTTGGTGGGCCGTCCTTCAAGTACGTGCCTTCGGCGAATGCCTTGGACAGGTCCTGCGATATGGCCTGGTAAAAGGGGAATGGTATGGGAGAATTTGTAGATGTCGCGCGTAGGACATTGGAGCGCACGAGGGCTCGTCTGGAAGTTTTTTTGCGTCTGCGTCAGACAACTCGGCACGACGGAGTAAACGTGCCAGCTATGAGGGTGTACGCACTGCTCTCGGATAGCTGCCCGTGGGAGCTTTGTCGGAGATGATTGCAAAAGGACGACGACATAGTGTCGTAACACTCCTACGAGTATCTGAAAAAGCGAGTGGGATATAAGCGCGAGTGTGAGGAAGAGATGATGATGAAAGCAGCGCACCATGACGAGGGTGATTGGGAATAGGACCCAGTCCCGGATTTGGGGGTCAAGATAGAGAGATGGCACGCTTGGAGAGTGACATTGAGCTCGGAGTATCATGAAATGGAAAGTGGACTTACGAGGACCCCATTGTGGGTGGATGTTGAGGTAGGTCAAAGTAGCGTGTCCACGGACCGGGGCTCATGCGGCGGTGCGCGTCTATTCCCCGCGTCTTGACCCTGAAATAATGCCCGCGTTTCTTGAGCATATCGAACGTTTACTTAGCCCTTCTCAGGATCACACTGGTGATCGCGCACTAGAACGCTGGTCAAAGTACGTCGCAAACGTATCCTGTAATTCCAAACCTGACCCTGTCCGCGCGATTACTCTTCGTCACCCAGTTTCAAGGTCCCAGATAAAGGTACCGATTATGCCGCCCCACTTCGGCGTTCGTTGCAGAGAATTTGATGCCCTCAAAATCGCTTAAGGTGGCAATGATCAAGTCGTGTCTGACATACCCGAAGATCAAGAAGAAGCCTCATGTCAGGAAACGGTGCTCGACCTGTACCGTGCGTGGAGCGCGACGGCGGCACCACCGCGTGACAAGTTGATGAGCAGGCTACTTTCGTACGTGTACCATTCATTATTGATCACCGAGACGCGTGCGTGCGCGTGTGATCGTCTCTCTCCAACCGTGACAAACGTTTGTCGGGATTTTTTCTTCTAATAGAGAACCGAAGTTGCAAGCCATCCTGTCGCATTTACACGCGGCCCTCGCATCTCGTGCTTCGAATGAGGCGATCTCGGAAGACTTGTTTGACATGATGGGTTATGATGATATGGACATGATTGTCGAGATTCTCGACAACAGGTCTTTCATTGCGGCGGAGGTGAATCCGACCTGAGGTTCTTTTTGCCCCAGGGAGCGGCCGTTGATGCGTTTGTGTTTGTTGACAAGCTGGAAACAGCCCTGAAGAAGTCGCAAGACTTGGCGGTCGTTGACGGACGTGGTGCTCCAGGTACACACTTCACGCTTCCTCTCCTCATAGGCTTGACGGATATGTTTCTCTTTTTGTCTCCCAGATAGCGGACCTAGACTTGCGCATATTGATGCGAAAAAACGGATGGAGGAAGCTCTCCGGCGCAATGCGGAGCGACCATTGTTCGAGGGACCAGCGGTTGCGTAATCCCTTATACTTTCTTCACGCAACTTCACATCATTCGTCTGTTAGCAGGCAGCCGCTCCGGAAGTTCTACCACACGTGTATAGCTCGACCTCTGAAAGGAATATCCTCTCGCATTCCGGTAAAAGGTTTACTCTTCCAGTTGGGACTACTCGGCACCTTCGAGACGTACGTGGATTATTATACTCCAAGATCATCCATATGCCATGTTAAATCAGGTGCTAGTACTATGAGGAAGTGATCATTCCTCCTGCAAAGGCTGTTCCCTCACGAACCACAGAAAGACTCGTCATCGTGAACGAACTTGATGATCTGGCCAGGAACTGTTTCCCAGTACATTCTATCTACTTGTTACACAGGCCTAAACTCATAGAGGACATGTTAGGGGTATTCGTCGTTGAATAGGATGCAATCTATCATCTATCCCACTGCCTATGGCTCAAACGAGAACATGTTGGTGTGTGGTAATAAAAACTCTCTTAATACGATTCGTAGGTTATTGATACTCGCATCTCTAGCCCCCACTGGTGCCGTGCGTCGACCTCCATCCTGGAACGGGGTGGTTGTGTCTAACCCTCACTTCTCTTGACTAGGGTAAAACAGATGTGGCTATGCTGACGACCCTCCGGGTGCTAGACCAGCATCGTACTCGTTCTGAGTCTGGATCACTTGCAACTTCGATCCGAAGAGACGATTTCAAGATCATTTATGTGTAAATGTCCAATCTTCCCATAAGGTCAGGAAGAAGATTGATTTCTCGTTTCAGGGCTCCCATGAAGGCTTTGGCTGCTGAGATCGTGAGGAAATTCGCCAAGCGGCTTCAATGGCTTTCAATCCGTGTCCGGGAGCTTACCGGAGACATGCAATTGACGAAAGCGGAGGTGGCAGAGACTCAAATCATCGTGACAACACCAGAGAAGTGGGACGTGGTCACGAGGAAACCAGCCGGTGAAGGGGAGATTGCATCAGTACGCCGACAGCTCTTCGCGAACTACATGGACTTGAGAGGATTTGCCAACGCAGAAGCTGAAACTGTTAATCATTGACGAGGTCCACCTTCTAAGCGAAGAACGGGGCGCAGTCATAGAGACAATTGTCGCACGAACTTTGCGCCAGGTACGTCTCATCGAGGCCAAACACGCGTTTCACTGGATTTTTACCTCGGTCAGGTGGAATCAAGTCAATCCGTTATACGTATCGTGGGCCTGAGTGCTACGCTTCCGAATTACATCGATGTCGCCGATTTCTTAAGGTTTGGGAAACTCTTGGTTAATATCATGGGGCTTACCTGTTGTTAGCGTCTCACGACAAACCGGGTTGTTCTACTTCGATTCGTCATTTAGACCGGTCCCGCTTCAACAACACTTTATTGGAACCAAGGGAAAGCCCGGTAGCGCGCAGTCAAAGATGAACTTGGATCTCGTCACCTTTGAGAAAGTTTCTGAGCTGGTCCGAGAGGGACACCAAGTCATGGTGTTCGTCCATGCTAGGAAGGAAACGGTCAAGGCGGCTTTGGCCATTCAGGACGCGGCCGCTAAGGAAGACATCCTGACAGACTTCAGCTGTCAAGACCATCCAAGTTACAGTCACTTTCGGCATGAAATAAGCGCTTCTCGAAACAAGGAGATGAAGCAGTTGTTTGATGATGGCTTTGGAATTCACCATGCTGGAATGCTACGTGCGGATAGAAATCTAACGGAAAAGTTATTCAGCGCGAGAGCCATCAAGGTAGGTTCCATTTGTTCTCGTTGCTCCGTCCTCTGACTTGACCAGGTTTTGTGTTGTACCGCCACACTCGCATGGGGAGTCAACCTACCGGCCCACGCAGGTCAGTGATCCTGGTTTTACACGAAAGCACGGTCTCACCCTACTTGTGCACATCAGTCATCATTAAAGGCACTCAAGTGTACGACAACTCCAAGGGCTCATTTGTGGATCTGTCCGTCCTAGATGTTCTCCAAGTGTTTGGTCGAGCCGGGCGTCCGGGCTTGGAGACCAGTGGACAGGGTTTCATCTGCACTAGTGAAGACAAGCTACAGCATTACTTGGATGCGGTCACCTCCCAGGTAGGGGTATCCTGCCTTGATGTTTACATGTTCTCGTCTGACAATATGTGCAGAATCCTATCGAGTCAAAGTGTGTACTCTGTCACCTGGTAAAACGATCGCTGAAGTCGTTCTTCTGGAAGGTTCATCAAAGGCATGGTCGATGCAATGAATGCCGAAATCGCTCTCGGCACTGTGGCAACAGTCCAGGATGCCGTCAGATGGCTAGGGTACACCTACCTTTTCGTACGGATGCAGAAAACCCCCTTGGTGTATGGTGGGTCAGCCCTCTGAGACAATCATCGCGACTCTCATGGTAATATGTAGGGTTATCCTATGATGTCGTGCGAGATGATCCTTCGCTGAACAGCAAGCGACACCAGCTGGTTGTTGCCGCAGCAGGAAGCCTCGTTGAGGCTCGCATGATTGATCACTCTAAGGACAGTGGTTCCTTTGCTATCACCGACTTGGGAAGAATTGCGGCGAAGTATTACATCCACCACAGATCCATTGAGATCTTCAACAAGGTACTTGGACCCTACATGACAGAAGATGGCGTTCTCTCCATGATCAGTCTTAGCACTGAGGTAAGTGACTTCCAGCAAACAATACACCGCGACATGCACGATCATTTAAACTACCTACAGTTTGACCAGATCCAAGTTCGAGACAACGAGACAAAGGAGCTTACTTCGCTGCTTGAGCAGGCGCCCTACGAGGTTGAAGTGAGTAAGATGGCCGTGCAAACGCCCAGTCTGACTTTCTTCTGTACAGAACGCATTCGAAAATAGTTCGGGCAAGGTTCATACAAGTGGGGAAAATACTCGACACAGGTCAGAAAGAACTGCCAATGAGCCAGAGAAAATGTTCACCCGACAAGGCAAAGTCAACATATTGCTCCAGGGCTATATTTCTTGGATTCCTGTGGAGGACTTTGCTCTAGTATCGGATATGCATTATGTCGCTCAGAACGCCGGGCGTATCGTTCGCGCAGTTCTTGAAATCGCTATAAGCAAGAAATGGGCTAGCGCAAGCGCCGTGCTGATGGGGATTAGCAAGGCCATTGAGAAACGTCTCTTGCCTTCCGACCACCCACTTAAGCAATTCAACCTCAAGCAGGATGTATTGTATGGACTAGAGGAATACGCCAATGATTACCCCGTCTCGGACCTAGCGCGGATGTCGCCAGCAGAGCTCGGAAGCCTAGTTCATCTCAATCCGATTCATGGACAAGCTATCCTTTCGGCCGCTAAACAATTTCCTGCAGTCGACGTCTCTTATTCTTTGTGCCCTCTTGGTTCCGATGTTCTGAGAATCGACACCGACATCCGTAGTGCCTTCTCGTGGAGTTCCAAGAAGGACTCTGTTGAGCCATTCTGGCTGTGGGTCGAAGATCACGAAGAGGGACAAATCCTACAACTTTCGCATCTGTATCTCCGACAATCGACAGACCCGTTGAATGTGGAGTTTCTCATCTCGATACCGGAAGGAGAGATCCCACCCTACGTGACCATACGCTACGTCTTTGAGAGGTGGATGGGTGCTGAGGCCGCGATCAACGTTCCTTTCGACGATTTGGTCATGCCTGCTCCGTCCAACAGCCATACACCACGCCTCAACCTTCCGTTCTTGTCGATCTCTGTTTTGCAGAATAACGTTCTTGCAGAACTATTCTCTGCGAAACTACGCAATCTGAACGCAATCCAAACTCAGGCTTTTTGGAGCACGGTGAACACAGCGAGCAACGCCCTCGTCTGTGGACCGACCGGTTCTGGCAAGTCTACTTTGGGCCACATCTTAGCTTGGTAAGGGGATCCATGTCTCGTCTTATCTGATACTCATTAATCTTTGAAAAGCGAGACGCTAGCTCGCATGGAAAAGCCGGGATATGTTCTGGTCATCACACCACGGCATAGCATCGTCATAGAGTGGATGTCGGATTTACGTGGGATGCTGACAGTTATGGGCTTTTCAATAAGCTCAGTCACGGGTTCGAGAACACTCGCACCAGCAAGGGATAAAGAGATACGACTGACCACCCCGGTTCATCTTCTGACCGCGCTCTCCGGGGAGAAGGACTTGGCTCAATTATTCCCAGGATTGGAACTGGTGATTCTCGAGAACCTCGAGCTGTTGGACCCGTATTACGAGCTTGCGGTGTCCTCTCTTCGCCGCGTTATCCAGACTCAGCCGACTCGCGTCGTGGGTTTCTCTGCGTCGCTGAACGACGCGACAGACCTAGCCTCGTGGCTAGATGTAACCCCGTCCGCCTTCCACGCATTTAGGCCGAGCGACCGAGACCAGTCGTTAAAGGTGGTCGCTCACACATTCGCGATCCCCCATTCCGCCGCGCTATTCAAAGCTATGGCTAGGCCCGCATCGGCCGCCATCCTTTCCGTCCGTCCCGGCCCCGCCATCATCTTCGTCCCATCGCGCACTCAATGCGCATCCGTCGCGCTGGACCTCATCGTCAACTGCACCCTCGAAACGGGCGCCGAGACCGGATACCTCCCCCCCGACGTATCCCCGGAATTCCTCCAGCCCCAGATCATCCGCAGGCTGCGAGACCCCGGCCCTGATGGCGCAGGCGCGGGTCTGGCCGATTTCGTCTCGAAGGGCGTGGGCATCTTCCACCGTGGCCTGCACGCGCAGGACCGCGCGGCCATTCTGGAGTTGTACGCCGAGGGCGTCGTCCGCGTGCTCGTCGTCGCCCGCGAAGCATGCCGGGCGCTCCCCGTCCGCGCCGCGGCGGTGGTGGTGATGGGCACGCAGTACTTCACCGTTCAGGACGACGGGGCGGGCCGTCAGCTGCGTAACTATACGCTTGAGGAACTCGCGCATATGCAAGGGCGCGCGGTGCGCCACGGAGACCTGGGCCATTTCCACCTGTTTTGTCAGGCGGAGGATAAAGACACGTATTTGCGCTTCCTCGAGGGCGGGCTTCCGCTCGAGTCCCGGCTCTTGGGCTCGGATCAGCTGCGGCGGTGGTACCGGCATCACCGGGACCGGGGCCACATCAGAAACAAGCAGGAGGGCGTCCAGGCGCTATCCTGGACCTTCCTCGCCCGGCGGGCTGCTTCCAACCCCACATATTACGACAACAAGGGAACTCGAGACGACTGCCTGTCGAGAATCGTGGACGAGTTGGAGGAATCAATCATAAATCAAGTCCAGGGTGGCCCGTCCCCCGTTGGTACAACTGCTGCTGCTGGGCAGCTCTAGAATTGCATTCTGTATTCTTTAAAACACAACTGAGACTTTGATCACAACACTAGTTAGTCGACGAGAAGAAAACCAATTTTTGTATCTCTATGCCAAGTACTTTTTAAGACTCAGCAGGCGCTCTCCGGCGGCCTTTAGCGTATCTAGATCCTTGCAGAAAGAAAAGCGAATGTAGTTTTCGCCGATGGACACGTGCTCTTTGCAATAGAACTGGGTCGAATGACGTGAATCAGCACAGTCCGGGTGGGAAAACTATGGGTGTATACCTCGCTCACTGGGATTGAAGAGACTCCGATCTCCGTCGCAATGAACCAGCTAGCCCTGGTCAGAAAATTAGTGACGTGCCCTGGTGTGCTAAAGCCCGAGCACAAGTGCAGACCTAAAATCGCGGCCCCTTCCTAACACCATTTCTGGAAACGGATAGTTATCGGGGACCTTAACTTTGGACGAATCCTGCGGAAGAGAATATAAATACAGTTGGTCACGACCGGAGGAACCTAGGACAGACCATCAAGACGAAGTAGGTTCCCTCCGGAAGGGTGTAAGTAACCCCGAGGCGGTCAAGGAAACCGACAAAGAGGTCACGTCTCTCCTGGTACTCCTTCAACTGAGTTTCGAAGAACCGGCGTTCGGATGCCTCCTCGAGTCCAGAAGCAGCAGCTTCCTGGAGAGGGGAATTCGCGCAGAACACGATCCGAGTGCTGGCTGCCAAGGTCGGGCTTATAATAGAGGCAGGACCAATCAACCAACCAACTCTCCACCCAGTGGCAGCGAAAGACTCTAGGCCGGAGGTGAGAAAGAGCTAAGGAGCAGACAAGAAAAACTCGCTTCCAGCGGATCCAACTGTGACCGTCCGTTCCCACATCCCAGGAAGTGTGGCAATGCGAACGTGTTCCTTTTTGTCAAATACCAGGCAGTCATACTAGTGAAAAAAAGGGGTTGAGAGGGCATACAGGATGGCGAGACGATTCCAAGCGCACCACTTCATCTGCCATGACGAGCAGGTTGAACTCCTCTGCAAGGGCGGCAATCTTCTCTAGTTCGGTGCGGGTGAATACTTTCCCAACAGGGTTGTGAGGGGTATTGACTATAATTATTTTGGCACGAGGAGTGATAGCGGTTCTGCGAGGACATCCAAGATCAACGAAACGAGAAATGGGTTGGGAGACGAGGCTGACCGTAGTTCTTCGAAATCGATAGTCCAATCATTACTGGTTGGCTTTTCAATGTCGTGGGAGGGAGGGTGCAGGGGGACATAAACAGGTTTTCCACCATTGAACGTGACGGATGGCAGATATTGATCGAAGAAGGGTTCAAACATGACAACTTCATCACCATGCTCTAGAAAAGCCGTGAAGACAGAGTATTGTCCTGCGAGTCATGGTAGGTAAGCAAAAGTTAGTACTAGGGGCATTCCAAAGAAACGCTTGCCTTCGTTAGCCCCACTTGTGACAAGGATCTCGGATTCAATATCGAGGTCCCTGTTGAATTGGGAGCCATAGAACTGCTTGATTGCTTTGCGCAGACGCGGACGCCCCTTGGGGTGGGAGTAGTGGTTTGGCCCCACGACATTTAGGGCTTCTTCTGCGGCAACTGTGACCCATTTAGGTGGCGCAAAGTTCATATAACCCTGACCGAGGTTCAGGCAATCTGGTGGTAGGTTTGCAGCGCTACGACATATCAAAAAGGGGGAAACAAAAGATAGGAATCGAGACATACTTAAAGATAGACCACACGTCTTGTGCTAGGGCGCGCCCCTCGTGGAGGCGAGATGAGAAGGGTATCACGACAGGTTTGTGGCGAGTGTCATGACCATTGTCAGTGGTGACAGTGTTCTTAGCCTGAGACATTTGTGAGTAGAAAGCGGCGAGAGATCGACTGAATGATTTTTTGGCTGTCGCTGATGGGACAGAAAGCATGAAACCCAGTCGCCGCTCCTAAACACTCTCAACCTCCGAAGTCTCACCACTTCGATGATCCAATCCAATTAACCTGCCCTGCTGTATTTTATCGCATCACGTGTACTTAAATTTGTCAGCAATGGCTTTCAAATCAAAAAAGGTCAAGTCGCGGTCAGTCGCTTGTCGAGTAACTTAAGTTGAGACCAACTCCCACTGGCGTTTCCAGTGATATGGATGATACGGATGATAGACATTTCCTTGGAACAATCGAGGAGTACGTATCTCATTTACCTTGTCCACGCTCGCGTGATGTTCCTCACTCTATTCACCATGACGTCCAGGACTGCGAGTCACAAGTCCGACTCCTTCGTGTATCCTGCGGACACACAGCAAGAGTCCCAACCCGATGAAAATAACGAGGAGGAAGAGGAATTTATATATTCGGTCGTTGAAGATGATGGTGCAGCCTCGAGTGCAGTTCCTCTGCAAATTTCTGACGAAATTACGTCCAACCCGTCTCCTTCTGAGAGCCAAGTAGCTGTTCCACTGGAACCGTCAGGTTTGACCGAATACCCTTCCTCAGATGAAGCCCTGCACGAGACATCACCTGCTCGGCCCCCTCCTTACCAAACCTCCTCTCCTCCGGCACAACCTCACGCGTCCCCGGCTCAGCTTGAAGCACTTTATGCCGCCTCCTCCTCTGGTGATTTGCTCCTGTTACAAAGAATCATACAGAATGCTCTACAGAATGGCAACGTCGAACCGTTTTCCTTGGTTAATGGCGCATCGTCACGGACCGGATTGACAGTATTGCATGCTGCCACTAGCCGAGGCTACTTTGATATCGTGAAATGGCGTAAGGATAGCTAATATTTCAACCCACACAACTCCTAACGGAACCCATCCAGTGGTCGAGGATTGTGGGGCCATAATTGATCTGGAGGATAGGGAAGGAGAGGTATAGAGCATCGATATTCGCTCTTGCTCGCTACAATTACTGACTTCTCTAGACTCCCCTGCATAAAGCTGCTCTGCACGGTCGGTTGGACATTGTCCAATTTTTGGTCCCAAAGGGTGCAGACATCCACGCGCAAGATGCTGACGGTTGGACTGCTCTGCACAACGCATGCTCCAAGGTATGCAGTTATTTCCTGGTCAACCAATCCCTACGTACCTTGAGACAGGGTTATCTGAACATTGTCCGATGGCTATGTGAACAAGGCGGTGCTGCTGCGTTAGTTAGTGGTGTGCCAGGCGTTGATATACGCAGCAAAGGCGGGTGGACTCCTCTCAGTGAGTGAGGCAGACCGTTGTACCGTCCTAACATTGATAATGTGCTAGTGAACGCTGCATCCAAGGGTCACCTTCCCATTGTCCTTTACCTTCTGACGAAGCAATCTGCAAACCCTCTCGTTCGAAACAATTGGGGTGAAACGGCGTACGATGCATCAGCTGCCGTATTTGAAGTATGGATTTGTGAAGTAGGCCAGTTTCGGTTGTCTGCACACAATTAGTGACGGGGTTTCTGGCAGGTTCTTTTGAGATTCGAGGCTGAAAAATGGCGACAATCCTCCATCGCCTATAACCCTTTGGCCGTTCATACCACAGTTCCACTTATTCTATATGAGAATCAACGGCTTGATACCCGGCTGAAGACCTTGGCCGTTTCCGGTGGACGACCAAGGTTTTCGCCGTCTGGTTTGGGGAAGGGTGGACGTCGGTCGCCATTTGAATTAAAGTTGCTGAAGCCGGATGAGGAGACTGGCAGGAAACTCGTCCCTACTTGGAGAAGTGCTGTACTTCTACCATTAAGAGAGGAGCCTTTCAAACTCCCCAAGCCCGGTGTTACGAATGTCCAGAGTGGTGTCGAGAGGAGCCACTTTTGGTTGTGAGTCTTTCAGCTTTTTTACAGACTACCACTAAAATTCACCACCAGGTCTGATTGGACATTAGACGTAACGCTTCCAGAAGTTGATGCGGAAACGGGATGGCAGTACGCTCAGTCGTTCGATGACCCTGATGATCAGTGGACACCTGAACCACCAGCTCGACTAGAACGTTTGTTGGTAGGGAGCTCGGCAGTAGCATCACTTAGGGGTTCAGGAGCTAGTAGCAGTTCACCCTCTCGTCCCGGTGCGATCTCTGCTCATTCGTGGGTTCGAAGAAGACGCTGGGTTCGCGTGTTGAGGCGGCGTCTGGACATTCCTCCCTTACCTTTCCTCGGCCCTGATGGCGAGTACCATTTTTGGCTTGATGACGGCACGATGGTCCCTTTCGAGGGTACTGTCAATGGCTTTGGGGATTCTGACGGTCAAGAGCTCTCGGCCGTTCCTAGTAACCCTCTTGGCTCTGCCCAGGACTACGTCGCGCGTGCACGATATCTCGCGGGTCCGCAGGTCGGAGGTTCTGACGCTGTTGATTCGTTGAACTCGGCAGTCGAAGCTCGCAGAGCAATAGCAAAACTCGAGCGTGCCACGACGGAATTGAGGCAGGGCATATTAGGTAAATATGCTCTACAGTGGTCGCCTTCTTGGCTTTGACTAAGGCGGCATATCTAGGCGACGAGGACCCGGAACGTAAGACGCAGGCAGAGGTTTTATTGAATGCATATAGCCGAGAACTTGAGCGGCGACGGTTGGCAGCCGATGCTCAGGGTCTGCTTCTCAGCACAGGAGGTACGAGTTTCTTCTTACATCGTACCACGCTAAGTGTTGGCATGCGTAGACGATGACCATATCGAAGAAGATGGCGATGATGACGAAGAGTTTCATTATCCCTGTAAGTGACTGGGATGTACAATACATGCACCGTCTGTGTAAGCCTTTTCGACAGATTACCTTGCCCGGCCGCCTACTCCCCGAACGCCCCCTGATCTTACACCTCATCTTTCCCAAGCTCCCGAGTTCCGAGTCCCTACCCACGAAGCCCCACAAAAGGTGATTACGCCAAAATACACCCCTCCTACGCCACATGATGTGCAGGCGCGGTGGGAGAAGGACCACCATGTTCAAAATTGTCGCAATTGCCAACGTCGTTTTAGTTTCTTGCTCCGTCGGGTACGTCTACAACTCCTCTCTTCTTCACAAGGCTGACTGCAACTGATTGCGCCAGCATGTGAGTTGTACTAATTGTGTTTCTACCACAATCTGATGCAAGTCAATAGCACTGTCGTCGTTGCGGACGAATTTTCTGCGATCGTTGCTCGTCGCACAGGGTACCACTTGACCCATCCGAGATCGTTCAGGATCCCACCGCGCCTGACTCTTCGGCGTCGACGTCCTCTCAACGGGTCTGCCAATC
>Ga0209488_10000239_pt1 | contig 44203 bp, 42 predicted proteins | sample Rivendell_Oct201_8_FD_188349 | JGI IMG/M metagenome (GOLD analysis project Ga0209488, IMG submission 188349) | Vadose zone soil microbial communities from the Eel River Critical Zone Observatory, Northern California, USA -... | ecosystem: Environmental > Terrestrial > Soil > Vadose zone >...
CAGCACCGAGAAATAGGCCCCGGGCGCGTAGTCAGGAATATCGCAGAGGGGCAGCCGTGCCAGCACCGCGGCGGTTTTCGGGCACTTCTTGACGTGCTCAGTGACCGGCACCCCATCGTCCAGGAGGTTGTAGACGCTCCAGTCGAACGAATGATTGAGCGGCGCCCACTGGTCGACGGGAGTGGTCGCCGGAAAGTCGACGTAGGGTTTGAAACCGGCGCGATCGGCCGAAAGTGCCGCCAGAGCCTCGGCGGCAATGTCCTCGGTCGCCGCCTCGAGCGTGTCGAGCCACGGGAAATCTTCGCGCCGGAAGAACTCGATCGCCGGCAGGTAGGGAAATAGAAATCCCTTCGGGTCATGCGTGTACACACGCCGTTTACGCAGGAACACGTCGCGACAGGCATCGTAGCGCTGCTGATCCGCACCGGCGTGCCGTTGCCGTACCGCGACGAGTTCCTGCTCGAGGAAGGCTTCCAGCTTACGCGAGTTGGCGTTCACCACCTCCTGGGCGTGGGTCAAGGCGGCCGCCATATTTTGCGCGACCGGCGTGCCCGACGCTACGCAATCGAGCGCCGCTTGGTAGACCGTTGCCGCCGCTTTCGGGTTATCGAGGCGCTCCATGAGTTCCGCCTTCTGCAGCAGGGCGGGCACATAGCGAGGCTCTACGCCCAAGGCCTTTTCGAGCGCCACGCCTTCCGCCTGCTTGTCGCCCACGCTGCGGCACGCGGTCGCGAGGTTCAACCACAGGACTTTCGAGCCGCCGTCGAGAGCGATTGCGCGTTCGTACAGTTCCCGCGCACGGCGCGCGTCGCCGCTCCGCATCATGTGGCCAGCTGCGGCATTCAGGACGATGGGTTGCTGCGGAGCGCGCGCCAAGGCGGCATCCACCAGCTTCATCGATTCGGCCGGCGGTTGGCTCGCCGAGACCTGGAGAATGGCATCCGCCAAGGCACGCGCCTCGGGCTCGGTGATCGATGTTGCATTCACGATGTGTGGACTTCTCGGTACCGCGGATCGTGGGTACGATTATGCGTGTATATTATCGTAGGTTCGCCCTGCCACCTATGGCGCAACGCCAGGCGAGGCCGCAGCGTCCTGAAAAGCGAACCAGCAATTGAACGAAACGGTGATGCGCTCGCCTTCGCCCTCGAAGGGCTTTACATCGTGCAGGATCCACGACGGGAACAGGACGAGTTGTCCCGGCTCGAGTAGCACGTGCCGGATGTGGTAGGCGAACGCACCCCGTAAATTCAAGTTGGCCGCGTCCATGTACATCGCAGAGGTCACCGCGGGATTGACGAAGCTCAGGAGCCCGCTCTCCGGCTTGTCCGGGTCGTGCTTCCCGGGGTCCACACAGTAGACGCCGGACCAGGACGCATTCGGATGGTTATGGAGCGCGAAGAACCCGCCGCGCCGAGTAACATGGAACCATGAATCGGAGGTGATGAGCATGTGCCCCAGGGCCGCCGTGTCGTAGCCGTTCAGCTGGCCGATCATCTGCATCATCTGGTTCCAGCAGAACTCCTTCAGCTGCTGTACGCAGCGATCCTGCCAGCGGAATACTTGAAATTCGCTTTCGAATACCCGGCGATTGCGCTGCGTCAGCGGGTTGGGGTTCGCATACGCCGCGCCTTCGGCCGCCCGTCGCAGAAACAACTCGCGCAACTGTCCGTTCAGCGCATCGCAGTGGTCGAGTTTCGCAAATCCGAACGGGATGGCGAAATAGGGGACTACCTCCAAGGCACGCGCCTCGGGCTGTGTGATCGATGTCGCATTCACGCTGTGTGGGTCGATACGCGGATCGTGCTACGGTCGTAGGGTGTATAATATCGCATAATATGGCACGTCCACCCCGCCACCGATGGTGCAGTGTGTGCCTGCTGGGGGCGCTGTTCGGGGGCTCCCCGGCCGGTGCCGCACCGGTCGGAGTTGCCGTGGACACCGTGCTGCCCGAAGCGGTGGAGCCGGGATCGATGACGCCGCTCGGGAGCGACGCGCTGTTGTTCGCCTCGCCGACGACGCGCGATCACATTGGGCGGGTTGTCGTGCCGGTGATGGTCAACGGTCAAGGACCCTTCCGATTCATCGTCGATACCGGGGCGAACCATTCGACCATTTCGCCGCGGCTTGCGCGGGAACTCGGTCTCAAACCCTCCGAAGAGGCCTCGATCATCCTCGACGGCATCACGGGTACCGCGCAGGTGTCTTTTGTGACGATCGACCGGTTGCAAGCCGGCGATCTGACGATAGGCAGCACCGACTTGCCGGTCGTGTGGGCGCCGGTGATGGCGGGCGCCGACGGGATCTTGGGCGCCGCGGGTCTCACGGAAAAAAGCTTGCTCATCGATTTCCAGCGCAATCAAGTGGCCATCTCCCGTGGAGTCAAGGCTGAGGTGCGCGCCAACTCGACCAGGATCCATGGGCTGCGTTCAGTCCCCGGTTTGATCACCCTGGCGACGCGGGTCGGTGGAGTGCCGGTGCTTGCGGTCATTGACACCGGCGCCGAGCGGACCTTGGGTAATCTTGCCCTGCGTGATGCGCTCCGGGCGCGGCGATTGCACGGGGTGATGGCCCAGATGACGTCGGTCTATGGGGCCACCAAGGAAGTCGAAGTGGGCGAGATCCTGGTCGCGCCGCCGATCGTCATCGATATCCTTCGCATCAACGACGTCGCGATCGTGTTCGGCGAATTCCACATTTTCAACGTTTGGAGAATTCAGGACCAGCCCGCCATGATCATCGGCATGGATGTGCTGGGGACGGTCGCCTCGCTCTCCATCGATTTCAAGAATCAGGACGTCTACGTCGGCAGCCTCCCCGCCAGGAATGACATGTTGTCGGTGATGCGCGGGATGACCGCGGATTCGGCTCAAAGGAAGTAGGGACCTCGCTCGCGCGACAGGATCTGGCAAGCGACCTCCGCGGCCGCGGAGGCGAAGTGCGCTCGAGCGCTGGGGCTATCAGTGATCCGCCGGCGCCGCCGCGCCGTTTTTCCGCAGCCGGATTTCAAACAGCTTCGGCCAGTTCTTTCCGGTCACGAACAAGCGGTCGCGCTTGGCGTCGTAGGCGATGCCGTTCAGGACGTCGGTCTGTCCCTTGACGATATCCGACGGCTTGAGAAGCCCTGATAGATTGACCAGGCCGACAACCCGGCCGCTGCCGGGGTCGATGCGGACCATCCAGTTGGTTTGCCACACATTGGCGTAGATCTCTCCTTTGACCCATTCCAACTCATTCACATCGCGCAGCGGTTTACCCTCGAGGGTCACTTGAATCCGACCCGTCTCTGTCAGCGTCCGGGGATTCAGAAGGCGAAGTTCTGAGGTGCCGTCGCTCATGATGAGCTGCTTGTCATCGCGGGTCAGCGCCCAGCCTTCGCCTTCATAGTGGAATTGCCTCTGCAACTTGAACGTAGCGAGATCGAACACAAATCCAACATGCGATTTCCAGGTAAGGCTGATGAGGTGGCCGTGCCAGTTGACGATCCCTTCGCCAAAATATTGGGCGGGGATATCGAGCTTCTGGACGACTTCTCCCGTTTCGATTCGCACCTTTCGAATGGACGAGTGTTGTTCGAGGCCCGTGCTCTCATACAAGAAGCCGTTCAGGTAAAACAACCCTTCGGTGAACGCCGACGGGTCATGCGGGTAGGTATGCACGATGTCATAGCCATACTGCAGTAGGGCCGCTTGCGGTAAGGCCGCTTGGGGCGCCATTCCGCAGGCCAACGTCCCGAGGACAAATGCGAATTTTAGTAGTGTCATACGAGTGTGATTTTTCAGCGATTCCCTCCTTGCGAGGGACGCATTCAGTTCTTCCGAGTATCGTAGGTGACGAGCCCGGCAAACTCGAAGGTGCTCACCAGCACTGCGCCGTTGCCGCGCACCGCGTGCGCGGGCTGCGTACAGAAGCCACGTGCCTCGAGGCGGTAGGAGCCGGGAGCCTCGAGCGCCCGCTGCGTGAGCGAGTCCACGGTGCAGCGCGAGTCGCCGAGAGTACCGAAAATGCGGTTCGTGCCTTGGACGATCACGGTGAGATTCGCCCCCGCTTCATGCAGCGGTCGCCCCTCGCGCACACCCGTGATGCCGAACACGAACAGCAGATCCGGCGGACCGCCGGATGCCCGCTGGAAACTCAGGCGCACGCCAGGCGGGTTGTCCCGAGGTTCGCCCTCACAGCGGGTGCCGCTGTTCGGCCAATCAATGGTCGCTTCGACGGCGCCGGCCACGCGCGCGCGGAAATAGCCGTCGCCGGACCGAAGACACGCCGTCGCGGCCGCCGTCGCAGTTGCCGAGGGGGCTTTGGGCACTTCGGGCGCCGCAGGCGCGTTGGCGGGCGCGGGCGCGCTCTGCGGCGAGTCCGCGAAGGCGGTCGCGCCACCGGACAGAATCAAGACCATGCACAGGATAATCGGTATCATTTGCGCTCATGTTGCCACGCACACCGTTGCTGTTCATAGGCTGGTCGCTGTGCCTGGCCGCGTGCTCGCTGATGGCGCCCAAATTCGAACGGCCGACCTTGTCAGTGACCGGTATCGAACTGGTGAACGGCAACCTGCTGCAGCAACACTTTCGCGTCAAATTCAACATTCAAAATCCCAATGACCGCGCCCTTCCGGTCAGCGGATTGCATGCTGCCTTGAGTGTGGCGGGCGAGAACATCGCGCAGGGGCAGAACGAGCGCGCCTTCGTGGTGCCGGCCAAGGGCGACGTCGAATTCGACATGATGATTACGGCCAATATGGCGCTCGCCCTGCTCAAGCTTGGCCATGTGATGGACAACCGCGCCGATACGATCGCTTACGACCTGAGCGGTGCCGCGAGCGTCGACTTGCCCTTCCTGCACGACCTGCCATTTCATCAAACCGGGTCATTTTCACTCAAGGGAATGCTATAACTCTTTGAAGTGATTGTATTTTTTTAAGTGGGTCGTCCGGATCTCCGCCGCCGTCTGGTAAACTTCCGCGCCCAACGATTGCGCCGCTGTCTTCAGCGTCGCCTAACAAGGTAGCCATGGCCGCTTCGCCGTACGAGCAGTTAGAACAAGAGTTTCGCCGTCTGCACGCATTTCGCGGCGCGCTATCGCTGTTGCGCTGGGACGCCGCGGTGATGATGCCGCGCGGCAGCGCCGATGTGCGCGGCGAGCAGCTCGCCGCGCTCGAGACCGAGCATCACGCCTTGCTCACCACGCCGAAAGTGGCCCGCCTGCTGGAGCGCGCCGAGGCGGGCGCCTCCCAATTGGAGGACTGGCCGCTGGCCAATCTGCACGAGATGCGCCGCCAGCGCGATCATGCGATTGCGACCCCGCCGTCGCTGATCGCGCGCCTGGCCAAGGCCGCGGCGCGCGCCGAGGTGTTCTGGGTCGAGGCCAAAAAGGCCAATGACTTCAAATTGTTCGCGCCCCACCTGGAAGAGGTCGTGCACCTGGTGCGCGACAAGGCAGCGCTGCTGGGGCAGGCGCGGGGTTTGGCGCCCTACGACGCGCTGGTGGACGGATTTACGCCGGGCATTTCGACGGCCGACATCGACACCATATTCAAAGCGCTGTCGCGCAAGCTGCCCGGCCTCATCAACGAGGCCATCGAAGTCCAGGCGGCCCACGCGCCCACGCCGCTGGCCGGCAAGTTCACGGTGGCGCGGCAACGCGCCTTGTCCGTCGACGTGCTCAAGGCCTTGGGCTTCCCCTTCGATCGGGGGCGGCTCGACGAAAGCGAACATCCCTTTACCGAAGGCGTACCGGGCGACATTCGGGTGACCACGCGTTTCGATTTGAACGATCCGTTTTCGGGTCTGTTGGGCGCGGTGCATGAGACCGGTCATGCCATGTACGACTTAGGGTTGCCGGCCAAGTGGCGCGATCAGCCGGTGGGCCGCGACCGCGGCCTCGCGCTCGAAGAAAGCCAGTCCCTGTTGTTCGAAATGAATTTGTGCCGCAGCCGCGCCTTCGTGAAGTATGTGCGCCCGCTGATGGAGAAGTATCTGCAGGTCAGCGGCCCGGAGTGGGACGAGGCCAATCTGTACCGCCATTTGATCCGCGTGCGGCGCAGCACGATCCGCATGGACGCCGATGAACTGACCTATCCCGTGCACATCATGCTGCGCTACGAGCTCGAGAAGAAAATCCTCGAGGGTTCGCTGCCCGTGGCGGATCTGCCCGAAGCGTGGAACGCGAATCTTGAACAGCGCCTGAACATTCGCCCGACGAACGACGTCGACGGATGTCTGCAGGACATTCATTGGGCGGTCGGCCACTTCGGGTATTTCCCGTCATACGTCCTGGGCGCCGTCATCGCCGGCCAGCTCAACGAGGCCATGCGTGCGGCGCGCCCATCGCTCGATGAGGAGATCGCGGCCGGTCAGTTCGGCGGCGTGATGGATTGGCTGCGCGACAACGTGCACGGCGTCGGCGCGCGCCTGCCGGTGCAGGAGCTCATCAAGCAGGCCACGGGGAAACCGCTGACCGCGGCTGCATACCTGCGCTACCTGGAAGCGAAATATCTCGAGATTCCTTGAGCCAAGCACCCTTGACCCCCGCCGCACCACGCTCCTCGAATAATTTCAAGAAACTGCAGGCGCAGCTGCGCGGCTCCGTGGGCAAGGCCATCGCCGACTTTCACATGATCGCCGACGGCGATCATGTCATGGTGTGTCTGTCCGGCGGCAAGGATTCGTATACCTTGCTCGACATCCTCCTGAGCCTGAAGCGCAGCGCGCCCGTGCACTTCGACATCACGGCGGTCAATCTCGATCAGAAGCAGCCGGGCTTTCCCGCCGAGGTTTTGCCGCGGTACCTCGAAGATCTGGGCGTTCGCTTCCGCATCATCGAGCAGAACACCTATGCCGTGGTCAAACGCGTCATCCCCGACGGCAAGACCCTGTGCGGCTTGTGCTCGCGTCTGCGCCGCGGCGCCCTGTATCGATTTGCAGCCGAGAACGGCATCACCAAGATCGCACTCGGCCATCATCGCGACGACATCGTCGAGACGCTGTTCTTGAACATGTTCTTCGGGGGCCGCCTGAAGGCGATGCCGCCGAAACTGCTCAGTGAAAATCGCCGCCATATCGTAATTCGGCCGCTGGCCTATGTGACCGAGGCGTCGATCGCCCGCTATGCGGCCGCGCGAGCGTTTCCGATCATTCCCTGCACGCTGTGCGGTTCGCAGACCAATATGCAGCGGCTGGTGGTGAAGTCCATGCTGCGCGAATGGGAACAGAAGTTTCCCGGCCGTATCGAGTCGATCTTCTCCAGCATCTGCAATGTCGCCGGTTCCCAGCTCGCAGACCCGGCGCTGTTCGACTTCGCGGGCCTCGATGGCCGGCGCGTGGTCGAAGCGATGACAGAGGCCGACGAAGACGCGATGGCGGCGGAACTCGAACCGCGAGGGTGATTCGGCGCCGAGGGGTCGGTCGATCCGCGCCTCAATCCACGCGCGTCGAGCGCCCCAGGCCCCACAAGTGCAATCCTCCGCCCGACACGGCTGTCACGTAGGCGCGCCTCGCCAATCGCGAGCGCAGCCGGTCGCGCTGCTCGTAGGCGGAAGTGCATTGAAGTTCTCGCGGGCCCCAGCGGGTTTTGAAGACAACGTTGCCGGGCGACAGGGTGACGGTCTTGAGGCCCTGTGCGATCGCATGTTTTATGGCTTCTGCCATGGTGGTGGTCATGACGCTGTACCGTGACCACCGTGGATCGTATCCGGAATAATACAAATACAGGTTGTCCTCGACCACGAAGCCGATCAGCATGGCAACGGTCTCTGCGCCGATCCGCAAGCCGAACAGACGAAAGACGCCGTTCTCGCTCAGGCGCCCGCAGACTGCGCGCAGAAATTCCCGCTCTATCGGGCTTGCGAAATGGTCCGGGTGAACCACGGTGTTCTTGAGACCGGCGCGCAGCGCGTGCAGCTCGAAAAATCGATCCAACGCCGCTCGTACGCCGGCCGGCTCCGTGATCACCTGCAGTTCGAATTGCAAGCCGTCGCGCTCGAGGGAGTTGTAGCAATGACGCAGCGACTCCCGAATGTTGCGTTTCAGGCCGCGACGAAGCTCTTCCCAAGTCGGCGGTAGATCGAGAACGTAGTACGGGCGCGAAGGTTGCCGCTGCAGCCCGCCGCCAATGCGCAGCGCGTCATCGAAGGCGCCCCCGATTCCGGTCCAATGTATCCAGTCCCAATCGACGTCATTGGCCAAGCTGTCGCGCACCGCCCGTACCGCCAAGTATTCGTAGCCGGATTCGACCTGCGGGGCGCGGATTTCGGTCAGTACCTGCTCCATGCCCAAGAACCTCAAGAACTCGAAGCTCAGCGGCCCGACGCGCCGGCGGCTGACGATGAACGGGATGATCGCCACGCACTCGGTCGCGCCGTCGCGCACCACATAGAAGAGGGGCCGATCATCCCGGCGCGGATCGCGGTACAGTAAATGCTGGCACCACGTCAAATGCCACTGGTGCAAGGCGAATGGCAGCGTGTTGCCGGTAATGCGCTGGAGACGCTCGTAACAGGGCCGAAGCGCGGCTATGCCTTCGACGGTGGTCACCGTTTCGACCGTGACCGTGGCTTTGGAGAGCAAACCGCTCCCCGCGATAGTTTTGTTCAATCAGCGCCAGCGCTCGTCCTTGAACGCCTCCGTCTTCATGAGATACGACTGAATCGATAGTACCAGTGAAATCCAGGAAGGGCGCGGGTGGATAGCGGAAATCGTCCGAAAGCGCCGTAGGCATCGGCGGACACGCGGTTACATAGGGTGGCCGACCGCAGGGTGATATTGAGACGCCGGTGTCGAAGTGACAATATAGATCTCCAAACAATATAGTTCTGCAATATGTCCCACACCCATAGAAAGGCGGCCGGCTCCCGCCGGCCGCAATACGCGTGGGAAACGCTGTCGGACGACCAATTGCTCAACCTGCGCTTCTGCGACTTGAAGCTCAAAGTTCAAGGCACGGAGCTGGAGGATGCCATCCAGCGTCTGTACCGCGAGCTCGAATCGAGGGGGATACGCTTTCGGCCGCATTATTGGCTCGCACAAGAATGGTTCTCGCCCGATGGGATTCCCGGGATCGCCATTCCGTTCTATCTCGCGCACCCGCGGCTGATGAGGATCGAACGGCGCTTCATGCGCGAAGTCGAGGGCGGCAACCGCAATTGGCTGATGCGAATACTGCGCCACGAGGCGGGACATGCCATCGATTCGGCTTATCGGCTGAGACGCCGGAGCCTGTGGCGGTCGGTGTTCGGCCCGGCCTCGCTGCCGTATCCGGACACCTATCGTCCGCGGCCGGGCAGCCGCCGCTTCGTGCAGCACCTGGGCGCATGGTATGCCCAAGCCCATCCGACCGAAGACTTCGCCGAGACCTTTGCGGTCTGGCTCAAACCTCGTTCCGCCTGGCGCCGGGAATATTTGGGTTGGCCGGCCTACGCAAAACTCCAATACATCGACGCGCTCGCGAACGACATCGGCCGCAGCAGGCCGGCCGTGTTGGACCGCGGCACCGTCGAGAACGTGAGGCACGAGACGCGCACCCTGCGCGATCACTACGAGCGAAGATTGGCGCGCGCGCCGCTGCCCCGCCGCTCCGGCGCCGATGAATTGCTGCTCAAGGTGTTCACCGCGGCGCCGCGCGCCCGCGACCGTCCCAAGGCGTCGAGCGTGCTGCGTGAATTGCGCAATCCCTTGCGTCAACGCATCGTGCGCTCCGGCGCGTTCAGCGAATACCTGGTGCATCAAGTGCTGCGGCTCATGATCGAACGGTCCGAGTCGTTGAATCTGTATTTGCGCGGCTCGCGGCGCGAGCTTAAGGTGCAATTGCTGTGGGTGATCGCGCGGCTGGCCGAGTCCTACGAGGAGCGGCAATTGCCGAGAGTTTCATTGTGAGGAAGGTGCGCGCCCTGGTGCTCGTGCATGCAACCCTCGTGCCTCCGGATTCTCTGCAGGGCTCCACCGAGAAGGAGATCGACGAATGGCGCACCGAATACGACGTCATTTCTCATTTGAAAGCCGAGGGTCATGAGGTCAGGCCCTTGGGCTTGAGCGACAGCCTGTCCGAACTGCGCCGCGCCATCATCGACTGGAAGCCGGACATCGTATTCAACTTGCTGGAGGAATTCGACGGCATCGTCACGTACGATCAACACGTCGTGGCATTCCTCGAGCTGATGCACCAACCGTACACCGGCTGCAATCCCCGCGGCATGCTGCTGTCGCGCGACAAGGTTCTGTCGAAGCAACTGCTGTCCTATCATCGCGTGCCCACCCCGCAATTCATGGTGTTCGCCCGCGGCAAGAAGCCGCGTATTCCGAAGAAGCTGCGCTTCCCGCTGTTCGTGAAGTCGTCGACCGAAGATGCGTCGCTCGGGATCGCGCATGCGTCGGTGGTCGCGGATCAGAAGCAATTGACGGAGCGAATCGTCTTCATTCACGAGCAGACGCATTCCGACGCGCTGGTCGAGGAGTACATCGAGGGCCGCGAGCTCTATGTGGGCGTGCTCGGCAACGACCGGCTCAAGGTGCTGCCCGTGTGGGAAATGACTTTCGGATCGCTGCCGGAGAACCTGCCCGCGATCGCCACGCGCAAGGTGAAATGGGACCGGGGCTATCAGCAGCGCTACGGCATCACCACGGCGGCGGCCGAGGCTCTGCCGGACGGCACCATGGCACGGCTCGAGCAACTGTCGAAGCGCATTTTTCGCGCGCTGCATTTGACGGGCTACGCGCGCATGGATTTTCGGCTGCGGGCCGACGGCGAGCTGTTCGTGCTGGAAGCGAACGCCAACCCCAATATCTCCGCGGCCGAGGACTTCGCGCAGTCGGCGCAGACCGCCGGCATGAGCTATGACGATCTTCTACAGCGGATCATGCAGCTCGGCGAAAACTATCCGGCGGCCTGGCGGGCTGTCGAATAGGGCGCGGTAAGGGCCTGGCGGGGTGGGAGGGGAGCGGGCAACGGGGGATTCAGTTGCCCGCTCCCCTCCCACCCCGCCAGGCCCCTTCACTCGTGCCCGTCGACGTCACCCGGTACGGGCGAGTTTCGGGCCCCAACCGGCACTCTGGTGTATAGCGGTTCGAGCACTCGTCCGGTGGGGTAAGACTCCCCGAGGCAACTGCTTCCCCCGTTGCCTCGGGGAGTCTTACCCCACCAGACGAGTACTACCGCTAACACCTAGTGTGTCCAGCGATTCAGCCAGGCGAGTACCGTGTCGTACCACTGGATGCTGTCGGCCGGCTTCAACACCCAGTGGTTCTCGTTGGGGAAGTACAAGAGCTCGCTCGGAATGCCTTGGCGCTGCAATGCCGTGAACACCGCCAGCCCTTGGGAGTCGGGGACGCGATAGTCCAGCGCTCCGTGAATCACCAGCGTCGGGGTCTTCCATTGATTCACGTGGTCGACGGGATTGTGCTTGGCGTAGGCGGCGGGATTGCGGTATTCGGGGCCGCCGTACTCCCGCTCCGGAAACCAGAGTTCCTCGGTGGAGTAGTACATGGTGCGATTGTCGAAAATGCCGTCATGGCTCACGAGACACTTGAAGCGGTCCGGCCACTGGCCCGCGATCCAATTCATCATGTAGCCGCCATAAGAAGCGCCGAGCGCACAGGCGTGATCGCCGTCCAGCCAGGGATACTGCTTGAGCGCCGCCGCAAGGCCGAGCTTCAGGTCCTCGAGCGGTTTGCCGCCCCAGTCGCCGCTGATGGAATCAGTGAACGCCTGACCGTAGCCGGTGGAACCGTGGAAATCGATCATGACCACACCGTAGCCGGCTCCGGCGAAGGTCTGTGCGTTCCAGCGCCAATTCCAGGAGTTCGCGAAGCTGCCCTGCGGCCCGCCGTGCACCAGGAACGCCACGGCATATTTCTGATCGCGTTTGAAGTCGTGAGGCTTGACGACATAGCCGAAGACGTTTTCATTGTTCCAGCCGGGGAAGCTGAATTGTTCGTACTCGCCGAGCTTTCGCTGTGCGAGCGCCGCCTGGTTCACGTGCGTCAATTGTCTGGGTTCGCCGCCGGCGAATCCCACCGCATAGAGATCGGCGGGGTTCCCCAAGCTGCTGAAGGCGTAAAAGACCGTTCGGGTGCCGACGCTGAAACCCTCGACTTCGCCCGCGCCGGTGATGGCGGACGCTCTGCCGGAAATCGCATCCACGGCCCACAGCGGCCGCTGACCCAAGTGGTCGGTGGTGACAAACAAAGTCTTGCCATCGCGAACCCAAGCAAAACTCACGATCGATCGATCCCAATTCTGGGTGAGCGGGCGCTTCACGCCCGATTTCAGATTCAGCAGCACCAGATGAAAGCGATCGGATTCGAAGCCCGGCCGCTCCATGGCCACGTAGGCGAGCTGGGTGCCGTCGGGCGAGAAGGCCGGCAGCCCGTCCCAGGCGGGATTGTCCGCGGTCAGGTTGCGCGGCGTTCCGCCCTCGGCTGCGACCTCATAAATGTCAAAATTGGTCGACCAGGGCTCTCCTTCGACCGCTCGTACGGAAAACGCCACCTGAGTGCCGTCCGGGCTGAAGGCGTAGTCCTCGCGGCCCCCGAAGGGCTTGCTCGGCACATCGCCGATGCCGTTCGTCACGTTCACCGGAGTGCCGCGCGCCACGTCGTCGAGCGGCATGGCAAACAGCTGCGAGCGGCGACCGTCGCTCCAGGCATCCCAGTGGCGCACGAACAGCCGGCTGTGCAGAACTCCCGTGGCATTGGAATGCGCCGCCGCGTCCAGGCGTTGCTTGGTGCATGCGAGATCCGCGCAATCCAGGTAGACCTCCACGCTCACCAGTATCCGGTCTCCCTTGGGAGACACACGAAAGCTGCCGACGTCGAGCGGTAGATTGGTGACCTGCAGCGCGTCGGCGCCGGGCGCGTTGATGCCCGGCGCATCGGCCTTGTGCCCGGCGCCGCGCGACTCCGTGCCGCCGGCCGCGACCCGCCAGACCTGAGTGGAACCGCTGCGATTCGACAGAAAATAAATGAAGCGTCCGTCCGCACTCCACTCCGCGGCATTGGAGTTTGCGGCGATATCGGTGAGGCGCGCCGGAGCGGCCGCGCGTTTGCCGGTGTCCACCAACCAAACGCCGGTGCGCGCCTTGTTGACCTCCATCTCGGTGGTCCGCAGGGTATACGCGACGCGCTTGCCGTCGGGCGATGCGGCAAGTTCAGACACGCGCTCGAGGCGCACCAAGTCTTGTATGGTGAAAGGCTGCGAGTGCTCCGCGGCCGAGATGCCGGCGGCGGTTGCGGCAGCGGAGGACGTGGCGGCGGCAGTTGTGGCAGCGGCGGCAGTTGTGGCAGCGGTGGCAGTTGTGGCAGCGGTGGCGGTTGCGGCAGCGGTGGCGGCGGCGGCGGCGCCGAGGCACAGCCAAGCCAAGGCGAATGAAAAGCGGTCGGCAGCCATTGCGTGTTCTCTTTGGAAGGATGCGTGAGACAGATTGTAGCCCGAGAAGGTCAGAAACCGCGAAATCGCGGGCCTCTTTGCGCAAGAATATGTCCATGAATACTCCCCTCGTCTTGAGTTTCGATTTGGACGATACCTTGTGGCCGGTGGGCCCGGTCATCGCCGCCGCCGAGAGCGAGCTGTTGTCGTGGCTGCGCGCACGCTATCCGCTGACCGTCAGCGGGCACGGCATCGAATCGATGCGCGCGCTGCGCGCCGGAGTGGCGGAACGGTTTCCGGATCGCGGCCACGATTTGACTTTTCTACGCCACCGTGCGCTCAAAGATCTTTTTGCCGCGGCGGGCCATGCGGAGGCGCTCGCCGACGAAGCGCTCGAGGTGTTCTTCGCCGCACGCAATCGCGTCGAATTCTATGACGATGTGCGGCCTTCGCTGATTCGTCTGCGCGCGCGCTATCGCCTGTTCGCTCTCAGCAACGGCAACGCGGATCTGCAACGCTGCGGCATCGCGGATCTGTTCGCAGGCCACGTCACCGCGCGCGCGGCGGGCGCAGCCAAACCCGATGCGCGAATTTTCGCGAGGCTCGCAGCTCTGGCGGGCGTCGAAGCTCATCAGGTGCTGCACATCGGCGATGATCCCGAAGCCGACGTCGCCGGCGCGATGCAAGCCGGAATGCAAGCGGTGTGGCTCAACCGCGATGGGCGGGAGTGGCCCAAGGAATTAGCCGCGCCACCGCGCACCATTTCGACGCTCGCGGAAATTATTTAGCGCCAATGAGATGCAGCGCACGCTTAGCAGCCGACGGCGTCGACTGCTGATTGAAAAATACCTGTAAAAATAGGCATTTTCCGACACTGGTTCGCGTTTTTTCCCTTCACTCCGACCGCGCATTGTCGATAGGATGGTATCGGGCAAAAAAGGATGCCAAGCATGCAAGCAGTCTCTGGATCTCTTGTAGCGGTCAGTTCCTTACGCGAGTTCTTTCGTGACGCGTTTCACGCTGCGAGCGAGCATCAGCATCTCGATATCGACGAGCAGGCCGAGCAGTACGTCGTCAACCTGCTCACGATGTTCTCCCGCGCCGACGCGCTGTACGAGCGCACGCCGGAGGGCTTGCGCATCAGACCGTTGGCGCAAATGCTGGCGGATGCGCTCGAGGCGCCGACCGCCGCTGCGCGGCAGCGGGGCCTGCAGCGCCTCGGCGACGTCTCCTTGTTCATCGCGGGATTTTTCGCGCGCAGCTTCGCGCGCAAATTGATCGACATCGACTACCACATCGCGATGGGCGGAAACGCATACAGTTCGCTGGCGGATACCATGCAACGCTCCGTGTCGGGCCGCTGCATAGCGGCGATTTACGCGCAGCTCGCGCGCAAATTTCAGCCGTTGGTCGACGCTCTCAATGAAGTCAGCGAGATGTCCTATCATCATACCGACGCGGACATCCTGCGGCTGTACGAAATATGGATGAAGACCGGCAGCCCGCGGGCGCACGGTCTATTGAAGCAGCTCGGCGTGCAGCCGGTCGCGGCGGGCGGCGCGCGCCGCGAGCATTGACCGCGATGGTTCTGCACGGCCTGCAGTCGCTCCTCGGACGTCTGTACGATGTCGAGCTGAACTACGACATCTACGATTTCCTGGTGACGGATCGCGGTGCCCTGCCGGAGGCCGCACCCGCCTTGACCGCGAGCGACATAGAAGAGGAATTGCTGCTGGCCGAAACGCCGGACGGCGCCGGAGTCTCGCTGTACTTGGACCCGGGTTTATTGCGGCGACTGGAGGGGGCGGATCCCGTCGGTGCATTGACTGAGACTAATCTGGCCGACTATTGCACGGCGCTCGAAGGCGTCAGCCATTTCGTCTATTCGACTTGGCGGCTGGACCGGGACTTGCCGGTGTCGCTGCTGGAACTCGAAACTCAAGCCGAAGTCGACAAATACGCGGTCACCGTGTTCTTGCTGGCGGACCAGCAGGGGGGCGCGTATCCCGCGCAGGTGCATGCGCGGCTGTTCGATCGGGTGAGCTTCGACGCGCGCCTCGAGCCCGATCAGTACCATCGCTACCGAACGGCACACCGCTGCGCGGCGCACTATTGCCGGAGATTGGAACACCGGTTCGTGTCCCGGGGCGTGGCGCGAATCGAGGCGCTGGTGCGCGAGCTGCGGAAATTCTATCGTCTGGGAAGCACGGCAAAATTGCGTCACGCGCTGGCGTGAGCGCTACTCTTCGTCGTCCTTGTTGCCGGCCGCTTGTTTCTTCAGCTTGAAAAACTCGCTCAGGCGCCGCAGGTCCTTCTTGCGCGGCGGCGCCGCCGGCTTCCCCAGCTTGCCGCTGTCATACGGGTTGTAGCCCTTCTTGGTGCCGAGCGGATTGGCGCGAACCGTTTCCGACGGCGTGGGCGCGTCGTCGGCGATCGAGAGGGCGGGGTGTTCGAGACTTCGCAGCCGTGCGGTCGATACCTCGCGGCCGAAGGCGCCGGTGGCGATGGACCATTCCCAGATCGCGTTGCCGCGGTCGTCGAATTGGACCCGTCCGGTACCCCCGTTGCTCTTGGCACCGGCGTCGGCTTCTTGCGCAGACGTCTTGCCCGGGGCGTTGGCGCCGGGTTTGGGGGCAGGCTTTGAGTTATTTCCGCTCACACTACCTTTTTAGGCAATGCACGGGTTAAGTCAACCCGAACAAGTCAAAATTCGGCGGGGCGTCACAATTGCAGGTGGTATTGGGCGCGCCAAAGGGCCAACGCCGTCTTGCCGTCGTTCCATTCGCCGCGAAGCACCTTGTCCGCCGCATCGCGCAACGGCAGCCATTGAATCTCCAATTCCTCATCGGCGTCCGGCGCGGGCGGCCCGACCTCAAGATCGCGCGCCAGGTAAAGGTGAATCACTTCCGTGAATATGCCCGGGGCGGGGAGGAATTGGCCCAGGGAGGTCCAGCGCCTGGCCGCCACCCCGGTTTCTTCGGCCAACTCGCGCACTGCACAAACTTGGGGCGCCTCCCCCGGATCGAGTTTGCCGGCGGGGATCTCCCACAGGAAATCCGTGATTCCATGCCGGTACTGGCGCACCAGGCAGACGCGGGCGGCGGCGTCCACCGCGACCACTGCGGCGGCACCGGGATGACGAACGAAGTCGAGATCGTATTCCCGGCCGTTCGAATAACGGAGCCGCTCGGTGGAGACGTCGATGATGCGGCCGCTGTGAATGTGCCGGCTGTCAATGGGGGTTGGTTTGCGCATGGGGGGAGTCTACCGGCGCCCCACACAAGAAGCCCGAACGGAAAAGCTGGCGCCTGTGATCTGCCTCCTCGCGCGCGAGGTCCGCTATGCGCGATCCTGAACGCTGCTTCAAGCGTATTGCATCGCGATCTGGATATACGTACAGTACCGGCACCGGCATAGCTTCCATGATGAAAGCCAAGACCACTGCATTCGATTCGCTCAACCCGTCGCAGCGCCGTGCGGCCACTTTCGGCACCCCGGTTGCGGACCAGGGCGTCGATGCGGGTCCCCTGCTGATATTGGCCGGCGCGGGCACGGGCAAGACCAATACGTTGGCGCATCGCACCGCGCATTTGGTGCTGAACGGTGTGGATCCGGCGCGCATCCTCATGCTGACCTTCACGCGCCGCGCCGCCCAGGAAATGATCAAGCGGACCCAGATCATCGTCGCCGAAGTGCTGTCGGACCGCGGCAGAGCGGGCGATCGCAGCGTGACATCGCGGCTGCTGTGGTCGGGGACCTTTCATTCGGTGGGCAACCGGATATTGCGCCTGTACGCCAAGCACTTGGGGTTGGATCCCCAGTTCACGGTGCTGGACCGCGCGGATGCGGCGGACTTGATGGATGTGGTGCGCCACGAATTGGGATTCTCCTCCAAGGACAAGCGCTTCCCGCGCAAGGACACGTGTCTTGCCATCTATTCGTACCGGGTCAACACCCGGCTATCGCTGAAACAAACCATCGAAGAACAGTTTCCTTGGGTCAGCGAGTGGGAAGCGGATCTCACGCAGCTGTATCGAGAATATGTCGGCCGCAAGCAAAAGAATCGCGTGCTGGATTTCGACGATTTGCTGCTCTACTGGCATGTGATGATGCAGAACCCGGCATTGGCGCAGAGTCTGTCGAAGAATTTCGACCACGTGCTGGTCGACGAGTACCAGGACACCAGCACCCTGCAGGGCGAGGTCATCCACGCGCTCAAACCCGACGGCAAGGGGGTCACGGTGGTCGGCGACGATGCCCAGGCCATCTACTCGTTCCGCGCCGCCGCGGTCGAGAACATCCTGGGATTTGCCGATCGCTTCAAGCCGAAAGCCGACATGGTGGTTCTGGCGCAGAACTACCGATCGACTCAGCAAGTGCTGGATGCGGCCAATGCGCTGATGGCGGACGGCGCGCGCCAGCATCGCAAGACCTTGCTGGGAACGCGCCAATCCACCCAAAAGCCGTTCTTCGTTTCCATGGATGATGCGGCCGCACAGGCCGAGTACATCACCGGCAAGATATTGGCGACGCGTGAAATCGGCGGCTCGCTGAAGCGCCATGCCATCCTGTTCCGCAGCTCGCATCACAGCGATGTGCTCGAGGTGGAACTCACCAAGCGCGACATTCCGTACGTGAAATACGGCGGCCTCAAGTTCCTGGAGGCGGCGCACGTCAAGGACATGATGTCGGTGCTGCGCTGGGCGGACAATCCGCGCAATTCGGTGGCGGGCTTTCGGGTGTTGAAGCTGCTGCCCGGCTTCGGCCCGGCGACTGCCAAGCAGGCGCTCGATCATTTCGAGGCGCAGAATTTCAGCGTCAAGAGTCTGGCCGCCTTCGATGCGCCGCAAGCGGTGACAATGGACTGGAAGAGATTTTGCGCGCTGCTCGAGAAGCTCGCCGACCCCTCCACACCCTGGCCCGGCCAGGTGGGTCTGGTGCGCGAGTGGTACAAGCCTCAGCTGGAACGCATCCACGACGCCCCCTGGACGCGCATGGGCGATCTGGAACAGTTGGAAACGCTGTCGGCACAACACGCGGGCCGCGAGCGATTCCTGACCGAGCTCACGCTGGACCCGCCGGCCAAGAGCGGCGACCAGTCCGGCGGCGCCTCGAAGGACGAGGACTACGTGATTCTGTCGACGATTCACTCGGCCAAGGGCCAGGAGTGGGACATCGTCTATGTGCTGAATGTCTCCGACGGCAATTTTCCGTCGGAATTTTCCACCGGCAAGCCGGAAATGATCGAAGAAGAGCGGCGGTTGCTATACGTGGCGATGACGCGCGCGCGGAACGAATTGCATCTCTGCGCGCCGCTCAAGTATGCCGTCACTCAGCAGCCCAAGGACGGCGATGCGCACGTCTACGGCGCCAAGAGCCGATTCATGACCGACAAGGTACTGGATTGCTGCGAGCGAATTTCGCTGCGCAACATGCGCGGTGTGGAGGATTTGCAGGAGGGAGAAGCGGCAACGGTCGACGTGGTCGCGCAACTCAAAGAAATGTGGTGAGTGCAGACGGCTGTACCCCCTCGAGGGGTCCGCCCTAACCGAATCCATCCCGACCCGCGAGGGGTCGACTACCAGCGGCGTGGACCGCCGCCGCCGCCACCGCTTGCGGGCTTGGATCGAGGTGCCCGTTCCTGGGCTTCATTCACGCGCAGCGGACGTCCACCCATCTGGAAACCGTTCGTCTGTTGAATCGCGTTTTGCGCCTCACCGGCCGCCATGTCGACGAACGCGAATCCCCGGGGACGCCCGGTCTCGCGATCGTTGATGAGCTTGACCGACTCGACTTTGCCATGGCGCTCGAACAGCGCCCGTACTTCGTCTTCTGTAGCTGTGAATGGCAGATTGCCAACGTAGATCGTCGTCATTCAACTAATCTCACTTCAGTGTTTCGACACTCAAGCTCCGACGCACTGTCGCGCGCAACGGTGCGGCGGGGCCCGTACCTTACGGCCCGTGTAGGGAACGAACCTACAAGCCGACTCTACGCCAGGGGATTATTGTTGGCAAACGGGCGCGATTAATTCGATCTCGAGGGATTATTCGACCTCGAGATACGCGTAGCCGTTGAGTTCGTTCTCGTAGAAGCGCTTCACCGCCTGAGCTTCGCCCAGCGTCATGCGGCCCTCCTGGATCGCCCGTTCGCAGTCCCGGGCGATGCGCGGATACAACTCGTCGGTGTCGTATTCCATGTACTCGAGCACCTTGTTGGCCGTGTCGCCCTTGACGATTTCCTCGATCCACCATCCGCCGCCGTCTTGCAGCCGAATATGCACCACGTGGGTGTCGCCGAACAGGTTGTGCAGATCGCCCAGGGTTTCTTGATAGGCGCCCACCAGGAACGCCGCGAGATAGTAAGGCTGCCCCGGGGTCAATTCGTGCACCTCGAGTGTGCGTTTGGTCGCCCGGGGATGCACGAAGCGATCGATTTTGCCGTCGGAATCGCAGGTGATGTCGGCCAGCACCGCATTGCGCGAAGGCCGCTCCCCCAGCCGTTGAATGGGCATGATGGGAAACAATTGGCCGATCGCCCAGCTGTCGGGCAGCGACTGAAACACCGAAAAGTTGCAGAAATAAATATCGCTCAGCATGTCCTCGATGTTTTCCAGCTCTTCCGGAACCCGATCGAGCTTGCGGCAATAATCGCGAATCTTGGCGCAGGTCGCCCAGTAGAGCTTTTCCGCCAGGGCGCGAAATTCCAGGCTCAAGTAACCCAGGTTGAACATCTGCAGCGCCTGCTCGCGGGCCTGCAGCCCGTCGTGGTAGCACTCTACCAGGCGGCGCTCATTGACCGATCGATAGCTGTCGAACAGATCGCGCACCGGCTGCGGCACTTCTTCCTTGCCGTGGTAGTCCTCGTCGGGGCGGCCGGTGACGTTGAACTGATCCAGCTTGGAGCAACCCAGGGTGTCGAACACCAGCAGGCTGTGATGCGCGGCGATGGCGCGCCCGGACTCGCTCACGATCATGGGATGCGGCACGTCGCGCGCGTCGCACACGCTCTTGATGCGATACACCACATCGCTCGCATATTCATTCAAGGTGTAGTTCATCGACGATTCAAAGTTGGTGCCGCTGCCGTCGTAGTCGACCCCGAGGCCCCCGCCGATGTCGATGTATTGCAGGCCGGCTCCCATGATCTTGAGTTCGGCGTACACATGCGCCAACTCATTGATCGCGTCTTTCACCCGGCGGATATCCTGGAGCTGGCTGCCCGGATGGCAATGGACGAGCTGCAGGCAGTCGAGCATGTTGCGATCCTTGAGCAGGGCGTGGAGGTCGAGGATTTCGCTGATGAACAGGCCGAACTTGGATTTCTCGCCCGCGGATTCGCGCCACCGGCCGGCGCCCTCGCTGGCGAGCTTCACTCGCACCCCGATCTTCGGCCGCACGCCGTAACGCTCGGCGTGCTTCAGAATCAGGTGAATTTCTTCGAAGTTCTCCACCACCGGAATGATGGTGCGTCCGAGTTTGGTGGCCAGAATGACGGCTTCGATGTAGCTGTCATCCTTGAATCCGTTGCACACGACGATGCGGTCCGGCGCGTCTTCGGTCAGCGACATCACCGCCAGCAGTTCCGGTTTGGAGCCGACTTCGAGTCCGAAGCCGAACTCCTTTCCGTAGCGGTAGACCTCTTCGACCACCAGGCGCTGTTGATTGACCTTGATCGGAAACACCGCGGCGTAGCGATTCTTGTAGTCGTTTTCCGCGATGGCCGTGGCGAAGGCCTCGGCGAGGTGGCGCAGGCGGTGCGCGAGAATGTCGGAAAAGCGAATGACCACGGGCGTGTGCAGGTCGCGGGCCTTCAGGCCTTGCACGACGTCGTACAGATCGATTTCGCGCGCCGCGTCCATGCTGGGCCTGATCACCACATGACCCGCATCGTTGATCGAAAAGTAGCCCTTGCCCCAAGCTTCCACCTGGTACAAATCCAACGACTCTTCGATCTTCCACGCGTGGTTCGCGGGCAGCAGCTTGGCGGGTGTGTTCATGTCGCGCGCACCATAGCAAATTGGGGCTGCAAGTAAATGACCGGACGCGCGCTGCGAGCAAATACCTTCGCGTCAGCCGCGGGCAACGGGCCGCCGCGGATCGCGAATCCACTCGCTCCAAGATCCGGCGTACAGCTTGCCGCCGGTGAGGCCGGCCACCTCGAGGCTGAGCAAATTGTGACAGGCGGTGACGCCGGAGCCGCACATGGCGACCAGATTCTGAAGATCGCTGCCGGGTAGACGTTCCTGCCAGCGGCGCTCGAGCTCGGCGGCGGGCAGAAAACGGCCGTCCGCGCCGAGGTTGGCGGTAAAGGGATGATTCACGGCGCCGGGTACGTGTCCGGCCACCGGATCGATGGGTTCCACCGCCCCGGCGTATCGCTCTTGGGCGCGCGCATCGACCAGCAGGGCCTTCCGGCCCTGCAATGCGCGCTCGAGTTCCGCCGTGCTCACGACGGAGCCCGCGTCGATCCGCGGCGTGAAATGGCGCGCGACCCTCTCGGCCGCCGCCGGGTCGGCCTCGCCCGACTGCAGCGCTCCGCCGCGAGCAGTCCACGCCTTGAAACCGCCGTCGAGGACGGCCGCCGCGTCATGCCCCAGCCAGCGAAGCATCCACCAGAGCCGGGCCGCAATCGACCCGTTGGCCTCGTCGTAGGCAACGACCTGGGTGTCGTTGCCGATGCCCATCGCGCCCAGGCGGCCGGCGAAAACTTCCGGCGGGGGCAACGGATGGCGGCCGGTGTGAGGTCCGACGGGCGCCGACAGGTCTCGATTGAGGTCGGCATAGCGGGCCCCGGGGATGTGCGCCCGCAAGTACGCCTGGCGCCCGGCCTCCGGGTTCATGAGATCGAAACGGCAGTCGACGACGGCCAGCCGCGGCTGGCCCAGTAGTTCCTGCAACGAGTCCACGTCGATCAAGGTCTTGAACACCATGAATCGCAGCTTAGCGCGATGATCTGCGAACCGCATCCGCTACAATCGGCGCCATGGCACTCACTCTTTACTGGGGCAGCGGCAGTCCGTTCTCGTGGCGTGTACTTTTGGCTCTCGAGCACAAGGGCCTGGCCTACGAGTCGCAGCTCCTGCACTTCGACCAGCAGGAGCATCAATCGCCGCACATGCTGAAGCTCAATCCGCGCGGCCGGGTGCCGGTCCTCAAGGACGGCGATTACGTGGTATTCGAGTCGGTCGCGGTGCTGTACTACCTCGACGTCAAGTATCCGCAGGCGCCGATATTCGGGGCCACCCCCGAGGAAGCGGGCGTCATCATGCGCGTCATCTGCGAATTCATGGCGTATGCCGAACCTTCGCTGCTCAAGATCGTCAATGCGATCTTTGCGGGAGAGGTCGCCGAAGACATCGACGCGCTCACCGACGCCATGCACGTCGTCGCGCGCGAGGCGCGCACCATCGAGGGACGCCTGAGCAAGGAACAGTGGATCGTCGGCGCCAATTATTCCGCCACCGACATGGTGATTTTCCCGTGGATTCAGGTGCTGCGCCGCGCGCTGGATAAAAGCGCCGCAGCGGAATTGGGAGCGCGCTTTCTTCCCATGGAACGCAATTATCCGGCGCTCGCGCGCTGGATTCACCGGATCGAGGCGCTTCCGGGGTACGAGCGGACGTATCCGCCTCACTGGCGGGAAAGCTAGTCGGAGCGTGGGGCCTGGGGGTCGGGTGAGCCTGCGGGCAACGACGAGGACAGTTGCCCGCAGGCTCACCCGACCCCCAGGCCTTAGCGCTGGGCCGCTAGCGTTACCGAACGGTGAGGACGGTGGCGAGCGGCCATAGCGTCGGCACCGACCGCCGACCGACGCCAGTGTTCGTGCGGCGGGGCCGGGAGAGCCGGCGGGCAACTGCGTTCTTCGTTGCCCGCCGGCTCTCCTGACCCCACCGCGCGATCGCTACCTCGAATCGGCTGTCTGTTCCCGAACGATGCCTCGCGCGGACTTTTACGATTCCGGCCGAAATATTTATGGAAACTTGAGAATTTCCTGCCGCCAGGTAGGCTTGCGGCGTCCGCCCAATGGGCGTCCAGCTGAGAATCAAACGAAATGAGAGAGAAAACCAACATGAGACAAGAGTTATGAGCAAACACGAAGTGCATGTGAGCTTTGCGGGCAAGATCGTATTTGTGGGTTTCGGCAGCATCGGACAGGGTGTCTTGCCATTGATCTTGCGTCACATTGGCACTTCGTCCGATCGCATTACCATCGTCACCGCGGAAGACAGCGGGCGGAGCGAAGCTGAACAATTCGGGGTCAAATTCGTCAAGACCGCGCTGACGCGGGAGAACTACCGGCAAGTGCTAGGGACCCTCCTGGACGCCGGCGACTTCCTGTTGAACTTGTCGGTCGACGTATCGAGCGTCGCGCTGATCCAATTGGCGCGCGAACGCGGTGCGCTGTATCTCGATACGTGCATAGAGCCCTGGGCAGGGGGGTATACGGACCCGCACGCGACCGTGGACTCACGCAGCAACTACACCATGCGCCTGGAGGCCTTGGCCTTGCGCGACGGCGCCAAGAAAACGCCCACGGCCGTGCTCACGCATGGCGCCAATCCGGGCTTGGTCTCGCACCTGGTCAAGCAAGCCCTGCTCAACATCGCCAAGGACACGGGCGTCGACGCGGGAACGCCCGGCAGCCGCGAGGCCTGGGCCAAGCTTGCCCAGACCCTCGGCATCAGGGTCATGCACATCGCCGAACGCGACACTCAGGTCACGAATGTGCCGAAGGTGGCGAACGAGTTCGTCAATACCTGGTCGGTCGACGGCTTCGTCAGCGAGGGAGCCCAACCCGCCGAACTCGGCTGGGGCACGCATGAGAAGCATTTCCCGGCCGACGGCGGACGGCACAAGGTCGGCTCGGGCTGCGCCATCTACTTGAGTCGCCCCGGCGCGAGCACCCGGGTTCGCACGTGGACTCCGCAGGCGGGGCATTTCCACGGATTCCTGATCACGCATTCCGAAGCGATTTCACTCGCGGACTACTACACCGTCATGGACGGCGGGCGTGTGGCGTACCGGCCCACCAGCCACTACGCCTACCACCCGAGCGACAACGCCGTGTTGTCGGTGCACGAATTCGCCGGCAACAACTGGCGCCTGCAGGATCACAAACGCATCATGCTGAACGAGATCACCGCCGGGATCGATGAGCTTGGCGTGCTGCTCGCCGGCCACAAGAAGAACGCGTATTGGTACGGCTCGCAGCTGTCCATCGAGGAGGCGCGGAAATTGGCGCCGTACAACAGCGCCACCAGCCTGCAGGTCACGTCGGCCGCGTTGTCAGGGATGGTCTGGGCCATGGAGAATCCGAACCGCGGCATCGTCGAACCCGACGATATGGAATTCAAGCGCCCGCTCGAGATCTGCATGCCGTACCTGGGCAAAGTGGTCGGAAGGTACACGGACTGGACGCCGCTGCATCAGCGCGGCGAATTGTTCGCCGAGGATCTGGACACGACGGATCCGTGGCAATTCAAGAACATCCGGGTGGTTTGAGCTCTAAAGGACGGGGTCGCTTCGACCCCGTCGATTCGGCGCGAAGCGCCTAGGAAGCCGGAGGTCCATAGCTGATGGCGACCACCGTCAACAGCGTGGTCCCCGCGGGCAGCGCGACGCTGACTTCGTCGTCGAGCCGCTTGCCCAGCAAGCTTCGTCCCAACGGCGAGTCCATGCTGATGTAGTCTTCCGCCATATCGAATTCGTCCGGCCCGACGATGCGATACCATCGCAAGGTGCGGTCGCTCTCGATCTGCACCCACGCGCCAAAGTAGATCCGCGTCGGGTCGCGCCGGCCGGGATCGGCCTGTGAATCCACGACCGTCATGTCTTCGAGCCGTTTGCGCAAGAAACGCACCCGCCGATCGATCTCGTGCAGGCGCTTCTTACCGTAGGTGTACTCCGCGTTCTCGGAGCGGTCGCCCTGTGCCGCGGCCTCGGCGACTGCCGCGGTGACCCGCGGGCGCTCCTCGTGCCACAGCTGATGGAGTTCATCCCGCAGCCGCTTGGCTCCCTCGGGAGTGATGTACTTGGAGCCTGGCTGGATGGGGGGGCGATATCTTGACACGTTGCACAAAGTGTAGAGACATTCAAGGACGTGAACCAAGTGGTGGAGCGATGGCGATCGACTGAGCGGTCGCTCACAGATTGCGCGCGCCGCGAATCTTAAGCTCACCATCCATGAGCGTTAAATATTACACCCACTTTATCGCGCAATCGGAAGGAGCCGTCGAGTACAACGAATATCGGGGCGTCGTGGAACTCCTCGATCAGTCGGGCCGCGTCGAGGGTGATCGCGAAATCGCGCGCATGCTGGCGCGCAGCTTCGATCTCGAGGAAACCGATATTCAAGTTCTGCAGTGGGACCATCTGCACTGAGAACCGCCATTTTGATCCCCTAGCGGGCTTTACTTCCCTTCATTGAAGTCCGCCTCTCAGCCCCGAGTTCATCACTCGGGGCTTTTTTTGCCGGAATGTTAGACTCTCCCCAACGCCCCCAAGCCAGAGGGGTCAGGAGGGGGTTTCATGCGCACATTGGTTCTTGGGCTCACGGCGTTCGCCGGCTTGCTGCTGTCGGGTTGCGGATACAACGCGATGCAGACTCAGGATGAGCAGATCAAGTCCGCTTGGTCGGAGGTCCTGAACCAGTATCAACGCCGCGCCGACCTGATCCCCAATCTGGTGAACACGGTCAAGGGCTATGCCGCCCAGGAGAGCTCAGTCCTTTTGGGCGTGACCGAGGCCCGCGCAAAGGTCGGCTCCATCCAAGCGACGCCCGAGCTGGTCAACGATCCGGCGGCATTTGCAAAGTTCCAGGCCGCCCAAGCGGAGCTGTCGAGCGCCTTGTCGCGCCTCTTGGTGGTCACCGAGAACTATCCGCAATTGAAATCCGATCAGAATTTCCGCGACCTCCAGGCGCAGCTCGAGGGCACGGAGAATCGCATCACGGTGGCGCGCAACCGCTACATCCAGGCGGTGCAGAACTACAACGTGACGGTGCGGTCGTTTCCCGGGAACCTGACTGCCATGATCTTCGGCTACAAGCCTAAGCCGAACTTCGCCGTCGAGAATGAAGCGGCGATTTCCAAGCCGCCCGCCGTGGATTTCTCGGCGCCGGCACAGACGCCCGCCGCGACGCCCGCCCCGGCGCCGGCCGCGACACCGACTCCCGCGCCGGCGCGCTAGTCTGCACCCTGATGGGTCCGGCACCCGCGTGACTTCCCTTTGCCGCATCGCCGGTGTGGGGACTGGGCTCGCCTTGCTGCTGACAATTCTCGGCGCCCGGGCGGAAGTGGCCGTTCCGCCCCTGACCGCGCGAGTGACCGATCTTACGGGGACCCTGTCGGGCGAAGCCGTGACGCGCATCGAGACCAAGCTCGCTAACTTCGAGGCCAAGAAAGGCAGTCAGATCGCGGTACTCATCGTGCCGAGCACCGAGCCCGAGGACATCGACCAGTACGGCATTCGCGTCGAGGATGCATGGAAGCTGGGCCGCAAGGGCGTGGATGATGGCGTCTACTTGATCGTGGCCAAAAACGATCGGCGTGCTCGCATCGAGGTGGGATACGGCTTGGAGGGCGCGCTGTCGGATGCAGTCGCGAACCGTATCGTTGACGAGACGATAACCCCGCATTTCAAACTGGGCGACTACGACGGCGGAGTTGAAGCCGGCGTCGATCAAATGATCTCCGTCGTCAACGGGGAGCCCTTGCCCGAACCCGACAGAAAATGGGAACGCAGCAGCGGTTTGGGCCACTTGTTTCCGCTGCTGCTGGTGGTGGTGTTCGTCGCCAGCGGGGTGCTGCGCGCCCTATTCGGAAGACTGTTTGGGTCGGTGGCCACGGGGGGTCTTGCCGGCGTCCTTGCCTGGGCCTCGAGCCACTTGCTGCCCATCGGGGTGGGCGCCGGCGTCGTTGCATTCTTGTTCGCCATGCTGGCGGGATCGACTTCCCGTGGATGGTCGGCCGGGCGAGGCTGGGGAGGCGGCTTCGGGGGCGGCCTGGGCGGCGGTTTTGGCGGCGGCGGCTTTGGTGGGGGTGGCGGCGGGGGCGGCGGTGGGTTCAGCGGCGGCGGTGGTGGCGGCGGGGGCGGCGGCGGCGGCGGCGGCGGTGGCGGCGGGGGCGGCGGCGCCTCGGGGAGCTGGTGATGCAGATCGGACGCCTGATACGCCATGCCGCAGCGACGCATTGGCGCACACGCATGTTGTTCCCCAGTGCAGCGCTCGACGCCATCGAAGAGGCCATCGCACGCGTCGAGAGTGCGCACTCCGGTGAGATCCGTTTCGCCATCGAAACCGCGTTGACGCCGCTGCACATTTTGAACGGCGTGGCCCCCCGTGCGCGCGCGCTCGAGGTGTTCGCGCACCTGCACGTGTGGGACACCGAGCACAACAACGGGGTCTTGATCTACGTGCAGCTGGCGGATCGTGATGTCGAAATCGTCGCGGACCGGGGCCTCCAAGGCCGCGTCAGCCCCGCGGAATGGGAGGCTGTGTGCCGCCTCATGGAGGAGCATTTCCGGGCGGGCCGATTCAAAGAAGGCTCGATCGCCGGAGTCGACGCCATCGGCGATTTACTGGCGCGCCACTTTCCGCCGAACCTTAAAACCCCGGCGCGGTCTCATAACCAATTGCCTGACCGCCCGACTTTGTTGTAGATAAGAGCCCATGAAAATCTTGAAGCTAACCGTTTGCATCGGGGGGTTGCTGTTGGGCGGCTGTTCGCTGTTCCGCCCGGCACCCGTGGCACCCCCACCCGCGGCCCCGCCGCCGCCGCCGCCGGTCCCTCAATTGCCCCAACCCAGCGCGACCGACCGCTCTGCTGTCGAGACCGGCAACGACATCGTGGGCCACGTGCAGAAGACCATCGTCGGCAAGGAAGACACGCTGCCCGACATTGCGCGGCGCTTCGACGTGGGCTACGAGGAAATGCTCACGGCAAATCCCGGCGTCGACCCGTGGCTGCCCGGCGTCGGGCGCGAGGTGGTCGTTCCCACGCAATTCATTTTGCCGGCGGCACCCCATGAGGGCGTGGTGGTGAACGTGGCCGCGATGCGCATCTTTTACTATCCGCCGCACAAGAAGGGCGAACCGCAGGTCGTGTTCACCCACCCGATCGGCATCGGCAAGGTGGGCTGGAAGACCCCCGAAGGCACGACCAAGATCGTCGGCCGTCAAAAGGATCCGGTCTGGGTCGTGCCCAAGTCGGTTCGGGACGAGCATGCGGAGGATGGCGAAAAGCTGCCGGCGCAAGTGCCCGCCGGGCCGGACAATCCGCTCGGTGCCTATGAGTTCCGCCTGGGATGGCCGAGTTACCTTATTCACGGCACCAACAAACCCTACGGCGTGGGCATGCGCTCGAGCCACGGCTGCATACGCCTGTACCCTGAAGACATCGCCGTATTCTTCGACACGATCCCGATCGGCACCAAGGTGACCGTGGTCAATCAGCCTTATCTCTTCGGATGGCGCGACGGCACGCTGTATCTGCAGGCCTACACCGTCATGGAAGACGATTCACGCGATTGGAACAAAAACCGCAAAGCGCTGTTGTCCAAGCTGCTGAACCCGAAGTTGCAAAAGAAGATCTCGGACCACGATAAGGAAATCGACTGGCAGCGAGTCGGTGATCTGGCCCACACGCCGCGCGCCGTGCCCGTGCCCATCACGGGCGGCTTCGGCGGTATCGACGATGTGATCGGCAAATCGCTGTTGGTCGAGAACACGTTGCCGGCGGGTTCCAATTGGGACGGCAAGACCGGGTTGCTCGTGGACGAAAAGACGTTCAAGGAATTGGTCGGCGGGCGCGCCGAAGCCCCTCCCGCATCGCAGACCCAGGCGTCCGTGCAGTCCCAAGCGTCCGCTCGCTGATGGCAGCATCCTAAGATGCGCGTCCGTGTTGCGGGCCTGGTTCTCGCCTGCGCGGGGTTGCCGGCGGCCGGCGCCGACCTGTCGCCGATCGAACCGGGCCTCGACTATCATTCCTTCGCCAATGCCGACCAGTTCCGTACCACGCACATCGCATTGAATTTGCGGATCGACCTCGAAGGCAAGGTGATCAGCGGCGTCGTCGAGCTGGAGTTGAAGCGGCTCGATCCGCGCGCGACGCAGCTGGTGCTCGATACCAAAGACCTGATGATCAGCGACGTGACCCAGAAGTCCGCGGATGTGCTGGGCGCAACGGCCAAGAATCAAATCATCTGGGTCAGCCGGCCGTTTCGCCTGGAGAAGCCGGATCCCATATTGGGCAGCGCGCTGGTCATCGACCTGCCGCCGTCGCGCAACCCCGTCGAATCCATCCGCATCGACTACGAGACCCTGCCCACCGCGGCCGCATTGCAGTGGCTGACGCCGAAGCAAACGGCCGGCCGCCGCAAAGCGTTTCTATACACCCAGTCGGAGCCGATCGGCGCGCGTAGCTGGATTCCGCTGCAGGACACGCCGCTGGTGCGAGCCACCTACGAAGCGCGGATTCATACCGACTCCGACGTAGTGGCGGTCATGAGCGCGGAGAACCATCCTACGCATAAGCGCAACGGCGACTATACGTTCGTCATGCCGCAGGCGATTCCTTCTTATTTGATCGCCCTGGCGGTCGGGGATCTGAGATTCCAGGAAACGGGGCCGCGCACCGGGGTGTATGCGGAGAAGCCCGTGGTCAAGGCGGCCGCCAAGGAATTCGCCGACACGGAGTCGATGATTGCGGCCAGTGAGAAACTATTCGGACCCTATCGCTGGACGCGCTACGACATCTTGGTGCTGCCGCCGAGTTTTCCCGTCGGCGGCATGGAAAACCCGCGGCTGACGTTCATCACGCCCACGGTGATCGCGGGCGACAAGAGCCTGGTGTCGGTGATCGCACACGAACTGGCGCACTCCTGGTCGGGAAACCTGGTCACCAACGCGACCTGGCGCGACCTCTGGCTCAACGAGGCGTTCACCGTGTATCTGGAGAGCCGCATCACGGCCGTGGTGTACGGCGAGCAGCGCGCGGCCATGGAGCGGGTGTTGGGACTGCAGTCCTTGCGCAAGGATTTGGCGAGGCTTCCACCCAAGGATCAGGTGCTGGCGATCGACCTGCGAGATCGCGATCCGGACCTCGTGTTCAGTGACGTACCCTACCAGAAGGGTAGGCTGTTCCTCGGCTACCTGGAGGCGAAATTCGGGCGCGACCACTTCGACGCCTTCCTGCGCGGCTATTTCGATCACTTCGCGTTCAAGAGCATCACTACGGAGCAATTCAACCAGTATCTTACGGAGAACCTGCTCGATCGCTTTCCCGGCATCGTCACGCACGCAGACGTGCTTGCCTGGGAGCATGAACCGGGCCTTCCCATAGGCGCCGTGTTGCCGGTGTCGAACGCCTTTTCGCAGGTGGATGAGGCGCGGAGCGCGTGGCTCGGCGGTAAGCTCCAGCCCAAGACGTTCGGGCTCGACTGGGTCACTCAGCAGTGGCTGTACTTTCTGGACAACATGCCCGCGCCCCTCCGCGCCGAGCAGCTCGGAAGCCTGGACCAAGCGTACGGCTTGACGCGGAGTCAGAACGCCGAAATCGAACACAGCTGGCTCGTGCTGGTGATTCGCAACGACTATCAACCAAGCTATGCGCGTCTCGAGCAATACCTCACCACCGTCGGACGCCGTAAATTGATCGCGCCCCTCTATGTCGAACTGATGAAATCACCGTCGGGCAGCGCGTTTGCGCAGCGGGTGTACGCCAAGGCGCGACCCGGTTATCACCCGGAAACGGTGGCCGCGATCGACGCGATCGTGAATCCCACCGCGGCTCAAGGATCGCAATGAGCAGCGAGTGGATGAAAGTAATGCTCGAGGAAATCTCGCGCAAGAAAGCGGAGGCGGAGCAAGCTCGCATGGAGGAGCAAGCCCGAGCGGAGGAGCAAGCTCGCGCGGACGAGCGAGCCCGAGCGGACGAGCGAGCCCGCCTCGAGGAACAAGCCCGCGTCGAGCAACAAAGACCCCGCGATGATTCCGCTCAAGGATGACTCGCCGTCCACCTTGAAGCTCGAGCGGCACGGCGTTCCACTATGGTAAAATTTACAAGGTGCACGCAAGCGAGAGAATTTGGTGACACCGAGAAACATTGGGATTCGCGTCGAGGAAGAACGCGGCCCTGATCAAACGATCACCCGACTCGGCGCGGCGCGCACCGCGTTCGTCGGCCGCACGCTGCGCGGACCCGTCAATCGTCCGACATTGATCACGAGCTTCTCGGAATTCCAGCATGTGTTCGGCGGTCTCTGGCAGCCGAGTCCGTTGGGCTATGCCGTCGAACAATTCTTCGATCATGGGGGCCGCGAGGCTTTCATCGTGCGCGTGGTCAACGGCGCGCGCTCGGCGACGTTGACTTTGAAAGCGGGCGGTGCAGCGCTTCGCTTGCGGGCGATGCGGCCCGGCACCCGGGAATTTCTCCGTGCCAGCGTCGACTACGACAACATCTCGGCCGAAGACCGATCGGACTTCAATCTGACGGTACAGCGCGTGCGCGCCCAGGGCACTGCGCAGGTGGAGGATCAGGAGATATTCCACGAGCTGTCGATCGAGCCGGCGGCCGAACGCTATTTGCCGCGCGCGCTCGCCGATTCGCAGCTGATCGAGCTCGCCGGCGAGGTTCCCGCGGAGCGGCCCGACCGGACCTTGGATGCGGCCAGCGGATTGGCCAGCGGTTATGTCAATTCGAATTCCGACGGCGACGACGGTGCGCCGCTCACCGACTATGACCTGATCGGCAGCCCCGGTGACCGCAGCGGTCTTTTCGCACTGGATCAAGCGGATTATTTCAATTTCCTATGCATTCCTCCTTTGTCCCGCGATCGGGACGTGGGGCCGAGCGCCCTGTTGGTGGGCGCCCGCTATTGCAAGGAGCGTCGCGCGCTCTTGATCGTCGATCCACCGTCGAACTGGCATACGGCGGACGATGCCCTGAAGGGCATGCGGGATTGGAATTTCTTCAACGAGAACGCCTTGATGTATTTCCCGCGCGTGCTGGCGCACGACAAGCTGCGCGGCCATTTCGAGTCGTTCGCGCCCTGCGGCGCCATTGCCGGCATGCTGGCGCGCTGCGACGAGGCCGCACCGGTATGGGTTCCTGCCAAGAGCGAGGAGGCCATCCTGCGTCCCGGCTACCGGCCGACCTGCCTCGTGACCGAAGATCGCCGCATGCGGCTTGCCACCTTGGGGGTCAACACCGTTCAGGCCGTTCGGTCGGCCGCGCGAATCGGCGTCAACGCGCGTACCCTGGCGGCGGGTACCGCGGCCAGCGCCGATTGGCAGTATCTTGCGGCGCGCCGTTTCGCACTCTTCATCGTCAACAGTATCGAGCGCGGCACTCGCTGGGTGGCCATGGCGCAGCCGCACGTATCCGTTGCCGAGATGGCGGCATCCCAGGTGCGTGCATTCTTCGAGGCGCTCTACGAGGACCATGCCTTCGGCGCGCGGCGGATGCAAGACGCCTTTTTCGTCCACTGCGACCAGCGGAGCGAGTTTCAACTGCTCATCGGCTTCGCCGCCCGAACGACGCCGGGCTTCCACAGCTTCCGCATCGTGCATTCGGCGTCGGGCAGCAAGATAGCGCCCGTCAGTCTGAATCGACTGAATGCCGCGCACTTCAGTCCGGCCGAACTCGAATGGGTCGACAGCCTCGCCCGGAGCCTATCCGGACTCAACTAAGGCGGCCATGCGCCTTGCCAATTCCGCCGCCAAGGAGCTGCGCGGCATGGGGTCGGCCGCCGCCGGCAGCCGCGGTATGGCCGGCAGGGCCTCGAGTTGAGCTCGCGCGTAATCGTAACCGGCCTGAATGGCACGATCGAACGCGCGCCAATTGAGCAGATCGACATCCCCGAGCGGCGGCTTCAGCAGTACATCGGCAAGCTCGCGCTGCGCCGCTGCGCTGGCCGCGCTATTGATCATGCCGGAGTGCATCAGTATCTGAAAAATATTGATGTGGCGCTTGCCGCGGCGGTCCAGTGCGAATCGGTCCGCACCCACGTCGCTGCCGATCACCAACCCCGGTGCGTGGTTGTGCATGATGTCGACCGGCAGGTTGTTGATGGCCGCGCCGTCGACCAACACGTCCTCGCCGCGGTACGCCGGCGGCATGACGCCGGGAATGGCCACCGACGCACGCAGCGCATCGGCGAGGCGGCCGTCGCGATGCTCGAGCGCCCGGCCGGTGGTCAGGTTGGCGCTGACGCAGAAGAAAGGCCGGCGCAGGTCCTCGATCAACACGTCGCCGTACTCCCGCTGCAGGAGCCGCGAGACCTTGCGGCCGCGGGTCAGGGCCACGAAGGGGAAGGTGTAATCGTTTACCGGGTTGGTATCGACGAAGCTGCGGCGGTAGCGCATGCGCATTTCGTCGTCGCTCCATCCGACCGCGACGCCGGCCGCGATGATCGATCCGATGCTCGAACCGCCGACGAAGTCGATGGGTACGCGTGCCTCACGCAAGGCCCGAATCACCCCCAGGTGCGCAAAGCCGCGCGCCCCGCCGCCCGATAGCACCAACCCGACGCCGCGCCTTGTCAGCAGGCGCGCGAGTCTGCCGAGATCGTCGGCGTCCACGATGTGATGATGGAGGGCGACCGGTGAATTCCGCAGCCACCTCGCGGCGGCGCCGGTCTCGATGCGCTGGTCGTGCAGCAGGGCGAGTTCGACGCGTGCGCCGCGGGCCGCCGCCTCGGCGATGCCGCCCGGCCAGGGCTTCGGGTCCGCGCCGGCGGGTGCGGTCAGCAGGATCACATCCGCCTGGCGGCAACACTGGCGCGTCCAACCCGAGGCGCGGGGATCCGCGACGTACACCACGTAGTCGTTCGACTCTTCGATGGCATTGAACCAGCCGGCGGTGTGAGTGCTGGCTCGTGCATCCCACACCAGCTCCGTCCGGCCCGCGCGCGTGAATTCCGCGACCAGTCGGGTCGCGAGAACGGCCACGTCGACTTCGACGCTGTTGGGCACAATGACGAAGATGCGTCCGCGCTCGTGCCCCCGCTCTTGCCGATTGCTGCGTCGCAGCCGCCGGGCGCATAGCCGTGCGAGCGCCAGCGAGAACCCCGTCGATTGCGCGGCAATGGCATCCAGCACCCCGTTCGGCAGCAGCAACAGTTCGCTGTCGCGCAGGGCCAATACCGTGGCGCTGCGCTGCTCCCGGAGCAGCCAACCGGTTTCGCCGACCAGCTCGCTGCGCTCGATTTCGGCGGTCAACCGGGCTATCCCAGGTGTTCTGACGCCTAGCCGGCCGTTGGCGACCAGATATACTCCATCGGGAGTGGATCCCGATTCGAACAGCAGGCTGCCCGCCGGCAATGAGAAATGCACGGCGCCGGCTGCCAGCGCCTCGAGGCTCGCGGAATCCACCTCGGCGAGGTCGGCACAGTCCCGGAGGCAGTCGATGGCGCGACGCACCTCGTGCTCGCCACTCGATTGCTCTTCATCCAGTGCCATCCATGGGTTAGCGGCCGCAAGCCGCGATTTCTTTAGTTGTGGGGCGCTATGACCAGATCGTCAGGCACGGTGGTGTTCTCGCATGGAAGGGAAAGCGGTCCCTGGGGATCGAAGATCACGGCCATGGCGGCCATGGTCCGTACCCAAGGCTGGGCGGCGGAGTCGGTCGACTATCGAGGTCTGGACGATCCCGGCGAGCGTGTGCGCAAACTGCTCGCCGCCGGCAAGGAGTTCCAGAATCCCTTGGTGCTGGTGGGCTCGAGCATGGGCGGGCATGTCGCCGCCAGCGCGGCCAGCCGGCTTGGGGCCCGCGGCCTGTTCCTGCTGGCGCCCGCCTTTTATATGGCCGGTTACGAAGAATACACTCCGCAAGACGTGGTCTGTCCGACCGCCATCGTGCACGGCTGGCACGATGACATCGTGCCGGTGGAGAACAGCATTCGCTGGGCGCGCGAGCATCAGGCGGCGCTGCACCTGCTCAACTCCGACCATCGGCTGGAGGATCAGATCGAGGCGATTTGCCTGCTGCTGCGGGCGTTCTTGCCCGCTCTGGACGAACCTGCTTGACGACGAACCTACTTGACCGGAACCGGGGCCGCGATGGCGGGCGGCGGCGGACCCACGGTGGGCACATCCAGCTGCGCCTGGGCGAGCTCGCGCAGGCTTTCTCCCAGCTGTTCGCCGCAGCGCCTGCCCATGGCGTCGAAACCGGCGCCCAGTGAGGCGACGTAGGCGGACACGTAGCGCTTGCCGGGCGGGGATTCAAGAAACGCCAGCAAATGCTTGAGATCGGCATCGTTCATGTCGCGATAGCTGTAGGCAAGATAGCGGCGCAGCGGCACGCGCATGCTTTGTTCCAGTTCCGCACGGCTGGCTTCGCCGGACTTGCGCGCGCTTGCCGCGACGGCGGCCTTATCCCTCCCGGATCCGACCGCCGTGCCGATCGCCACCGCCTGTCCCATGCTGAGGAATATCTGCACCGTGGATTCGGTGGAACGCGAGGCCTGCTCCAATTTATCGAAAAGGGCATCGCGCTCCGGCGTCGACGGGGCGTTGACCTCGCCGCTCATGATCTTCTCGATTTTGGGTTCGTCCAGCGTGGCCGTGGCCATGTCCGCGGCCACCATACGGCGGCCGAGATCGCTCTCGAGGAAGGCGTCGGTCTTTTTCACCGTTGCGGCGTCGAGGTTGGCGGCGAGAGCGCTCAAGGCGGGCGCTTCGAACACGTCGATGCGAAATCCGCGCTTGGCCGCAGCGGTGACCGCGTTGAGTTGGCTGTCGGAGAGCTGCGCGGCGGTGTCCGCGGAGAACAGCTGCCGTATGTGCGCAGGCATCGTTCCCAGCGAGGCGCGCACCTGTTCGCGAATGGCGGCATCCTGATAGATCTTCGCCGCAGTCTCGATGTCGACGGCCGACTGCGCGGCATAGGCGCCGGTGGACAAGAGCATCAGCAATGCAAAACGAAACATGCGCGAACTCCGAGTGACTGCAAGTCCTGAACGATTGTACACTCCGGGCCTCGAAGGGCTGGCGGATCCGAGGTGTACATGGGCTGGCTTAGGATTTTGACAATATCACTGCCGGTTTTGTTCATCATGAGTTGCGGTTCCGACGAGCCGCCGCCCAAGAAGACGGTATTCGATCCGTTGCTGCAGGCCGAACAGCGCGCGCGAGACGTGCAAAAAACCGTCGACGCGCGCGCCGACGCCACGCGCAAAGAGATCGACACTCAAGAGCGCGGCAATACCCAAGAGCGCGGCGATACCGCTCCTTAACTTGAGCGGGGCGTGGCAATGGAGCGTCCGCAAGGTATTGGGCCTATGGGTGCGGGTAACCATCAAGCCCGATGACGCGGCGGCCGAGATCGCGGCGCGGCCCCGGCCCGTCTGCTATGTCCTGGAACGCGAGAGTCGAACCGATCTCGCGGTGTTGAGCATGGTGTGCGCGACGCTGCGGCTGCCCCGCCTCGAGCGGCGATTGCTGGTCGGCAAGCGGCGCGCCGACCAAGCCTACTTCGAATTGATGCGGCCCACGGGCTTGTTCACGCCCGGTCATGACGCGCGCGCGCCGCGCTATCTGGTGCAGCTGGTCGCCGCCGCGGCCGCTCATCCGGAAGTCGATGTCGATCTCCTGCCTGTCGCTATTTTCTGGGGCCGCGCGCCGCACAAGAAAGCCAGCCTCTGGGGTCTCTTGTTCGCCGAGGATTGGGTGCTGGTCGGACGTTTTCGCAAAGCTCTCAGTGTGCTGTTCAACGGCCGCAATACCTTGGTGCATTTCGGCGAGCCGGTGCGGCTGCGCGATGCCCTGCAGGACGGCATGAGCGAGCAGCGCAGCGTGCGCTGGATACTGCGGAACCTCCGCTCCAGCCTGCGTGCGCAGCGCGCGTCGACCATCGGGCCCGATCTCTCGCACCGCCGCACGCTGGTGGCGCAATTGCTGAAGACCGCCGACGTGCGCAGCGTGTTGCGCCGAGAAATGCAGGCGCGCGGCTGGCCGCGCCGGGCCGCGCTGCTCGCGGCACGCAGGTACGCGGTTGAAATCGCCGCCAACTATTCCCAGTCCTTCGTCCGCTTCATGTCGGTGATGCTGGGCTGGCTGTGGAACCGGCTGTATGACGGCGTGGATTTCGAGCATGTAGAAAAATTGAACGAATTCGGCGACGGCGCCGAGATCATCTATGTTCCCTGCCATCGCAGTCACATGGATTATCTGCTCCTCTCCTATGTGATTTACCGCAAGGGCTTCGCGGTTCCGCACGTGGCGGCGGGCATCAATCTCAATTTGCCGGTGATCGGACGCTTCCTCCGCATGGGCGGCGCATTCTTTCTGCGCCGCACCTTCAAGGGCGACGCCTTGTACGCCACGGTGTTCGCGAAATATCTCGGCATCATGATGGCGCGCGGACACTCCCTGGAATATTTCATCGAGGGAGGCCGCAGCCGCACCGGCCGCCTGCTCTCGCCGCGCACCGGCATGCTCTCGATGACCGTGCGCGCCTATCTTCGCGATCCGAAGCGGCCGGTGGTGTTCATGCCGGTGTATTTCGGCTATGAGCGCATCGTCGAAGGGCGCACGTACATCGGCGAGCTGTCGGGGCAGCCGAAGGAAAAGGAAAGCGTGCTCGGCCTGCTCAAGGCCGTGGTGTCGGTGCTGCGGAGCAAGCTCGGCAAAGTGCACGTCAATCTGGGCCAGCCCATCCTGCTCGACGCGCTGTTGTCCAAGCGCAACCCGGACTGGCGGAGCGCCTTGCCCCAAGACTCGGAATCGCGGCCGGGTTGGATCACCGATGCCATCGGCGATCTTGCCGCCCGGATCAATATCGAAATCAACGCGGCGGCCGCCGTGACGCCGATCAATCTGGTGGCGATGGCGATTCTCGCGACCCCGCGCCAGGCCCTGCCCGAAGTCGATCTGGTGCGCCAAGTCGAGCTGTATCAATCGCTGTTGCGCGATGCGCCCTATGGACCGTTGGTGACCATGCCCTCGGACAGCGGCGCGCAGATGATTCGCTACGCCGAAGCGATGGGCATGCTGGAGAGGCAGCCGCACCCGCTGGGCGACATCATGCGCATGAACGCCGAGAACGCGGTGCTGGCCACGTACTATCGCAACAACATCCTGCATCTATTCGCCATGCCCTCGCTGCTCGCCTGCTGTTTCGTCAGCAACGCCGGCATGCGCACCGCCGACATCCACCGCCTGGTGTGGCGCGTCTACCCGTACATTGCAGCCGAGTTGTTCCTGCGCTGGGATGAGGCGTCGGTGGGCGCGGTCGCCGATTCATTGCTCGAGACCTTCGCCCGGCTCAATCTGCTGCAAGCCAATGCCGATCGGAGCGAGTGGCAGCGTCCGGCCTCGACGTCGCTCGAAGCCATCCGGCTGTCGGTGCTCGCCCAGGCGACCATACAAACGATCGAGCGGTATTACCTGGCGATCGCCTTGCTGCTGCAAGCAGGCAGCGGCGCCATCACCCAGGAGGCCCTCGAGCAGCGCTGCCATCTGATGGCCCAGCGCATGTCGGTGCTCTATGGATTGAATTCACCGGAGTTCTTCGACAAGAGCCTGTTCCGCAATTTCATCGATCTCCTGCGCCGGCGAAACGTCATCCAAGCGTCCGAGGACGGGCGGCTCTCATTCGGCGAGCCGCTGTTCGCGGTTGCCGCAGACGCCCAGCTGGTTCTCTCCGAACAGATCAGGCACAGCATTCTGCAGGTCACTCTCGGCTCCTAAGCGCGGGGGATGTTGAGCGGTATTCGACGTGGCCTGGGGGATAGGAAGGCCTAGCAGGCAACGGGGGACACAGTTGCCTGCTAGGCCTTCCTATCCCCCAGGCCCGCCACGCGGTACCGGTCAACAACCGCGCCCACGGACGAGTGGCGACCGTTGACCGGTGCGAGTGCTCGGCTGGTGGGGCCGGAGAGGCTGGCAGGCAACTGCGTCCTTCGTTGCCTGCCAGCCTCTCCGACCCCGCCAGCCGACCGCTTACCCGCTCACCAGTCGTGACTCCGACCCCCGCGTTGTTGTTTGGTGGCGCCGCGGCGTTTCTTTGATTCGATGCGCCGCTCCTTTGATCCCTTGGTCGGACGCGTCTTCTTGCGGATCTTCGGCTCGATCATTGCCGAGCGGATCATGGTTTCGAGGCGTTCGAGCGCGGCGCGGCGATTCTGGTCCTGGCTGCGTTCGCTCATGGACTTGAACAGGATGCTGCCGTCGTCGATGAGCTTCTGGCCGGCGAGCCGGCGCAGGCGGTTTCTGACGTTCACCGGCAGAGAGGTGTTCTGCGGCAGCAGGAAGCGCAGCTGCGCGGCGCTCGCGACCTTGTTGACGTTTTGGCCGCCCGGGCCCGAGGAGCGAATGAACTTCCATTCCAATTCCTCGTCGGGGATGACGATGTCCGGTGTGATGATCAGGGGCATGAGCGGTCAGCCGAAATCCGGAGGAGAGCGGTTCACGACAATCTCCCGCTGGGCTACGGGGATGGTGATCTTGTGCTCCTTGAACAGCCGCCAGATGGCGCGATTCACTTCCGAGCGCACGTTGTTCACTCCTTCCTGCGGATCGGAAATCCAGAACCTGAGCTCGAGCTCGATGCCGCTGTCGCTGAAGTGCATCAGGCGCGACACGGGCGCGGGATCGGACAGCACGCGCGGCTGGCCTTCGCAGGCGGTGAGCAGTATTTCCAGCGCCAATTCCGGGTCGTCGCGGTAACTCACGCGGATGGGCAATTTGAGGCGGATGCGCGGGTCGGTGTAGCTCCAGTTGATGACGGAATTCTGGATCAGCTGCTGATTCGGCACCAGCATCTCCACGCCGTCGCGGTCGCGCACCACGACATAGCGGCCGCGCAATTCCTGCACCCAGCCGAAGTTCTCCGTGCTGGTGCCGCTTTGTCCCGAGAGGCTGATGACATCGCCCGGTTTGATGGAGCGGTCCATGAGCAGCACGAAGCCGCTGACGAAATTGGCCGCAATGGACTGCAGGCCGAAGCCGAGGCCGAGCCCGATGGCGCCGGTCAGCACGGTGAGGGCGGTCAGATCGACGCCGGCGGCATTCAGCCCCATGAGAATGGAGAGGGCGATCAAAAATGCATTGGCGAATTTCGCGATGCCGATGCGCGTGGAGGGCGCGAGGTTGCTCAGTTTCTTCAAGCGCCGTTCGACCCAGCGGCTGATCCAGGCCGCAACCAGGACGAACAAGGTCAGGGTGAACAAGAGCTTCAGCACCGACCACACCGTGATGCGGGTCCTGCCCGCCGCCACGCCGATGCTGTCCAAGGTGCTGATGATGGGATCGAGCCAGCCCAGGTACTCGGCGGCAATCGCGAGCCAGATGAGCAGTGTGAGGCGGTTTTCCCAGTGCTGCATCCACGACTTGTTGCCGAGGCTGGCGGCGAACAGCAGGACCGCGACGCGCACCACCACGTAGGCGCCGATCAGGCGCGACGCGGCATCCATCATCGTGACGTCGAAGTGCGCGGCCTGCAATGCGCCGCGGGCCAGGACCACCAGCGCCAGCGCCACGATGGCGGGCGTGGCCACGACGGTGCCCTGCGAGGCGAAATAGTCCCAGGTCAACCCCGTGGGTGTCCTGAAACGGCGCCGCTCGTACCGGTCGCGGAGCGCGGTACCGACGAACCAGCCTACAGCCAAGCACAGCGCCACGGCGCCGATCTCGATGAGCATGTTGTGCGTCGACAAAATATCGAAGAATGCCGCGATACGCTGCAGGACCTCCGTCATGCGTTGAGATCCGGAATGAGCTGGCTCTCCAACCGCGCAATCTGATCCTTGAGCATGAGCTTGCGCCGCTTGAGGCGCTTCATCTGCAGTTCGTCGACTTTGAAATCCATGGTGAGGCGCGAAATGATGTCGTCGAGATCGCGGTGCTCGATGCGCAGCTGCCGCAGGCGCTCGATGTTCTTGAAGAGATCGGTATTGACGTTGCTTTCGTCGTCGCTCACGGCGTCGCTGCTTCGTTGATGTAGCTGCGCCACACCGGGGTGACGCAATCCGGTAGCTTAAGCGAGCGGCCGAGCGGATTCCAAGTCAGTTGTGGATCGTGAAAATCCGAACCCACCGACCCCATGAGGCCATACTTCACCGCGAGTGCCGCCACGCCCTCGACGTGCTGCGCACCATTGGCGCCGGTCACCACTTCGAGCGCGCCGCCGCCCGCGGCCACGAAATCGGTGAGCATCTGCCGGCGCGCTCCGGCCGACAGGGCATAGCGCGCCGGATGGGCCAGGGCGGCCACACCCCCTGCGGCGCGGATCCAGCCCACCACGACATCGAGCGCGGGCCATTCGGCCGCGACATTGGCGGGTTTGCCTGCGCCCAAATACCTTCGGAACGCCTCGTCGGCGCGGCTGACGTGGCCGCCGGCGACCATGGCATTCGCCAGGTGCGCGCGCGTCGGCAGGCCGGGATGCGCTTCCACCGCGGCGAGCAGCAGGGGTCCCGGCAGGCCCAGTTTTTCCAGGCGCGCGCAAATCTTGCGCATGCGTGCCCGCCGGCGTTCGGCCTGCATCTCGAGCACGCTGCGAAGTTCCGCGGAGGCCGGATCTATCCACAACCCCAGCACATGGATGGCCTGCGCGCGCCAGGAGGCGGAGATTTCAACGCCCGGGACCAGGCGCAGCCCATGCACACCTGCACTATGATCCGCCTCCGTAAGGCCAGCCACGGTATCGTGATCGGTGAGCGCCAATACCTCGACCCCGGCCGCCGCGGCGCGCGCCACGAGTTCGGCGGGCGTCAATGCGCCGTCGGAGCAATTCGAGTGAGTGTGCAGGTCGATATTGAGGCCGCCGTTCACGATGGGCTTCCCGCCAGTCCGACGGCCTCGAGCTTGAGGCCGGCAAGCACGATGAAGCCCTGGGCGCGCTCGAAACCGTCGCTGGTGTAGTCGAAGGTGTAGGTGCGCAGCAGGCGCCGGCGGCCCGTGGGCTGGCGCACCCATCGAAAGCCGGCAAAGGCGACGGTGCCGTCCAGGAACTGCACCACCGCGCGGGAACACGTATCCTTCGCAATGCGGTTTGCGGCTTCGCGGGCATCCAGCGAGGTTTGCCAGATTTTGTAGCCCCCCGCCAGTACGGCGGCCGCCAGTACCAGCAACATAACATCCTCGCTCATGCCGGCAAGCTTAACCGCATTCCATGACGCATGTGCCCTTGTGCCCTGGAATTCCGGGCGGGACGCCCCATACTGGAGTTTGAGAGTCAACGATGAGGCTAGGCGAACGAAGATGAGGCTAGGCGAACGAACATGACCAATGACCCACATCCGAACCTGACCGTGCGCGTCGATCCCAACGAGATGGTGCAGTACGTGCAGAATTTGATGACCACGCCGCAGAGCGCCAACGCGCCCGAAACGACCATGGCGTTGGCCCACCGACAATGGGGCGGTGATACTCCGCTGGCGCGCGCCGCGCAGCTGCGCTGGAGCGCGCTCAACCGAGCCTTCGGCGACGCCCGGGTCAGCACCTGGACGACGCACCCGAAACGCGACCAGATTCACGTTCCGGCGGCATTGATCGCGGCCGCCGGAGTGGCGCGGCTGACCGTATCCGAGCACGAGGTGGTGTTCGATATCCCCACGTTGCTGGACGCCACCTTGGAATTGTGCGAGCCGGTGGGTCACGCCTAGCGCCGGCGCCGGGCTAACGAGGCAGTACGCTCGGGTGGCTGAACGCCAGGAAGTCGCCGTTGATCACGCTCTCCCGGCAGTTGTAGCGCAGACGGTGGCCATCCAGCCGGGTGACGTGACCGCCCGCGGCCTCCAATACCGCTTGCCCGGCGGCGGTGTCCCACTCCGAGGTGGGGCCGAAGCGCGGGTAGAGTTCGGCCTTGCCTTCCGCCAGCAAACAGAATTTGAGCGAGCTGCCGATGCCCGTCATCGCATGGGGCCCGAGCTGCGCCAGGTAGCCGGCGGTCTCTGCGCTCGCATGTGAGCGGCTGCCGACCACGCGCAAGGGACTTTGCGGCGGCGACACGTTGATCGGAACCTCCGCCGCGTCCCGGTGGCGGCTGAACGCGCCCACGCCGGGGGCACCCCAATACAGGAGCCCCAGGGCAGGCGCCGCCACCACGCCGAGCACGGGCTCGTGGTCCTGTACCAACGCGATATTGATGGTGAATTCACCATTGCGCTTGACGAACTCGCGCGTGCCATCGAGCGGATCGACCACCCATAGCTCGCGCCACGTCTTGCGCTGGTCCCAGGGCGCCTGTGCCGACTCCTCGGAGAGAATCGGCACGCCGGGCGTGACCTCGGTCAGCCCCGCGATGATGATCCGCTGCGACTCCAAGTCGGCCAGCGTCAGCGGTGAATTGTCGTCCTTGCGCTGCACCGTGAAGCCCGAGTCGTAGATCCGCATGATGGCGGCGCCGGCGCGGGCGACGATGGGCATCAGGGCGTGGGCTATGGCAGGAAGATCGCGCATCGTGGTATGCAGGTTCGAGCCGAAGCGAGGTCTCGGCTCAAGGAGCGGCCGGGCCGGCCGCTCCGGGATTCGGTGCGCCGCCCGCGGGGCCGCCGCCGCCCCGGCCGCGCCGCCTTCTCCGGCGTGCGGGTGCCGCCCCATTCGCCGACCCTTCCCCGGTGCCGCCGGTATCGGCGCTGCCGCCGGTCCGAGGGGACTGCTGAGGTGCGCTGCGCGGGGCGTGGTGCCGCTGGGGCTGGGATTGGTGTTGGGGCTGGGATTGGTGTTGGGGCTGGGATTGGTGTTGGGGCTGGTGTGAGGTTTGGTGTTGGGGCTGAGACGCCGCGTGCGGCGGGCGAGAATTCGGGTGCGCGCGGCGCGGGCCGCCGCTTCTGCCGCCGCCACCGGAGTGCCCGGGTCCGCCCCGGCCGGAGCCGCCGGAATGGCTTCCGCCGGAGCGTCC
>Ga0209488_10000240_pt1 | contig 44149 bp, 37 predicted proteins | sample Rivendell_Oct201_8_FD_188349 | JGI IMG/M metagenome (GOLD analysis project Ga0209488, IMG submission 188349) | Vadose zone soil microbial communities from the Eel River Critical Zone Observatory, Northern California, USA -... | ecosystem: Environmental > Terrestrial > Soil > Vadose zone >...
CGGGGGGGGGGATCCGTATTCGCTAAAATTGATTCCCTCATCCGGCCCTTCGGGCCACCTTCTCCCTGAGGGAGAAGGACTCGCCCGATCTCACTCCCCAATTTGGACAGTAGTGGGTTTCCAGTTGCAAACCCGATGACACCCGCCGACAATCGCCACCTTAAATAGATGGTTTTCCAAGGATTGGAGCCGGAATGACCAGGGATGGTACAACCCCCGAATTGGATTCGCGCGAGTTGATCTCGACCCTCTTTGCGCTCCTGCCGATTCCCGTTGCGGTGGCAGACGAGCGGGGCTCGATCGTCGTCGCAAATTCCAGTTTCACCGAGATTTTCCAGGGTGTCGCCAGCGTATCGACAATGCCTCTGCGCGAGATGGATGTTCCGGGCCACGGCAGGTTTCAGGTTCACGCTCTGCCCATGAACGACCGGGGATACAAAATCATTTATGCCAGTGAAGTGAGCGTTGCCTCCAAACTTGCAGAAAAGCTGGATCGCCTGGAGAAACTTGCCGCCATCGGACGAGTGGTGGGCGGTGTCGCCAACGAGCTCCACAGTCCGCTGAAGGACATCCTCGAATACGGCCCGATGATGGAGCAGTGCGAAATGGACGATAAGGCACGCACCATTATTCAAACCGTGTTTGCCAATGCAGAACGCGCCGGGCAGCTGGTACAGAATCTGGTGACGTTTGCTGGAGCTTCTGGCCTGGAGCGCGTTCCCATTGACCTGAACGAGATCGTGCGCAATGTCATGGCCCAGAGGCGAGTCCGCGAATCATGGCGCCAGTTCGATATGACTTTGGAACTCGAACGGAACCTTCCCAAAACTTTTGGCAATCCCTCACAAATCGAACAGCTGATTTCCGCACTGATCGTTCATGCCGAGGACGCCGTTTCCGGCGTGACCAACAAACACGGATCCATTCTGGTTCAAACCGGTGTGCGGGATGGAAGAGTGCAGGTGCAGGTGGCCGACAACGGAAACGAGCGGGAATCCTCGCGGGCATTTGCTTCAAATCACACTGGAGTGGGATTGAACATCTGCGGTGAACTGGCCAAGGATCATGGCGGGGAATTGTTCGTCTGGAGTTCGTACGGGAGCGGAACGACTTTTACGCTGGAACTTCCCATCTACGCCCACGACGCTGTAGCATCTGGAAATGCAGTCCACCGCGAGCCGTCGCTGCAGGGAAAATCGGTGATCGTGGTCGACGACGAGTCTCACGTTTCCGAACTGATTACGGATGTGTTGTCGAGCCGCGGAGTGAAAGTCGAAGTATTCAACTCAGGGGCGGAAGCCTATGAGCGTTTGGATTCCCGGCCGTTTGATCTGATCATCTGCGATCAGACGATGGCGGGTTTGAGCGGAGAGAGTCTTTTTCAATTGCTGGAAAGCGCAACCACATCAATGAAGCTCAAGTTCATGTTCATTACCGACAACCCGATATCGGATCAGTCACGGAAGTTTCTGGTGGAATCGGGAGTTCGGTACCTGCGAAAACCTTTTCGAATTCAGGATCTCCTAGTTGCGGTTCAGGATTTGCTTAGTCGGAGTCCGCTACGGGATTCCTGAGAATACCGATTCCTTCGATCTCGATTTCAACGGTGTCTCCGGGCTGCAGATAAATCGGAGGCTTTCTCGTGAAGCCGACGCCGCCGGGAGTGCCGGTGGAAATGACATCGCCGGGTTCGAGCGTCATGACCCGGGAGATGTGGGAGACCAGGGCAGGAACCTTGAATATCAGGTTCCGCGTGTTGGATTTTTGGAGGGTCTGGCCGTTGAGGCGAAGCTCGATAGCCAGTCCGTCCGCATCGGCGAGGGAAGATCGCGTGACCATGCAGGGGCCCATAGGTGCGAAGGTGTCGAAAGATTTTGCGCGAAGCCACTGTCCGTCGGAGCGCTGAAGGTCCCGGGCCGAGACATCATTCACGATGGTGTAACCGGCCACGTAGTTCAAGGCGTCTTCGGGGCGGACATGCCGGGCTCGGGAGCCGATGACAACGGCAAGCTCGGCTTCATAGTCGATCTTCCGGCTCATGGCCGGAATGACGATGGGGCGATCGGGGCCGGTAATGGCGTTGGAATACATGGCAAAGAGCAATGGCTCTTTGGGAATCTCAAATTTTGTCTCTTCGATATGGTCAAGATAATTAAGTCCGATGCCGATAAGTTTAAGGGGGCTCAGGATTGGAGCATGGAGAAAGACCGTCGGTTCATCGAAAAGGAATTGCCGGATAGCCGGAGAGGCAGCGTCCATGGGACGCAACTGGCTCTCTATCATATCGATGCCGGATTCGACCTGCAGGATGTCTTCGATCCGAGAGACGCTGCGAGGGAATTTCAGAATGCCGGCGTGGAGGGCGTCGGTGACATTGAGACACCGGCCGCCAACCTGGCAGCCGACGTTCATTTCCGTGGGGCTCGAAGAACGGGAGAAATTCAAAAATTTCAACGGGGCCTCCAATACCGATACAGTCCAATAGAGTGTAAATGATCGAATCACCAACAACCATAAACGCCGCTCAAACGATTCGCGATTACCGGCCGGAGTCCGAACGCCGGAAGTCGGTTCTTTTGCTGCGCTGGCTGATGATCATCCTTGCGGCATACCTGGCGGTATTCCGCTACATTCCGACTTCGAACATTAGGTTTGTGGTCATGTTCGTTGCCGCATTTGCGTTGACCAACATCGTACTAACGCTCCTGCCGCCGCGGCGATTCCCGACGCTTGCCGTCCAACGTGCGCTCGCTGTGGCCGACGTTCTCTTTGTTTCGGCGACATTTTTTCTTCTCCGCATTCCCGACACGTACCTTTATCTGGGCTTCATTCTGGTTTTCCTGATCGCCGCGATTTCACGCGAACTGATTGTTCTTCTGTCTTCCCTCGTGATCGTCACCCTTCTTTACGGAGTCTTCTCCGGACTTCGACTGATCGGTTTCGGTGATCTGGGCACGGTCGAACAATTTCTCACGCTGGCTCTTTATTTTGTCGTTTCGATCTACTACCTGTTCTTTTCCGATCGTCTCCTGCGGGATGCCAGGCTCACATCGCTTCTGCTGGAAGAGAAACGCAGAGCGGATGTGACGTTCGAAATCACGCGCTCCATTTCGTCGACTCTGGACACGACCGAGATTCTTCAGCTGATCGTCACCCGGCTTGCCGAGGTCTACGATGCGACGGACTGCTCCATCATTCGCGTGGATGCCGTGAGCCGCACCGCCAAAGCATTGGTGAAATCCCTGGAACCGGCAATGGCCGAAACGCCCGTGGACGTTTCACAGTATCCGGAGATCCTGAAAGCGTTTGATTCCCAGGAAATTCTGTTCACTCCCAATGTCGTGCGGGAGGGAACAACTCAGTCCGTGGTCGCGGCGCCGATGCGCGTGAAGAACACGGTGCTCGGAATCATCTACATTCGGATGACGGACCAGTGCCTGAAACTCTCCGAGGGTGACGAACGCTTTCTCCGCGTGATGTCGGCGACGGCAGCCAATGCGCTGAAGAACGCCGAAGTGTTCCAGGAGATGCAGCACCGCGCGCAAACCGACTTTCTTACCGGGCTGCCCAATCATGGCGCATTTCAGTCCGCGCTGGAATCGGAACTGGGCCGCGCCCAGCGTCATAACCATCCGCTGTCGCTGCTGATCATCGATCTCGATTTTCTCAAGGACGTGAACGACCGCTTTGGCCATCCCACCGGCGATATGGTCATCCGCTCGGTCGGAGAAACCATCGTCAAAGGCTGCCGCGAGTTCGATGTGGCGGCGCGCTACGGCGGCGAGGAATTTACGGTGATTCTTCCCGAGACTCCGATTGAAGACGCAAGCCGCGTTGCCGACCGCATTCGCGAGATGATTTCATCCCAGGTTTTTCCGGGTCTCGGAACGATTACCGCTTCCATCGGAGTCTCGAATTTTCCCGTCAATGCGCTGGGCAAGGAAGACCTGATTCGCGTTGCCGACCAGGCGTTGTACGTCGCGAAGAATAACGGGCGCGATCGTGTCGCGTTGTTCAACTACCAGCTCATCACGCGGTAGGGAAATCCGAAAAGCAAGTCCCTCTCCCTCAGGGAGAGGGTGGCCGAAGGCCGGGTGAGGGAATCAGTATTCGCTAAAATTGATTCCCTCATCCGCCGCTTCGCGGCACCTTCTCCCTGAGGGAGAAGGATTCAGTTCAGCGCGCTTACACCTTCATGTATGCAAGCCGCGTCTCGAGAAATCTCGACAGCCGCGCGATGGGCAGGCCCATCAGGAAATAGATCGACGCCGTTAATAATCCAAGTCCGATGTAGTCGTAGTACGTCGACGCGAGTTCGCCGTAGACCTTCGTCAACTCCACCATCGTGATGACCGATACCAGCGACGAGTCTTTCAACAGTGCAATGAAATCGTTGGTGACCGGCGGGATCACCAGACGAACAGCCTGCGGCAGAACAATCCTGCGGATCGTCTGGCCGCGGCTCAGACCCAACGCCATTGCCGCATCATGATGGCCCTTCGGAATCGATTGAATGCCGGCGCGATAATTTTCCGCCTCGTATGCGGAATAATTGATCCCGAGCCCGATCACCGCGGCCCAGAACGGCGACAACTTGATTCCGATTGTCGGCAGGCCATAAAAGATGATGAAGAGCTGAATCAACAGCGGCGTCCCGCGAATGACTTCAATGAATGCGACCACCGGCCACACCACCGCTCGAGAACCAAACGCGCGTGCCACCGCCAGTCCGAGGCCAAGAGCCACGGCGATGGCCATCGCGGCGCACGACAGCATGATGGTCATCGCGGCGCCGCGCAGCAACAACGGCAGAAACGAGCCATATTGCGCGATCCTCTCCATGAAAGTACGCTGGGTCTGCACCGCCTGAAGGTATTCCTCATAACGAACCGGATTCGGGTTACTGACGGGTTGCTTGTCTCCCAGGTAATCCGCGGTCGCCGCGTTGTACATGCCCCAGCGTTGATAGATGGCCTTCAACGTTCCATCGTTCTTCATGGATTCCAGCGCCGCATTGACCTTCGCCAGAAGCGCCGGGTCGGCTTTGCGAATGCCGATGGCGATCGGAAACTTTTCCGCTGGGAGTTCCACGTTTCGCATCTGAGGACTGTAGGCGTAGTACAGCGCAATCGGCGTGTCGAGCACGACGGCATCGAGGCGTCCCAGCATCAGGTCCATATACGGATGCAGTTGGTTGTCATAGGTGGGCACATCGACACTCGGCATTTTCAACAGATACCGTTCGGCGAGCGTGGCCTTGAGAGTTCCCACACGGTGTCCGCTGAGATCCTCCGGTTTTCGAATTCTGGTTTCATCCAGCCGGACGGTCAGACTCAGCGTGGAGTAGTAGTACGGCGTGGAGAAATTAATCTTCTCCAGCCGTTCGGGCGTGATTTCCAGGCCGGCGATCACCATATCGTATTCGCCGCGTTCCAGTCCGGCCACCAGACCGTCCCACTGGTTCTGCACGAAATGCGGCGACTTCCCCAGACGCTGGGCCAGCGCCTCCGCGATATCCACTTCGAATCCGATGATCTTCGACGGATTGCGCGGATCCGGAAACTGGTATGGCGCTCCACCCTCGGCATCTCCCGCCCAGTTCATGGCGGGTTCGGCCTGCGCGGATACCGCGGGCGCAGCCAAGAGCGAGATTGACGCAACCGCGGCAACAGCAAAAAGGTATGCAATGACTTTCATGGTTTCAGAAATCTACAATAGGCGAATGGCGGATTTCATCGAATTCATCGACGTGCATAAGTCGTTTGGCGATCGGACGGTTCTGGACGGAGTTTCGTTCACGGTCCGGAAGGGAGAATCCTTCGCCATCCTTGGTCCCAGCGGCATCGGTAAGACGGTGACCCTGACCCACGTCGTCGGCCTCCTCAAGCCGGATTCCGGACGGATCATTGTGGATGGAGAAGACGTCACCGACATGACGGAACGTCAGCTCGCCCCGGTTCGCAGAAAAGTTCAACTGGTGTTCCAGTCCGGCGCCCTCTTCGATTCCATGACTGTCGCCGATAACGTCGCCTTCCCACTCAACGACTTTGGAGTTTCAATGGATGAAATCGATCGGCGAGTAGACGAAAAACTGCGCCTGGTCGAGATCCAGGATCTTGCGGACATGTTTCCGTCCGAACTCAGTACCGGAATGAAACGCGCGGTCGCCATTGCGCGGGCGCTGGCGGTGGAGCCTCAGGCCATCCTCTATGATGAGCCGACGACAATGGTCGACCCGCTGATGTCTCAGACCATCAACAATCTGATACGAAAAATGCAGACCCAGCTTGGCATGACGCAGATCGTGGTGACGCACGACATTGCCAATTGCGCCGAGAAAGTTGCCGATCGCGTCGCACTGCTCGACAAGGGACGATTCGTTTTCATCGGGACCATCAAGGAGCTGTATGCCAGCACCAATCCCGTCGTTCATGAGTTCGTGGATGAAGACCGAATACGGTTCGAGAAGTTTCAGGAATACGTCTGACTGTGAAGCCAGTTCTCATTTTTGATCTCGATGGAACGCTGGTGGATTCGAAGAAGGATCTCTCTGCCGCCGTGAATCACGTGCGGGGAACATTCAATCTTCCCGTGCTGTCGGAAATGGAGATTGCCGGATTCATTGGTGGCGGAGCGCAACAGCTGATCCGAAGGGCGCTGGGCCCGGAGATTTCAGAAAGGGACAGTCAATTCGCCCTTCAGTTGTTTCTTTCCTACTATCGCGGGCACATGCTCGACCGGACCGTTCTCTATCCGGGTGTCCGCGAAACGCTCGAACGCTTGAACGATTGCCGATTGGCAGTTCTCACCAACAAGCCGGTGCACTTCAGCTGCTCCATGCTGGATGGCCTTGGAATCTACCGCTATTTCGATGCGGTCTATGGCGGTAATAGTTTTGAAACCAAGAAGCCCGATCCGGTTGGAATTTTTAAGATTCTGTCCGATACGCGAGGGCATCGCGAGAAGGCCTGGATGATTGGGGATTCTTCCGTCGATGTGCAAACCGGTCGAAATGCAGGAGTGACGACCTGCGGTGTGACCTATGGTTATGCACCCGAGTCGTTCAAGGAATCCCCGCCGGATTTCAAGATCGACCGTTTCCCGGATCTGGAAAAGCTGATTCGACACTGATTTACGCCGGCTTGCAAAATGTGGGGCAGTTTTGCGAACGGCGTTCGCAAAGCCGTCTCAGTTCATCGATGGGCGGCGCGCTAAGTCTTGAATTATGAACGGAGGTTGTTTGGCTCACCACGTGCCATATAGGAAACCAGAGACGACCTTGTACCCCCAAGGTTCTCTGGTTGATCCACTCTGCGGCGTGAGTTGATACCGGTTCTCCGGGACTTGACTCACGCCGCTTTATTTTTGTTTTGCCGGAAGTTCGGATAAGCTCTCGCCATGTTCAAACCCTGGCCGTTCGGTGCGCGTCGGATTCAGAGCCAGCTGGTGGTTTGGACGGCGCTGATTCTGGTCCTGGCGGTGGTGGTCACCTCTGAAATTCGCCTGCAGTCCAGTGTGCGCCTGCTCGAAAACTATCTTCAGGATCGTGCCGAAAGTGAAGTGACGACTGTCGCCAAGGCACTGAATTTGACGGAAACCCGTGCGGCAGCATTGCAGATCCCGATGGTCGACCATCGGCTGCGCGAATTTGTCGAGGGCGATCCGACGCTGGATCGGATGGACATACTGCAGGTGCGGGATGGACTTTCATTTGTCTTGTGCAGCAGTTCGGAAGAAGCCGAAGACCGCATTCAGTCGATTCCGGATGGGCTGACGTCTCAGGTTCGAACCATCAATTCCGAACGCATGATGGTGACCAGCCTTCCGATTGAAGGCTCCGATCTGGTTCTCGTCGCGTTTTCTTCGCTGAGCAACATCGAACGCTTTCAGGCGTTCAACCGTCTGCTGACGCCGGCATTTGGTGTGATCTTCACTTTGGTTGCAACCGGGATGCTGTACATCATGTATGGCCGGACGCTGTCGCGTCGATTCGAAGTACTGCTCGATGGAATTCGTCGAGCCGGAGCCGGAGAACCCGTTCATATTCCCGATGACCGGCCCGACGAAATCGGCCAGATCGGAAGGACTCTGAATGGACTCCTGTCTCAGGTGCACTCATTCAACGCGGAATTGAAGCGCGAAGTGGCGGCCGCGACCGACGATCTGAACAAGAGGAATTTCGCGCTCGAGGAAACCACGCGCCAGATGGTGGCCCTGCAGCAGCAGTTGTTGCAGGCGCAGCGCCTGGCCACCGTGGGGCAGATGGCGGCGACTTTCGCCCACGAGATCGGCTCGCCGATGAGCGCGCTGTCGGTGCAGGTTCAGCTGCTGCTCGAGGATCGGAATCTGAGCGACGAGCAGCGGGAAACCCTCGGCATCATCCGCCAGCAGATTCAAACCGTCGTGCAGATCGTCAGCGAATTGCTGCGCAACGCGAGAAGAGGCCCGTCGGATTTTGTCCTGACCGATCTCAACGAAACTTTGACGACGGTCATGCGTCTGGTCCAGCCCAAGTTGATCACTCAGCGTATCGATGCAAAATTGGATTTGAAACCGATCCCGCCCGTTCGCGGATATCCGTTGTATCTTCAGGAGGCGTTTCTGAATGTGATCAACAATGCTTCCGATGCGATGCCTGATGGCGGGCGCGTGGAAGTGAAATCCTGGTTTGATTCCGCCGCAGGACTGGCGAATATTCAGATCGTGGATACCGGGCCGGGAATCGATCCTTCGGTCGCCGAACACATTTTCGATCATTTTGTGACCACCAAGGATATCGGCCAGGGTACCGGACTGGGCCTGGCCATCGTAAAGGAGATCGTTGAAAACCATCGGGGGACGGTGCGCGTGGCTTCCAATAATGGAACGGGCACTTCGGCGCACATCACGTTTCCCGTGGATGCTTCGGTGACGCGCGCATCATGAGTGAACCGTTGATACTGGTCGTTGACGACGAAATTGAGGCGCAGCGCGCTCTCATTCGCGCGCTGAAAAAAGAGAAATATCACGTCGAGGGCGCCACGTCCGCGAACGAGGCGCTGGGCAAACTCGCAGAACGTGATTTTGATCTGGTCATCACCGACATCCGGATGGAACGCATGGATGGGATGGAGCTGATGCGGCAGGTGAAGTCGCGCTGGCCCGACACCCTGGTGATCGTAATGACGGCCTTTGCCAGCATCGATACGGCCATCCGCGCCATTCACGACGGCGCTTACGATTACCTCAGCAAGCCATACGAAGTGGACGATCTTCGCCAGACGGTTCATCGCGCTCTCGACCAGTCCCGGCTCATGCGTGAGAATCTCGAACTGCGGCAGAATCTCGCGGAAGAAAAGGACCACCCCATCGAGTTGATCGGGATGAGCCCACAGATGATCGATGTGTACAAGATGATCGCGCGCGTCGCGCCGACCGGCGCGACAGTGCTGATCGAAGGCGAAAGCGGAAGCGGCAAGGAGCTTGTGGCGCGGGCCATCCACGCCAACAGCGAACGTGCGAACCAGCCCTTCATTGCGCTCAATTGCGGCGCCGTTTCGGAAACGCTGCTGGAAACCGAGATGTTCGGTCATGTCAAAGGTGCGTTCACCGGCGCGGCATACGCGAAGCAGGGGCTGTTTGAATCCGCAAACCGGGGAACTGTTTTTCTTGATGAAATCAGCGAGACCAGTCCCAACATGCAAACGCGATTGCTTCGCGTGATTGAAGAGCGCGAGGTCCAGCGTGTCGGCAGCATGGAGCGGATTGCGGTCGACATTCGCATCATCGCAGCGACGAACCGGTCGCTGAAGAAGCTCGTGGCCGAAGGAGCATTTCGCGAAGATCTCTTCTATCGATTGAATGTGGTGAACATTACCGTGCCGGCTCTTCGGGAACGAATGGCGGACCTGCCGCTGCTCTTCGATCATTTCCTGAAGCGGCACAGTCGCCGAATTGGCCGAAGAGTCGCGGCGCACCCGGAAGTGGTGGAGCTGTTATCGGGTCATCTCTGGCCGGGCAATGTCAGGGAACTGGAAAATATGGTGGAGCGCGCCGTTGCCCTCAACACCTCAGGAATGCTGATGACTTCGGATTTCGGCGAATACCTGTCGCGGAAGAGAGAGAAAAAATCCGCGCTGTTTTCCGGAGATCTCGTTTCGCTGGAAGAGATCGAGCGCCAGTACATTATTCATGTGATCGATCGCTGCAATGGGAACATGAGCCGCGCCGCGGAAGTGTTGCAGATCGATCGACGAACCCTGTATCGAATGGTCGAGAGATTCGGCTCCAGAGAGGCTCATCAAACGGTCGAATAGGGTTTTTCCGCATCCCAAATGCTCCAAAACCTGAGGCGTTTTTGCGGGGGAATACTGCACATCCGCCCCATTATCGTCGCAAGGATTCCTGCAAATTCAACAAACGAAAGAACGGCTCTCTGGCTCTTATCGTGCTGAAGGTGTGTAGCTGCGGCACCGCAGCCGGAAGTGTAGCTCAGGTCGTGCATGCAAGAGGTTGTGGGTAAAAACCTGAGTCACATTTTGGGGTTACACCAGTTGAATGTCCTAAGACTTTGGGGGAAAACGAACATGAAGAGATTCTTGCTCGCAGCAGTCTTGCTGCTGTGTATTGGTGTGTCTGCTTATGCCCAGACCAGTTCCATCGGCGGAAGCGTATCGGATCCGACCAGCGCCTTGATACCTGGCGTATCGGTGACGGCGACGAATACCGCAACGGGTGTTGTGGCCACATCGCTGACGAATGATTCCGGAACATATAACTTTGTGACGTTGCCTCCGGGGCCATACAAGATAACGGCGACACTGCAGGGTTTTCAAACGGCGAGCGTGACCAACATCGAACTGGGTACCGCGGAATCCCAACGCTTCAACATCACATTGAAATTGGGGAACGCGCAGGGAACGCAGGTGGACGTGGCAGTGGACGCGACCACGATTCTCTCGCAGTCGGCTTCGTCGATCGGTCAGATTCTGTCTGCGGATCGAGTCCGGGATCTTCCTTTGATTGGCGGCGATGTCCTGAACCTGATCCGGATCATGCCCGGCGTCAACGGCGAGAACTTCGCAGGCATATCGTCGAACGCGGTGAATACGGTGCGCGACGGACTCAGCGTCAATGACGGGAGATTCCAGGCGGCAAACGGTGTGTATGCCACCACGGTCATCAATCCCGACCTGGTTGGAGAAGTGAAGCTGATCCTGGCGCCAGTGGACGCGGAACTGGGGCGCGGCAACGGACAGGTGATCATCACCACACGTTCTGGAACGAACAAATATACCGGCGCGGTGAACTACCTGATCACCAACAGCGGACTCAACCCCAGCAGCTGGACGGGTAACCAGAGCGGCGCCTTCCGGGCGAGCGATGGGACTTCGTGCGCGGTGCAGCAGGCCAGTTCCTCCTGCAAGTGGACGCTGAACACCAAGCCAAACTGGTTCACCAACCACCATGTGACGGGTAGCTACGGCGGCCCCATCGTGAAGAACAAGACCTTCTTCTTTGCGTTGTGGGATCAGCAACGGAATTTTCAACGTACCAACATTACCGCCAGCACCCTGACCGACACGGCGCGGCAAGGAATTTTCCGGTATTGGGACAACTGGAACAACGCCAGCGGGGCGACCAACCAGCAGTGCAACCAAAACGCGGTAACCGCCGGAAGTTTTGGAAGCTGTCCGTCGGTCTTTCTCGACGGCAATCCACGGTCGCCAACTCATAACCCGCAGGACGGCTTCGCCGCCGGCCTCGGTTACTCGGGCGGGTTGAAGTGCGTGAGTGTATTCGGCAATGTCAAAGCAGACGGCAGCCCGTTTACACAGTCGGATTGCGTGTTTGGCAGTGTCGTGGGCACCTCGCTGATTCCGACAACGCCCTGGGATCCGATGCGTCCGTCGTACGATTCCACCGGATACATCACGAAGATATTGAAAGAAATGCCGCACCCGAACAACTTCGAGAGCGGGGATGGTCTCAACACCGCTGGCGTGCGGTTCGTTCGTGGCGTTCACGGCGACTCGGGCGCGATCAATGCGGCCAACATCGTCGAAGGCAATGACCAGAACACCAATCGGTGGCAGTTCAATGTGAAGATCGATCAGAACTTCAATGCGAAGGAAAAGGTCAGTGCCAGCTGGAGCTATGAAAAGAACGAAAGCGCCAACGATGTGGAGAACTGGCCCGGTCAACCCCTGCGCAGTAGTATTTTCCGATATCCGCAGGTGTTGACGGTGAACTTCACATCGACATTGTCGTCGTCGTTGCTCAATGAAGGACGCTTCGGCATTCGTTATGAAAACGCCGGCGCCACTCCGCCGTGGGAGTCCGCGGACCAATCGATCCGGTCGGCAGCGGAAAGCTGGATGATTGACGCGGGCAATGGATACAAAGCATTGATCAATCCTAGCACCGCCAATAGTCAGTATGATTTTGGCGGGAGCGCCAACGGTGTTATGAACACGGCGCCTAGTCAGTACAGCGGAAACAAGAGCCCTCTGTATAGCTTCGCCGATACATTCAGCTGGACGATGGGTAAGCACGCCTTCAAGTTTGGGGCGGAAGTCCGGCTGGCCGGATCGAACGGATACAACTGGGTTGGAGCGCCGGGCGGCGTCGGGTTTCCGACGATCAACGGCGGTTCGGCGGGCATCACTGCGGGTGGGATCCCGTCGACGTTTGGGCTGAACACGACAAGTCAGCCGGCGCTTCTGACGACACTAGCGGGAAATCTCACGAGCGTGGCCAATGCAACGGGAAACAAAGTCAACCTGTCGAACATGTCGTATTTCTTCACCGGTTCGGTGGCCAATGCAACGATGCTGTACTGGATCGCGGGACAGTCCGACGTTCCGACCGCCTTCGGCGGTACCAACACGGACCCGAACGGTCACTGGCAGGACGTGACGACGGTTCCGTACCCCGCCCGCAAGTACCGGAAGTCGACGAACAACGAGTGGGACGTCTTCGTGAAGGACGACTGGAAAGCGACCAAGAACGTGACACTAAACCTTGGCTTGCGGTATGAGTATTACGGAGCCCCTTATCTGAACGACGGTTTTACTGTCGCGCCCATCGGACTAGGCGCTGGCTTGTTTGGACCGGGCCGGCCGTCGAGCGGAAGCCTGTTTTCCAACTGGCTCAATCCCGGAAGTCTCTATCTCACCGGCTATGGAAATGGAGCGGTGGCGCAAGCCGGTCCGTTGTCCTGCTCAGTGGGTGGAACTCAGGCGGGATTGATCGATAATGTGACCGGACAGCCCATTGTGTCCAACTGCGACCCTTCGTTGTTGACCATTCCGGAGTTTGTCGGACCGGGCACCAACCATCGGAATAAGACAGCAATTCCGAATGACGTTAACAACTTTGGTCCAGCTGTCGGATTCTCCTGGAATCTGCCGTGGTTCGGCGAAGGTAAGACCACGATCCGTGGCGGATACCAGTTGACGTATGCCGGTTCTCAGGGAAATGCCAGTGGCATTGGCAGCGGAACCGAAGCGGTCGAGGGTGGAGCACTCGGCGCTATCTCGGGAGCCACAACAGTATTGGGAGACTTCCTGCTTCCCAATGGAAACATACCGGCCCTTACCAACCTTCGCGTGCTGACGCTGGCCGATATTCCTTATCTTTTGCCGGTGCGGCCAACCAATCCCGCGGCTCCCGGAGGCACAATTGCCGTTTACGGCCGGTCGGCGGGCTTCCAGACCTATGCCCCCAACTATGTCACTCCGTACAATCAGAATTTCACCCTGTCGCTGCAGCGGAACGTGTCGTCCCGTATCCAGGTGTCGTTCAATTATGTCGGCACGGTCAGCAAGAAGCAGATGGGAAATTTGAATACCAACCAAAACAACCTTTATTACAACAAGGAACTCTGGGACGCACTGGAATTGACTCGCCAGGGTCAGAACCCACTGCTGTTGGATCAAATGCTGGCGGGGATCAATCTGAATACTACGGTTGCCGGATACGTTCCGGTAGGAGCCGTGACGACGGTGACCGTGCCGGTAGCGAACGGTGGCACCGGATCTCCGACGACGTTTGTGATGCATGGTGGAGACCAACTGCGGAGGAGCGCCGCATTTTCGGGTAATCTGGCAAATGGAAACTTTACGGCGATAGCGGGGTCCCTGAATACTCTCAACGCCAGTACCACTACGGTCGGAGTGGAGGCGCTTCCGGTCGTCAATCCGGTGCTGAGCGGAGTCAGCGGCCAGGTTCTTCGCAATGGCTGCAACCGCCTTGCCGATGGAAAACCCTTCATTGGCACCAGTGGAACGCCGGCGCAGAATGCAGTCAATACGTTGCTGGCGGTTCCGAACCGCTGCTTCCCGGAGAACTACATCTCGACCAATCCCCAGTTGGGAACAACCACCTATCTGGCCAATATGGGGCATTCCAATTACAACTCGATACAGTCTCAGATCACCGTGCGCCCGAAACAGGGAATCACCTATCAGGCGACCTACAGCTACGTCAAGCAGTTGGCGCTGAGGTCGAGCGGATACAGCGATTACCGCAAAATGAATGCGGACTATACCGACACGGGTACCCGCAAGGCGGAATTCCGCAGCAATGGCAGCTTCGAATTGCCGATCGGACCGAATAAGATTCTATTGGGCAATAGTAATGGCTGGATTGCACGCGCGGTTGAACGTTGGCAGATGAACGTAATTTACAATGTGTCGTCCGGTACCCTCAACAACGTCGGGGCGCAGACGGGAATATACGCGAGTTTCGTTCCTGACGTCGTCGGGCCTTTTAACCTGACGAGCGGTAAGGTCACCTGGAATGGACCTGCGGGGAACGGACCAAACGGAGCAGCAAGTGGAGGGCCGGCCACGGGAACGTATTTCGGCCAGTCCAAGCTCTACAGTAAGGTTCCGGATCCGCAATGTGCGGTGTCCGACCACTTCGATGAAATGGGCTTCAATGTAAAAGCGGGCACAACGGCAGCCGGCAACTGCACGCTGAACGCGTTGCAGGACAACAGCACCGGAAAGATTGTGCTCCAAAATCCAGCGCCGGGTACGCGCGGCAACATGGGCCAGAACAAGATCTGGGGAGTCGGTTCGTGGAGTCTCGACGGAAACCTGGGCAAGACATTCCGCATCAGCGAATCCAAGAGTATCCAGGTCCGCGTCGATGCGACCAACGTGTTGAACCATCCTGATCCGGGGAATACCATAAATAATGTTTTTAGCCGGTCACCAAACATTGGATTGGCAACGATTGCCGTTGGCGGTGTTCCCACTGCCGCCAATGATTTTGGGTCGATCACAACCAAATCCGGCAGCCGTTCGTTCCAGGGCACGCTTCGGTTCAGCTTCTAACGCGAAAACACGCCGGCTTATTTTGAGCAAGCCGACGGGGCATAGCAACGATTCGTCAAACTCCCCTGCGGAAAACCGCAGGGGAGTTTTTTGTATCCTACATCCGCTGCGGGGTCTGCATTCCCATCATGTCCAGCGCCTGGGCCAGCGTGCCGCGAACCAGCTCCACAACGGAGAGATAGAAATTCCTTCGATCCTCGTCCGTTTCCGTGAGAATGCGGTAGCGGTGGTAAAAGAGATTGAACTGCTGAGCCAGCGTGAACGTGTATTTCGCCAGTGACGCCGGCTCGAGCGACGCCGTCACCTGTGCGGTGATTTCGTCCAGGCGTGACGCCATATAAATCACTTCCCAGATATCGCTGGAATCCGAGAGGTGAGTTTCCAGATTGGCTTTGCCGAGGAACTCCGTCATTCGGACCGGCGCCACATCGTTACCCGCCTCGGCCGCCTTCTTCAGGATATTGCCGGCGCGCACCGAAGCGTATTGGAGATAAGGCCCGGTCTCGCCGTCGAAGCTCAGGGCTTCCTTGAAATCGAAAGCGATAATGGCCGTCCGCGTGAATTTCAGCAGGAAGTAGCGCAGCGCCCCCACGGCAATCTGCCGGGCGATGTCGTGGACTTCCGTGTCCGAGAGTTCCGGATTGCGCTGACGCACCTCGGTTCGCGCATCGGCCTCCAGGCGATCGAGAAGATCATCGGCTTTCACTCCCTGGCCTTTGCGTCCCGATACTTCAATGTGCGGCCGCTTGCGATCTTCCGGGGAAATCTCGATACCGAGTTCCTCCGCACAGGCCGGGCTCAGCGCCACCACTTCATAATGAAAGTGAACGGAGTTGCGCACCTGCTCCTCGTACCCCAGTCCCAGCAGTCCCTGGCGGACGACGTTCTGCAAATACGATTGGCGCACGTCGATCACGTTGTACACCCGCTGCCCGTGGCCGAACTTCGGGTGCGACGATTGACCGTCCGTTGAAGCGGTGATCCACACCGGGTACCCGCCATCCAGTTTTCGATAATGAAAATCCTGATCCAAAAGCCCAAGCTTCCAGAGCTGATACGCAATGTCTTTTCCGACGTACGTTACCGTACCGTTCGAGCGGACGATGATCTTGTCGTCGTCGTACCCTTCGGTATCGATGCGCATGACCCAGCAGCCGCTGTTCTTGCCTTCGGTCTCGAAGAAAATGGCGTTGCGATCCTTGAGCTGCTGAAACGCGCGGTCCCAGAACTTGAGATGCAGAATGTCGCTTTCCCGCGGCAGCAGGTCGTAGCGCACGCCGATGCGGCCCATCGTCGCCAGATGACAGCGCACGATTCTCATGGCCACCAGTTCGGCCATTTCGGCCGTGTCGTTGCCGCTCTCTTCAATTTCCTTTAGCGTCTGTCCCCGCCGGGCGTGTTTGGGATCTTCCGATTCATAGAACGCGCTGACCTTGGCGTAGAGATCCCAGCAGTAGTAATCGAATCGGATCGATGGATTTTCAATCAGGGCGCGCACGTCGGCGACGGACTTTTTCTCGAGATACTTGAATCCGACGATCACATCGGCCACCTGCACGCCGGTGTTGTCGATATAGTTTTGAACTTCGACCTCGTGCCCGGAAGCTTTCAGGATTCGAACGAAGGTATCGCCGATCGTCGAGTTTCGCAGATGCCCGATATGCGCGGCCTTGTTCGGATTGATATTCGTGTGCTCGACGATCATCTTGCCGTTCACTGCGGCTCCGGGATTCACCGACGTCAATTCCTGAAAGCTTTCGCGCATGGTGGTCGCGCGATCCAGAAAGAAATTGACGTAGCCCGCTCCCGCAATTTGAATTCGCGAAACACCCGCGATGCTTCCGGCCGAGGCAATGAGTTCTTCCGCGACGAATTTCGGCGCCTTCTTCAGTCTCTTCGCCAGCTCGAAGCAGACGGGACTGGCCAGCTCACCCATCTCGATTTTCGGAGTTTGGTTCAGAACAATATCGGGAGGCTCAATATTCCAATGCGACTGGATCGTGGATCGAAGCTTGTCCTTGATGCGAGCGTGAACGTGCAATTGCATAAGCGGAAATCTTACCATTTCCGGGCGTGGTAGTATTTCCGCCGTATGAAGACGCTCTACTTTGATTGCTTCTCCGGCATCAGCGGAGACATGACAATCGGTGCTCTGCTGGATCTCGGTCTGGATCTGGAATACCTGAGAGCGGAACTTCAGAAACTGCCGCTGGGCGAAGGCGGCGAATACAGTCTGGCGGCATCGCGCGTCGTGAGGGCAAACCTCAGCGCCATGAAGTTCGATGTGAACATGCCGGAGGATTCCGCTCACCAGCATCCACACCCGCATCACGGAGCTTCCCGCTATCACCGAAAGGCATCGGAGATTCTGGCGATGATTCGCTCGAGCTCGCTCAACGCCCGCACGGCGCGCCTTGCGGAAGCGATCTTCACGAGGCTGGCAATCTCGGAAGGCAAGGTGCATCACGTTTCGCCGGAAGATGTGGAGTTTCACGAAGTCGGTGCGGTGGATTCGATCGTCGACACGGTCGGCGCCGCCATCGGCTTTGATGCGCTGGGTGTCGAACGTTTCGCCTGTTCGCCGATTAATGTCGGCGGAGGGTTCATCCACTGCCAGCACGGTGTGCTTCCTGTGCCGGCGCCCGCAACCGCCGATTTGCTGCGCGGCGCTACGATCTATTCGAAGCACGTTTCGACCGAACTGGTGACGCCGACGGGCGCGGCGATTCTTTCCGCGATGGTGAGTGATTTTCAACCGTTGAATGGGTTTGTGATCGATCGAATCGGCTACGGCGCAGGTACAAAGCAGTTTCAGGATTTTCCGAATTGTCTGCGCCTGTTAATTGGCGAAGAGAAGACGGCGGACGCCGGTGTCGCGGAGCGGACGTCGTCCGGCGACTCCGATCAGATCCTGGTGATCGAGGCCAACATCGATGACATGACGCCGCAGAATCTCGCGTACGTGAGCGAACGCCTGCTCGAACTGGGCGCTCTCGATGTCTGCACGATTCCGATCCAGATGAAGAAGGGACGTGCGGGATATATTCTTCAGGTGCTGTCGCCGATGAACCGGAGCGAGATTCTCTCCACAGTAATCTTTCAGGAAACCACGACGATCGGAATTCGTCAGTATGCTGCGAAGCGATCCGCGCTTGAGCGCACCATGATTGCCGTGAATACGCGTTACGGTCGGATCATGATGAAGGTTTCCAGGCGGAATGGCGCCGTCGTGACGGTTGCGCCCGAATACGAAGACTGCGCGCGCATCGCCCGCGAGCACGGGATTCCCCTGAAGGAAGTGCAGGCAATGGCGGTTCGAGAGTATCAGGCGCGGTCATAGAAACCCTCTCCCACAGGGAGAGGGTGCCGCGAAGCGGCGGGTGAGGGAATCAATAGCGGCAAATACGGATTCCCTCATCCGGCCCTTCGGGCCACCTTCTCCCTGAGGGAGAAGGACTCGTCCGCAACCATCTCTCACACTCCCCGCCTCGATATCCGGCCATCTCCGGCTATACTACCCCTTATGCCTAAACCGACTTTTTACATCACGACCCCACTGTACTACGTCAACGCGCCGCCGCATTTCGGCGGGGCGTACACCACGATCGTGGCCGACACGATCGCGCGGTACAAACGCATGATGGGTTTTGATGTCAGGCTCTTATCCGGCACGGACGAGCACGGGCAGAAAATCGAGCGCTCCGCCCGCGCGCTGGGAATCGAGCCCAGGGCATTGGCAGACGGCGTCTTCGAGCAATACACCCGATTGTGGAAGCAGCTCGGAATCCAGTACGACGAGTTCATTCGAACAACCGAGTCTCGTCACGATGCCGGCGTCATTGAACTCTACAATCGTTGCAAGGCCAACGGGTTCATCTATAAATCCGAATATGCGGGCTGGTATTGCGTGTCGTGCGAGGCCTACGCGCCTGAAACCGATCCCGCCAAACCCGCGGACTGCCCGGACTGCGGACGCAAAACCGAATGGATGTCCGAGGAGAGTTACTTCTTCAAGCTTTCGGCGTTTCAGGATCGGCTGCTGGGCTTCTATGAGTCCAATCCCGATTTTGTTCAGCCGCGGACGCGGCTCAATGAAATCGTGTCGTTCGTGAAGGGTGGATTGAAGGACCTTTCCATCAGCCGCGTGACGCTCAAATGGGGAATCCCGCTGCCGGACGATCCGAAGCATGTCTTCTATGTGTGGTTCGACGCGCTCACGGGTTACATGAGCGGAATCGATTTCAAGACGAACGATGCGAAGTTTTCAAAGTACTGGCCGGCGAATGTTCATCTGGTCGGCAAGGATATTCTGCGATTTCACGCCGTTTACTGGCCGGCATTCCTGCTTGCTGCCGGACTGGAGACGCCCAGGAAAATTTTTGCCCACGGGCATTGGATGAGCCAGGGCGAAAAGATGTCGAAATCGCGCGGCAATGTTCTGGACCCTTATCAGCTGGAAACGGTATTCGGTTCCGAACTGCTGCGATATTTCGTATTGCGCGAAATGGTTTTCGGTCAGGACTGTAATTTCAGCTACGACGCCGTGATTCAGCGCGCGAACAGCGATCTTGCCAACGACCTTGGAAACCTTCTGAGCCGCACGATGGCGATGATTGCGAAGTATCGTAGCAACAAGATCCCATCTCCCGGAGAGGCCACGGGCGACGCCGACGTGCGCGCGCTTGCCGGCAAGGTGATTGCGAATTACCTTGCCCAGCTGGATGAATTCAATTTCTCGCGGGCCCTCGAAAGCCTGTGGGAGCTGGTCTCCCGCGTCAACAAGTACATCGTCGAAAACGAACCCTGGGCGATTGCGGAAAAACCCGCGGAAGCCGGCCGGCTCGACAGCGTGTTGTTCCACTGTGCGGAGTCTCTGCGCATCATTGCGGTTCTGCTCGCTCCGGTGATGCCGAAGAGTGCTCAAACGATCTGGCAACAACTGGGTCTGGATGGCGACATCCGCGATATTCCATTGAATGAACTCCAATGGTCGAATGCACTGGCAGGGAAGACCGTGCGCGGCGGCACCGCGTTGTTTCCGCGCATCGATGCGAAAGAAATCCACAAGAAGCTGGAGGCCACCGCACCGGCAGCTTCCGAACCGGCTCTGCCTGGCGATGTGCCCGCCGCCTCGCCCGTGGCGCCGGTCATTACGATCGACGATTTCGTGAAGGTCGATCTCCGTGCGGGAACGGTGGTCGAAGCCGAACGTGTGAAGGGCGCCGACAAGCTGCTGCGTTTGGTTGTGGATCTCGGGTTCGAGAAGCGCCAGATTCTGGCAGGCATTGCAAAGGTCTATGAACCCGAGAAGCTTCTCGGCCGAAAGGTTGTCGTCGTTGCCAATCTGGCGCCCCGTAAAATGCGCGGTCTGGAATCCAACGGCATGATTGTTGCGGCTTCGCTGGGAGATGCCGATCCGCCGATACTGGCCGGGTTTCATGAAGACACTCCAAATGGAGCGCGGTTGAAGTAATGCTCATCGATTCCCACGCCCACCTGGACGACGCTCGTTTCAGCGATGACCGGTCAGGCATGATCCAGCGCGCCTGGGATGCCGGCGTACGCCGCATTGTGACAATCGGCACCGGAAAGGGCCCGGACGACATGGGGTGCGGCATTCCCATTGCAGAATCCTACGATTGGATTCAAACCAGTCTTGGCATTCATCCCCACGACGCTGCGAAGGCCGAACCGCGGCACTTCGAACTCATGAAGGAACTCGCCGCCCATCCAAAAGTCGTGGCGATTGGAGAAACCGGCCTGGATTACCACTACGATCACGCGCCGCGCGATGTGCAGCGCACCGTCTTTCAACGACAGCTGGAGATTGCAACGGAGCTGGATCTGCCGGTGGTTGTGCATACGCGCAGCGCCGATGCGGACACCGAGGATCTGCTCCGTCGGTTTCCTCCGCGTCGCGGCGTTCTCCATTGCTTCACATCGAGTGCGGGTCTGGCGGATGCTGCTCTGGAAATGGGATTGATGATTTCATTTTCCGGAATTGCGACGTTTCCGAATGCAAAGGACCTGATCGGTATCGTGCGCAGAGTTCCCGCAGACCGGATTCTGATTGAAACCGACTGCCCCTATCTGGCTCCGGTGCCCCATCGAGGCAAGCGCAACGAGCCTGCATTCGTTGCCGACACGGCGCGCTTCATTGCGAAGACGCGCGATGTCGGCATCGAAACGCTGGAAGGGGAAACGTTTTCCAATTTCCTCCGGCTCTTTTCTCAGGAGGGCCATTGAAACCGCAGGAGATCTATCAACTGGTCGCGCCGGATCTCGTGAAGGTGGAAGAGGAACTGCATAGCTACACCCACGCTTCGATTCAACCGATCACCGACGTGGGAGAGCATCTGCTCAATGCCGGAGGTAAGCGTATTCGTCCTGCGCTGCTGTTACTGACCGCCAAAATGCTGGGCGAGGTTTCGCATTCGACAATCCGGCTCGCTGCCGTCGTGGAGCTGATCCACAACGCGACCCTGGTTCACGATGACATTATCGATGGCGCCGACACCCGCCGCGGCCGACCGTCCGTACATGCGCAATGGGGAAACTCCATGACGGTGCTCGCAGGAGACTGGCTGTACATGCAGTCCTTCGAGGTCGCGCTGAGGGAAAAGAACCTCGACGTTCTTTCGACTCTGATTGAAATCACGCAGCAAATGGTCGAAGGCGAGATGATTCAGCTCACCCTTATCGGAAAAGCGGACGCCGGCGCCGATCAGTTGCTGGATATCGTGAAACGGAAGACCGCGTTTCTTTTTTCCGGATGCATGAAACTGCCTGCGATCGCCGCCGGGCTCGCGCCAAAGACTGCCGATTGCCTCGCCTCCATCGGCATGAATCTCGGCATGGCGTTTCAACTGGTGGATGATCTGCTGGATCTGACGTCGACTCGTGAGGCTCTGGGAAAACCGGTCGCGAGCGATCTGCAGGAAGGGAAGCTGACCGTCCCTGTTTCCTTCGCGATGCGCAACGGCGATGCCCACGCGAAATTCAAGGTAGAGACTGTATTGTCGGAGCGGGCGTTTCGATCGGTGAACCGCAGCGAAATTCTGGCTGTGGTCGAGCAATGCGACGGGCTTGGGAAGACGCGAACGATGGCCGAAGATTATGTCCGCCAGGCCACTCAGGCCCTGGCGAAGTTTCCGCAATCACCTTATCGAGACGCGATTATCGCAATCCCCGATTTCATCCTGAACCGCAGCGCGTGAAGCGCCGGATGAGGGAATCAATGTTAGCGAACCCGGTTTCCCCTCACCCGCTGCCCTACTGAATTTGCGCGTATGTCGTGCGGATATTGCTGCGGATTTGCTCGATCGGAAGACCCTTGCGATGCATTTCCTGGGCATCGAGCGCGATCGACTGGCACATATCGCAAATATTTCCGTGACCATCCGCGAAGCAATAGAGATTGCTCTTGTGCCCCAACCCATCCTTGCAGCCGCAGAAACAGGGCATCTGCGCCAGCACCTCCGGAATCTCCTTCGCCGCCTGGTAGGCGGCACGGGCTCGTCCGGTGAAATTCTGCGGGTCCAGCGTTGCAATCAAACTGATTGGCGGGTTGTCGGCACTTACCCCGGCGGCCCGGTCGCCACCGGACTTGGTGTAATTCAATGTGGCCAATACGATGATGGCCATGATCGCGGCGCCGCCAACGACCATCCACAGGTTATTCTTTCCGGGCTTAGGCTTTGGTTTCTTTCCCACTGGGGTTCCTCGCAAATGATGAAATAACGGTTCTCAGCACGAAAAATACCTCACCCTTCTGTTCATCTTCCAGAAGTTTTCCGTTTTCCAGAGGCTGATTGAGTTCAGAAATAATGTATTGGACCAGATGCGGTTCGGTGTCGTCGGGCGCCAGGGTTCCGCCCTGCTCCTCGGTCTGTTCAATCCGATCGATCCATGATTCACTTTCCCGGAATGCGGATTCGATACGCTCGGGAGACACCTCTGTGACTTCCTCCTGCGACGGCAATCCGGCTTCCGCAGCCTTGAACACCATGTAGGAAAGGAAAAGAGACAATTCCTGGATTTCAACGGTGCTCTCACTAGTGAGTTCGGCGACAAAATCGCAGATGCCGGGTTGCTTCTGAAAGAAGCGATCGAACTCCCGCATCATCTGCGCGTCGGTATAGCCGCCCACTTCCGAGCAGGCCTTTTCGACGATTTCACTGGTGATCATCCGAATCATTGTGTCACACGCCCAGCGGGCTTGAAAACCCTCGATTTACTCCTGGAATTGGTGCAATCTTTCCCAGTTCCATATGGTGAAAATCGATTTCGTCATTCCGCTGTTCAACGAACAGGAAACGCTCGCGAGCTTCCATCAGATGCTGGAATCGACGAAACTTCCCGAGGGATACTCGCGGCGCTACATCTACATTAATGACGGGTCCACCGACGACACTCAGGCGTTGCTTCGAAAGCTGTCCGGCAACGATTCGAGGATCGTTGCGCTGGAATTGAGCCGAAATTTCGGTCAGCAGGCGGCGTTGAGCGCGGGCCTGGATACCGCGACCGCCGATGTGGTGATCATGATGGATGGTGACGGGCAGCATCCTCCGTCGTTGCTGCCGGAAATGCTGCGCCTCTTCGAAAGCGGATGCGATGTGGTGCAGGCCCGAAGGCTGGATGAGCCGCAGTCTCGCGGAGTATTCAAGCGTCTCACCAGCAGTTCCTTCTATCTGCTGCTTCGCGCCATCGGGGAAGTCGATCTCGCCGAAGGGGCGTCGGATTTTCGGCTGCTTTCCCGCCGCGCCGTCGAAGCGATTCGTCAAATGCCGGAATATCATCGATTCCATCGCGGCATGACCGCATGGATTGGATTTACCAGCGCGGTGCTTCCGTACCATCCCGCGGAAAGGATTGGAGGCGCCACCAAGTACTCTCTCCGAAAAATGTTCCGCCTGGCCGGCGACGGCATTTTCTCGTTTTCACTGGTTCCCCTGCGCGTTGGTCTGTTTCTCGGTTTTGCTTTCATTGTGGCTGCCGCATTCGAATTGCTTTATATCGGCACGGTCTGGCTTGCTGGAACTCGCGATCGCCTGGTTCCCGGCTGGTCTTCGCTCGTTCTTATTTTGACGGTCAGCAGCGCCATCAACATGATCCTGCTCGGAATCCTCGGCGTTTATGTGGGAAACATTTTTCGGGAAGTGAAGCGGCGTCCGGTCTACCTGATTCAGTCGAGAAGCGGGGACGCCGATTCCAAATAACGCCGGCAGAGCTCCCGATCGGTATTCCGGCATTCGAAAAACTGGTAAAACGACAGCGCCGGACCAATTCCGAAGAAGCGTGTCCGAATACCCGCAAAGAACATCTGCAGGACCATACGAATCTCGTCTGCGGTGTTGAGGTGCTCGTGCCGCATCAATACGCCGTAATCGAGGCCGTGCCGGATTCGAAACTCCAGGCCGGTCGTCAGCGTCCAACCCATCTTCCATAGCAGGGCTCCTTCGCTGGGGATGGCGATTCTGAGGGAACCGTTCGCGGCCAACAGCACTCCACACGTGGCGACAATTGCAGGGAGGTGGCGGTAGTGCTCAAATGCAGCGATCGAAATAATGCGGTCGTACTGAGAGTCGCCGATCTGGTCGAAGGCGCTGTAGACGTTTCGTACCCGTCCCCTCTGGGGTGATTCGAGACAGAGCTCCTTCATGGGTTCCAGAACGTCATACGCGTCCGACTGAGGTTCAAATACGAGATGATTCAACCGGCCCGCTCCGATTTCAAGCGTACGACGTCCCGCGCTTCCTTCCGCGACGTCGCTTGCGACGCAGCGATGCATCCACGCTTCCATCTTCTGGGAAAGTGACGAGGCAGGAGAAAGGCCCTCACGGTTGGTCCGATAGTGTTCGTCGTAGATGGCGCGGTACGCGTCGGGCAGCACCGGGCGCGTCTTTGGGAATCGCGAGAGCATGCGAACGATATTACACGCTGCTGATTCCCCAAAATCACAAATGGCAATTCATCAATAACAAATCACAAATTCCCCGTTTTTCGCGAAAGTAGGAATTTGTGATTTGTTATTGATGAATTGTCATTTGTCATTTTGGGAACGGAAAACCAGCGCACGACTATAATCCAGCCATGGACTGGAACCGGGACTGGAACCGACTACGCGAGGGCATCGGGGAATTCGTGCATGGGCTTGCGCTCTCCGGCTACGAGAAAAACCTGCGCTCTCAGTTTCTGGAACTCAACGATCTGTTTCTTCTTCTGTGTTTCATGGAAACCGTGGGACTGCCGAACCCGGCGACAATCTATCTGCTGGAAATCTATCCGTATTTCCTCGAGGAGTTTCATTTGTGGCACCGCCGAATGGGAATGGAACACTCCCCATTGGACAATCTTCCGTGCTGTTGAAAAAACGGATCCTGTTTTTCGGCGGAAAGGGAGGAGTTGGAAAAACGACGTGCGCCTCCGCAGTTGCCCTCGCGGCCAGCCGCAGGGGCAAACGCGTGCTGCTGGTCTCGACGGACCCGGCGCATTCGACGTCCGATATCTTTGAAACGCCATTCGGCCGCGAAGAACGCGAGATTTGTCCCGGATTGTTCGGCATTGAACTGGACGGTGAATTTGAGGCGCGAGCCTACATCGACACGGTGAAACGGCAGATCTCCACCTTGTTCCGTTCTTCAATTCTGAAAGAAGCCGAGCGGCAGATTGAGCTGGCATCGATGATGCCGGGCGTCGAAGACGTTGCTCTGTTCGACCGCATGTGCGACCTGATTGTGTCTCGCTCCGACGATCTCGACCTGATCGTCTTTGATACCGCTCCGACCGGCCACAGCCTGCGTCTCCTGCGCATGCCCGAATTCATGACCTCGTGGATTGAAGCCCTGTCCCAGCGCCGGCGCAGTCTGGTGAGCCTCAATCGGAATATCGACAGCGTGCGATTGAAGCCCGAATCCCGCGATCATGCTGTGGAAGACGATCCCATTCTGAAGGCCCTTGCAAACCGTGGAGAGAAACTGAAACTGGTGCGTTCTCGTCTGATGCATCACAACGACACGGGGTTCGTTCTTGTTCTGGTACCGGAGAAGCTTCCGATCGAAGAGACCGTTCGCGCAGCCGCGACGCTACGTGCAGGCGATGTGAATGTGTGCAGCGTCATTGTTAATCGTGTTCTGCCCGATGCGGTCGATGGAGAGTTTTATCAGGCGCGGCGCAAACAGGAGCAGGTCTATCGCGACGAAATAATCCGCCGGCTTGGTGAGTATCGATTGCAGTGGGTGCCGCAATTTCCAACCGATGTCTACGGTCTTGCCAGTCTCGAACGTATCAGCGCTGCACTGGTGAGCGAGCGCGGGTGATCTCAAGGCGCTCGGGGCCCTGAAGGATCATGGAAATTCATTTCAATCGAGCCCTGCGGGTATTACGAGGCTCTGTGATTCTTAGTCACGCGCTTTCGCACCATGGCAACAACTCTGTCGTAGAACCTGCGTCTGAGTGAACCCACCGGCAACCGATGTTCCTTCCAGTAGCGAAAACGTTGCACCAACTCCGGTGCTAATTCCGAGTCGGCTCTTCCCACGCTAAACATGGAGCTGGCCGTCCCGCTCAGACGGGATTCCAGACAATCAGCGTATATATGCATCTGCCGGAGTTCCTCCTGCAGATTCAGGATCCGCGTATCCCGCGCTTTCAATTCCGTTGCCAAATCGATCGGGTACCCTGCCTCCGTCGTTTCCTGTGAGGCGCCGGAGATCTTGTCCGCAACCATCAAGACAAAATCGCTATCCAACACCTTCTCCGTAATGAGAGTCTTTTCGATGTAGATCAACAGATTCAAAAAGCCGACGTCACTCTCGTCTCTGATATCAAAATTGCCCACGATGTCATGAAGCAGTATACGCAGCAGGGTTCCACCGAATTGTTTTTGCTCGTGAATGAAGAAACGAGCTTGAATCAGCGGAACTATTTCGTCAGAGCGCACCGCTTCAGTTGGATCGGCCGCATCCATTTCGCGGACTGTTCCGGGGCCGAGATAACCGTCTCTGAATTCATCAGGGGCGGAAGCGCGCTTCCGATACTTCCGGGGCAGAATGTGCAGCAGTTCGTCGATAATCTTTGTCTGTTTCGCAGTCAGCTGTAGTTTGAATGGTCCAACATATTCATTAAGAATCAGCTTTCCATTTTCGACAAGCGCCCCGCGCAATTGATCCAGCAGGTGCTCAAGGTTGGCAACATGATGAAGAGAACTCCCGGCGATGACGAAGTCGTAGGTATTCGCGGAAAATTCTGCGTGATTCAAATTGCAAACGAAATATCGAATATTAAACCGCTTCTCCTGAGCCGCCAATTCACGCGCATGTTCGATAGCGCCATCCGAAAAATCGCATGCTTCGATCTGGCCCCGGAAGCCCAGGCTCGAAAGTTGCCGCTCCAGGCTGCCTCCCCCGCAACCCAGAGAAAGCACCCGCGTGTCCTGAGCATTCCGGCTGCTCAGAAATTTGTGATAGATATAGCCTACCCAATCAAGCTCCGGATTTCCCGTCATTCGCTCGTTAATGTAGGCCATGACAATCGGTGATTCCACCCAGTGGTAGCCCTTGCCGTATCGAACATTCTCATCGGCTTCGCGCGCCCACAGTTCCTGAGGGCTTTCATGGGCTGCCGGCTTGGTTCTATCGGTCATGGAGTGACTCCGCACGACGGAGTGTAACCTGATTTGATGTTTGGTTGCGTGCCTTGACGTGAAGTCCGGCATGGCGCACTTGTTTCGGGAAACGTGCGAACGTATCAGCGCTGAGTCTGAGAGCGTGCCCAGAGAATCGCACCGCGTTCCGGGGACTCTGCCGGATCCTGGAATTCCATACGGATGAGTTTTCGCATCAGCGGATGGCTTGCAATCGAACCGGCGATGGAACGCCGGCAGTCCGACAGGCCGACTCCGGCGATCGCAGTCTCTGCGATCCGGCGCAGGTGCGACGCCGCTTCATTCAGGATGCGGTCTGCCGGATTGGTGGGGTAGAGACGAAATACTGTCGCCGCGAGCGATGCCACGGTGCGCACTGTCAATGAGCCGGAATTCCAGGCGGCACTGACATCGGTAATGGAGCCAAGTCCGAGAGTCTGGCAAACCGAGGTGATAAACGCCCCGCCCATGCCTTCGTCGTGATCCTCTAATGCGCTGCGGATGGCTTCCCGTCCGACCCAGAAGCCGCTTCCTTCATCGCTGAACATCGGCCCCCAGCCACCGACGCGAATCATCGATCCGTCCTGCCGGCGTCCGATACCGATGGAACCGGTGCCCGCGATCAAAAGGACTCCGGGCTCCAGACCAACGGCGCCAACATATGTGACGAAAAAATCGGTTTCAACAATCACCTGCGCATTGGGTGTGAGCTTCTTCAGGCAGTCGGTGTAGAAGCGCATTCCTTCCGGTCGGCCCGCGCCTGCGAATCCACCGCAGACGATATCCGGAGGCGACGGAAGCATGGCGATTCCTGCGGCAATATTTGTTCGAGCGGTTTCTTCACCGGAAGATATCCAGTTGGAAGGTCCGGTTTCAAAGCGGCCGAGTTCGCGGCCGGTATCGTCTTCGAGACGAAAGGCGGTTTTTGAACCACCACCATCAATTCCCAGAAACAGCACTAACGAGCCCAGCCGGCCGGTGCGCCGGAACGGCGCAGCTCATCCTCAAGTTGCGTGACTTTATCGTTGGCCTGAGCCACGTCTTTTTCGGCCTTATCGAGTTCGGTCCTCTTGGCGTTGATTTTCGGAACCAGTTCCGCTTCGGGATTAAATGTATCTCGTTTCGTGAGCAGATCCATGTTGAGCTGATTGAGTTCAAGCTGGATGACTTTGGATCGATCGTCCGCGCGCTTCGCCTCACTGCGCGCCTGTTGAAACGCTTCTCGCCACCAGGCCTCGTCTCGTGGCTTGGACTCCGCGGTGCCTTCTTTGGAATTGGCAGGTTTTTCCTTATCCTTATCGCCGGCCTTATCGGTTTTTTCCGCCGGATCGGGTGTAGGATCCGCTACGGCGGCCCCGAGCGTTTCGTTGGTAAACGTATTGTTGCTGTTGGAGGTCTTCTGCCTGTTTCGTTCCTGACGCGCGGCATCTGCCAACGACTGGGGCTGTGCCGCCAGCATTGAGTTCAGAGCCAGAATCAGCAATGCGGTTTTCATTACGGACTCCTTGTTGGACTTACAGTTGCAAATTGCTCGATCGGACGATCCTTCAAAATCTGGCCCATCATATCCATCCAGATGGGAAGCGCAGCGCGCGCCCCTGTTTCCTTATCGCCTAATGTCACCTTTTCGTCAAAGCCAACCCAAACTCCGGTGGTGAGAGACGGTGTGAATCCCAAAAACCATGCATCGGTGAAGTCGTTTGTTGTCCCTGTCTTACCCGCAATGGGCCGCTTGAGTTCCTTGGCCTTCGAAGCCGTGCCGTCGCGGACCGGTTCCTGCAGCAGGTCAGTCATTTTGCGCGCGGTTTGAAGGGAAATCACGTCCTTGAGCTCGGGCAGGTTTTCTTCCAGCACATTGCCGTCATAGTCGGTAATTCGCCGAATGTATCGTGGTACGACACGAACCCCATCGTTCGGGAACGTGGAATATGCCGATGTCATTTCCAGCAGCGTGACATCGGTCGCGCCAAGCGCGATGGGAAGGACCGGTTCTATCTTCGAAGAAATACCAAAGCGCTTTATATAGGGAATAAGGTTATCCACGTCGAGCATCGCCAGAATCTTCACGGCCGGAATATTTCGGGAGTCCCCGAGAGCGTGGCGGATCGTGATCTTTCCTTCAAATTTGCCGTCGTAATTTCCGGGAGAATAGCTCCCCCAACTGGTCGGGTTATCGATGATCGTATCTTCGAGATCGATCACGCCGCGATCGATCGCGGCCGTATACACGAACGGCTTGAACGACGAACCGGTCTGGCGAAACGCCTGCGTCGCCCGGTCGAATTTACTTTCATCGAAATCGTAGCCTCCGACGAATGCCTTGATTTCTCCGGATTGCGGAGCGATGGCGACAAGCGCTCCCTGAACTTTTGGGACCTGATCGAGCATGACCTCGATTTTGCGATCCTTGGTATTGATGGAGCGGACATTGAAAAGGGCCACATCGCCGGTTTTCAGGAGCGCATCCGGTGCCGCCTTGGCGCCGGTCCAGGCGACATCGGCTGGAGAGAGCACCGCCGTGAATTGCGCAATTCGAACCGTGGCGGAGCCGGGCGAAGTCTTCAGCACAACTCCCGGAACGACGTCGTTCGGGCGAATCACAAGTTTCCAGTCGGGTAATTCGTAATTGGCGATGTCCTTGACTCCATCGTCCTTGATCAGATTCCGTTCGACCCCACGCCAGCCATGTCGCTTGTCGTATTCGCGGAGCCCCATGCGCACCGCGGTGTTGGAGACCTTCTGCATGGGAACGTTCAGCGTGGAATAAACCTTGAGGCCGCCTTCCAGGTACCTGGATCGGCCATAGGTTTTGTCCAGATACTGGCGTATTTCTTCCACAAAGTACGGCGCCAGTTCATCCGGCCGTTGCTTCGGCGCGAGTTTGATTTCGGTGGCCTTGGCCTGTTCCCCATCGGCGACGGTGACCTTGCCTTCGGCCACCATCCGGTCGATGGCGTAATCGCGCCGGGATTTGGCGCGATCGGGATTCAGGATCGGCGAATAGTTGGTCGGCGAACGCGGCAGCGCGGCAAGCAGTGCGGCTTCTTCAATCGTCACGTCCTTGAGATCCTTGCCGAAATAGTATTCCGCGGCAGCTGCAAATCCATACTGGCCACCGCCCAGGAAGATCTCATTGGAGTACATGGTCAGAATCTGATCCTTGGTGTAGTTGCGTTCGATCTGGATCGACAGCATGGCTTCCTGAATCTTGCGTGTGATGCTTCTCTCGGCGGTTCCCGATTTAAGAAGAAACAGATTCTTGCTGAGTTGTTGCGTCAGTGTGCTTCCCCCACCCACCACGCGTCCGGCCATGAGGTTTTTCAGGCTTGCCCGCGCAATGCCGAGGAAGTCGATGCCCCAATGCTGGTAGAAGTTCTGGTCTTCCACGGAAATAATCGCGGAACGCATGATTGGAGGAATCTGGTCGTAAGTGACGACGATGCGGTGTTCCTGTGCGAACGTCCCGATGACCGAATTGTCATCATCGCCGTACACCTTGGTGATCACGGGAGAATGTTGATCTTCGAGCGCATGGACCTGCGGCAGGTCGCTGGCATAGACGAACAACACTCCGGCCGTGGCGCCGAATGCCATGGAGAGGCAGAGCAGCACCACGAATACCAGTGAACCCAGATAGCTTTTGATCTGCGCCTTCATTTAATTCTCGACTTTCAGGACGGCGAGGAATGCTTCCTGCGGAATGTCGACTCTGCCGACTCGCTTCATGCGTTTCTTGCCTTCCTTTTGCTTTTCGAGGAGCTTCCGTTTGCGGCTGATGTCTCCGCCGTAGCACTTTGCGATGACGTTCTTGCGAATTGCAGGAATCGACTCCCGAGCGATCACGCGGCTTCCGATCGCCGCCTGTATGGCCACCTCGAACATCTGACGGGGAATCAATTCCTTCATTTTCTCCGCCAGGGATTTGCCACGAGCATACGCCGAATCGCGGTGAACGATCCACGACAGGGCATCGACCGGTTCGCCATTGACGAGGATGTCGAGCTTCACCAGGTCCGCCGCACGGTACCCGGAGATATGGTAATCAAAGGACGCGTAGCCGCGTGAGATCGATTTCAGCCGGTCGTAGAAATCGAGCACGATTTCGTTCAGCGGCATTTCGTAGGTAAACAGGACACGCCCCGGTGCGATGTATTCGAAACCTTTCTGGATGCCGCGCTTGTCTTCCACCAGCTTCAGGATCACTCCGACGAATTCATCCGTCGACATAATGAGAGCGGTGATGATCGGCTCTTCGATTTCCTTGATCGCTTGCACATCCGGGAATTTCGTTGGATTGTCGATCTCGATCGTCTCGCCATCGGTTTTTGTGATTCGGTAACGCACGCCGGGGGCCGTCGTGATCAGCGAAAGTTCGAATTCGCGTTCCAGGCGTTCCTGAATGATTTCCATGTGCAGCAGGCCGAGAAACCCGCAGCGGAAACCGAAGCCGAGGGCCGTGGAGGTTTCCGGTTCGTAGAAGAACGACGAGTCGTTCAACCGGAGCTTGTCGAGAGCGTCGCGCAGATTCTCATACTGATTCGGTTCGATGGGGTACAGACCGGCAAACACCATCGGTTTGATTTCCTGAAAGTCGGGAAATGCGGCTGCGGTCGGCCGGGCATTGTCGGTGATGGTGTCGCCGATCTTGGTGTCGGCCACCACTTTGATGTTGGCGATGATGAAGCCCACTTCGCCGGCCGAGAGGCTATCGATTTCGCGCATCTTCGGCGACAGCACGCCGACCGCATCGACGGGATAGACCTGGCCGTTGGACATCAGCCGGATTTTCATGCCCTTTCGGACCACGCCATCGATCATTCGAGCCATCACGATCACGCCGCGATACGAATCGAACCACGAGTCGAAGAGCAGGGCTTTCAGGGGCGCGTCGGTGTCTCCCTTTGGCGGCGGAATGCGAAGCACGATGGCCTCAAGAACTTCCTCAACGCCGAGGCCCGATTTGGCGCTGATGAGAATCGCTTCGTCGGGATCCATGCCGATGATCGATTCCAGCTGCCCTTTGACGCGATCGACCTCCGCGCCCGGCAGATCGATTTTGTTCAGGATGGGCACGATCGTCAGATGATGATCGATCGCAAGATAGGTGTTTGCCAGCGTTTGTGCTTCTACTCCCTGCGAAGCATCGACCACCAGCAGAGCGCCCTCGCAGGCCGCCAGGCTTCGCGATACCTCATAGCTGAAGTCGACGTGACCGGGCGTGTCGATAAGGTTGACGATGTAGTCCTTCCCATCCCGCGCGCGATAGTGAAGCCGTACCGCCTTCGCCTTGATCGTGATCCCGCGTTCTTTTTCGAGATCCATGTCGTCCAGAACCTGGGCAGACATTTCCCGCTTGGTGAGCGCTCCGGTCATTTCGAGAAGGCGGTCGGCCAGCGTGGATTTGCCGTGGTCGATATGCGCGATGATGGAAAAATTTCGAATGTGCGATAGAGACGACATATTACTGACGGTCCCGGGCAAGCATGGCCGCTCCGATCATTCCGGCATTGGGCCACAATTGTGATTGTACTATTGGACAAATCCGGGCCGCCGGTGCAAATGCCCGCCGTTGAACCTCCGCGATTGCCGATCCAAGCAGCAGCTTGCCGGAAGCCATCACCCCGCCGCCGACCACAATCATTTCCAGATTCAGAAGATTGATCAGGTCCGCGCAGGCGATGCCGAGGGATATGCCCGTGTCTTGAAAGGCGGCGGCAGCGGCGGCATCTCCGGCGAGCGCCCTTTCGTAAATGATTTCAGCCGTGAGGTGGGGAATCGAGTGAAGTGTACTCTTCGTATTACGCATGTATTCCTGAGCGGTCTCAACGATGCCGTGCGCGGACACTCTGGTCTCGAGGCATCCCCTGGCTCCACACGCACATTGCCGGCCCATGGGATCAATATTGACGTGCCCCAGTTCGCCGGCAAATCCGCAGGCCCCGCGATAGAGCGCGCCGTTGAGAATGAGGCCGCCGCCCAGTCCCGTTCCGATCGTGATGTACGCCATGAATTGAAGATTGCGACCGGCGCCGCAGACCCATTCACCGTAGGCTCCGGCATTGGCGTCATTTTCGGTGATGACTGGTAGTTTCAACGGTTTGGAAAGCAACTCCTCAAGGTTGAGATTATGGACGCACGGGATGTTTGGAGAAGTCTCGATCCGATGGGTTCGCGTGTTTCGCAGTCCCGGAATGCCGATGCCGACGGCGTCGATGTTGGCGGAAGCTTGAAATTCCTTGAGAAGATTCGAGAGCGAGGAAATCAGCCCATCGAGGTCATCGACGATGGTGAGGGTTCCGAGCGTTTTGTGAACCTTGCCGGATTCGTCGATTAAACCTGCCTTAATATTGGTTCCACCAATGTCGATACCGACGTAATTCATTGAGGAATCAGTCTAGCAGGTTATAGTTAAAGGCTCGAAGCGAAGGAGATATTGATGAGCGTCAAGCAGACCAATCCGACCGAAACAAACGCCATTCTTCAGAACGATAAGAACGCCGCATATGTCGACGTCCGCACCGCACAGGAATTCCAGGCCGGTCACGTGCCGGGAGCTGCCAACATTCCGGTGATGATTCCGGATCCGGCAACCGGACGAATGACGCCGAATCCGAATTTCGTGCAGGCCGTCGAGGCGGCATTTCCGAAAGACAAGAAATTGATTTTAGGATGCCAGATGGGAGGCCGCTCGCAGTACGCCGCCGACCTGCTGGACAAGTCCGGCTATGCCGATGTCTCCAATATGCAGGGCGGATTTGGCGGCGCGAAGGATCCGCTGGGCCGCATTGTGGCGCCCGGCTGGCTGCAATCCAATCTGCCGGTGGAGATGTAGAAGCATCTGGGGAGGATGGCTTTGGCGGAACAAAGGATCGGATGGGCCGCAAGAATACGCAGAGAGACTTGGGAGATCGATTATTGCCCTCCTAAGTTAGGAGGGCAGCGGGATCGCGAAGCGGATCCCGCGAGGGGTGGTTCCAAGGCGGAATACTACAGGTCGCGGCTCTGGAACCACCCCGGCGCTTCGCGCCACCCCTCCTGACTCAGGAGGGGAATTCCCCTCGCTCTCAATTTCTTTCACACTTTTGCCGTACTGTTACTTCACCGGCTCGCCGCTCTCCAGCCACGCTGTATACCAGAGACTTCCCAGCATCGTCGCACCGCGCGACAGTTCGTTCTCGATGAACTCCGTTCCCTTTGCTCGCGGCGCTTGCGGATTGAACTCCCCGGATTTTTCCATTTCATAAATCGGCTCGAGTTCCGAAAATGATTTCGCCATCTGCTCTCTCACGGAACCGAACACATCCGTCAGCCGCTGCGGCGCGCCGACCTTCGCCTTCACTCTGGCCTGGTCAATCGCACTGTCCACATATGCAGTTTCATATCGCGAATGAAACATCCGGTCGGTGGTGAACCTTTTTGGATTTGGCGTCCCATCGGCCCAGCCATTGAAATGAATTGACAGGTGCATGGGCATTGTTCCGTCCGCCACGTAATGTCCGAGCACGCCGGCATAGTGGACCGCGTTGGCCCGCGCTGACTCACGATCCTCTGCCGTCTTCGCATTCCTCCAGTTTCGAAACGCATTTCGAAGCCGTCCATAACCTTCCATGATCGCGTACGGCAAGTATCCCACCTTTATAAGATCCACTTTCCGTTCCGCCAGTCCCGCCATGAATGCATAGCGGTCGCCCGGAATCGTCGAGATGGTTCCCCAATACTCCGAATCGAAGAAGTGGTCCGGCGCCTGGGCAATATTCATGGCGCTGCCGGCTTCTTCACGCCATCGATCGGGCTCGTACGCGTTGTAGACCAGATCGGCCGTTGCCGCCTTCATGAACGGCGGAAGTCTGGACGCCGAGGCTTCGATCGCCAGGCGATTGACCATGAAGTGGCCCTTCGGTCCCCACGCGATTGAGGAGACCGGCAGAATCAGGATCAACAGAACTGTGATTGCGATGCGCATATTCTGCGAATATATCAGTCCATGTCAAAAAAGCTGGCCAATGGAATTCGCCTGGTATTTGAAGACGACACGGTGATCGTCATCGACAAGCCTGCAGGATTGCTGACCATGGGCACCGAGACGGAACGATCCAAAACCGTGTATGCCATTCTGCGCGAGGCCGCGAATTCGAAACGGCCGGCGGAGAAAATCTTCATCGTGCATCGTCTCGATCGTGAGGCCTCGGGACTTCTGGTCTTTGCAAAGACTACAACGGCGAAGGAACATCTGCAAAACCAGTTCAAGGATCACAGCGCCGGCCGCGTGTATGCCGCCATCGCTGAAGGGCGTGTGCTGCCCGAGCAATTTACGATTCGATCGCTGCTTGCAGAGAACTCGGCGTTCCGCGTCTATTCGACAAAACGCGCCGGAGCAGGGAAGTCCGCGATAACCCACGTTCAGGTATTGAAGCGCGGTGCAACGACGTCTCGTCTGGAGGTGCGGCTGGAGACCGGACGCAAACATCAGATCCGCGTTCACCTTGCCGAACGCGGCCATCCGATTGTCGGCGATAAAGTGTACGGCGGCAGGAATAATGCGCTGGGCCGGCTGGCGCTGCATGGCACGCATCTGGAGTTTCAGCATCCGAGCAGCGGCGAACGGATGCGGTTTGATTCGCCGTGCCCACCGAATTGGCGATGAGTTAGTATTTCAGGATGAGCGCAGACGTTTTGAATTCACAACCATCCATACTTATCGGTAGCCCTCCGGTCGGCCGCTCCCTGACGTTTCGATTGATGCTCGATGCGGATTTTCGCGCGGCGCTGGACCGTCTTCGAGCGGGATTTACACTCGACTCTGGTGTTGTCGGAATCGGCGAACCGCTAATGCGAGCTCTGGAACGAACCGTGCCCGGCCTGGAAACGTTTCCCGCAATGTCGGGTCCCGCTTTCGCAGTGCCTTCGACGCAGCAGGCGCTGTGGGTGTTCCTGCGCGGTGAAAGCCGAGGAGCGCTCTTCGATGCGACGGTGAAACTGCGATCGATGATCGATCCCGCATTTGAATTGCACGACCTGATGGAGCCGTTCGTATATGCGGGCGGCCGCGATCTTACCGGATACGAGGACGGCACGGAGAATCCCAAGGGAGACAAAGCCGCCGAAGCCGCGCTCGTATCGGGCCTGAAGGGAATGGCTGGCTCGAGCTTTGTGGCCGTGCAGCGATGGGCGCACGACCTCAAACATTTTGAAGGCTATTCCCAGGATCGGCGTGACGCCATCATCGGCCGCCGCAGGGACACCAACGAAGAACTTGCCGACGCGCCGGCTTCATCACACGTGAAGCGCACGGCTCAGGAAAGTTATGATCCTCCGGCGTTCATGTGGCGTCGATCCATGCCATGGGCGGGAACCAACGAACAGGGATTGGAATTCATCGCATATATGAATTCGCCCGGCCGCTTCAATCGGATGATGCGGCGCATGGTCGGATTGGAAGACGGCATTGCGGATGGTCTCTTCAAGTTTTCACGCGCGCTGACCGGGGGGTACTACTGGTGCCCGCCGGTCACCGGCAATCAGCTGGATCTTTCACACCTGGGGATGTGACATGAATGTTTGCAGGGTTCCGCCTCGACAGTTTCCCGATCCCATCGTCGATACAGCTCGCACGGCGACGCCAACGGAGAAATCCATCGTGCTTGCCGGCGGATGTTTCTGGTGCACCGAAGCCGTGTTCCGCGAATTGCGCGGTGTGGAGTCGGTGGTTTCCGGATATTCCGGAGGATCGGCCACGACCGCCAACTATCGAGCCGTATGCGGCGGCGATACCGGTCATGCGGAAGCGATCGAGATCCGGTACGATGCGAGCCAGTGCACGCTCGGTCAGCTGCTGAAGATCTTTTTCTCGGTTGCTCACGATCCGACGCAGCTGGACGGACAGGGAGCCGATATCGGAACACAATACCGCTCGGCGATCTTTTATGCCGACGACGAACAGCGCCGCGTTTCCGAGGCGTACATCCAGCAACTGGATGCTGCGAAGGTATTCGCCAATCCGATTGTGACCACTCTCGAACCGCTGGGGGAGTTCTATCCCGCCGAGGATTATCACCAGAACTACGCGGCACTCAATCCGCGTCAGCCGTACATCGCAGGTGTGGCTGCGCCGAAGGTTTCAAAGCTGCGGGAGAATTTTTCGGACCGGCTGAAGAAGTAGCCTTCCGAATAGCTGTAAGCGCAGTCACAGCCCCTTGGAATTACCCCACTCAGCTCGTCAGCGGCTGGGAATGATGATGCAGTTCTGCCGCCCGCGCCAGCGCGGCCTCAATGTTCTTACACAAGTTGCTGGCGCCGACATGCCGCTCGAATTCCACCTGATGCATCAGGCGCGACGGTTGAGTCCTGGCACCGCACAACAACAAATGACGATGTGCCTGGTGTGCGGCATCGGCGAGTTCCTCCAGTGCCTGCAATCCGGTGGAATCGATGGCTGTCATATTTCTCAGCCGCAGAATGATGACTTCGGGAAGTTCGGACATGCGATCGATGATCTGTTCCATCTTGCCGGTCGCACCAAACAAGAACGGTCCCTCGATACGGAACACCGCGACGTATGCCGGGATGTGCCGGTTGTGCAGCGTGTGCGACCGCAGTTCCTGAAGATTCTCGTCGGTGACTTCTTCGATGGTTGTTGTCGCCGTCACCTTGCGGATAAACATCAACACGGAAAGCACCATTCCGAATTCCACCGCCACGGTCAGATCCGCGAACACCGTCAGTGCAAACGTCGTCACCCACGCGCTGATCTCCAGCCTCGACAGCTTCAGCAGTTCCGGGATCTCCGCCCACTCCCCCATGTTGTAGGCGACCACCAGAAGTATTGCCGCGAGAGAGGAAAGCGGAATGAATTTCGCCAGCGGCGCGGCGAACAGAAGTACCGCCAGCAGCGTGAGGGCGTGAACCATTCCTGCCACCGGCGTACGGGCGCCCGATCGGACGTTGGTGGCCGTGCGTGCGATCGCGCCTGTTGCCGGAAGTCCGCCGAAGAATGGCGCCACAACGTTTGCCACGCCCTGGCCGATCAACTCCACATTGGGATTGTGTTTGTCGCCGCTCATCCGGTCTGCGACAACAGCCGACATCAGGGACTCAATTGCTCCGAGCATCGCCACGGTGATGGCCGGCGAAATCAATGAGCCGAGAAGGGCGAAGCTGAAAGGCGGCAGATGCGGGTGCGGGAATCCGGAAGGCAGGCCACCGAATCGAGTTCCGATGGTCTGAATCGGCAGATGAAAGACGATTGCCGTGATTGTGCCAATTCCCAGCGCAGTGATGTATGCGGGCACTCGGCGAAAATAGCGCATGAAGAGAACAATCAATATCAGCGTCGACACTCCCACGCCGGTTTCATACAGCGACAGCGTGCCGAAATTGCGGGCCAGAGCCGTCATGCGTCCGCCAAAATCTCCGGGCACTTCCGCGATTCGGAGACCGAAGAAATCACGGATCTGAGTGCTCGCGATCAGGATTCCGATGCCATTGGTAAATCCCACGACGACAGGCCGTGGAATGAATTTCACCGCTGCGCCCAGTCCGGTGACGCCAAGGAAAATCAGAATGCCGCCGGCCATGATGGTGCAGAGCAACAGTCCTCCGAGGCCGAACTTCGTGACGATTCCTGCGACGATCACCACGAAGGCGCCGGTCGGTCCACCGATCTGCAGGCGAGAGCCGCCAAGCAGCGATATCAGGAAGCCTGCTATGACCGCGCAGTAGATGCCTGCCTGAGGCGATACGCCGGAGGCGATGGCGAACGCCATGGCCAGCGGCAGCGCGACGGATCCGACAGTGATGCCGGCAATCAAGTCGGCGGAGAGATCGCTCTTCTTGTAACCTCTTTGAAAAACCAGAAAAGATTTCGGGAGCCAGGCACGAGTCGAAGTTTTCATCATGATTTGCGAAGAAACCAGGCGGTCCGACCGGACTTCCCTATCGTACGACATGGGCGCGGCGGAACGAACAAGAACCGATTGGTTTCTTCTTGCCCAATTACGGGAGCGACTGGGCGATGGCGAGATAGTTGTTCTTGATCCTCGCCAGCAGGTTTTCCTGGGACTCTCCGGAAGTGATCTGATCGAAATCCCAATGACCGAGCTCATTGAGATGGTCGGTGTGATTCCAGACTCCTCCATGGTTCCGCTTGCGCCACTTCGCACCCTGTACCGAAACCAGCCCGTCATTCGGACCCTGATGCTGCTTGATCAGCATGTAAAACGGCTTCAACACGCCAAGGGTCGATAACAGATTCGACTGTCCCGCATAGGTCGACACCCGGTCTGCCAGCGCATTTTCGAACGCGATGACCTGGGGGTCGTTGTTGAATTTTGCGCATTCCGCAGTCGTGAGATCGCGCAGTCCCTCGGCTGCAATCCCCAGATCCTTCAGAATATGTGGAACCTCGGGCAGGTTCTCCAGAATCCAGTCCGGGGCCGGGCTTCCTTCGTGCGGCGTGCTGATGGTCACCAACGACGCGATTTTTTCATGAATCCTTCCGGCGTTCCGGTCTTTGAACATCATGTGGCGGGCGTCGAGTCCTCCCATGCTGTGCGCGATGATGTTCACCTTCTCGGCATTGGTTTTTTTCAGGATATCGAGCACGTTCAGCCTCAGTTGCTCGGCACGCACGTTCACCCCCGCTGCCCATGGCACACTGGAATGCCATGCATTGAAGCCGCGACCGTTCAGCATAGTCCGAATACATTTGAAATAGTGCAGGCAGTCGAGCTTCGGGTCTGGCGTGTTGTCGAGATGGAGAATCTTGTCGCCGAGGGCATCGAACCGCGCAATGCCGTGGGCCAATACAATTGGAAACGTCATGGTGAACCTTCCCTGGTGCTTATTTCTGCCGCAACTGTGCTCGAATCTGTCGGACGATGTCAACTCGGGCACCACGACGGATGCGGACTCCCGTTTGCGTTATATGCATGGTTCATGCACAATGATGTGCATGAGAACGACGTTGATTTTGAAGGACGAATTGATCGACCGTGCGGCCGAACTGACAGGCATCCGCGAAAAAACCGCGCTGGTTCATCTCGGACTGGAGTCTTTGATTGCTCAGGAAAACCGCAAGCGACTGCTTGCCCTGGGAGGAAGTCAGAATCGATTACGTCCGATTCCGCGCCGTCGAAGCCCCGCCGCAAGGTGACGTGGAATGAGAGTGCTGGTGGACACTTCGGTCTGGATAGACTACTTGCGCAATGGAGACCGGAGCCTTGCTGCACTTCTTGAAAACAACGATGTGCTTTGCCATCCCTTCGTCATCGGCGAACTTGCATGCGGACAGCTGAATCGTCGTACGGAGATACTTGAGAGCCTCAACAGCCTTCCGACCGCTCCGGCCGTGCGGCAGTCCGAGGCACTTCACTTCATCGACATCCACAATCTTTGCGGAAAGGGAATCGGTTTCATCGACCTGCACCTGCTGGCATCCGCTAATCTGGGCAGAGTGAAACTCTGGACTCGCGACAGACAGTTGCTCAGGCTGGCCCGGAATCTTGGGGTCGCGTTCCAGGACATCTGACCGTTAATCCGCGCGGCTTTATATTAAATGAACATGCTCACTTTATGGTTGACACCAATTGGTGCCTCAGCCTATTTTATGAGCGTGATCATTTTATGAGAATCACCGCTGAAGCCAAAGTCGCCACCCGCGAACGCATCGTCAAGGCCGCTGCCAAGCTGTTTCGGAAGAATGGCTGGGAGAGTACGACCACGCGAGGCATTGCGGCGGCCGCGGGAATCGCCACCGGCACCCTGTTCAACTATTTCGAATCCAAGGAAGCCATCGTTGCGGCGCTGATCGCTGAGGCGCTGGAGCGGGCCGAGCAGGAAATCCGGAATCGCGACGAATCGCTCGAGGAAGAACTCTTCACATTCATCTGGACCGAACTCGCCAGCCTGCGCGCCTACCGCAAATTCCTGGCAGACGCCGCCGAAAGCATCCTGAGTCCCTTACGGCGATATGCGCGCGAGAGTGCGGGGGATTCGATCCGGGCCAATCATCTGGAAGCGGTCGAACAGATCCTGATTTCGCGCGGAGTTCCGGGGCCGCTGCCCGCGGTGACGATGCAGCTTTACTGGACTTTGTATCTCGGCGTGTTTGCGCACTGGGCCACCGACGACTCCGCGAATCAGGAAGACACTTTGGCGTTGCTCGATCAGTCGCTCAAACTTTTCATAACATCCTTACCTCGTCCTGGAGACCAACATCATGAAGACGAATCTGAATGACCTGTTCGCGGGACTGCCCGAAGAATATTCCAGTCCCGATGTGCTCGATTCCGACGACGCGCGCGAGCGGCTTCAAGCCATTTTCGCGGATCTTGCTTTGAAACCTGTTCCTGTCGGTTCGCTGAAAAGACTCTGGACTCTCGGCGAACTCTCGACACAGGTGACGCTGGCCTACATCGCGCTGTGGATGCGCGGCTGGTTTGCCGATGCCGAAACAAAGCAACGCAGCGAAATGGACACCAATCTTCGGGTCGCCTTGAAGATGATTCACGGTCTCGGCTACCTCCGTGGTGCGGCAACGAAACTCGGCCAGGCTTTCGGCAGTCTCCCGGAAATTCTTCCCGAGCAGGTGTTGTCGACTCTCGATTCATTACATGCCCAGGCGCCGCCGATGCATTTCTCACTGTTGCGCGAAATGGTGCGCAACGAATTGGGAAGGGATCCTTCGGAGATCTTTGCGGATTTCGACAAGCAGCCCTTTGCGGCCGCATCCATTGGACAGGTTCACCGCGCGACGTTGAAGTCCGGCGAGGACGTCGCGGTAAAAATTCAATATCCCGGTATTGCCCGTGCGATGGAAGCCGATCTTCGCAACCTGATGGCATTGATCCTCCCGATGCGGTTGACCCGCAATTGGGAAAATGTGAAAGGCTCGTGCCTTGCCGTTCAGGACATGCTTCGCCAGGAAGTGGACTACATTCGCGAGGCAGAGAACATGAGGCAGGCTCGAGCGCTGTTCGGCCCTGAAGACGGGATTCTGGTGCCCCGCGTCTACGACGAGTACTCGACGGCAAAGGTGCTGACCAGCGAGTTTCTGCCCGGACCGGGTTTGAAGGAGTTTCTGGCGGCGAATCCCGATCAGTCTCTGCGCGACGAGTTCGGCAGAAAGATGCTCGTGGCCTGGTACCGTCTGTTTTATTCCGACCACAGTCACTCCGATCCTCATTCCGGCAATTACGTTTTCCTGCGTGATGGACGCCTGGGTATTTTGGATTTCGGCTGCGTCCAACATCTCACCGCGTCCGAGCGCGAGGTCCTGGATCGAGGAGAAGCCATTTTCGATCGCAAGATCACGCTGGAAGAATTGCTTCGCGTCTTTGGCATTCCCGAATCCGATATCGCCAACCCGGAATATCTGGCGGCAAGCCGGCGCCACAACGAATGGCTCGCGGTGCCGCTGTGGAACGAAGGGCCGTTTGATTTTGGCGAGGAAGGATTCTTTAGAAAGGGAGTGGAGTCGCTTCAGGAAGCCATGTCGAAACGCGTGACCGCGCCGCCCATGTATCTGTATTTGTTGCGGAGCATCTTCGGTTGGCGTGCGCTGGGGTTCCGTCTGCGCTGCCGAGTCGATCAGAATACGATTCGTCGTACCGAGTTGGCGCGCCGACGGAACCGGCTATCTCATTAGACGCGGTGTTTACCGCTCGCGTAGTGCAACCTCTCTTCCGAAGTTCGGCTGCGCTGGCTCATTTCCCATCTGAAGTAATCGTTTCGGACAATTCCGGAAGGCAGTTCATCAAACGGCGCCAATGCCAGGAGGGAGTCATTGGATTCACGGCGCTCATTCGATGTGATGCGCCTCGGGGCAGTGGGAGAAAATTCGGTCAGGACCCGAACATAGTCTCCGGGATTGCTGGCCACGGTGTCGAACATGATCTGCTTCGGGCCGCTGATCGTTACATAGTCTCCCGGTTCCAGGCCGCGTGCCCCGGGGTTGAGATAGTTCACTCCGGTCTTTGCAAGGAAGTCGCTGGCGGCAAGCGTGCCGGTCGAGGTGATGATCGCGACGACGCGCGAATCGAAATCGACGGTTCCGAAATACCGCCCGGTCGCCAGCACGTTGTTCGACACACTGCCGCCGGCGTTCGCAATGGCGAGTTCCCCGGTCAAGTGATCGCTGATGCCGTAGCCCGCGAGGAAGCCATCGTGGCGGAGCTTGCCGACCGTG